>OLFW01000184.1_pt1 | contig 61425 bp, 64 predicted proteins | sample 1605351 | NCBI WGS metagenome assembly OLFW01 (sample SAMEA3888918, study PRJEB22519) | human gut metagenome | biome: human gut; feature: human-associated habitat; material: faeces | place: Denmark | collected 2010 | reverse complement strand
TACACCAGCAGGGGCTACGTGATTTTATTATGTCTCAAAAGCTGTAAACTGCTGTAAAACGTATTGAGACGAATACGCGAATGAAGCAGGATCTTCAAGGCTGGAAGCAGGTTACAAAAAAAATTGGGCGTGGGACAGGTAAACGCGCTCCTAAATATCGTGCGCAAGCAAAACAGCTGATGGGAAGATGTCAAGAAGCCGTTCCAGCTTGGATTATGACTATTCCCTCCGTAATGAATAATCTTGTGCCGGGAGAAAATCTTTTTGATGTCATGATTGTGGATGAAGCGAGTCAAGCAGATATCACGTCATTACCTATCTTGTACATGGCCAAAAAGATTATTATTGTAGGTGATGATAAACAGGTCAGTCCTATGGGCGTTGGCGTAGATTTGGATCGAGTAGATGCTTTGGCTGATATGTATGTCAAAAATCGAATCCCCAATTGGACTCTGTATACTAGCAACACTTCGTTGTATGATATCGCTGCTACGATTTGTCAGCCCTTAATGTTACATGAACATTTTCGTTGTGTTCCAGAGATTATCGGCTTCTGTAATCATCTTTGTTATGATGGTAAAATTAAGCCATTACGAGACACAAGTGACTGCCGATTACAGCCTGCAATCATTCCATATCGTGTTGATGGAAAACGAGACTATGGACGCAAGGTGAATACCATTGAAGCTAGTAAGATTGTTAATCTTGTTCGAGCAATGCTAGAACAACCCGAATACAAAGAAAAAACATTCGGCGTTATTTCTTTGTTGGGAAATGAGCAAGCAAAACTTATCAATACAGAATTGTTGAAACATCTGGATATCGAATTAATTGAGAAACACGATATCCTATGCGGCGATGCATCTCAATTCCAAGGCGATGAGCGTGATGTCATTTTACTCAGCATGGTTGATAGTAATGAAAGTGACACTCCTTTGATGCTTTATCAGCCTACTACACGAGATGCTTATAAACGCTACAATGTTGCCGTTAGTCGTGCTAAAGATCAATTGTGGATTATTCATTCTTTGGATGTAAGTAAAGATTTAAAAGAAAACGATATTCGAAAAATGTTGTTAGCATATGCAGATAATCCACATTCATTAGATTTTAAGTATCAAGATATTGAGAAAAATTCTGAATCTCCTTTTGAAGAAAGTGTAGCTAAATCATTAGTTGATAAAGGGTATAATTTAGTACAGCAATGGCCTGTGGGAAATTATCGTATTGATATGGTTGTAGTCTATAATAACGAACGTGTTGCATTAGAATGCGATGGCGAACGATATCATAGTGGTGCTGAAAAAATTCGTGAGGATATGGAGCGTCAAACAATATTGGAGCGTCTGGGATGGCGGTTTATTCGCTTACGCGGCAGTGAATACTATAGTAATCCAGAAAAAGCAATACAACGTGTTATGGATAACCTGAATCAATTGGGAGTTTATCCACAGCCTCGATATGAAGCAAAGAATCATACAAGTGAGACAGATATCCTACACCGTGTAAAATCAAAATGCTGGCAAATTGAGCAAGAAGATAAAAAGAAAGAGAATGCGGATGAAAAAGATGATGATGGACAAATATCATTAGAACTATGATTAGGTTTAGTTGATATGGGTATATGATATCAACTAAATTTTGAGGCAGTTTTTGTATATCTTGCAATTTGCTCAGCAAGAATTCTTCTATTCTGTTCATTGACAATTCGTGATATAATATAAGAAAAGGAAGGGATGTTTCCTGACATTCGTTAGTCTAGTATGGGAAAGGGGGAATCACATGAAAGCTAAACGGACGTATAAAGATTCGCTTTTTCGGCATATCTTCAACGACAAGAAGCGCCTTGCAAGCCTCTATAAGGCATTGACAGGTGAAACCATCTCGCCAAGGGATATCCGTATCACGACACTGAGCGGTGTGTTCTACAACGATATTAAAAACGACATCAGTTTCAGCATTGGCGATCGCGATATCATCCTGATGGAACATCAGAGTTCGTGGAATCCCAACATGCCGCTGCGGATGCTCTGGTATCTGGCTAAGCTCTACAACAGGCAGCTCCGCCATCGTGAGATTGTCTATCACGATACTCTGATTCGTATCCCCGCTCCGGAATTCTATGTCTTTTACAATGGGCATAAGGAACGGCCTGATCATGAGGTACTGCACCTGTCGGACGCATTTCAGCGGCCGACGCAGTCCATGGACCTTCTCGTCAACTGCTACAACATTAACTACGGTACGCCGAGCAAGCTGCTGGACGGCTGCTACGAACTGCGCTGTTATAGCATCTTCGTGCAGAAAGTCCGGGATGGTGTTCAAGGCGGTATGGAACTTAAGACGGCTATCCGCGAAGCTATCACCTACTGTAAGACGCACGATGTCTTAGCAGAGTATTTTCAGAAGAATGAAAGTGAGGTGTTTGACATGGTCAGTTTCAAATGGGATCAGAAACGTGCTATCGAAATTGCAAAGGAAGATACTGAGCATAATGTTCTTGTACGAGTTGTTCTCAATATGATGAAAAATGGCTTCACACCGAATGAGATCGTACAGGCGACGAATCTTTCTTTAGATGATATCCGTAAAATTGCTCAAAAGAATAATTTTGCCTTCTGAATCATTGATTATCAAAAAGCGTCTCTGCTGCACCTGGCAGCATGAGACGCTTTTTGTTTCGCTAGTTTATTTCCTCGTCAGCAGGATGACGGCGGCCAGGATACTCAGGGCGCCGAGGAGGTCGAAGGGGGTGAAGGCGATGTGGAGCAGGGTGACGGAGAGGAGGATGGCGGCGAGGGGTTCGGCGGAGCCGAGGATGCTCGTCTCGGCGGGTTGGAGGTACTGGAGGCTGCCGAGGTAGCAGGCGAAGGCGATGACGGTGCCAAAGACGATGATGTAGGAAAAGAGCAGGGCGGCTGTCGCGTTGAAGAGGCCCGTGAAGTCCCATGGGCGCGAGACGGGCAGGAAGAGCAGGCCGCCCACGAGCATGCCCCAGCCGATGATGAGCGTCGGGCGGTACTTGCAGATCAGGCGCTTCGGCTGGACGGTGTAGAAGGCGGCGGCAAAGGCCGAGAGCAGGCCCCAGAAAAGGGCGGGCGGCGAGATGGCGAGCTGCGTCAGGCTGCCGTGCGTCACGAGCAGGAAGGTGCCGAGGACGGCGAGTGCGACGCAGAAGAGCTCGCCTGCGGGCGGCCGCCTTCTCGTGCGCAGCGCGGTCCAGGCGACGATGACGACCGGCATGAGGTACTGGAGGATCGTGCCGGTTGCGGCATTGCTGAACTTGATGGTGGCGAAGTAGGTGTACTGGACGCCGAGCATGCCGAGGACGGCAAAGGCGATGGTCTCCAGGCAATCGCGCCGCTCGCGAAAGACGGTCAGGAGATCCTGGCGGTAGGCGGCGAAGTCGATGAGCAGCAGCAGAGCGCCCGAGAGGATCAGGCGCACGCCGACGAGCCATTCCGTCGAGAAGGCGCAGTCCTGCAGGACGTACTGTCCGGCAACGCCTGAGCCGCCCCAGAGGACAGCTCCCGTGAGCGCGAGCAGGATGCCGCGCCGGCGCGCGGGCGGAGTGGATGAGGCAGAGTTCTTGGCAGTGGGCATCTGGCTGTTCCTTTCTGTTGATGCATGGGATGATGGTCACTGGTCCGGCACATAGGTGTAGAGCGGCTTTCCGGATTTATCCGTCAGATGGATGGGGCTCATGCTCAACTTGCCGTGCTGGATGTGGAAGAAATCCGTCGAGATGGTGAAGCCGGGCAGTTCGATGACGGCGTCGTAGAAGTGGAGGTCTCCGCTCGCGTCCGTGACCTTGCCGGAGAGGCGGTCAAACGGCAGCAGGTGGTAGCGGCCTGGCCCTGAGACGAAGGAACCCGACGAGACGGTGCTCTGGGATGAGCCCTCCGAGTGGATCTCGAGGTCGAGGTCAACGCGCGTGTGCAGGCCGCTCTTGGGGAGGGCCGCCTCGGTCTGCATGGCTTCGCCATGGCCGTAGAGGTTGTAGAAGCGCGTGTCGAGGTCGTAGTCGCCGCGGGCCGTGAGTTTGCCCTTGTAGACGTCGGCCGTGACATCGGTGAACTGCAGCAGGGAGTTCTCGTAGTAGACCTTGCCTTCGACATTCGCGAAGTCGAGGCCCGGGATGTGGAGCTCGTCCATCTCGACCTTGCCCGTGCCAATAGGGTGGGAGACGGGACCCGTGAAGTACGTTGAGAGCGTCATCTTGTCGTGGATGTTCATGCCGAAGCCGAGTGAGGAGGGATCAATCTGGTAGAGCACGAGCGCCGTGTTGCAGACGGGCTCCGGGTCCGTTGTGAAGTCCACCGTGCCGTTGAGCGCGATGGCATCGCCGATCATCGTGCCGCCGAAGCCGCCAATCGACATGTCGAGGCTCATCTGCTTCGCGGTGTCGAGGTCGACGGCCATCTGCACGTGGCTCATGACGTAGTGGCGCTCGCGGTAGAAAACCTCGACGCCGCCGTCGTGGACGTTCAGGCGCAGTTTCAGATGCTTGCCCGCCGCGTTGAAGTTGTGCCAGTCGCGCTGGACTTTCTGCTGGTGGTGCTCGCGGCGCCACTGGCCGACGGCCCGGCGCTCGCGCGCGTCGAGCGTCGCGAGGTTGACCTTCTCGCGCCAGTCCTCAGACTCCTTCTTGAGGCGGTCCATGTCGGGCGAGGGGCGCACGAAGTCGACCTTCATGTCATCGGAGAGGTGGACGGAGACGGAGGGCTGATTGACGGTGAGCTCGCGTATCGTCGTCGACTTGAAGTCGCGCGTCAGGACGTCCCAGACGTTGACGCGGAAGTCGCCGCTCGGGATCTCGAGGATGGGATTGCCCTCGCGGTCCTTCCACTCGAGGCCTGTGAAGTAGACGTGGCCCGTGATGTCGGAGATCAGCCGCTCGACCGTGATCGTGCCGCGCAGCATGTCCTGGTTCGCCATCGCGTAGTTGAAGATCTGCGCTGCGCCGCGGCTGATGATCTCGAGTGCGAGGAGGATGAGGAGGCAGATGACGAGCAGCGCGAGCCCCAGGCGTTTCAGGCATTTCTTGCCGAACGCGCGTCGCTCCTCACTGCAGGACGGCAGATGAAACCATGACATGGGCGCCCCCTCCTTTCCGTTCTGTTCTCTTGCATTTTTTCATCTTTTTATTGTATCATGGACGCATCGCTTTTAGAAGACAGGAGCAGAAAAGCGCGGAGAATCTGTGAAAATTTTCTGCTGATGAGATACTTTCTCGCCGTAATGTGATATGATATAAGTAGGAAGAAAGGAAGATGTGAGATGTGGTTTCGACAAGTGGGAAAGGTTGCGATAGGCCTTGGCGTGTTTGGCGCGTGTGTGGCGGGCGGCCCTGTGACAGCGGTGCAGACTGCCTCGGCGTCACCCGTGCCTCTGCGCGGTGTCATCGAGGGCTTCTACGGCACGCCGTGGCAGCAGGAAGAGCGGCTCGACATTCTCGCGTTCTGCCGGGCTGAGGGCTTCAACGCCTATCTCTACGCGCCGAAGGATGACCCGTACCACCGAGAGAAATGGCGCGAACCTTACCCGGAGGACAAACTCCGGGAACTCGGCGCGCTCGTGAAGGCGGCCAAGGCGCAGGACGTGCGCTTCATCTTTGCCGTCTCGCCGGGGCTCGATGTCTCGCTGCACGGTTACAAGGGCTATGCCGACCGCCAGAAGATGCTCGCGAAATTCGAGACGCTCTACGCGCTCGGCGTGCGCGACTTCGCCATCTTCTTTGACGACATCAAGGACAAGGACGGCGCGGGCCAGGCGGCCTTTTTGAGCGACGTCTCGCGCGAGCTGCGGCGGCGCCACGCGGACATCGGCGCCTTCCTGACAGTGCCGACGGAGTACTTCTACGCAGACATGCAGGAAGGCGGCGCGCGCAAGCCCTACACGGATGCGTTCGCCGAGGGGCTTTCGCACGACATCCTGGTGCTCTATACGGGTGACGGCGTAGCGAAGGGGCCGCTGACGGATGAGGCGCTCGCGAAAGCTGATGCGCTCTACGGGCGGGCGCTTGGCCTCTGGTGGAATTACCCCGTCAACGACTACATGGAGGCAAAGCTCGCGCTCGGCCCTGTAGATCCCCTGCCGAAGGGAAATCTGCCCGCCATCTTCTTCAACCCGATGAAGGTCGAGGCGCTGTCGAAGATCGCCCTGGCGACGGGGGCCGACTACGCCAGGGACCCGGAGCATTACGACCCCGAGAAGTCGTGGCAGGAGGCCGTCCGCAAGCAGTACGGGCCGCTCGCAAACGACATGGCGCTCTTTGCCGCGGGCTCGCGCCGCCTCGAGAATGACTGGGCATCAATCGGCCTCGCGGATGACCCGGATTTTGCCGCAACGGCCGAGCGACTGCTGGAGAGATGGCCGGATGGGGCAGGGGCCAAGGAAGCGCATGCGGCGCTTCTCGCCATGGCCGACGCGCGCGCCAAGGCTGCAGGGCGCCTCTTGAAGGAGCTGCCGCCCGAGCAGCTCAAGGCGTGCCGGCCGCAGCTTGAGCAGACGGTTCGCCTGGCTTCGGCCAGCAGGACGGCTCTCATGCTCCTTCAGGTACAGCAGGCCGTCGCGAAAGATGGCGGCCGGCACGAAAGAAGCCTCCGCGACAAGCTGCAGCGAGAGCTTACGGCCATCGATCAGCATGAAGCAGAGGCAGAGGTCAGTGAGAAGGCGATGGGCGCCTTCGTCCGGAATGTGGCCAGGAGGCGTTAGAGCGCGCTGAGTGCTCTGGCCGCGCTGAGGCCCAGGAACGTCGCAAGGAAGCAAAGGCCGAGATTGGCGGCGATGTTCATGGCGGCGTAGAAGAGGCTGCCGCCCTCGATGAGCGTGACCGTCTCGAGGCTGAACGATGAGAAGGTCGTGAAGCTGCCGAGGAAGCCGACGGTCAGGAGCAGCCGGGCGGGCTCTGCGAGCGTGAAGCCGGTCTTTTCCATCAGAAAGACGAGCGAGCCCATGATGAAGCCCATGAGCAGGCTGCCGAGCGTGTTGACGAACAGCGTGCCGAACGGGAAGTACGTGCCGAAGAGCGCCCCGATGTGCGTGGTGCTGAAGTAACGGCAGGCGGCGCCAAGACCGCCGCCGATGAAGACGAGTAGAAGACTTTGCATAATATCCTCCTTTTTTTGTTGTCAGCGCAAGCTGTAGGCTCATTATACGCCGGACCGTCTTTCCGTGCAATGGGCAGACAAGGCGATGACGAAAGATAGCGGCCATTATGCACCGATATCGCAGATGCTGCCGTGCGCCTCCTGGCGCGGGCAGGCGAGTAGAACAGGAGAGTATCATGCGGAGTAAGGAACAGGAAAACAAGCGCCGCCAGAGACGGCGCAAGAAACAGCTCGAGCGGGCCATCCACGCGCAGTCCGTCAGCATCGAGGGGCTCGCGGAGCTCCATCCGAGGGGCGTCGTCTCGTTCGACCTCGAGATGGCCGGGGCGTTCCCCGACGACATCATCGAGATCGGGGCCATCCGCATGCCAATCGCCTCGGACAAGATCGAGGTCTTCCGCCGGCTCATCCGCCCGCGGACCTTCATCAACCGCACGGTGCGCAACATGACGGGCCTCACGAAGGAGGACCTCAGGGACAAGTCGCCGCTCGACGTCATCCTGCCGGAGTTCCTCGACTTCGTCGACCCGGAGGACCTCGTCGTCGGCCACGCCATCGGCGACAACGACATCCTGAGCATCAACCTCGCGCTCATGCGCATGAACCACAAGAACGGCACGAACATCCGCTTCTGCCCGCGCTATCTCGACACCGTGCGCCTCGCACAGCAGCTCCTGCCGAAGCGCAAGAAGTACAACCTCGTCGCCCTCCTGGAGTCGTTTGGCTGGCACACGAAGAAGAAGCACCGTGCCTTCGAGGACGCGCTGGCCTCGTACGTGCTGCTCGAATGCCTGCTCAAGGACAATGAAGAGAAGCCGGACTGGCTCCCCGACCTTCTCGCGCGGGAGGGCGGCCGCTCGCTCGTCTGTCAGTACCTCGACTGCGAAGCCGAAGAAGCGGAAGAAACAGACGAAAATGAGGACAGATGAGGCGGAGATTGCGCAAAACGCACTTGTCCAGTGCTTTCCATTGTAGGAACTCACAAATATTTTCGTGAGTTCCTACAATGGAATCGCCTTTTTTTGGACCTTGTATTCCGTTATAATAATAGATGAAGGGGGTAGGTTGGCAAGCCGAAAGGCTTTATCTTGCCGGCTCCAGTCAAGTCCATTGATTTGAACGCCAACCACAAGTCAACGTGATGGGAGCCGGCGCCCTTCGACCGAAAAGAACAGAGGCTGTCGCAGCGATGCGGCGGCCTCTTTTTCGTGGGCTGTATTGCAAAATCACATGGCCTCTGTTAGAATGGTAGTCAATCGTTTCGATAAATCGTATTTATATCGTGTCGGATGATCCTCGCGGATCGATTGGGAGGCTTTTATGATGGGAGATTTGCCAAGCATCCAGCAGCTGGAATGCTTCATTATCTACGGGCGTGTGCAGAACTTCACGCGAGCGGCCAAGGAGGCGAACATCACGCAGTCGGCCTTCAGCGCGCAGATGAAGAACCTCGAGAGCGCGCTCGGCGTCACGCTCATCCAACGCTCGAAGCGCGGCAGCCACCTGACGGAGGCGGGGAAGGTCTTCCTCGCGCGCATCACGGACTGGATGGATGGCCTGCACAAGATCGTCTACGACCTGCAGTCGGCCAATGCTGCGCAGCCCGCTGAGCTCAATGTCGGCATCCTGCGGACGCTCGGCGACATCCAGGTGAACCGCCACATCGCGCACTTCCGCCAGACCAACAAGAACCTGCGCTTCAACGTATTCGATCTCGAGACGGACCAGATCTGCCGCGCGCTGCAGGATGACCGCCTCGACGTCGCCGATTCGCTGCCGGCGGGCGGCGCGGCCGAGTACGAGACGGCTCACTTCTGCTGGGACAATCTCGTCTACTACGCGCCGCTCCTGCAGCCTCGTGTTGTGCCTGTCACGCGTGAGGCGATCGCGCGCCTGCCCATCGTCATCTACCCGAAGAATTACTTCATGAACAAGACGTTCCACGCGTACTTCGCACCCGTCCTCGAGAAGGAAACGCCCGTCATCTCGGCGCGCCTCTCGACGCCTTACGCGATGGTCTACTACTGCCAGCAGAATGGGGCGGGAGCGCTCTTGCCGGAGCGCCTGCTGCGCGCACTCGGCTGCCGCGACGGCTGGTACGAGCTCGCGCAGCCGCTGCGCGTCGACGCCTGCCTCATCTACAAGAAGAACAGCCCCAAGATCGACCTGATCCGCGACTACGTCAGCCACGTCTTGCAGAGCTTTGACGAGGGGCAGGAGTCTATTCATCGCGAGAAGCGATGAGCACGGCCCCCGCGCAAAAGCAGAAGAAACAGGAAGTTTTTTAGCAGCGCCTCTCCGTGACTCATCCTAAAAACGCGAAAACATCCAGATGGGGCGGACGCTGTTATGCGTGCCATGCACAGGAAACGCGACTGAAGGTCATATCGACAGAACCCGTAGAGAATGGTGCTTGTCATCTGTTTTTATGATGACAAGCATCTTTTTTATGCGCTACACAAAATCAAGGCGACCCCGTATAATCAATAACTGTCATACATTTGATTTATTCTTTGTGAGAAAGGTCGTTGATTTTATTTATGTCTTCCAAACCACGGTTATGGACGAAAGGGTTCATCCTTGATACGCTTGTCAATTTCCTGATCTACATCATCTACTATATGCTGATGGTCATCATCGCATCGGAGGCCATCCACTCGCTGAATGCCTCGATGAGTGAGGCTGGCCTCGCTTCCGGCATCTTCATCCTCGGCACGCTCGTCGCGCGCCTCTTCGCGGGCCGCTCGGTCGAGCTCTACGGCCGCAGGAAGATGCTGTTCGCCGGTATCATCTTCTACCTCGCGACGACGTTCATGTACTTCGGCATCCACTCGATGGCCATGCTCTTCCTCGTCCGCTGCCTCAACGGTATCGGCTACGGCATCGCTTCGACGGCGACGAGCACGATCGTCTCGACGATGATCCCGGCAGAGCGCCGCGGTGAGGGCATCAACTACTATGCGCTCTCGATGAGCCTCGCAGCTGCGATCGGCCCCTTCATCGGCATGCTCATGCAGCAGATCTTCCCGTTCGAGGACATCATCTACTTCTGCATCGCCATGATCGTCGTCTGCCTCGGCGCTGCAGCTGTCATGCACGTCGATGAGATGGAGCTCACGGAAGAGCACCGCGCCGCACTCAAGGAGATCCACATCGCGAACTTCCTCGAGCCGAAAGTCACGGCCATCTCGATTGTCGCCTTCTGCGTCGCCGTCTGCTACTCGAGCGTCCTGAGCTTCCTCGCTTCGTATGCAGGTGAGCTCCAGCTCATGACGGCTGGTACGCTGTTCTTCGTCGTCTACGCACTTGCTGTCACGGTTGCTCGCCCGATTGCCGGTGTCATGTTCGACCGCAAGGGTGAGGACTTCGTCATGTATCCGACGTACGCCTGCCTGGCCATTGGCCTGCTGCTCCTCTCCATCACGACGCAGAGCTGGATGATGCTCGTCGCTGGTGTCTTCGTCGGCCTCGGCTACGGCACGTTCATGTCGAACGGCCAGGCCATCTGTGTCAAGCTCGTCAAGGAAGTCCGCATCGGCGTTGCCGTCTCGACGTACTTCATCGCCCTTGACCTCGGCCTCGGCGTCGGCCCGTACCTGCTCGGCGCCTTCAAGGAATCCCTCGGCTTCCAGGGCATCTACTTCGCTGTCGGCCTCGGCGCTATCGGCTGCGCTGCTCTCTACTACCTGCTCTACGCTCGCCGCCGCGAGGCACGCCGCGCTGCTGCAGAAGGCGAGATGACGGAAGAAGAGCTCGAGGCAGAGCTCGAAGCCGAAATGGAAGAGATCTGATTTCAACCCACATCACAAATTTTGGATTGTGCTTCCCCTGCAATCCGATATACCCCATAAAAAGACCGGCCGCATCGAGTCCCCCTCGATGCGGCCGGTCTTTTGTCATGTGCTGCTTTCTGCGGTGCAGGATCTCTGCGCAGAGCCTGGCGGCCGTCAGCTCGGGTCCTGTGCCAGGACAGGGGCGAGCTGACTCTCGTCGGGCGTGATGTAGAGCGTCTTCTGGTTCGTGAAGATGACGAAGCCGGGCTTGCTGCCGGACGGCTTCTTGACGTAGCGGATTTCCGTGTAGTCGACGGGAATCTTCGAGGAGCCGCGCGCCTTGCTGAAGTGCGCGGCGAGGCTCGCGGCGAGCAGGATGTCCTCTTCGCTCGGCTCTGTGCCGCCGTTCTGCAGGACGACGTGGGAGCCCGGGATGTCCTTCGTGTGGAACCAGGTGTCGTTGAAGCGCGCCGTCTTGAACGTCAGCTTGTCGTTCTGGTAGTTGTTCTTGCCGACGAGGATCTCTGTGCCGTCTGGCGCCTGGAAGTGGAAGGGGCGGGCGGGCTTGTCGTTGTTCTTCTTCTTGGGCTTCTCGCGCAGGTAGCCGGCGGCGATGAGCTCGTTGTGGATCTCGGCGATCTCCGCGAGATTCGAGGAGGCGAGCAGCGACGCCTCGATGCTCTCGAGGTAGGCGATATTTGCCTCGCACTCGCGGCGCTGGACCTGCAGCAGTTCCTGTGCGCGCTTGAGCTTGTCGTACTTCTTGTAGCAGGCCTGCATGTTCTCGACGAGCGTCAGGCGCTGGTCGAGCGGGATCGTGATGGTTTCGCCCGTCTCACTGTAGATGTTCGGCACGGTCACGCTCGCGTCCTCGCGGTCCTTGAACTGGTACTGGTACGTCATGAGGTTGTCGCCGCGCACCTTGAATTCCTCCGCGTTCTCCGCCGCCGCGATCTCCTCATCGAGCTTCGTGAGCTTGTTCTCGGCACGGTTCTTCTCATTCTTGACGAGCTTGCGGAAGCGGTCCTTGTCGGGCAGCACGTAGGAGCCGAGCAGGTTGTCGGCCTTCTCGAGCATGGCGCTGATCGTCGGGAAGGAGAGCGCGGCGGCCTCTGGCAGGTAGTGGAGCGGGAAGGCGGCCATGGCGAGCACCTTCTGGTTCTCGCCGAGCAAGAGCACGGCTTTATCGCCGTCCTCGCCGCCGTGCGCAGCCGCCTCGCGGATTTCCTCAAGGGCGCCTTTGATGGCCTGAAAGTCGGCCGCATCGAGCGCTTCGATGCGGATGGAGGGCGCGAGCCCTGCCGAGAAGCAGACTTCCTTCGCCGAGACGGGGCCGAAGCCCATGCAGGCGGCTAGAAGTGCCTTGTCAAGGCGAAGCGTTGGGTCTGCCTTCACGATGGCCATAATGGTCTCGATATCATCTGTGAAGAGGTCTTTCTTCTCCTGTCCGGGCGGCAGCTCGTAGGCCTGGCCGGGCAGGACGGTGCGCACGCGGCTGCTGTTCGCGCCGATCTTGCGCAGCGCGTCGATGATGATGCCGTCCTGCACGAGGATGATGTTGCTGTACTTGCCCATGAGCTCGATCACGAGCGTCTTCGTCACGATGCGGCCGCCCGCGGCCAGCGAGTCGATGTCGATGAGCAGCAGGCGGTCGAGTCCGTGCTGGCGGATCTGGGCAATGCGGCCCGTCTCGATCTGCTTGCGCAGGACCATGCAGAAGACGGGCGGTTCAGGCGGGTTCTCGAGGTTCTTCTCGAGCAGGTGGGCCGACGGGTTCTGCGAGTTGATGGAGATGTGCAGCAGGAAATTCTGCCCGGGCTGGCGCACGGACAGGATGATGGATTGCTTATTGGGCTGTGTGATCTTGTCGATGCGGCCGCCCGCGAGCGCTGCGTGGAGCTCGCGCGTCAGCGGGCGCATCGAAAAGCCGTCAAGACTCATATGGATTCCTCATTCCTTCTATATAATAATATCGGGAATATTGTACCATCTGCGCAGGGGGAACTCAAGTACAGATGTACGGAAAGGGGTTGCAAGTGGCGGCCAAAACCAGTAGAATATAAGGATAAGGTAAAAGGAGGTATTCCTCATGCATTTTTCAAAATGGCAGGGCTGTGGCAATGACTTTGTCCTGGTCGACTGCTTCAAGGAAAACGTCGATGATTTCGCTGCATTCGCGAAGCAGGTCTGTGACCGCCACTACGGCATCGGCGGCGACGGCGTGCTCTACGTGCTGCCGTCCGATAAGGCGGACTTCCGCATGCGCATTTTCAATACAGACGGCAGTGAGGCCGAGATGTGCGGCAACGGCATCCGCTGCTTCGCGCGCTATCTCCACGACTTCGGCCTGACCGAGAAGGAAGCGTTCACGGTCGAGACGGGCGCAGGCATCCTCGTGCCGCGCCTGCAGATCGAGGCGGGCAAGGTCACGGATGTGCGCGTCGACATGGGCGAGCCGGTGCTCGAGGGCGAGAAGATCCCCGTCAAGGGCTTCGGCATGGACCGCGTCATCGAGGAGGATATCACGGTCAAGGGGCAGGACTACAAGATGACCTGCGTCTCGATGGGCAACCCGCACTGCGTCATCTTCGTCGATGATGCCGAGGCGTTCCCGATCCACGAACTTGGTGCCTCGTTTGAGTCGCATCCGGCCTTCCCGCGCAAGACGAACACGGAATTCGTCGAGGTGCGCGATCGCCAGCACGTGCGCATGCGCGTCTGGGAGCGCGGCGCTGCTGTGACGCTCGCTTGCGGCACGGGCTCGTGTGCGACGGGCGTCGCCGGTGTGCTTACGGGCCGCACGGACCGTAAGGTCGAGGTCGAGCTCGACGGCGGCAAGCTCATGGTCGAGTGGGATGAGTCCACGAACCATGTCTTCATGACGGGCCCGGCGGAGCTCGTCTTCACGGGTGAGATCGCGTACTGACGGGGGTGAGGCTATGATCAGGAGCATGACCGGTTTCGGCTCTGCCGTCGTCGAGAATGAGGAATACAAGGTATCGGTCGAGGTCAAGGCTGTCAACCAGCGCTTCCTCGAGCTGTCCTTCCACATGGGGCGCCCGCTCTCGCCGTTCGAGGACAATTTGCGCCGCCTCGTGCGCCAGACGGCTGCGCGCGGCAAGGTCGACATTTTCGTCAACTATCTCGACAAGCGCGAGCACGCCGCCTCCATCCGCGTCGACAAGCAGCTCGCCGCCTCGTACCGCGCGGCGCTCGACGAGCTCAGCGACTTCCTGCACCTCGCGCGCCCCGACGACGTCATGCAGGTCGCCTCGTACCCCGATGTCCTGCAGGTCGAGAAGGACGAAGAGCTCGCGGGCTTCGAGCCCGTGCTGCGCGCGGCTGCCAGTGAGGCCCTGCGGAGCTTCGATGCGATGCGCCAGGCCGAGGGCGAGAACATCGGCCGCGACTTCTTCGTGCGCCTCGGCGAGCTCGAAGCGTCCGTCGAGCGCCTCAAGGCCCTCGCGCCGACGATCGTGCAGGCCTACCGCGAGCGCCTCGAGAAGACGCTCGGGGAGCTGCTCTCTGAGCAGGAAATCGATGAGACGCGCATCATCCAGGAGACGGCGCTTTACGCCGACAAGGTCAACTACACGGAGGAAGTCGTGCGGCTCGGCAGCCATTTCCAGCAGTTCCGCGCCATCCTCGCGTCGGCGGACGGTCCCATCGGCCGCAAGCTCGACTTCCTGATCCAGGAGATGAACCGCGAGACGAACACGATCGCCTCGAAGGCGAGCTCGGCCGAGGCCGCGCAGCTCGTCGTCGACATGAAGAGCGAGATTGAGAAGCTCCGCGAGCAGGTCCAGAACATCGAGTGAGGTACCCCGCGATTCACGATATGGAGGAAAGATGAAATGGATATCAGCTTAATCAACATCGGTTTTGGCAACATCATATCTGCGAGCCGCATCGTCGCGATCGTGAGCCCGGAGTCGGCGCCCATCAAGCGCATCGTCCAGGAGGCGCGCGACAATGAGCGCCTGATCGATGCGACGTATGGCCGCCGCACGCGCGCTGTCCTCGTCATGGACAGCGACCACGTCGTGCTGTCCTCCGTGCAGCCGGAGACGATCACGCACCGCATCCTCGTCGAGGATGACCCGAAGGAGATGGCGAGGGCCAGCAGAGCGGAGATGAATCGGAATACTAAAGGAAAAGATGAGGTAGAATGAGCAAAGGGTTATTGATTGTGATTTCGGGGCCTTCGGGCACGGGCAAGGGAACGGTCTGCGGAGAGCTCCTCTCGAAGACGCCGGAGCTTGCCTACTCGATCTCCGCGACGACGCGCCAGCCGCGCGACGGTGAGGTCGACGGCAAGAACTACTACTTCCTGACGAAGGAGCAGTTCGAGAAGATGATCGGGGAGGGCGGTTTCCTCGAGTACGCCAATGTCTACGGCAACTACTACGGCACGCCGCTCGGCAAGATCGAGGAGCGCCGCGAGGCAGGGCAGGACATCCTGCTCGAAATCGATACGCAGGGCGCGCTGAATGTCATGAAGCGCTGCCCCGACGGGCTCTTCATCTTCCTCTTGCCGCCGTCCCTGCCGGAGCTCGAGCGCCGCATCCGCGGCCGCGGCTCAGAGACAGAGGAGTCGCTCGCGCGCCGTCTCGGCTCCGCCGAGAAGGAGATCGAGATTGGCCGCAATTACACGTTTGTCGTCATCAATGACACAGTGCGCCAGGCTGTGAAGCGCATCCAGGCCATCATGGTCGCAGAGCACTGCCGTCGTGATAAAGAAGATATGATCAATGAGGTGTTGGAACAATGAGAACGAATACTGTTGAGATGAGCATGGTCAATCCGTCCACGGATACGCTGATGAAGAAAGTCGACAGCCGCTACGGCCTCGTCGTGCTCGCCGCCAAGCGCGCACGCCAGCTCTTAGACGGCGCTGAGCTCAAGGCGACGAAGGCCCGCTCGACGAAGAACGTGACGAATGCGCTCGAGGAGATCGCCGAGGGCAAGATCTCTTACGAGCTCGATATCGACCAGTAAGATTCCTTGAGGAAACAGCAGGGGAGGAGATGCAGCCGATGAAACAGGAGAACGCAGGCGCCCTCTCGGGCAAGAAGATCGTGCTCGGTGTGACGGGTGGCATCGCCGCCTATAAGGCCGTCGAGATCGCGAGCCGCCTGAAGAAAGTCGGCGCGGAGGTCCACGTCATCATGACGCGCGGGGCCGAGAACTTTGTCACGGAGCTGACCTTCCGTGAGATCAGTGACCAGCCGGTGACGACGGACATGTGGGCCAAGGTGCCGCACTACCATGTCGAGCACATCGCGCTCGCCACGCTCGCCGACGCCGTGCTGATCGCACCTGCGACGGCCAACGTCCTTGCCAAGGCAGCGGCCGGCATCGCCGACGACATGCTGACGACGACCTTGCTCGCGACAAAGGCACCTGTCTTTGCCGCGCCGGCGATGAACACGAACATGTACGAGAATCCTGTGACGCAGCGCAACCTGCGCGACCTCGCCGCAAGGGGATATCACATCATCGAGCCAGCGAGCGGCATGCTCGCCTGCGGCGTCCGCGGCAAGGGGCGCCTGCCGGAGCCAGCCGCCATCGTAGAGGAGCTCGCTGCCTTCTTCGCCAAGGGGAAGGAACTCGCGGGCAAGAAGGTACTCGTGACGGCCGGCGGCACCATCGAGCCGCTCGACCCCGTGCGCTACCTCGGCAACCGATCGACGGGCCGCATGGGCTATGCCATCGCGCAGCAGGCAAAGGGCCGCGGCGCAGAAGTCGTGCTGATCTCCGGCCCGAGCGCCCTGCCTGTGCCCGACGGCGTGCGCATTGTGCGCGTCGAGACGGCGCGGCAGATGCGCGATGCCGTGCTCCGGGAGTTCCCGACAGCGGACATCGTCATCAAGGCGGCCGCCGTCGCCGACTACCGGCCCAAGATCGTAGCGGCCGACAAGATCAAGAAGCAGGACGGGGAGTTCACGCTCGTGCTCGAGCGCAACCCCGATATCCTCTACGAGCTCGGCCAGAAGAAGGCGCACCAGATCCTCGTCGGCTTCGCCGCAGAGACGCAGCACGTCGAGGACTACGCCAAGGCCAAGCTCGCCAAGAAGAACCTCGACTTCATCGTCGCCAACGACGTCTCCGAGAAGGACGCGGGCTTTGGCACCGAGACAAATCGCGTCAAGATCTTCGCCTGCGACGGCCGCATGTGGGACTACCCGCTCATGAGCAAGAGCGCGATCGGCGGGATCATACTCGACCATGTGCAGGAACAACTGAAAGACGATACGGTTGGTTGACATCGTAGCGGGGCGGGGGCGTATATTCCGGCTTCAGAAGCTCCGCGAAATGGGGCCTATGCTCAGTTTGCAAAGGGCCATCGAGGGAGGTTTGGCAAGGGGGCGGTGAAACATATTTCGGCTTCGGCGGCTCCGTAAATGTGCCCCAAGTGAGGTTGCGGACGGAAGCCGCTTCGCCGCCTGCCGCGGCGCTTTGACATCGCGTAGCGAAGATAGTCTCTGGGTGGGGCACACCCTTCGGGCACGTACTGCGCCGCCTGCAGGCGAAATATATTCCCCCACCCTTAGGCAGTACCTTTTTACTGCCACAACTCGACTTCTACGGTGGGCTCATATGCGATGGCCTGACTAGGCGGGGTGGAGACTATTTCGCTTGCAGGAACGGAGTGACTGCCCGCAGGGCTGCCCCGCAAACGAGCTTGGCTTTGTTTGCGATGTAAAAGCGTCGCTGTATGCGGCGCAGCTCCTTAGTACTGGAGATATACCTTGCGGGGCATTTAACGAAGTGACGAAACCGAAATAGTCTCCACCCCGCCCCCCCTACGATGTTATACAAAAAAGGGCTGCCGCTTTCGCGACAGCTCTTTTTGCAGGCGTCAGCCCATAGCTTATTTCGTTGCCTTGCTGTTTGCCTTTGCATCTTTCGCATTCTTTGCGTTCTGCTCTGGAGCAAACGGCGTCAGGGCGAAGTAGTCGAGTTCGCCTTTGCTGTTGAAGATGAATTCGCAGCGGACGACCTTGGCTTTGTCGAAGCTCATGAGATAGATGAACTGGTCCGTCTTGTCGAAGCGCGTCCACGAGACGAAGCGGCTCTCCTTGAGCGTGCCGAGTTCCTTGGCCATGCGCTGCTGTGCCTTGAGCATCTCAGATGCCTTGACGTTCTTCTTGGCATCGGCGCTCATGACAGCGAGGGCAGAGGCCGAGTCCTGCTTGACGAGCATGGCGTCGATCCACTGGTTCGAGATCGTCTCTTCGCTCTCAAATGCCTTGGTGTTCGCGGACGGAGCAGCCATGGCCGTTGCCGGCAGGATGAGCAGGCAGAGCATCATCGCGAGTAAATAGATTTTCTTCATAAAAACAATACACCTCCTGACAGCCATTGTACCGCATTTCTATCTTTCCTGTAAAGCGATTCTTGCGGATGTCCGCGCTGGCCGGGAGCCTGCATTGCAGTGTGTTTTATCTTCTATTCTGTATCTTAGGTATCTAGGGGGTTACATTTTGCTCGAACAATTGATATTCACGATGGGCGGCCCTCTGCGGGCAGGCAGCCTGCGGGTCGAGGTGGCGGTGCGCGAGCGCAAGGTCTATGTCGGCGCGGCCCGGGCGGATTCGCTCGAGGAGCTGCCGCAGGAACTCGCTCCGGACGCTCTTGTAGAGTTGCCGAATGGCCGCCGCTGGCTGCGCAAGCTCGACAAGCTCGCCATCGCGCAGCGCTGGCGCTCGCGCTTCACGGCGTCGGCACCGCTCTCGGCGGACACGCGCTGGCAGCTCCTCTACAAGGAGCAGGGCAAGAACGCGCGCCACATCATAGGGCTCGGGGCGTTCCCCGAGAACTGGACGTCGTTCGTCGACTGCCTCAATGAATTGCCGGACGTCGCCATCCAGCAGCAGAACCACCTTGAGTACATCCGCTTCCTGCTCGTCGAGAAGGTGCCCGTCATCACGGGGCGGAAGAGGACGGTCGTGGAGCTGCGCGAGAAGCTCGTCCTCGACCGCCGCAAGCGCATGATCCTCTACAACCGCCACAAGGAGGACTTCGGCACGGAGCGCCATGCCTACGATCTGCCGAAGGCGGTGAGCAATCTGCTCGATGCGCTCGACAAACCGGCTGCCTTCGAGCAGCGCCTGCACGTGCGCTGCATCGACGGTTCGGATACGGGGGCGCGGCTCATCGTGCGCTGGCAGCGCCACGACCGCCTCGAGGCGGGGCTCACTTGCCATTACGATGCACAGGACATGCCGGCGGACTGGCCGCTCTTCCTGCGCATGCTGCACGAGGCCATGGGCGGCATCCGCGGCCGCTTCTTTGCGCTCGATCGCTTCCCGTTCGAGAGCGCGGCGCAGGCGAGCGCACAGCCATGAGGCAGAGCACTCGATGTAGCAGGGAAATTGACAGGCATTGGATTCCTGCTATACTGAAGGTATTAATAAATACAGCGTATCTGCAAGAATACGATAGATGAGAGAATGCGGCTCAAGATCCATGAAGATCCATGTACAGCATGTACAGCATATACAGTATATACGGTGCGATGGGATGCGATATGAGCCGGGAAAGAGGGGATACTATGCAGATTTCCAGCCGTTTCACCATTGCGGTCCACATCTTTGCCTGCATCGAGGCGTTCGGGGACCAGTACAAGCTCACGAGCGATTTCCTCGCGGGCAGCGTCAATGTCAACCCCGTCATCATCCGCAAGACGATGTCCCAGCTCCAGAAGGCCGGGCTCATCAAGGTCGCGCGCGGCACGGGCGGCATCAGGATCACGCGTCCGCTCGAGGAGATCACGCTCTTAGACATCTTCGAGGCCGTCGAGTCCATCGACCACGATCATCTCTTCCACTTCCACGACAATCCGAATCCGGCCTGCCCGGTCGGCCGCAACATCCACAAGATACTCGACGGCCACCTGCAAGATGCCCAGCGCGCGCTCGAGCAGGAGCTCGCCAAGACGACGCTCGCCGACATCCAGCAGGAGACGCTGGCCTGCCTCGCAAAGGATGCTGCTGCAGATCAGCAGGGATGATGGGGGCAAAGCATGAATAAGATCCTTGCCATGATGAAGCAGCATGAGCGCGCGCTGGCACTACTCGCCGTCATTGTCCTCGTCCTGCTCGGCAACGGCCAGCTGGCCATCACGGACCCCGTCGAATCGAACTACGCGTTGACCGCCAAGGAGATGCTGGCAGCTGGCGACTTCACCTCGCCGCGCATCTACGGGAATTACTGGTATGATAAACCGATTTTCTTTTACTGGGAACTCCTTGCGGCTTTCCAGATTTTCGGCACGGGAGAGTTTGCTGCGCGCTTTTTCCCAGCTGTGTTCTCGGTGCTCAATGTGCTTGAGACGTACTACTTCGCGCGCAAGCTCTACGACAGGGCTACGGCCTTCCTCTCGGCCATCATTTTCGGCACGACGATCGCCTTCTTCTACCTCTCGAAGGCCGTCATCACGGACATGACGTTCGTCTTTTTCTTCAACGCCGTGCTCATTGCCTTCTACCTCGCTTACCGCAGCGGTAGGCGATGGCTCTACCTCGCGGCCTTTTTCTTTTCGGGGCTGACCGTCCTGACGAAGGGGCCCATAGGCTTCCTGCTGCCGGGCTTCATCCTGCTCGTCTTCCTCTGCGTGCGGCGCCGGGCGGGGGAGCTCCTGCACATGAAGTGGCTGCCCGGCATGGCCGTCTTCCTCGCCGTCGGCGGCTCGTGGTACTACGTCATGTACCGCCTGCACGGCATGGACTTCATCGACACGTTCTTCGGCGTGCACAATTTCCTGCGCGCCCGCGTGGCCGAGCATGCGCGCGACGATGTCTTCTACTACTACACGCTCATTTTCCTCGTGGGCTTCGCGCCGTGGTCGTTCGTCGTGCTCTACCAGGTCAAGAAGCGCTGGGCAGAGCTCAGGGAGAGGGTGAAGCAGCGGCGCGTGAGCGATGCTGCCATCTTCCTCTTTGTCTGGGCGCTGCTCGTCAACCTCTTCTTCCAGTGCATGGCAACGAAGTACGTCACCTACACGCAGCCGGCCTTCCTGCCGATGGCCATCCTCGCGGGCCGCTTCCTGCTGCCGAAGATGCGCCTCGTCAAGCGGATTGCCGCCTGCATGTACGTGCTCTACGCCGTGCTGATCTTCGTGGCCGCCATCCCGCTCTGCGAGCAGCAGTCGGGGCGCACGACGGCCGCTGCTTTAAGGAATCTTAATCCCGGTGATTACCTCGTCGTTAACTACGGCGACTATAATAATGACCGTATCCACTACAAGGCCTCGACGGTCTTCTACTACGGGGAGAACATCCCCGAGCTTATCGGGCGCGAGGAGATGGAGGACGTCCGCCCCGGCGGCATGAGCTGGAACGCCAAGAATGTCATGCCGTTCCTCGCCTATGAGGACCTGCCGCCCGAGACGCCGATCCTCATCATCTGCGAGACGGAGCGGCTGCCTTTCCTGCGCGGCCGCCTCGCCGACAGCGCTTTCGAGAACGTCTACGAGTCACAGGGCACGACGATTGTCAAGGCCATCGTGCCGCGCCGCCGCATCGCCAATCCCGGCGATGCGGAATAAAAACACAGAAGGAACACAGAAGGATAGAAGGGAAGTCTAGATATCCATGGAGAAAAAGAGACTGTCCATCGTCGTACCCGTCTACAACGAGGAGGACAATCTGCATCATTTCTACGAAGCCGTCCGCCAGACGATGGCAGGTCTTGACCTTGACTGGGAAATCATCTTTGTCGACGACGGATCGCGCGACAAGAGCCGCGCCATCCTCGCGAAGCTCGAGCGTGAAGACGCACGCGTCCAGCCGATGCTGCTCGCACGCAATTACGGCCACCAGCTCGCGCTGACCTGCGGCCTCGACCACGCGGACGGCGATGTCGTCATCACGATGGACGGCGACATGCAGCATCCGCCCGAGCTCATCCCGGAGCTCTTGAAGTACTGGCACGAGGGATACGATGTCGTGCAGACGATACGCGATGCGACGCGCGATGCCTCGTGGCTCAAGCGCACGACATCCGCCGGGTACTACAAGTTCCTCAACCTCATATCGGAGGTGCCCGTGCAGCCGGGCGGCTCGGATTTCCGCCTGATGGACCGCAAGGCCGTGCTCGCCTTCCGGCGCTACCGCGAGCACGCGCGCTTCATCCGCGGGCTCATCGGCGCGATGGGCTTCCGGCAGAAGCAGCTGCACTTCACGGCGCCGCCGCGCTTTGCCGGCAGCTCGAAGTTCTCGCCGCGCAAGATGTGGCGCCTCGCCGTCGACGGCGTCTTCACGTGCTCGACCTTCCCGCTGCGCCTCGGCCTCTACTTCGGCATGGCGAGCCTCTTCGCGAGCATCTGCCTCTTCCTGCACGTGCTCTATGAGACCTTCGTCAGCGAGGACACGGCGGCGGGCTGGCCGACGATCATGGCCTGCCTGCTCTTCTTCGGCGGCATGCAGCTCCTGATCCTCGGCATCATCGGCGAGTATCTCGGCCGCACCTACGAGGAGACGAAGCGCCGTCCGCTCTACCTCCTCGCGCGCGGCAAGCCCGAAGACCTCGCGCACGGCCTCGATGACGAGGCGGCGGCTTCGGCCATCGCCATGGCCAATGATTCGGTAGAAGAGCCGGAGCCTGCCCATGAGAGCTGACTGGCAGACCATCAAGCACCACTTCTTCACGCGCGCCTTCCTGCTCTTCCTTGTCATCGGCACGCTCAACACCTTCCTCTGCAGCTTCCTCGCGACGATCCTCGAACCGCTCGTCCACAATGCGAACCTCGCATTCAACATCGGCTATCTGCTGAGCAATGGCAATGCGTATCTCCTCAACAGCCTCTTCGTCTTCCCGACGCGCATGACGCCCGCGCGCTACGTCAAGTTCTTCCTCTCCTACGTGCCGAATTACATCATCCAGAACGCCATCGTCTTCATCTGCTACAATCTGCTCGGCCTGCCGTCGCTCGCGAGCTACCTGCTCGCGGCCATCCTCGGCGTGCCGATCACCTTCCTCTGCGTCAAGATCTTCGCCTTCGGCCGCCATTGAGCGGCGGGGAAGAAGAGGCGTTGTGACTTTTTACATAGTTCCGTGATATTTTCTGTTCCACGCGCAGAAGCAGCCGGGACTCTGCTACGTCGGCGTCCACGTGAAGAACGGCCACATCCGAGCCGAAGACCTCCGGGCATTTGCCGAGCTTGCTGAGCGCTTCGGCCAGGGACGCCTGCGCACGACGAACTCGCAGAACCTCATCCTGCTCGATATCCCCGAGGGAGAGACCGGGGCACTGCTTCACGATGCAATCTTCAAGGCCTACCCGACGGCGCCGGGCTTCTTCACGGGCTACGCCTCCTCGTGCACGGGCAATGCCTACTGCAACTTTGCACCGATCGAGACGAAGAACCGCCTGCACGAGCTCACGGCCGCGCTCGACGAAGCTTTCCCAGAGGTCGGACAGCCGCTGCGCATCAACCTGACGGGCTGCTTCCACGCCTGCGCGCAGCCGCAGGTCGCCGACATCGGACTGACGGGCGGCCGCGCGCGCGTCGGCGAGGCGGTCGTGCCCGTCTACACGTTGATGATCGGCGGCCATCTCGGCGAGGGATCTGCCTTTGCTCGGCCGCTCGAGGGCCGCGTGGCCGACGACAAGCTCCTCGGCCTCCTGGAGGCCCTCGTCCAGAAGTACCTCGCACTGCGCGAGGCGGGCGAGCCGTTCTACGCGACGGTCGCGCGCACGGGCTTCGAGCTTTGGCAGTCTGTCGCCAACCAATACACAATTGCTTGAGAGACGTTGACAATGTGAAAGAGTCCGACTATAATAAGAGTTGCAATTGCATAACGGGGGAGCTTGCGGCGTCGTGCACAGCAGGCTGAGAGGGGACTCGTGGTCCCGACCCTTGACCTGATTTGGATAATGCCAACGTAGGGAGATGGAGCGCTTCGCCGCAGGGCAGGCGCAGACGTGAGATGAGCGAAGGAAGACCAAACAGGTCTTCCTTCTTTTTTTTATGCAGACAGGATGGAGATGAACCTATGGTCACGATCAATGGAGAAGCACAGGCCAAAGACGGCACGATGCTCCTGGACTTCCTGAAGGAAGCCGGCTACGACAGCCGGGCGATCGCTGTCGAGTACAACGGCGCGATCCTCGCGAAGGATGCGTACGAGACGACAGAATTCAGGGCGGGCGATGTCGTCGAGATCGTCTGCTTCATGGGCGGCGGTGCCTGACGGCCCACAGCAGCTGCCGTATATGCACAGAGAGATAGAGAAAGAAGACGATAGAAATGACAGAATCCACAAAATCCACGAAATCCATCGAGGAAAAGATGGCCGAGGACAGCTTCACGCTCGGCGGCCACACGTTCCACTCGCGTTTCATTCTCGGCTCGGGCAAGTACTCGCTCGAACTCATCGACGCGGCCGTGCGCTACGCCGAAGCAGAGCTCTTGACGGTGGCCGTGCGCCGCGCGAACACCAAGGAGAAGGAGAACATCCTCGACTACGTGCCAAAGACCGTCACCCTGCTGCCCAATACCTCGGGCGCCCGCACGGCGGAGGAGGCCGTGCGCATCGCGCATCTCGCCAAGGCGCTCGGCTGCGGCGACTTCATCAAGATCGAGATTATGCGCGACTCGAAGTACCTGCTGCCCGACAACAACGAGACGATCCGCGCGACCGAAATGCTCGCCAAGGAGGGCTTTGTCGTGCTGCCCTACATGTACCCCGACCTCTACGCCGCCCGCGCGCTCGTCGATGCCGGTGCAGCGGCCGTCATGCCGCTCGCCGCGCCAATCGGCTCGAACAAGGGACTCGCGACGAAGGAATTCCTGCAGATCCTCATCGACGAGATCGACCTTCCGATCATCGTCGACGCCGGCATCGGCAAGCCGTCGGAGGCCTGCGCGGCGATGGAGATGGGCGCCGCGGCCATCATGGCGAACACGGCTCTCGCGACGGCCGGCGATGTGCCGCTCATGGCCTCAGCGATGCGCGATGCAATCCGCGCCGGCCGCAAGGCATATCTCTCGGGCCTCGGCCGCGTGCTGACCCGCGGTGCCGCCGCTTCCGACCCGCTGACGGGCTTCCTGCATGACTGAGAGACGAGAGAGAAAGGAAGCGCATCATATGCCAAAACAGCACGAGAAAAACAATTTCTTCATCGATTCTGATAAGCTCAGTGAGGCGGCACTCGCCAAGAAGCACCGCCTGGAGACGGATCCCTCGAGCCGCACCGACCCGATGGCCTACTGGCCCGACATGGAGCAGATCGACCCGACTGTGCGCGAGACGGTCATCGCGGCCATGAACGACTACGACCCGAGCGCCTACACGATCCTCGACGCCAAGCGCGCCCTCGACCACGAGACGTGCACGATCGAGGACTTTAAGGCGCTGCTCTCGCCGGCCGCCCTGCCGCTCTTGGAGCAGATGGCGGAGCGCGCGAGCCGCGAGACGAGCCGTCACTTCGGCAACACGGTCTACCTCTTCACGCCGCTCTACATCGCCAATTACTGCGAGAACTACTGCGTCTACTGCGGCTTCAACTGCTACAACGACATCCACCGCCTGCAGCTCAGCAAGGACGAGATCGAGCACGAGATGCAGGTTATCGCCAAGAGCGGTATGGAGGAGATTCTCATGCTGACGGGCGAGAGCAAGGAGAAGAGCAGCGTTGCCTACATCGGTGAGGCCTGCAAGCTCGCGCGCAAGTACTTCCGCAACGTCGGGCTCGAAGTCTACCCGATGAATGTCGCCGACTACCGCTACCTGCACGAGTGCGGCGCCGACTACGTCACCGTCTTCCAGGAGACGTACGACCTCAAGAAATACGAGACACTTCACCTCATGGGCCACAAGCGCGTCTGGCCGTACCGCTTCGAGGCGCAGGAGCGCGCCCTGATGGGCGGCATGCGCGGCGTCGGCTTCTCGGCACTTTTAGGCCTCGCCGACTTCCGCAAGGATGCCCTCGCGACAGCGCTGCACGTCTACTACTTGCAGCGCAAGTACCCGCAGGCCGAGTTCTCGCTCTCGTGCCCGCGCCTGCGCCCGATCATCAACAACGAGAAGATCAACCCGCAGGATGTCGGCGAGCGCCAGCTCTGCCAGATCCTCTGCGCCTACCGCATCTTCCTGCCGTATGTCGGCATCACCGTCTCCTCGCGCGAGAGCGCGGCCTTCCGCAACGGCATCGTCAAGATTGCTGCGACGAAGATTTCCGCCGGCGTCTCGACGGGCATCGGCGACCACGAGGAGAAGTACACGGGGAAGGGAGAGGGCGAGACCGGCGACGCGCAGTTCGAGATCTGCGACAGCCGCAGCCTGCGCCGCATGTACGCGGACATGACCGGCGAGGGCCTGCAGCCAGTGCTCAATGACTATGTGTATCTCTAAAGCAGTACCTCCTGCGAAGCAGGGGCATTTAATCGCGGTGACCAACCGCCATCTCTTTGATGAGGCAGGAGGGCAGTCAGCCTTCCTCGCGCGCCTCGAACAGGTAGCCGCCGCACATCCTGCCGCCGTCATCCTGCGCGAGAAGGACATGGAGGAGCGGGCCTATGAGGTACTGGCGCGGGAGGTACAGATCCTCTGCTGCCGCCATCAGGTTCCCTTTATCGCGCATACCTTCGTTGGGGTGGCGAAGCGACTCCATGCCGACGGCCTTCACCTGCCACTTCCCCTCCTGCGCACCATGCGTCAGGAAGGGAGGGCGTTGCCTGGGCGGCTCGGCACCTCATGCCATTCGCTCGAAGACGTGCGCGAAGCGGAACAGCTCGGCTGCTCGTATCTCATCGCGGGCCACATCTATGAAACCACCTGCAAGCCGGGCCTGCCGCCGCGCGGCCTCTGCTTCCTGCGCGAAGCCGCCGCTTCGACAGCGCTTCCCGTCTACGCCATCGGCGGCATCACGCCCGAGCGCCTGCCCGAAGTCCTCGCGGCGGGCGCGGCGGGCGGCTGCGCGATGAGCTCCCTGATGCAAGGGCCCCTCTGGCTGGCGGCACAAAATAATCCGTGACTTTTATCACTACATGTTGACATTTCTCGCAGACGGCTGTATAATAGCCATAAATTGTTAAACATATCAACAAAGTATGCATTAACAAGATACGAGAGTCATTCGTCAACGAAAGCTCACGATAAGGCCTGTGGCAGGAGTCTGTTCTGTCAGGGTATCTTTATCGCGAGCTTTTTCTGGTATTATGGAGGGATTTTACATGAAACTGACAGTAAACGGCAAAGAACTGACCATCGAGAAGTCCATCAACCTCAAGGACCTGCTCGTCGTTGCCAAGGCGGAGCAGCCGGACTATGTGACGGTCGAGCTCAACGGTGAGTTCGTCGATCACTCGGGCTTTGAGTCGACGTTCGTCAAGGACGGCGACAAGATGGAATTCCTCTATTTCATGGGAGGCGGCGCAAGATGAGCTCTTTGACGAATGAACAGATTGAACGCTATTCGCGCCACATCATCCTCGACAAGGTCGGCGGCAAGGGGCAGGAGAAACTGCTCGGCGGCAAGGTGCTCGTGATCGGCACGGGCGGCCTCGGTGCACCGGCTGCGATGTACCTCGCAGCGGCCGGCGTCGGCACGATCGGCCTCGTCGACTTCGATGTCGTCGACCTCTCGAACCTGCAGCGCCAGATCATCCACCAGACGAAGGATGTCGGCAAGGCCAAGGTCCAGTCGGGTCAGGAGACGATCGCGGCGATGAACCCCGACGTCGAGGTCCATACCTACAACGAGATGGTGACGTCGAAGAACATCCGCGACATCATCCGCGACCAGGACTACGACTTCATCATCGACGGCACCGATAACTTCCCGGCGAAGTTCCTGATCAACGATGCCTGCGTCTTCGAGAAGAAGCCGTTCTCGCACGCAGGCATCATCCGCTTCCAGGGCCAGCTCATGACGTACGTGCCGGGCAAGGGCCCGTGCTACCGCTGCGTCTTCCCGACGATGCCGCCGAAAGACGCTGTGCCGACCTGCCGTCAGGCCGGTGTGCTCGGTGTCATGGGCGGCGTCATCGGCACACTGCAGGCGACGGAAGCCCTCAAGTACATCCTCGGCATCGGCGACCTCCTGACGGGCTATCTCCTGACGTACGACGCCCTGACGATGACCTTCCGCAAGATCAAGATCCCGCGCAACCCGAACTGCGGCATCTGCAGCGACCACCCGACAATCACCGAGCTCATCGACTACGAGCAGCCGGCCTGCGACCTGCGCCATCACTGAGGGGGGAGAGTATGATCATCCATCTGAAACTGGAGGACTACCTCGCAATGGTGCAGCACGCGCGCAAGACCGCGCCAGTAGAGGACTGCGGCCTGATTGGCGGCCGCATCGACGAAGCGACCGGCGAAAAATTCGTCGAGAAAGTCTTCTTCCTGACGAACATCGATCACAGCGAAGAACACTTCTCCCTCGACCCGAAGGAGCAGTTCGCCGCCGTCAAAGAGCTGCGCGCCCAAGGACTCGAGCTCCTCGGCAACTGGCACAGCCACCCCGCATCCCCCTCCCGCCCGAGCGAAGAAGACAAGCGCCTCGCCTACGACAGCCGCGCGAGCTACTTCATCCTCTCCCTCAACGGCGGCGAACCCGTTTTGAACAGTTTCCACATTGAGAAACAGACCGACGTGAGCAAAGAGGACCTGCGCATCCGTTAAAAGCAGGCAGTGAGTTCCGAGTGAGGGACATCGATAAGCGAAGCTTCAGCCTGCTGCGCGGAGCGTTCGATGTCCCTTACTCGGAACGTCGATCATGCGAGCACGGAAGGCGGGGGCAGCTGGCCCGGCGCTGCGCGTGACGGCCTGCTAAAACTGTTTTTTGCCTTTTAAGGCAGCCTTGTCAAGGAGCTAAACGCGCTTTGCTTGGACGACGCTCCTTGGCAAGGATTCTGGTCGGCAAAAAACAGGTTCTTCACGCAGCCCGTCAAAGCTCCGCTAAGGGCCAGCCGCCCCCGCACTTCCTTCGGCGAGTTTGCAGTTAATGAGTTCCGACAGAGGGGCATCTATAAGCGAAGCTTCAGCCTGCTGCGCGAAGCGTTAGATGCCCCTCTGACGGAACGTCATCCATGCTCTCTCTCCCTTATTCAGTAATCATTCCGTAATCATCTATGTGTATATCTTAGGAGGAATTCCCATGGCAGTTGATTATAAAGAGCTCAAAAAAGGCGGCTTCATGCGCCAGCGCCAGAAAGACCATTTCTCGATGCGCCTGAAATCCGTCGGCGGCCACTTCACCGCGGCCCAGCTCGGCACCGTGCAGAAAGTCGCGGAGCAGTACGGCAAGGGCTACGTGCACCTGACCTCACGCCAGGGCATCGAGATTCCCTTCATCCGCCTCGAGGATATCGACGCCGTCAAGAAAGCCCTGCACGAGGGCGGCGTCTCCGTCGGCGTCTGCGGGCCGCGCGTGCGCACGATCACGGCCTGCCAGGGCTGCGCCGTCTGCGCCTCGGGCCTCATCGACACGCAGCACCTCGCACAGGAGTTCGACAAGCGCTACGGCGGCCGCGAGCTGCCGCACAAGTTCAAGTTCGGCTTCACCGGCTGCCACAACAACTGCCTCAAGGCCGAGGAGAACGACTTCGGCGTCAAGGGCGGCGTCGAGCCAAAATGGTCGTCTGATTCCTGCACGTTCTGCGGCGTCTGCGAAGCCGTCTGCCCCGAGAAGGCCATTACGGTCAAGGCAGACGAGGGCAAAGTCGTGCTCGACGAGTCGAAGTGCGTCTACTGCGGCAAGTGCATCAAGAGCTGCCCGACGGACGCCTGGCAGGGCAAGGCCGGCTTCGTCATCTCGTTCGGCGGCCTCTACGGCAACCGCATTGCGGTCGGCCGCCATTTCCTGCCGATCGTCTTTGAAGAGGAGAAACTCTACGAACTCGTCGACACGACGCTGGCTTTCTTTGAGAAGTACGCGAAGCCGAGCGAGCGCTTTGCCAACTGCCTGGACCGCGTCGGCTGGGACAAGCTGGAAGAGGAGGTAAAGAAAGTATTATGAGTGAAGCAGTAAAGACCGACGGCACGATCGACATCACGGATGTCGTCTGCCCCATCACCTTTGTCAAAGTCAAGCTGGCCCTCGAAGATCTCGAGGACGGCCAGACGCTCGCCGTGCACCTCAATGACGGCGAGCCAATCCAGAATGTGCCGCGCAGCCTCAAAGACGAGGACCATAAGGTCCTTTCCGTCAAGAAGCGCGAGGACGGCACGTACGACCTCATCGTCAAGAAGCATGGACTTCTGTCGGACTGAGCAGGGTAGCTCTGGTCGAAATACTGTATACATGTAAATTTGGTGTTGACGAATGCAGGTGACCCTGCTATTATAGAGACATCAGCAAGAGGCAATGGAGCCCCGAAGAATCAGGTACCGGATTCTTCGGGGCTTTTCTGTTCACTGGCTGGTACACTTTCCGTTGAAATCCCCAAAACAAACAGCGGCCAGGAATGGACAAAGGCGTCCAGCAGGCATGAAGCTCTTCATGAGCCATGCGGTGGACGCCTTTTGCATTTGGCCCTGATTCAGCGGCGGGTGAATGGAACGGGAAAAGCTATTATATTTTCCAATCGCTGCAACTTTTTTGAAGTAATGGAAAGGAATGGATTCTTATGATTGACACTGGCGATACGGCCTGGGTGCTCATCAGTGCAGCCCTGGTCTTTGTAATGACACCTGGTCTCGCGTTCTTCTACGGCGGCATGGTCCGCAGCAAGAACGTCCTGACGACCATCATGCAGAGTTTCTTCATCATCGCGATGATCTCCGTTGAGTGGGTCATCCTCGGCTATGCCATGACGTTCGGCACGGACATCGGCGGCTTCATCGGCAGCCTCGACAAGGTCGGCCTTGCCGGTGTCGGCCTCAACGTCCTCGAGAACGGCACGATCCCGGAGCTCGCCTTCGTCGCCTTCCAGTGCATGTTCGCCGTCATCACGCCGGCCCTCATCACGGGCGCGTTCGCAGAGCGCATGCGCTTCGCAGCCTTTGCTGTCCTGATCCTGCTCTGGGCCATCTTCATCTACAACCCGATGGCTCACTGGGTATGGGGCGGCGGCTTCCTCGCAGAGCTCGGCGCGCTTGACTTCGCCGGCGGCCTCGTCATCCACATCCTTTCCGGTGTGTCCGGCCTGACGATCTGCATCCTGCTCGGCACGCGCCGCGGCTACGGCCAGTTCGCGATGATCCCGCACAACCTGCCGATGACGGTTCTCGGCGCAGCACTCCTCTGGTTCGGCTGGTTCGGCTTCAACGCCGGCTCGGCTCTCGGTGCAAACGGCCTTGCCGCCAACGCATTCGTCACGACGCAGGCAGCCGCTGCCGCTGCAACGGTCTCCTGGGTACTCGTTGAGTGGTACCGCAACGGCAAGCCGACCATCCTCGGCGCGGCTTCCGGCTGCATCGCCGGCCTCGTTGCCATCACGCCAGCTGCCGGCTTTGTAAAGCCGATGCCGGCGCTCGCCATTGGTTTTATCGGTGGTATTGTCTGCTACTTCGCCGTTGCTGTCCTCAAAGAGAAGCTCGGCTACGATGATTCGCTCGATGCCTTCGGTGTTCACGGCATCGGCGGTACCTGGGGCTCCATCGCAACGGGCCTCTGGGCTACGACGGAAGTCAACCCGGCCGGTGCTGACGGCCTCTTCTACGGCGAGACGCACCTGCTCTTCGCTCAGGTCGTTTCGGTCATCGTTGCTTATGCTCTTGCCATTGTCGGTACGTACATCCTCTTCAAGATCGTCAGCCACTTCATGAAGGTTCGCGCAGATGAGACGGAAGAAATTGCAGGTCTCGATGTCGTCGAGCACGGCGAGCGCGGCTATGCCAGCGCCATGATGACGGGCAGCCCGATTGCAGCCCTCGAGAACTCCAGCGAGATGCTCGCAAACACGATTCTAAGTACGCAGAAAGAGTGAGGCAGCTATGAAGATCACGAAAGTAGAAATCATCACACGTGCCAGCAAGCTCGAAGAACTCAAGCAGGCACTCAACGATATCGGCGTGCTCGGCATGACCGTCAGCCAGGTATTCGGCTGCGGCCTGTCGAAAGGCCACACGGAAGTCTACCGCGGCAAGGAATACGACATCAACCTCGTCCCGAAGATCAAGCTCGAGACCGTCGTTTGTGAAGTCCCGGTCGAGCGCGTGCTCGAAGTCGCACAGAAAGCCGTGCGCACGGGCAACATCGGCGATGGTAAGATCTTCGTCTACGAGCTCACCGATGCCGTCCGCATCCGCACCGGCGATCGCGGCCCGGAAGCCATCATGGACACCAAATAAGGTATCCTGAACATATAACTCGAATCCTCATAACCCCATAGATTTGATGTATCCTCAAATGGAGGGCCCCGCAAGGGGTCCTTTCTTATATAAAAAATCCTGCCGAAAGCACTGCATTCCGGCAGGATTTTTCTTGTTTGCCGCGAAATAAAAGCATAGGAAAGAATTGCCAGAAGGCAGTTCCTTCTGGCAGGACAAGCAAAACGATGATTCTGATACATCAGAAAGGGTGTGTTCCTATGAGACATACTGATTTTGATGGACGGTTGGACGGAATCATGGTACGTGCAGCAGTCCGTCTTCACGAGAGGATGGCGCTCGCCTTTGCGCGAGGCACCCTCGCAGATTACCTAAGGAAAATCGGAATGGCAGAAGAACTCGGCCTTGGCCCGCAGCGCAATGCGAACCTCGCCAAGATCGAAGACGCAGCCCTTCTCCTGCTCGCGCAGAAAATCCGCCGGGCGAGGAAGAGCGGCACACTGAAAAGCGTCCTGCAGCAGCTCAACATGCTCGAACTGCTGCAGAAAAAAGAGCGTCCGGGCAAGATAGGACACAATGTGAAACATCTGCGCCGGATCCAGGCAACCGGGAAGAAACAGGACGAGCAGCCCCCCATGGGAAACGTCATCTCCGTTCATTTCCACTCCATTCCCTGACACAGCAAGAGATTTTGTTACAAGTACAACAAGAGGCATAGGAGTTGCGGCTCCTATGCCTCTTGATTTTTTATGCATTCGTTGTTCACCGTTGCGCTCTGTCAGAAAGCCAGCCCGTTATCCCTGGCAATCTTGCGGACTTCTTCGAGTGAGAGGCTGGTAGAATCGGTGATGACGCTTACAGGTAAGTGATGGCCTGACGGATAGCCGTCCTGAGTTCGAGCCCGTTTTGCAGGCCATCGCGGACCTTCTGGACGAAGATGCTGTAGCTCTTGATGTTGTTGATGATGCATTCTCTTTGCCGAAATCGTATGCTATAATAAAAGAATCGGGAGCATGCTTGCTCCCGATGGCCACCAACGGTAGGCGGTTGTCCTCTCTATCAGATTACTTTGATGTTTGACGATGGAGGGATTTTTGTACGCCCTCCACAGCGGACTGTTGCTTTGCGGCAGATCTCAACTGGAAGGAGGGGATGCGCATGAACGAAGGAACGCTCTATGGCATTGTCATGAATGTCCTCGGATTTGCGATTGCTTGCTTTTCTCTGGGCTACGCTCTCGGGAAAGACAGAAGCACAAAAAAATGACCGCCAAGCTCACAACTATACGGTCATCTTTTTGATCAACAGTTGAGGACAACCGTCTACGGTGGCCTCTTTTTCTATGTCTATTATAGCACGGCGGAAAGGTACGCGCAAGCTCTCCAACCGTCGACAGTGAATTCTAACTCAATTGGCCATTCTGGGCGTGGTTAGATGCATGTGATTTGAATCCATAATCAAGGAAAACAATACCGTCGGCCAGAACTTGTCCGCGCTGGACACTGGCCTCAAGACGACGAGCCGCCTCATCGAGAACGACATCAGCCGTGCGGCGGCGGGCAGCAATGCTCTGGCGGCACTGCATCCGATGCAGGAGTTCGACCCGGATGACAAGGCACAGTTTGCTCTGGGCTATGGCCATTACCGCAATTCGAATGCGGGTGCGGTCGGCGCATTCTACCAGCCGGATGAGAACAGCATGGTCAACTTCGGTGTTTCGTTCGGCAACGGCGATGCGGGCATCAACGCGGGCGTGACGTTCAAGTTCGGCCCGGGCGGCTCGGGTCATCATGCGCTGACGAAGACGCAGATGGCCAAGGTCATCGACGCGCAGTCGAAGGAGATCGACGAGCTCAAGAAGGACAATGCCGACAAGGATAAGCGCATCGATGCACTCGAGCAGAAGATGACGGAGATCCTTGCCAAGCTCGACAAGAGCAAGGACTGAGGTAGTCCATGAGAAGCAAAAGGGAGGATTCAGGCATGGCAAAGAACATCGCCGCGTGGTCCAAGCGGATGAAAGAACTCCGTGTGGAGAACAACCTGTCGCAGACGGATGTTGCAAAAGTGCTCCACTGCAGTCAGGTTGCCTACGGCATGTACGAGCTCGGCAAACGACGGATCTCGGTCGAGAACCTCGTGAAGCTGGCCAAGTACTACCACGTCTCAATGGATTACCTGGCGGGGCTCTGTGATCAAGCATAGCAAGATAATGCATAGGAAGTGAGAAGGCCGTGTGGGCAGTTGCCTACACGGCCTTTTTGCTGCCCAATTGCATAACAAAATGCTATATGGCACAGTTTTTACACAATCAAGCAGAATATTAGAAAATATTGAACAAGATTTGTGGTAAAATAGGAACAGTGATGATAGCATTGCTGTGTACGAGCAAAAGATCAAATGGCCTTATCAAAACAAAATGTATCTTGACCTTTATCCTAAGATAGGGGTTATGATAAAACCAAACGTGTATTAGGTATAAGCTATGCACATGGTTGGCGAGAATCAAGAGGGAGATATTTGAGATAGGAAGGATGGTTTACAATATGGATGTACATACTATAAGTACAAAAAGCACAAATATGCACAGGGGGGGGTACGTCGATATGGCGCAATGTCAATCTGAGAGAGATGGGAAAACGAGGCGCCAGTACCCCAGCATCTGGTCGAGACGGCTGAAGGAATTGCGTGAGCGCAACAACCTCTCTCAGGCGGATGTCGCCAAGGTCCTCCACTGCAGTCAGGTCGCGTATGGCATGTATGAGCTCGGCAAGCGCAAACTGCCCATCGAGCGGCTCATCATGCTTGCGGAGTTCTACCATGTATCGCTGGATTCGCTGACCGGGCTTTCACGGGAATGAAGCAGGCTAAGTAGTCCAGATGACATGACGATGAATAGTGGGGGATACAATCATGAAGAATAATCGATTATCGATCGGCCAGATGGCCGAACTCAACCATACGACGCTGGCGACACTGCGCCTCTACGACGAGAACGGGCTCTTGAAGCCGGTGAACGTCGCCCCGACGAATGGCTACCGCATCTACGATGTCCTGCAGAGCACGGCGTTCCACATCATCCAGCACAACAAGGAGCTGAGCCTGAGCCTCAAGGAGATCAAGGAGGTCCTCGACCGCTCGGACTTTGACTTCCTATCTGCCACGTATCAGCGGAAGCTCGTCGACCTCGACAAAGAGCTCAAGGAAATTCTCTGGAAAAAAGCAGAAATCGAGAAGGTACTCCTATGGATGGATTATTTTCGCCATCTGCCGCCAGCAGGGACGTTCACGATGGAGTACATCCCGAAGTCTTACGTCTATGCGAAGCCTGCCGCGCGGGATTACTTCCAGGAGGACTTCGGCAGCGTCGTCTACGATCTCTCGCATATGGAAGGGGCACTGCGCCAGAAAGGCGTCCGCGGCATCTATCCCTATGATGCGTTCCTGAGTATGAAGCTGGACGACTTCGAGGCGGGACACTATCGGACGGAGCAGCTCGGCGTGAACCTCCCGAAGGAAGCGGTAGCAAAGCTGCATGCTGAAGTCTGGCCGAGCAATATGAGCGCCTGCGTCTACCTCGATGATTTCACGCAGGCCGCCGACTATCTGGACCAGCTGAGGGCATACTGCGAGAAACAGCACTGCACGCCGACCGGCGACGTCACCTGCCAGATCATCGGCGTCATCGACAAACAGGACTTCCGCAAGACCTCTGAGATCCTGCGCCTCCAAGTCCCTGTCAAAGTAGGCGAAAACCCTCATCATTGATGAGCTTTGCCCAGAAAATCGCATAGAATCATCATTCGACAGCATACGACATGCCATAAACGCACGTTGTATGCTGTTTTTTTGCAATAAGAGCATGTAGAAACCGTCCGTTATAAAGCGAAATGATTTTAAATGATGTCTTACAACGATGACTGTAAAACAAAAACGAAATTGACTCTGCCGCCACCATAGGCCATATGATTAGGATATATTTAGAGCGAAATGATATGAAATAATACTTTGAGGAGGATGTACAATGAATCGAATCTATAAGGTTATCTACAACAAAGCACGGCAGTGTTACATCGTCGTATCCGAACTGGCAAAAAGTAACCATAAAAGCAGCCAGCAGGGTGCCGATCACACTAACACCCCAGCCCTAGCCCGCATCATCGCCGTAGCCCTTGCGGCCGGTGCCCTGATCTGGGGCAGCGTGCCGGAAATCAGCTGGGCGGCAGATACCGGACAGGCAGATACCGGACAGAACGCGGCGACCATTCAGGGCGGCATCCATTATTTCAGTGTCAACCCTGAAGGTGGGAACCGTAACAAGAATTATAATAATGACGGTGCTGCCGGGGACAATTCCCTGGCCGTCGGAGCCGGAGCCCATGCAGACGGGACCATGGGAGCTACGGCACTGGGTAACGATGCCGTAGCTGATGGCGAACGGGCCTTGGCCGTAGGCAATGGCTCGAAGGCTACGGGGCTGGATGCTATCGCCATCGGGACTGGCTCCCAGGGAGAAGCTGACGGTAAAAATGCCATCGCCATTGGTAATCAGAGCCATGCCAAGGGGATGTATACGACGACTGTAGGCGGTTTTTCTGAAGCAACTGCCGAAGGGGCCGTCGCCCTGGGCCAGCAGGCTAAGAGCAAAGGTGCGTACAGTACCAGCATCGGCATCATGGCCAATGGCATGGGTGATGGCGGAACGGCCGCTGACCATTCCACGGCCGTAGGAGCCTATTCTGTATCTTCCGGCCTGGCTTCCGTAGCCTTGGGTGGCTACAGTAAAGCGACTGAAAAGTTTGCTTCTGCCTTGGGTTATAGCAGCAATGCAGGTCTTAGGGGCACGGCCGTAGGGGCTGCCAGCCAAGTTTCCGCAGAAGGGGGCACGGCCGTAGGTCTCTTGAGCAAAGCTTCCGCTACTGGATCCGTGGCTCTGGGTATAAGTTCCGTAGCCGACCGGGAAGCGGGCCAGCAGGGCTACCATCCAGTATCCGGTCAGATGGTTGATACGTCTCCTGCCTGGCAGTCCTCGTGGGGGGCTATTTCTGTCGGAGCCGGGGCTTCTCAGGATGAAAACAGCAAGCCGATTCCCCAGCAGACCCGGCAGATCATCAACCTGGCCGCCGGTACGGAAGATACGGATGCTGTCAATGTGGCTCAGTTGAAGAATGTCATGAATATGCCGGTTCATATCTACAGCGGCGGAACAATCAATACGACAGGTACCCAGATTACAAATAATATGACAATAAGCAATCTTCAGCTTGACTTTGGTGATGGTCTCAAGGCACAGGAAGTTGGCAATGATGGAGATAAAAGAGTCCTTGTCACGCTGGATAAAGATGCTCTGAAGAATGGCCCTGCTTTTAAAGGCCCAAAAGGTGATAAAGGTGATACCGGTGCGCAAGGTCCGAAGGGTGACAAAGGTGATACCGGTGCGCAGGGTTCAAAGGGCGACAAAGGCGATACCGGTGCACAAGGTCCGAAGGGCGACAAAGGCGATACTGGAGTGCAGGGGCCGAAGGGCGACAAAGGTGATGCCGGTGTACAAGGCCCGAAGGGTGACAAAGGCGATACCGGTGCCCAGGGCCCTGCTGGTAAGGATGGTAAAGACGGCAAGGATGGTGGCGTAGGTACTGTTACGGATGATGGATCGAATATCACTGTGACCAATACGGAGACAGATTCGACAAAACCAGCGAACTACCAGGTGTCCTTGAAGAAGGATATCAATATTGATAGTGTAACCGCTGATAAGGTAACGGCAAAAGAGATGACGACGGACCGTCTTACGATCAACAAGGATGTTTCTATCGAACAGGGCTCGAAGAATGCCGTCAATGCTGGTACGGTCTATAACGAGACGCGCGTCAAGCAGGATGGCAAGTACGTCAAGGCATCGAACACGGCTGGCCAGAACATTACGGCTCTCGACAATCAGGTCGCCTCGAATACATCGAACATCACGAACATCAATGGCCGTGTGAACAACCTCGACAGCAAGATCAACAAGGTCGGTGCTGGTGCGGCGGCTCTGGCGGCGCTGCATCCTCTTGATTTCGACCCGGATGACAAGTGGGACTTCGCTGTTGGCTACGGCAACTACCGCGATGCCAACAGTGCGGCTGTCGGCGCGTTCTACCGCCCGGATGAGGACACGATGTTCAGCCTCGGCACGAATTTCGGCAATGGCGAGAACATGATCAATGCAGGCGTCAGCTTCAAGTTCGGCCCGAAGGGCAAATCCCAGATCCGCCCGGGCTCCACGCAGGAGATCACGGAGCTGCGCGCAACCGTCGCCCGTCAGGACGATCAGCTCAAGAAGCAGGACAGCGAGATCAAGGAACTCAAGGCCATGGTCCAGCAGCTCCTCGCCGCGCAGGACAAGAAAGCAGCAACCAAATAACATCGCATACCTTGCTGCAAGCGGGTACAGCAAGAGGCATAGGGGCCACGGCTCCTATGCCTCTTGTTTTTTTATGCAATTGTTATTCACCGTCGCGCTCCGTCAGAAAGCCAGCCCGTTATCCTTGGCAATCTTGCGGACTTCTTCGAGTGAGAGGTTGGTCGAATCGGTGATGACACCTACAGGAAGCCCTTTCTTCAAGAGTGACAGTGCGACTTTCATCATGTCATTGCGTTCACCACGTGCCTCTCCACGTGCCTCGCCGATAGAAATACCGTCTTCCTTCGCGACTTCGAGTGCGCGTTTCTGATCCCATTTGAAGTTGACCATGTCGAACATTATGCATGTATCTCCCTCTTTGGCTCGAACGAAACCTTGAGAACCATTCCCATGCCATCTGCTAACCGTTGCAGGATCTTCAAGGATGGGTTGCGGGCACCGCTCTCAATGCGGCTGATCTCAGTCTGTGCAATACCCGTCTTTTCGGCCAATTCCTTTTGCGTAAGGTTCTGCCGGTTGCGAGCCTCGACAATTGCGCGGATGATGTTGATCTCAGGCTCCGATTCAGCGTATGCTTTTGCAAATGCTGGGTCCTTCATTCGCTCGGCTTTAAATTCTTGTAAGCTTTTCATCATAAATCCTCCTGTTGCTGTATGTAGTCTGCACGCCGCTCTTTTGCTAAGCGGATTTCCTTTGGTGGTGTCTTGTTGGTCTTTTTGATGAATCCATTTGTTATAATGATTTTACCACCGAGAAAGAAGAAGAAAAGAGCACGAGAGATGTTGCTAGATTGCTTACATCTCAGCTCAAAAATACCATCGCCCAAAGGCTTTGTGTAAGGTTCACGCAAGTCGGTCCCCTTTTCTTCCAAGAGTTCCATCATCTGCACCATCTTAGCCTGCATTTTGTTCTCTAGACTCAATAAAAAATCTTCTACGGGTTTCTTGCCGTCTGTTGTTTCATAAAATTTGACTTCAAATCTCATATACTCCTCCTGTTTATATTTTATGAGATATATCTCATAATGTCAACCCCTAGAATGTTGCTAGATCCCAGATTGTGCATCGTCAACAATTTCCAGCGCTCCTTTGGCAGCGACTGGCATAAAAAATGGCAGGGCAACGTCGGCATCAACTGGCAGTTCTGAGCGCCGCGCGATGGGCAATACCGCAACCATCCCCTTGGGGGAGTTCATCACAAAGACAACAAGAGGCATAAGAGCTACGACTCCTATGCCTCTTGATTTTTTATGCATTCGTTGTTCACCGTTGCGCGCTGTCAGAAAGCCAGTCCATTATCCTTGGCAATCTTGCGGACTTCCTCGAGTGAGAGGTTGGTCGAATCGGTGATGACACCTACAGGAAGTCCCTTCTTCAAGAGCGACAGCGCGACTTTCATCATGGCATTGCGTTCGCCAATCAGCTTACCACGCACCTCTCCACGTGCCTCTCCACGCGCTTCGCCACGTGCCTCACCAATAGAAATGCCGTCTTCCTTCGCGACTTCGAGCGCGCGTTTCTGATTCCATTTGAAGTTGACCATGTCGAACACCTCATTTTCTTCTTATATCATACCAAAAGATGTGTCGTCAGAGTCCCCGGCACTCTGGCACACCATAGACGCATTACCAGAGGCGCGGCACCCTTCGGATGTGCTATAATGAAAAAAACGGCAATAAGTAAAAGGTGGTGACAGTATGCACAAGGCAATGCCAATCGGCGTGGAAGACTTCTGCGAATTGCGGAAGGGGTATTATTTTGTCGACAAGACGCGGTTCATTCGGCAACTGCTGGATGAGCATAGCAAAGTGACGCTCTTGACGAGACCGAGGCGGTTCGGCAAGACGCTGACGATGAGCATGCTCGACTGGTTCTTTTCCATTGATAAGGCAGACAAGAGCCGTGAACTCTTCGTGGGGCTGGACATCGAGCGGGCTGGGGCGTCGTATATGGGGGCGTGCGGGCAGTATCCGGTGGTGTTCCTGACGTTCAAGGATACGAATGGTCTGAGCTGGGAGATGATGCAGGGGCTGTTTTCCAGTTACATCAGCATGCTATTTCTCCGGTACACCTATCTGCTCGACAGCCCGCGCGTGCAGGATCCGTTGAAGAAGCGCTTCCAGCAGATTGTAGAGATGGAAGCGGATGAAGCGCGCCTTTCTGCGGCGCTGGCTCTCTTGATGGAGATGCTGCGTCAGCATTATGGGCGGCAGGTCATCCTGCTCATTGATGAATATGATGCACCTGTCCAACAGGCTTGGGAGAATGGTTTTTATCGGGAATGCATTGCCTTCCTGAAGCAGTTGCTCGGCAGTGCGCTCAAGAGCAATGACAATCTGGCATTTGCTGTGCTGACTGGCGTCCTGCGTGTGGCTAAGGAAAGCATTTTCAGCGACCTCAACAACCTCGATGTCTGCTCTGTCTTGAGCACGCGCTATGACGACGTCATCGGCTTCACGTCGGAGGAAGTCACCGAGATGGCGCATGATCTGGGACGCGAGGACCGCCTGCCTGAAATCCGAAGATGGTACGACGGCTACCATTTTGGTGAAGTGGAGATTTACAACCCGTGGCCAGTCATCAATTTCTTCCGCAATGACCGCTTTGGCGATTACTGGGTCAATACCTCTGGCAATGGCATTCTGCGCGCACTGCTCGAAAAGGCGGATGCGCAGCGGATTGAGGCGTTGCAGACGCTCCTGGATGGCGACACGATACAGGTTACGCTGAACGAGGGCGTCATCTATGAAGATATCGGGCGCGACAAGAGTGCCCTGTATACGATTCTCCTGCTGACCGGCTATCTGACCACCACCACATCAGTCGCCACCCGCCGCAACCGCTATGCCCTGCGCATCCCCAATAAAGAAATCCGCGACATCTATGCGACAGAAATCCTCAACCACATGAGACAGAATTCCAAAAGCGAGGCATACAGAACGTATGGCGGTATGGGATAGCCTTTTGCGGCAAGAAAGTCTACGTGATTGCAATATAATGCAAGGGTGCGCTCAAGAAAGTTACTTTCTTGAGCGCACCCTTTGCTTATCCTGCTGAGTGCAGCACGAATTCTAATGGATACACTCTTTTTTGTCTGGCCGGAAAGGTGTAAAATGCGGACAAGGTTTCGTGTTTTGTTGGAATTGAGGGTTTGTGTATGAATCGGAAAACCAGGGCAATCCTTTCGTTGGCGGTGATGCTTTCTTTGGGCACGGCGGCTCCTGTCTGGGCGGCAGAGGCGCCCCCTGCACCGCAAGTGCAGCAGCAGGAGCCGGACTTTGTCACGACGGCCGACCAGGCCATCCGGGATATTCGGACGGTGGGCTTTGTCGATACGGATGGCTCGAAGCTCAAGGCCATCGTGCTCTCGTATGACCGGCCGATACCGGCTACGGCGGTCGATGCGAGCACGTTTGCCATTGAGGACTACGGCATGACGCTTCGCGAGCAGGATCTGACGCAGGGCACGTCGCCCGGCGCGCTCAAACGGGTCTATGTCAATGATGTGCCGGACACAATCGCATCGCCATCTGGATGTACTATCCGGAGGCGATGCGATTTTTTGTGTCAGATTGTGTTGGCCTGGTGCATGAGGCTGATGAACTGCTGGACGGCTTCTGACGTGTAGCGCTTGGGGTTCGTCAGGGCGTAGAAGCTGCGCCGGCTTTCGGGGGCGGCGAGGCGGTAGAATGAGAGGCGGGTGTTCTTGTGGGCGATGAGGCGGTCGCTCAGGAAGGTGGCGGCGAAGCCTGCTTCGGCGAGGCGGTAGGCGGTGGCCATCTGGGAGAGCTCCATCTTGACTGCGGGCTCGATGCCTGCCCGGTGGAAGAAGCGCATAGCGCGGTCGTGCAGGTTGTTGCCGCTGCGCAGCAGGATGAAGGGCTCTGCGGCAAAGTCCGTGAGGTCGACGCTCGGGCAGTCGGGGTCGAGGTGGCGCCCGGCGAGGATGTCGCCTGCCGTCAGGCGCTCGCGCTGCGCGTGGCGGGGACCGTCCCCGGGGATGGCCAGCAGGATGGTGTCGGTGAAGGCGGGCGTGCTCGCGAAGTTCTTTATGACGCAGTCGTCACAGCTGAAGGTCAGGTCGATCTCGCCCTGCTCCAGCATGTGGGCCATCGCGTGGGAACTGCCTTCGAGCAGGTTCAGGCGGATCTGCGGGAAGGCCTGGTTGAACGCGGTGAGGATGCGGGGCAGGATGTAAGCGTTGATGAAATGGCTGCTGCCGATCGTGATCTCGCCGCGCTTCAGCTCGCGGATGTCATCGAGCTGATGGCGAAGGTCCTGTTCGAGCGCCCGCGTCTGCTCGATGGCCCGGAGGTAGACGCGCCCAGCGGTGGTCAGGCTGATGGGGCGCGTGCTGCGGTCGAAGATGGGCATGCCGATCTTGTCTTCGAGCTTGCCGATCGCGATGCTCAGGGCCGGCTGGGTGATGAAGAGCGCCTGCGCGGCCTTGGAAAAGCTCTTCTGCTTGTAGACTTCATAGACGTAGCGCATGTCCTGCTGCATATGCATTCCTTCTTTCTGCTGTCGTAGCGCTGCAGGGAATCTGTCTCTATTATAATCCTGTATTTATCCGGATGTAAAATCTATAAATTGGAATAAATAGGGAAAATGCGGTATGCTTTGGGTAATGACGAAAGACGAAGACTTTGGATTCACGGAATCGAGAAGAGCGGAGGAATGAACATGGAACAGAGCATCAATGCATTGCTGATGGACGAACACGATAATGTCGTGACGTGTGTCAAGGAAGTGAAGCGCGGACAGAGCGTCGCCTATCAGGACGGCGCAGAGCTCCGGACGCTCGTGGCGGAGGAGGATATCCCGTACTGCCACAAGATTGCGCTTGAAGATCTCGCAGAGGGGGCGGAGATCTTCAAGTACGGCGAGAGCCTCGGCAAGCTCGTCGCTCCCGTCAAGAAGGGCCACTGGGTCAATGACAAGAACCTCAAGAGCGTGCCGCGCGACTACGAGAGCGAGCTCGCAGGCGATGACTTCGTGATGCAGGCCAAGCAGTCGGCCGGCGCGCCGGACCTCGCGCCGTTCTCGTTCTGGGGTTACCGCCGCGCGGAGGGACGTCCGGGCGTGCGCAACCACGTCCTGATCCTGCCGACGTGCGCCTGTGGCAGTGAGTGCTGTCGCATCGTCGCGAGCCAGGTGCGCGGTGCGGTCAACATCGTCTTCAACACGGGCTGCTCGGATGTGGCGGCCAATACGGCTATGAGCCAGAAGGTGCTGACGGGCTTTGCCTGCAACCCGAATGTCTACGGCGTCGTCATCATCGGCCTCGGCTGTGAGACGGTCCCGCATGCGGCGCTGCGCGAGAAGATCCAGAAGATGACGAGCAAGCCTGTCGCATCGTTTGGCATCCAGGAGGAGGGCGGCACGCTCAAGACGATCGAGAAGGCTGTGCGCGCCGCGCGCGATATGGCACAGCAGGCCGGCATGCAGCAGAAGGAGCTGTTCCCCGCGTCGGAGCTCCTGCTCGGCATCGAGTGCGGCGGCTCGGATGCGACGTCGGGCATCGCCTGCAATCCGGCTGTCGGCGAGCTCAGCGACATCCTCGTCGACATGGGCGCTTCTGCCATGATGAGCGAGTCCATCGAGTGGATCGGCGGCGAGCACATCCTCGCCAAGCGCGCGGCGACGCCTGAGATCCAGCGCCAGATCATCCGCGTCTGCGAGGCGTATGAGGCGCATCTCGGTGCGGCTGGCCAGGACTGCCGTGCCGGACAGCCGACGCCTGGCAACAAGGCGGGCGGCCTCTCGACGCTCGACGAGAAGAGCCTCGGCTGCATCCGCAAGGGCGGCACGCGCCCGATCGTCGAGGTCCTCGAGCAGGCGGAGCGCCCGACGAAGCGCGGCGCGCTCGTCATGGACACGGCGGGCTACGACATCTCGTCGGTGACCTCGATGGCTGCGGCTGGCTGCCAGGTCATCATCTTCACGACGGGCCGCGGCACGCCGACGGGCAATGCCATCGTGCCGGTCTGCAAAGTCACGGCCAATGAGCGGACGTACCGCTGCATGGAAGACAATATGGATGCCGACCTCAGTCCCATCGTGCGCGGCGAGAAGACCGTCCCGGAGATGGGCCGCGCGCTCGTCAAGGAGATTGCCTCCATTGCCAATGGCCGCCTGACGAAGGCTGAGGCATTCGGTTTCTCAGACATCGCAGTCGACCACGTCTGCCGCTACGTCTGATTGCAGCACATCCCCCTGTTGCTGTTCCCCTGAGCCATGCCTCGGCTCTATGACTGCCGCTTCGCGATAAGCATTTCGCAAAGCGGCAGTTTTTTTGTATGATAGAGGCAGGCAGGATTTTCAGGTGAATTTTACAAAGACTTGCTAGAATAAATACAGTGAGTTCGCTCGCTCTTTTTGAATCAGGAAGGAAATTATCATGGATAACGATCACGATAGACAAGATCATGGCTGCCAGGAGAATGAGGCGCAGGGCAGGACGATGTCGCGGCGCAGGTTCCTGGCCATCTGCGCGGGTGCTGTGGTACTGGCAGGCGGCGGCTGGGCGCTCTCGCGCACGGAGCTGGCGGGACGGCTGGCCAAGCACGCGCTCGGTGCAGCGCAGGGAAGGCCTGTCCTGCGCGAGCTGCGCCAGGTCATCGCGTCGGACAATGCCCATGCGCGCACGATCATGTGGCAGGCGGATGTGAAATGGACAGATGCAGTCGTCGAGTACCGCCTGAAGGGCGAGAAGGCCATCGAATCGAGCCCGGCTGCGCGCGAGTCGTTCACGGACGATGGCGTGACGGTCGAGCTCTACACGGCAAGGCTCTGCGGACTGGAGGCGGGCCAGCCGTATGAATACCGCATCAAGGCAGACGGCCAGTATGATGACTGGCACGCGCTGCAGACGGATGATGGCGGCGCGTTCTCGGCGCTGATTTTTCCGGACTCGCAGTCGAATGACTACACGGACTGGAAGCATCTCGCGCAGGGGGCGGCAGAGCGCAATGAAGGGGCGGACTTCTTCATCAATATGGGCGATCTCGTCGACAACGGCGAGGACCACCGCCAGTGGGAGGCGTGGTTCGACGCGGTCGCGGGCATCATCGACCGCATCCCCGTGGCCCCCTTGATGGGCAATCACGAGACCTACAACGAGGACTGGAAGGTCCGCGAGCCTGTGGCGTACCTGCACGAATTCGCACTGCCTGCAAACGGCAGCGAGGAGTTTGCGGGGCGCTACTACTCGTTCGACTACGGCCCGGCGCACTTCATCGTGCTCGACACGCAGACGGAGGAGGCAGCGGATTTCCATCAGGGCCTGCTTGAAGCACAGCAGGCGTGGTTCCGCGAGGATGTCAAGAAGACCGACAAGACGTGGAAGATCGTGCTGATGCACAAGGACCCGCTGCAGTACCGCATCACGAACCGGCCAGACCGCCAGGAGGGCTTTTCGGACGAGGGGCGCGCCTGGATGCCGCTCTTTGACGAGGCGGGCATCGATGTCGTCTTCTCGGCGCACCTGCATACGTACCGCAACCGCGGCCATATCAAGAACTTCCAGCGTGATGCAAGCGGCCCGCTCTACATCCTGACGGGCGTCGCGGGCAATGTGCGCTATCCGGGGCTCTGGGTCGACCATGCGCTCGACAAGGTCATCGCGCCGCAGCCGGAGACGGACAATTACCTGACGCTCTGCGTCAAGGATGCGAGCGTGGAGATTGCCTGCTTCCTGCCGGACGGCACGGAGATCGACCGCGAGACGTTGCGGAAGTGAGATGCTCGAAAATAAGACAATCCAATACCATTTCGTGCAATCTGTGACAAATCCCATATCCAGCCGCCCGCCTGTGTGATAGCATAGTAGGTAATATAAGAAGCGATACAGGCAGCGGAAAGGTGAGGGATGAGATGGAGCGCAGAGAGATCGTGCACAATGCGTATGCGGTAGTCGGACAGCTCAGCAAGGGATACGACGGCATGATGAAGAATGAGAGCCTGCTCGGAAGGCTTGCCAATCGCTTTTTCTGGCAGCTTCGTGGCTCGCGCTACGAGTCGTTCGTCCGGCAGGCGTTCCAGGGGCTGCCGGAGGACTTTTCGGGCACGCTGCTCGAGGTGCCGGTCGGCACGGGCGTGCTCTCGCTGCCGCATTACCGCAGGATGAAGTCGGCGCGGATTGTCTGCCTCGACTACTCGGAACAGATGCTCGCGCAGGCGATGGCGTCGCCTGCGGCGCGCGGCCTGCATCAGGTGGAGTTTGCGCGCGGTGATGTCGGCGATCTGCCGTATCTCGACAGCTCATTTGACTGCGTGCTCTCGCTCAACGGCCTGCACGCCTTCCCCAATAAGATGGCGGCCTTCCGCGAGACGTACCGCGTGCTGAAGAAGGGCGGCACGTTCACGGGCTGCTGCTACATCAAGGGGCAGAACCGAGTCACGGATCTCTTTGTCCGGGCGTTCTGCGTGCCGATGGGGTTCTTCACGCCGCCCTTTGATACGGCGGAGAGCCTCGAGGAGCGGCTGCGCAGCATGTACCGGGAGGTAAAGGTCACGCGGACGGGGGCGTTTGCGGGATTTGTGTGCAGGAAGTGAGTGGTGGGGCTACAGCAGGGGCGAGGGGATATCTGTCGGCTTCGTCGCTCCGTTGAATGGTCCCCATGCGGGTGCGCGGGGCATTGGCGGTTCGCCGCCTGCCGCGGCGCTTTGACATCGCAGAGCCTTGACACGGCCTGCTTGGGGACCAGCCCTGCGGGCGGTCACTGCGCTCCTGCAGGCGACAGATATCCCCTCGCCCTGAGGTACGTTATCGCAAAGTGTTCTCCGGTCTTAGTGGGACGCGCGGCGACTGGCCCTTTGGGCGGTCGCCTTGCTTTTGCAACCGAGCAGCGTTATACGTTTCTAGTGAGAATGGAAAAGGCTTCCATCGTAGGTGATTCGATGGAAGCCTTTTTGTGTGCCTGTTAGGATTTTGTCGTGAGGGGGAAGGTCAGGGTGAAGGTGGTGCCTTGGCCAATCTGGCTCTTGACGTCGATGGTGCCGCCAAATAGTTCGACGAGGAATTTGACGAGGGAGAGGCCGATGCCGTTGCCGCCGGATTTGCGGGCGCGGGCTTTGTCGACGCGGTAGAAGCGGTCGAAGATGCGGGGGAGGTCGGTGGGGGCGATGCCGATGCCGTTGTCGGTGACGGTGATGGTGGCGGTATCGCCCTGCTGCTCGGCCTTGACGTGGATGGTGCCGCCCTCCGGGGTATATTTGATGGCGTTTTCGGTCAGGTTGTAGAGGATCTGCCCGAAGAGCTCGGGCGCGGCGAGGATGCAGAGGGGCATGGCGGCGGGCTCCTCGATGAGGGCCTGCTCCTTGTTCTCGGCCTTGGCCTGCAGCTGCTCGATGGTCTGGTGCAGGGTGGCGTTGATCTCGACGGGGCGGCGCTTGATCTTGGTCTTGCCGTGGGTGCTGTCGAGGCGGGCGAGCTCTAGGAGGCCTTTCATCAGGCGGTTCATGCGCTGGGCTTCGCGGTAGATGATGGCGATGAAGTGGCGGCTGGCCTCGGGGTCTTTGAAGTCGTCGTCGAGTAGCGTTTCGGCGAAGCCGGAGATGGAGGTCAGCGGCGTGGCGAGCTCGTGGGCGGCGTTGCTGACGAACTCGGATTGGCGCTGGTGGATTTCCCTCAGCAGAGAGATGTCGTGGAAGACGGCGAGCACAAGTTCGTCGGGACCGTCGTAGAAGGGGGCGAGGAAGACCTGGTATGTCTTGCTGCGGATGGTCAGCGTGATGGTCTGCGCTTTGCCCTGGCGGCAGACTTTCTGCGCGGTCTCGGAGAGCTCTGCACTGCCGATGACGTGGATGCTGTGGCGGTGCAGGGCATTCCCCTGCAGCTGGAAGTCCTCTTCAGCCTGCCGGTTCGTGTCGACGATGAGGCCGCGTTCGTCGATGAGCATGATGGCGTTGTCCGTGTGGTTGAGGATCAGGCTCATCTTGTCGGCCTCGGCCTGCGACTCCTGGATCTTGGCGGAGAGGTTGCGCGTCAGCTGGTTGATGGTCTGCACGAGGGTGTCGAACTCATCACCGCTCTGCCACTGCAAGCGCTTGTGGAGGTTGCCGCTGGCGATCTCCATGGCGTCGAGGCTCAGGCAGCGGATGGGCTGGACCTGCCGGTGCGCGAGCCAGATGGCGATGATGAGCGCGGCGAGCAGCGCGAAGAAGAGGGCGGAGAGGATGACGCGCAGGCCCGTGTGGTACGACTGTTCCATCGAGACGAGTGAGGAGGAGGTGCGGATGATGCCGATGAGCTGGCCGCCCCGGTAGACCGGGACCGCGACGTACATGAGGTTCTCGTGCAGTGTCTCGCTCTGCCGGATGGCGAACCCGTAGGGCTCCGTCATGGCCTGCTGGACTTCCTCGCGGTCGAGATGGTTGTTCATGGTCTGCTCCGGGTCGGCCGTGTCGCCGAGGACGGCGCCATCGGCGTCAATGACGGTCACGCGCAGGTCGGTCTTCTCGTGGAGCTCCTGCAGCGTCGTGTGGAGTCCGAAGATGTCCCTGCTGTAGAGCTGGTCCTCCAGTGATGTCTCGATGACCTTTGCGTTGAGGATCAGGGCGTTTTTCTCCTGCTGCATCGTGTAGTCGCGGAAGTAGTTGAGCAGCAGGATGCCGAGCAGTGAGAGGGAGACGAGCACGATGAGTAAAAATGAAGTGACGAGGCGCCTTGTGATCTTGGAATGGAACATAGGTACATCTTCTTTCTATTTTCTGTCCACTTTCTGTCCACTTATTTTGCGTTCTTTCTGTTTTTTATTCGACAGAGGCGTGGCTTTTCCTTCTATGTCTCGTTTTGAGATTGATATTGTCCATTGGTGAGAGACGATATCTGTACACATAGAAAAGACAGTTGCAACTATTTCACCGGTGATATAGGCTGTATCCCTTTGTATACATGCGAATCCGGTGTTTTACATTCTTGACAGACATCCCGCCCTGGCGTAAACTGTAGTAGTGCTGTTATCCATGATGAGTGGACAGTGCGGATTAGGGGGATTTGTATGTCAGATGAAAACAAGACGCGGCGTCCGTATGCACCACGGATGTCGCCCCATCGGACGTATGAGGAAATCAACTCGTACGTCGTGTTCTGGGGATTATTTTTCTCGGTGCTCTTTGCTCTGGCGGTCGGCTATCTCTGCCTGAAGATCGGGCAGACGGTCGATGCCTTTGCACCGGTGTCGGTGCTGGCCATGGGCATGGCGGTGCTCTTTCACCGCAGGAACGCCTTCCCGGAGACGGTCCACATCCAGGCCATCGCGAGTGCCGGTACGAATATCATCGGCGGTGCGATGTTCATCCTGCCAGCGCTCTATATCCTGAACATCGAAGATGTCTCGTTCCTCGAGATGGCCATCCCAATCGTGCTCGGCGGTGTGCTCGGCGTTTTTTTGGCGACGGTCTTCCGCCGCTACTTCTGCGAAGAGATGGACGGTGTCTACCCGTTCCCGTCGGGCAGTGCGGCGGCGGAGGTGCTCGAGTCGGATGAGGGGTCGAAGGCCCACATCATGCTCGTGAGCGGTGCAGTCGCGCTCGTCTACGACTTCGTGCTCAACTCGCTCGGCTGGTGGCAGGAACTCCTGACGACGACGTTCCACTGGGGCCAGGTGCTCGCGGACAAGTACAAGCTCGTCTTCAGTCTCGACAACGACGCGGCGCTGCTCGGCATCGGCTACTTCACGGGCCTGCGCTATGCGGCCATCATCGCGGCGGGCTCATTCTTCTCGTGGCTCGTCTGCATCCCGGTCGCCTATTATCTCGGCGGCGACCACACGATGGTCGTCGGCGGCGAGACGATGCTGCTCGCCAATGCACCGGTCGACGCGGTCTTCTCGCAGTACGTCCGCCACATCGGCATCGGCATGCTCGCGATGTCGGGCATCATCGGACTGCTCTCGATGTCGGGCGTCGTCGTCCGCGTCGTCAAGCGCGCTGTCGCAGATCTCTTCTCGAAGGGCGCTTCTTCCTCGGGCATGCTGCTGCGCACGCAGCAGGATCTGCCGATGACGCAGATCGTCTTCGGCAGCCTGCTCATGACCATCCTGTTTGCCGTCTTCTTCCATGTGATGTGCGCCGAGAGCCTGACGCAGACCGTCATCGCGTTTGTGCTCGTCATGCTCTTTGCGCTGATGCTCTCGGTTGTCGGCATCAGCTCGATTGCCTTCACGGGCAATGAGCCGGTCTCCGGCATGACGATCTTCATGATCATCGTCTCGGCTGTCGTCATGGGCGGCGCGGGTATGGCGGGCAAGACGGGCATCATCGCGATCCTCATGATGGCGTCCTTTCTCTGCGCGACGCTCGCCGTCTCGGGCAACTTCATGTCGGAGCTCAAGGTCGCCTACATCACGGGCGCGACGCCGAAGAAGATGCAGCAGTGGCAGCTCGTCTCCATCGTGCTCGCGGGCGTTGTCTCGGTCGGCGTCGTCTTCCTCATGCACCACGCCTATGGCTTCACGGGCGAGGGGGCGCTGGCGGCACCGCAGGCCAATGCGATGGCAGCTATCGTCAAGCCGATGATGGACGGCGGCGACGCACCGTGGCCGCTCTACATGGCAGGCGCATTCTTCGCGGTCCTGCTCTGGATGATGAAGATCCCGCCGCTCGCCTTTGCGCTCGGCTCGTACCTGCCGATGGGCATCAACACGCCGGTCCTCGTCGGCGGCCTGATCTCGTACTTTGTCTCGCACAGCAGCGATGACGCAAAGGTCAACGCCAAGCGCCTCAGCGAGGGCAACACGGTCGCCTCGGGCTTCGTCGCGGGCGGCGCCATCGGCAGCCTCATCAGCGCGATCCTGCACATCGCGGGCATCGACTGGTTTGCCAAGGCCTGGGCCGCCTCGCCTGCCGCGACGTTTGCGGGCATCGTCGCTTATTTCGTGCTCTGCATCTTCCTCTACGCGATGGCCAAGCGCGCAGTCAAGCAGGACTGAATCTAGAACATATCGACGTGTAACGTCAGCAAGAGCCAGCTCCGGTGCGTTTTCCGCGCCGCGGGCTGGCTTTTGTGCTATACTAGATGGATAGTCTTAATTGAAAAAGAATCCGAAACGCAGCCGAAAGGAAAGGGATAGAAATGAATCACGCACGCCGCACGGGCATGATGGCGGCTCTGTCAACGTATATCATATGGGGTATCTTGCCGCTCTACTGGAACCTGCTCGCGCGGGCGGGGGCCAACGAGATCTTGGCGCACCGCATTGTCTGGTCGTTTTTCTTCATGGTCATCGTGCTCGTCGTGACGAGGCGTTGGCAGAGTTTTAAAGAGGACTGCCGCACGCTATGGGCGGACAAGAAGCGCGGGGCCATTCTCTTGATGGCGGCTTTCGTCATCAGCCTGAACTGGCTGACGTACATCTGGGCGGTCAATCACGACCACGTCATCGATACGAGCATCGGCTACTACATCAATCCGCTCATGAGCGTGCTGTTCGGCATCGTGTTCTTTCGCGAGCGCATCTCGGGGCTCAAGAAGATCAGCCTCTTGCTCGCGGCCATCGGCATCGTGCTCATGACGTACCAGCTCGGCAAGCTGCCTTGGGTGGCCGTCGTGCTGGCCGTGTCGTTCTCAATCTACGGCGCGCTCAAGAAAGAGCTGCACCTCAACCCGTTCTCGAGCATAACGCTCGAGACGCTGCTGATGATGCCGTTTGCCGTGCCGTACATCGGCATGCTCATGGCGTCTCCTGAGAGCCACTTCACGCTGGCGACGCCGGATCTCGCACTGCTCCTGATGGGAACCGGTGTCGTGACGGCTGTGCCGCTCGTGCTGTTCTCGTACGGGGCGAATCTCCTGCCACTCAATGTGCTCGGTTTCTTCCAGTACATCAGTCCGACGATTGGATTGCTGCTCGGGATTTTCTTCTTCCACGAGACGTTCGGGATGGCGCAGATCAGCGCGCTCGGTTTCGTCTGGGCGGCAATCGTGTTGTTTACGGTGGCGGAGAGTTTGCGGGGGAGATGAGTCTGGCAAAGCGAGGCGGTCAGGAGTCAGCCTGTCTAACGCTACGCGCAGCGGGCTGAAGCTTCGCTTATAGACAGGCTGACTCCTGACCTTGGGCTCGTGTGCTAGAAGGAGCTTTCGTGTTGCTGTAAATCGAGGCGGACAGAAAGTCCCCATGCCTAACGCTACGCGCAGCAGGCTGAAGCTTCGCTTATAGGCATGGGGACTTCCTGTCCTTGGGCTTGTGTATTGGAAGATGCTTTTGAATGGCAAAATGAGACGGTGAGATGTGAGCCTTGCCTCGGTACGTTTTCGTGTCGTTAAAAAGGTAAAATGAAAGGAAAGACTTTTATGGATGAGGAAAAGAATCGATTGGCGTCGGTCGGGCGGCTTTGTGATATTGTGGCGCGGCTCAGGGGGCCGGGGGGATGTCCTTGGGATGGGGCGCAGACGCATGAGAGCCTGAAGCCTGCCTGCATCGAGGAGGCGGCGGAAGTGCTCGGCGGGATCGATATCCTGCGGGAGACGGGCCGGGCGGAGAATCTCAAGGAAGAGCTCGGCGACCTTCTGCTGCAGGTAGTCTTCCATGCGCAGCTGGCAAAGGAGGAAGGCCTTTTCTCGCTGGAGGATGTCGCGCAGGCCGCGGCGGACAAGATGGTGCGCCGCCATCCGCATGTCTTCCACGAGCCGATGCTCGACGATGCGGGCAAGCCGCTGACGGGCTGGAAGGAGATCAAGGCGCAGGAGAAGAAGGGGCGCGAGTGGGAGGATGACTACCTGCCGCACGCGTTTGAGGAGGCCGCTGCTCTGATTGAGCAGGCGAAGAAGAGGAAGGGGATTTCATCATATCGCGGGCAGGAGACCCCGACCTCTTAGGTTGGTGAAGAATGCCCGCTTCCTCCCTTCAATAATAAATAATAGACTTTCAGCAAAAATATGATATAATAATTTTTAATGAAGTAATATAGATTTTAGAAAGGCAGGTGAAAAAATGTCTAACCTAACTAAAACGATAAAACTTCGTATACATGTTACTCCCGAACAAGAGACTCTGTTCCGTCAGATGACTGAACAATACCGTCAGGCTTGTAACTTCGTGTCGCAGTACATCTTCGACAACCGATTTAACATGGCCTACCAAAGTCTCAACAGAGAACTATACAGTGACCTGCGCAGCCAGTTCGGTTTGAAATCGCAGCTGGCCCAGTCTTCTATCAAGACGACGATTGCCAGATATAAGACGGTAAAACAACAGCTCTTCCAAAATCCCTACAGATATAAGGATGAGAATGGCAACTGGCAACGCATCGTCAAGACATTGGAATGGCTTTGGAAGCCGATATTCTTTAATCGTCCGCAAGCTGATTTGGTCCGTAACCGAGATTACAGTTTCGTTGATGATGGTCAAATCCTATCGATCAATACACTTGGAAAAAGAACCAAATGCACTTTTGAGAGCGAACATTTCGCTGAATACCTTGATGGCGCTTATGACCTTGGAACAGCAAAACTGGTCGAACTCAAAGGATTATGGTATCTCCACATTCCCGTAACCAAAGCTGTCGAAGATTTTCAGAAAGGAAACGTCCGCCATGTTGTCGGTATTGACCGTGGATTACGTTTTTTGACCGTTAGCTATGACGAACAGGGCAAAACTGAATTTGTTTCTGGTAGGAAGATTGCCACTAAACGCCATAAATTCCAGGAAGTCCGCCGCCAGCTCCAGTCTAAGGGGACAAAATCAGCAAAGCGTAGACTCAAAGCCATTTCTGGGCGAGAGAACCGTTGGATGTCTGATGTAAACCATCAGATTTCTAAGACACTCGTTGAGAAATACGGCAAAGATACGCTGTTTGTGCTTGAAGATCTGACCGGTGTTAGCTTCGAAGCGTCCAATCTTTCAAAAACTGCGAAACAAAATTACGACCTGCGCAGCTGGGCGTTCTATCAGTTGGAGCAATTCCTGACCTATAAGGCGCATGAAAATCGTTCCGAAGTTCTGAAGGTATCTGCTAAGTATACCTCTCAACGTTGTCCCAAATGCGGCACTATCCACAAAGAAAATCGTGACCATCACAAACACTTATATCGTTGCCAGTGTGGTTACAGATCTAACAATGACCGTATCGGAGCTATGAACATTCAGCTCCTCGGAACTATGTGGATTTCCGGAGATAACCATCCTCGTTACGAAAGAATAACAACTGCTTCGGAGTAAACTCCTTAGCAAAGCGGGTGTTGTCAGCCACCCGATGATGTAGGCGGATTTAGGAAGACATCTTTTCGATTTCGTTAGTACCTATGCAGTTCCGACTTACAAGCTCCCACCTCAAACGCCGAAGGCGTTAGGTGGGGGTAGTTGACCATGATACGCGATATTGTACGCGATGTGTTTTTCCTCGCGTAGCCGTCGGCTTTAGCGGAGCGCAGGGATGTGGCGATGAGGCAGGCATTACTTTTTGGTCGTGCAGGACAGCAGGGAATGGCCGGGCAACGTTGCGCCCAGCCATTCCCTGCTGTCTCCATCATTCTGGCAGGATTATGCTGCTTTCTGTTGACATCGGTGCTAGCGCCTCTTCTATCATTTGCATGGAAAAGGCGTTTTACTTTGTTCCCTCGATGCAGATCCATCCATGCTCTTCTTCGATGTGGACGGCGACGGAGCGGAAGCCTGCGGCGCGGAAGATGGCCTTGAAGGTCTCTGGCGTCGGATTGTAGAGGTGATAGTTCTTGATGTTCTCCTGGACTTCGGCGCTGAGGCCCGGATGGTCGTAGATCTCGGAGATGAGCAGGAAGGTGCCGCCCTGCTTGAGGACGCGGCGGACTTCCTTGAGGTTTTCGGGCGAATCGGGCCAGAAGTAGAAGCTCTCGACCGTCGTGATCTTGTCGAACGCATCGTCAGCAAACGGCAGTGCTTCGACCGAGCCCTCGCAGACCGTCATCTTGCCGGCGGCGATGTCGTCAGCATTCGTCTGGCGTGATGTCTCGACCGACGTCCTGGCGTAGTCGACGCCCGTCAGATGGCCGCTCTCGATGTGGCCGCTCATGCGGTGCAGGTTGGCCCCGCCGCCGCAGCCGATGTCGAGGACATCTTCGTTGCCCTGCCAGTGGAAGAAGGAGAGGCCCCAGGCCGTGAGCTCGGCGTGGCTCTCGTTCATGCGTGCGAGCATCTTTTCGCCGGCTTCCCCTGTCGGCTTTGCTGGATTGCCCGCCGTCGTGATCTTTTTCTGCTGCATCATCTCATCCTTTGTCATGTCTGTTCATCCTTTCGACCGGTATCATCGGAGTTCGTTTCAATTTGTTTGTTCTCTTTATTGTAGCGGATAGTGGGCACAAAGGCAAATCCGTGCAGCATCTTGCTTTTGCCGCGCATCCCTGCTATCCTACAAGTGAATCTGCTGAATCTGCAGTGTTGTTTTGTCAAGAAAGAGTGGAGGGATATCATGGCAGTACAGTACAGATGGGCTACGCTCGGATGCGGCGTCATCGGTCATCAGCTCGCTGAGGCGATGCAGAAGCTCGGCGGCAATCTCTACGCCGTCGGCAACCGCACGCACGCGAAGGCCGTTCAGTTTGCCGAGCAGTACGGCATCGGCAAGGTTTACGACAAGATCGAAGACATGTTCCAGGATCCGGACGTCGACATCATCTACATCTCGACGCCGCACAACACGCATATCAAGTACCTGCGCCAGGCACTCGCCGCCGGCAAGCACGTGCTCTGCGAGAAGTCCATCACGCTCAACTACTACGAGCTCGAAGAGGCGGTCAAGCTCGCGATGGAGCATCACCTCGTGCTCGCCGAGGCGCAGACCATCTACCACATGCCGATCTACCGCGTGTTGCGCGAGCGCATCGACCGCGGCGACTTTGGCCCGCTGCGCCTCATGACGCTGAATTTCGGCAGTTACAAGCCATATGACATGAAGAACCGCTTCTTCAATCGCAGCCTCGCGGGCGGCGCCATGCTCGATATCGGCGTCTATGCGCTGTCCTTCGCGCGCTGGTTCATGAGCTCCTGCCCGCAGGAGATCGCCACTCAGGTTCTCTACGCGCCGACCGGTGTCGACGAGCAGGCCAGCATGCTCTTGAAGAACGAGCAGGGGGAGATGGCGACCGTCATGCTGTCCCTGCACGCCAAGCAGCCGAAGCGCGGCATGCTCTCCTTCGACAAGGCGTATGTCGAGCTCATGGAGTACCCGCGCGGCGACAAGGCTGTGATCACCTGGACGGAGGACGGCCGCAAGGAGGAGATCGTCGCAGGGGAGACGGCCAATGCGCTCTGCTACGAGATCGAGGATATGGAGCGCACCGTCGCGGGGCAAAAGGATTTCATGCATCTCGACTACACCGTCGACGTCATGGCCCTGATGACGAAAGCCCGCCAGGACTGGGGCATGCGCTATCCGGAAGAGGAATGACAAACGGTCGAGTGTGAGCCGCCATATGGAGCAAGCATATTTTCCAAAAATATGCTTGCTTTTTTTGTGGTCACATGGTATGATATTCCTGTAAACGATATTAATTATCATTAGTTAAAACTAAAAACAGTAAATTAATGGCCCGTTACGGGCATCAAAAGGAGGAGTATCTTATGTCATTGATCAACAAAGAAGTCAGCGAGTTCTCGGTGAAAGCGTACCAGAATCATGAATTCCGCACCATCACGAAGGACAATCTTCTTGGCCAGTGGAGTGTATTCTTCTTCTATCCTGCCGATTTTACGTTCGTCTGTCCGACGGAGCTTGAGGATCTGGAGAATCACTACGATGCCTTCCAGAAACTCGGCTGTGAGATCTATTCCGTCTCGTGCGACACGGAGTTCGTCCACAAGGCATGGCACGACCATTCGGAGCGCATCGCCAAGATTACGTATCCGATGGTAGCCGATCCGACGCACGCCCTGGCGCGCGACTTCGAGGTGCTCATCGAGTCGGCCGGTCTTGCAGAGCGCGGGACCTTCATCATCAATCCGGAGGGGAAGATCGTCGCTTATGAGGTCAATGCGGGCAATGTCGGCCGCAATGCCGATGAGCTTCTGCGCAAGGTGCAGGCATGCCAGTTCGTCCACGAGCACGGGGACGAGGTCTGCCCGGCAAAATGGCAGCCGGGTGCAGAGACGCTGAAGCCGAGCCTTGACCTCGTGGGAGCGCTCTGATGGTGGAAGCATCCGCCAAAGCTCCTGCACGGGAGCTTTACGACGTCATCGTGATTGGCGGCGGTCCGGCAGGCCTTACGGCAGCCATCTATCTGGCGCGGGCCTGCTACCGCGTCCTGGTGATTGAAAAGGAACACTTCGGTGGCCAGATCACCATCACCGACCGCGTCGTCAACTATCCGGGCATTGCTTCCATCAGCGGAGCAGCCCTGACGGAGAACATGCGCCAGCAAGCCGAAGCTTTTGGCGCAGAATTCAAGCTGGCCGAGGTCACTGCTCTCGACATGAGCGGCGATATCAAGACCGTGCACACCACACAGGGCCGGCTCTCCTGCTTCGGCGTCCTGCTCGCCGCCGGAGCGCGCCCGCGCTCTGCGGGCTTTGCCGGGGAGGAAACCTTCCGCGGCCGCGGTGTCGCCTACTGTGCGACGTGTGACGGCGAATTCTTCCGCGGCAAACAGGTCTTTGTCATCGGCGGCGGCTATGCGGCGGCTGAGGAGAGCGTGTTCCTGACGAAGTACGCGTCACATGTCACCTGCCTGGTGCGCGGCGATGATTTCAGTTGTGCCAAGGCTACGGCCGATGAAGCGCGCAATCATCCGGACATCACCGTGCGGACGCACACCGTCGTGGAGTCTGTCGAGGGAGATGGCCTGCTGCGCCGCCTGATCTGCCGGGATACTGAGACGGGGGAGGTCAAGACGTATGATGCGGGGAAGGACACGTTTGGCGTCTTCGTCTTTGCCGGCTATGAACCGGCGACCGAACTGGTCCGGGGCATTGCAGACCTCGATCCGAAGGGATATGTGATCACGGACGCGTCGATGAAGACATCTTGTGATGGCCTCTACGCGGCTGGCGACATCCGCATCAAGCCGTTGCGCCAGTGCATCACGGCGGCTGGCGACGGGGCTCTCGCTGCGACGGAACTCGAGCGTTACGCGCTGCAGATGCAGAAGAAGACGGGCATCCGCCCGCTGCGCCCTGCTGTTGCCGTGCCGGAGGAACCTGCGGCAGAAGCCGCTTCCAGCCAGATCTTCCAGCCGGAGATCGTCAAGCAGCTGCAGACGGTCTTTGCCCGCATGGACCGCAGCCTGGAACTGCGCCTTTACCTGGATGATTCGGCCAAGAGCGGCAAGCTCGCATCGTATGTGGACGAGCTCGCGCGCCTGACGGATAAGCTCCAGGTCGTGCGCGTGTCGGCGGAGGAGGCGGCTGCTGAAGGCGAGCGCCCCTGCGTCCGCGTTTTTTGCGGCGGCGAGCCTGCCGGCATCGCGTTTCACGGCGTGCCGGGCGGCCATGAATTCACTTCCTTTGTGCTGGGACTCTACAATGCAGCAGGGCCGGGACAGGCCCTGGACGAATCGCTGCGTCAGCGTCTGCTCGACTGGGATACGCCCTGTCATCTGCGCATCTTCGTCAGCCTGTCCTGCACGCTCTGTCCGGAGCTCGTCACAGCGGCTCAGCGCCTCGCGACCCTGAATCCCAGGATTACGACGGATGTCTACGACCTCAACCTCTATCCCTCGCTGCGCGAGGCGTATCAGGTCATGAGCGTGCCGTGTTTCCTCATCAATGAGGACGGCCCTCACTTCGGCAAGAAGACGGCTGCGCAGCTGCTCGACCTGATGGAAGCGAGTCGGGCCTGAGTCCATACCCATATCCATTCCCATTCCAGAACGAGAGGCTTTCTGTCTGCCGGCTGTGCCGGAGGCAGGGAGCCTTTTTCATGTCTGTGCACATTTCGCGCTTCTTCGCGTGTTTTTATCCCTATTTTATCGCACTCGTTCGCCGTACTTCGCAAAATGTGCATCGTATAAAATTTTTGTACTTTGTTTGCGTGCCTGGTTTACATTCTTTCTGTAAGTGCTATAATACAAAACAATCTCATCTGTATTTTGTATTCATATTTTACATTCAGAAAGGACGTATGCATGATGGAACAAAAGAATCCCTTTAAAATGCCAAAGGTACTCTGGTTTCAGCTGTTCCTGCTGGCACTCGGCTATGCGTTTTACTCGGCGAACCGCCTTTCCTTCGGCGTCGGCCTCAAGGCTGTTGCGGCTTCGCTGTCGCTGACCGCCGTCCAGCTCGGCACGATTGGCACCATCTTCACCCTCGGGCAGGCACTCATCGATATCCCTGCCGGTTACCTCGCGGACCGGTTCGGCCGCAAGCGCATGCTGATCTTCGGCATGGTCGGCCTCGGCTGCATGACCACTTGCGTCACGACTTCGGCCAGCTTTGCAGGAACCGCCCTGTGGCGTGTCTGTTTCGGCATTTTTGAAGGCTGCTGGAATATCGTCATGTACTCGGTAGCCGGCTCGATTTTCCCGGCCGCCCGCGCCATGCTCAACGGACTCATGATGACGTTCTACTCCATCGGCGCGTATGTCGGCCCGACGTATTACGGCTGGAGCCTGGAGCGCACGGGTGACTGGAGCGTCGGCCTGACGCACATGGGCATCGCCACCGTCATCTTCGGCCTGTTGTTGATCTTCGGCTTCAAGAGAAAATACACGGATACCTCGACGGACATCAAGCGCATTCATCTGATCGAGGCAATCCGCACGGTCGGCTTCAACAAAGTCGTCTGGCTCGGCGTCCTGATCCAGATCCTCAACATCATCCCGTACTGGGGCTTTGCTTCGATGGGCCCGTACCTCTTCATGACGTATAAGGGATTCAGCCCGACAGAGGCCGGCTCCTTCTTCGGCGCCATCTACGGTATTGGCGGTCTCAGCGGCGTCGTGCTCGGCTTTTTCGCCGACCGCTTCGGCCGCAAGCCGACCATCATCTGCCTTTCCGGACTCAACGCACTCTGTGCGTTCCTGATCTTCCACGTCATCCCGCAGACCTCCGCGGTGCTCTACATCGTCGGCGGCCTCATGGGCATCGGCCTACACGCCATCTACGTGCTCGGCTACACGATTGCCCAGGATGGCGTCAGCACGAGCCAGATCGGTCTGGCCACCGGCATCGTCGGCGCTTCGAGTTACTTCCTCTCGTTCTTCTCAGGCCCGCTCATGGGCTTCCTGACCACGACGCTCGGCCACGTCGCCGCCCTCGACATCATCGTCGTCGCCTTCGAGGCCTGCCTCTTCATCGTCGCCCTGCTCATGAAAGAGACGCAGAACCGCCATCTCCACGAAGAACACGAAGCCTGATCCATACGGCATATCGAATTAAAAGAGACGCATTCCAGCGTCTCTTTTTCTATGCCAATCCGCAGCGTCCTGTGCAGTCTGCTGAGATGTATACTGTGAAAAAAGGAGTTATTCTTGCGCGGGGAAATCGCGTTGCTCATGCGAAATTTTTGACAAAATGGAATAAAAGACTTTTTTCTGGGCCGGGATAGTGTTATAATAGGAAAAATTTCAATTATTTATTATACGATAAAGGACAGGTGTAAAAGAATGGCTAGAACGGTAAATTACGAAGCGAAGATCGAAAACATCGAGGCGAAGATCCAGAAGAAAAAAGACGAGATCAAAAAGCTCAAAGCTGAGCTCGAGGAGGTCAAGGCAAAGAAGGCTCAGGCCGATTACAAGGAACTCCTCGATTACATGAGTGAACACGACATCTCTGCCGACAAAGTGCTGGAAGTCATCAAAAACTGAATGCATGATAAAGGGAACAAGCTCTGTTGTAAAGAGCTTGTTTTTTTGCGCGCTCCGCGTGTGTTTTTCTGAGTCATAACTGGTGATGTGATATTTCTGGTGGTATAATACTGGTGGTATAATAATCGTACAGCAGTTTACAGCTTTTAAGCCGCTTGCTCATCGCCCCGAGCCAATGCTT
>OLFW01000173.1_pt1 | contig 63954 bp, 45 predicted proteins | sample 1605351 | NCBI WGS metagenome assembly OLFW01 (sample SAMEA3888918, study PRJEB22519) | human gut metagenome | biome: human gut; feature: human-associated habitat; material: faeces | place: Denmark | collected 2010 | reverse complement strand
TTGATTGGGATTGTAAGAACGAAAATGTATCTTTGCCATATTACTTTGCTTATGCCTAAAGATACAAAATCTTTAGGTAATAACAACGCCTCGGCTTGGGAAAGTCGGGGCGTTGTCATAAAAAAAGAGGGTATGCTTTTTGACACACCCTCTTTGTTGTCAGAAGCCTCCCGGCTCCTTTTATAGAATAAGATGAACGAACTTTTCAATTACCATTCCACAAACTTACCACGTGCGCGACGTTCTTTCAATATCGCAGCCAAACGCTTATTCTTGGATGCCGCAATAAAACGACGACCAAAAATATTAGGAATAGCAACCCCCAAGGCAATGCACATAATAACTAAACCAGAATTCACTCCACTCTCAATGGCTTTCATCAATGGAGTAACCTGATCGATGGATTGTACATTCATATTTATCAATCCAAACAGCATACGATACATCAGTACCCCCGGAATCATCGGAATAACCGACGGAATGGTCAGCACGTGATTCGGCACATGGAACCAGTGTACGGCCTTGATGGCAATCAGGCTGACGAGTACAGAGCCGGAAAAGGAACCGATAACAAGTCCCATGTCCAAACCGATATTATTGGTACTCGGTCCCAGATTTACAAAATTTCGGGTACAAACCGCAATGATACCTCCAATGGCTACCACCCACAACAGGCGACGCTGGATATTGAATATCATCGAGAAGCCCATGGCCGAAATAGCCGCTGCAATGGCATATTCCCAATATTTATGATGAGGAACCATACTGATGGTAGGGAAGAAATTATCGATATGGCAGAGCTTCACCGCAAACGCGATACCGAACGCCATGGCCGCCACCATCAAAAGGGTGTTCACCGCCCGTACAATACCTACCTGAATGTAATTGTCGAGCATATCGTCCACAAAATTAATCAAAGGAACACCCGGCACAATAAAGAGCGCACAAGCCAGCAACGGATGCCAGGGAGTAGACGTCCATTCAGCCGGCAACAAAGTAGAAGCCCAAGCAATGATGGTAGCCACAAAGGCAGAAATGGCGATACCCATATAGTGGTTCAAACCAGATTCATTGCATATCTGACGAAGACGCATACCCAATATAGCCGCGATGGAAGCATACAGGAATGCCATCCAGTCACAACCGAACTGAATACAGAATCCGCCACACGCAAAACCTGCACCGACAGCCACCTGCCAGGGAGTGTAATTACGTTTCTTCTTACGAATATTCTCCAGTTCTTCTTCATACTGGTCCAGCGTGTAATCCTGCTCAATGGCACGCCATGAAAGTTTGCTCACCTCCGAAATGGCCGTCATATTCACACCGTGACCTTCAATCCGCTGAAACTTGGTGAAAGAATAATCTCCGTCACTCACATTCACCATCAGCATCGTAAAACTGACATTGATATGGAGCTTCTCTTCAGGGATGCCAAGGTAAGCAGCCGTACGTTTCATGTTTCTTACAATACGGTTCGTATCGGCCAGACTCTCTACCAATAATTTACCCGTACGCAACAATAAATCCACTCTACGATGCAGCAACTGATCGTGAGCCTTTACAGTCGTCTCTAAATGTTCCTCTAATATCATTTTGTTTAAAGATTATTTCGGGCGCAAAGTTACGAAAAATATCAATTCTATTCGTACCTTTGTAAATCGAAGTTCCATGTTAATATGAATAAACTTTCACGGAGAGAAGAAGAGAAACAGACCGTAGAACAGATGATTCGCTTCTATTGCAGACATAAAGAAGGGAATACTACCCTCTGCAAAGACTGCAAAGAGCTATTGGAGTATGCCCACCAGAGATTGTCGCATTGTCCTTTCGGGGAACAGAAGAAAACTTGCCGGCAATGCCCTGTCCACTGCTACCGCCCGCAAATGAAACAGAAAATAAAGGAAGTCATGCGATACGCAGGTCCCCGCATGCTTTGGCATCACCCAATCTGGACCCTCAAACATTTGTGGAGAGAGCGGTGACCACACCCAATGTGTGGATTTTTTCCACAATAATCTGTAAAATTCCCCAATACTTCCTTATCAGAAAGGGAAGGGAGTCTACTGATTTTCAGCTTATAAAACATTTTTGTAACTTTGGCACGAATCTTGTCGGCCATTTTAGAGATAATGGCATCTAAAACTATAAAAAAATTGAACTTATGAAACGCTTTTTGACTAGGAAAGAATTAAAGGTAAAAAGAAAGGAAATGATTTACATGGTTATTGGCATCGCAGTCATTTTATCCATCTATTTTATTTTTACCCGAGAAAAGAAACCCGTAGCTGAAATCCCTGTTGTTTCCGTCATGCCTGCCAGCCGGCAGAACGTACAAATATTCGGTGAATATGTAGGACGAGTCCGTGCGCAGCAGTTTGTGGAAGTACGTGCACGTGTAGAAGGATTTCTGGAACAGATGCTGTTTGAAGAGGGTACCTCAGTCAAGCGTAATCAGGTATTGTTCATCATCAACCAAGACCAATATCGCGCCAAAGCAGACAAAGTACGCGCCCAGCTGAAGAAAGATGAAGCACAGGCACAGAAAGCCAAACGTGACCTGGAGCGTATCCGCCCGCTTTACGAACAGAACGCAGCCAGCCAACTGGACCTGGACAATGCGGTAGCAGCGTATGAGACAGCCGTCGCCAGTGTAGGAATGAGTAAGGCCGACTTGGAACAGGCCGAACAGGAACTGGGCTACACAGTGGTACGCTCCCCTATCTCCGGACAAATCAGTGAACGTCACGTCGATTTGGGTACATTAGTCGGCAGCAGCGGAAAATCCCTGTTGGCTACCATCGTAAAGAGCGATACCATCCTCGTAGACTTCAGCATGACCGCACTTGATTACCTGAAAAGCAAGGAAAGAAACGTGACTTTCGGACAGAAAGATTCTACCCGTTCTTGGCAGCCCACCGTCACCATCACCTTGCCGGACAACAGCGTCTATGAACACAAAGGACTGGTAGACTTTGCCGCTCCTCAGGTAAACCCGAAAACAGGAACTTTCTCCGTACGTGCCGAACTGGCCAATCCGGACCATGTATTACTGCCGGGACAGTTCACCAAAGTAAAAGTGTTGCTCGACGTACGTGAAAATGCCACCGTCGTTCCCCAAAAAGCCCTGATTATTGAAAAGGGAGGAGCCCATATTTTCGTCATGCGGAAAGACTCGACCGTGGAAAGACGTTTCATCGAGCTTGGCCCTGAATTCGGAAACGACGTGGTAGTGGAACGTGGATTGTCTGCCGGAGAAATGATTGTGTACGAAGGTTTCCACAAACTGGCTCCGGGAATGAAGGTCCGTGTGCAAGACCCCGCCCAACTTGAAAACGAAGCGAAAAAAGAGGAAGAATAATCCACCTAAACGAAATTACGCATGAAAGTCAGCTTTTTCATTGACAGGCCCGTATTCTCGGCCGTCATCTCCATATTGATTGTAATCGTAGGTATCATTGGCCTGATGATGCTGCCTATCGACCAGTACCCGCAGATTACTCCCCCCGTAGTCAAAATCAGTGCTTCCTATCCGGGAGCCAGTGCCGTGACCGTATCGCAGGCAGTAGCTACCCCTATCGAACAGGAACTCAACGGAACACCGGGCATGCTTTACATGGAATCCAGCAGTTCCAACTCCGGAGGTTTCTCTGCCACAGTTACTTTCGACATCTCCGCCGATCCAGACTTGGCAGCCGTGGAAATCCAGAACCGTATCAAACTGGCGGAATCCCGACTGCCCGCAGAAGTGATTCAGAATGGTATTTCGGTGGAGAAGCAGGCTCCAAGCCAGCTGATGACTCTCTGCTTGACTTCCAACGACCCGAAGTTTGACGAAATCTACCTGAGTAACTTCGCCACGTTGAACGTACTTGATTTGCTCCGCCGTATTCCGGGAGTAGGACGTATTTCCAATATCGGTAGCCGTTACTATGCCATGCAAATCTGGGTAGACCCTGCCAAGCTGGCCAACTTCGGACTTACCGTACAGGATGTGCAGAATGCACTGAAAGACCAGAACCGTGAATCGGCCGCCGGTGTGCTCGGACAGCAACCCATGAACGGAGTGGACATCACCGTTCCCATCACAGCACAAGGACGTTTGTCATCGGCCTCCCAGTTTGAGGAAATCGTGCTGCGTGCCAATCCGGACGGCTCACTCATCCGTATGCGCGATGTGGCCCGTGTGTCTTTGGAAGCTTCTTCCTACAGCACGGAAAGTGGTATCAACGGCGGAAACGCAGCCATTCTGGGTATTTACATGCTTCCGGGAGCCAACGCCATGGAGGTGGCCCAGAGCGTGAAAGACGCCATGAAAGAAATCAGCAAGAGTTTCCCGGAAGGAATGGAATACAACTTCCCGTTCGACATGACGGATTATATCTCGGAATCCATACACGAAGTGTACAAAACGCTGTTCGAGGCCTTGTTCCTGGTGATTGTCGTGGTATTCCTTTCTTTGCAGAACTGGCGTGCCACACTGATTCCGGTAGTAGCCGTACCGATTTCTTTGATTGGTACTTTCGGCTTCATGCTGATATTCGGTTTCTCGCTCAACATCCTGACCTTGCTGGGACTGGTACTTGCCATCGGTATTGTGGTGGACGATGCCATCGTGGTAGTGGAAAACGTGGAGCGTATTATGGATGAAGAAAAACTCAGCCCGTATGAAGCTACCAAGAAAGCCATGGAGGGACTGGTGGGTGCCATCATCGCCACCTCATTGGTACTGGCTGCCGTATTCGTTCCGGTTAGCTTCCTTTCCGGTATCACCGGACAGCTGTACCGTCAATTTACGGTCACCATTGTGGTTTCAGTGCTTCTTTCTACGGTAGTAGCCTTGACGTTGAGTCCGGTAATGTGTTCACTCATCCTGCGCCCGGTTGATCCGAACAAACCCAAGAACAGAGTGTTCCGCTTCATCAACAAATGGCTGGCCATCGGAAACAACAAATACATTGTCTATATCAAGCGTGTCATCAAGAATCCGCGCCGTGTAATGGTCGGTTTCGGAATGGTATTGATTTTCATCTATATGTTCCACCGGTTGGTGCCCACCAGCTTCCTTCCGGTTGAAGACCAAGGTTATTTCACCGTGGAACTGGAGCTTCCGGAAACCGCCACTCTGGAAAGAACCCGCGCTGTGACCGACCGGGCTGTAGATTTCATCATGAAGGATCCGGCCGTGGAATACGTACAGAACGTAACCGGTAGCAGCCCACGTGTAGGAACCAGTCAGGCCAGAAGCCAGCTGACCGTCATCCTGAAGGAATGGAAAGAACGTGACAATACGACTATTGACGAAGTGATGGACAGAATACAGAAAGAACTGGAGACTTATCCAGAAAGTAAGGTCTACCTTTCTACGCCTCCGGTCATTCCGGGTCTGGGTACGGCCGGCGGTTTCGAGATGCAGCTGGAAGCTCGTGGTGACGCCACTTACGACGACCTGGTACGGGCTACCGATACCTTGATGTATTATGCCTCCCAACGAAAAGAGATTACAGGACTTTCTTCCTCTTTGCAGGCTGAAATTCCTCAACTGTACTTCGACGTAGACCGGGATAAAGTGAAACTTTCCGGAGTGCCGATGGCAGATGTATTCTCAACGATGAAGGCATACACCGGTTCCGTATATGTGAACGACTTCAACATGTTCAACCGCATCTACCGTGTGTACATTCAGGCAGAAGCGCCTTACCGCCGTGAACGTGACAACATCGGCTTGTTCTTCGTACGCGGTTCGGACGGCAACATGATTCCGCTGACAGCTTTGGGCAACACGGATTATACTACCGGACCAGGAAGCATCAAACGTTTCAACATGTTCAATACTTCCATCATTCGAGGTACTACCGCCAACGGGGCCAGTTCCGGACAGGTGATGGAACTGTTGGAACAGATTGCCCGTGAAAAACTGCCCGAAAACATCGGAGTGGAATGGAGTGGTCTTTCCTACCAGGAAAAGCAGGCTGGCGGACAAACCGGACTTATACTGGCACTGGTATTCCTGTTCGTATTCCTGTTCCTGGCTGCCCTTTATGAAAGCTGGACCGTCCCCATTGCCGTATTGATTTCACTTCCGGTAGCCGTGTTGGGAGCCTATGCAGGTATTACCCTCTGCGGATTGGAAAACGATACCTACTTCCAGATTGGTCTGGTTATGTTGATTGGTCTGGCCGCCAAGAACGCCATCCTGATTGTAGAATTCGCCAAGGACGAGGTGGACAAGGGACGCGACATCGTAGAATCGGCTCTCCATGCAGCCAGCCTGCGTTTCCGTCCGATTCTGATGACCTCACTGGCCTTTATCCTCGGTATGCTTCCGATGGTGCTTGCCACCGGGCCGGGTTCTGCCAGCCGACAGGCCATCGGTACAGGTGTCTTCTTTGGAATGATTGTGGCAGTTACCGTAGGTATCCTGCTCGTACCGTTCTTCTTTGTAATGATTTACAAAGCCACTCATAAAATGAAAGTGAAAAAGTAAACTTACAGATGTAACTTATGAAACCGACTAACAAATTATACCGCCTTTTACTCATTTCCGTAGCAGCCCTTCTGATGGGGGGCTGCAAAATCGGGAAACAATATACCCGCCCCAAAATGGAACTGCCTGTCACCCTTGACAGCACCAGCGTAGACTCCACATCCATCGGTGACTATCCCTGGGAACAGATGTACACCGATACCATCCTCCAACAGCTCATCCAGAAGACGCTGGACTACAACAAGGATATGCTGATTGCAGCTGCCAGGGTCAAGGAATTGGCTGCCATGAAACGGATTGATTATGCCAACCTCTTCCCTCAGTTAGGATTGAAGCTCTATGCAGAAGAAGAAGGGGAAGACTATGGGGGAAACAACTATAAAAAAGACAACCAGTACGATATCAAACTGGGAATCACATGGGAAATTGACCTGTGGGGTAACCTGCGTTGGGCAAAAGACAAGAGTATGGCCGAATTTATGAGTTCCATCGAGAACCAACGGGCCCTCCGAATGAGCCTGGTAGCACAAGTAGCACAGTCTTATTTCGAACTGGTAGCCCTCGACAACGAACTTTCTATCGTGAGAAAGACCGTAGATGCCCGTCGGGAAAGCTTACACTTGGCACGTATCCGCTACGAAGGCGGATTGACTTCCGAAACAGCTTATCGGCAGGCTCAAGTGGAATTGGCCCGTACGGCAACCCTCGTCCCCGACCTGGAACGGAAAATCACGTTGAAACAGAATGAGATTACATTTCTGGCAGGAGAATATCCTCATGAAATCAAGCGGGCCACCTTGCCGGAAGATGTCGTTCATTCCGCTTCACTTCCCGTAGGACTTCCTTCTTCCTTGCTGGAACGCCGACCGGATGTACGCCAAGCTGAACAGGCCGTTATTGCAGCCAATGCTGCAGTGGGAATTGCCTTTACCAACATGTTCCCCAAACTGACCTTGACGGCCACTCACGGTTCTGAAAATGAAGATCTTTCACACATCTTCAAGTCACCTCACTACCTGTTGGCCGGAACCATCCTCCAGCCTCTTTTTGCCATGGGCAAAAACCGCGCTATCCTGAAAGCCAAGAGAGCAGCGTGCGAACAAGCTGCATACGCATACGAAAAAGCCGTATTGAACGCTTTCAAAGATGCCTACAATGCCATTGCAGAATATAATAAGGTGAAAGAAATCTACGAAACCCGCCTGCGCTTGGAACAGTCGTCCAAAATCACACTGGATCTGGCCCAGCTGCAATACATCAATGGAGTCATCGGATACATGGATTTGCTGGATGCACAGCGTGGATACCTGGATGCACAAATCAGCCTGAGCAACGCCGTACGTGACAAACAGATTACGCTGGTCAACCTCTACAAAGCCTTGGGAGGCGGCTGGAAAGAATAATCCTCATATAACACATAAAAAAATGCGGAAACTGGAATCATCCCCCCAGCTTCCGCATTTTTTCTTTACTCATACGGATGTTACGCCATATACTTTCTCATATATCTCATCCCTGATGGATGCAAAATCGGCTGTAATATCATCTGTGCCCGCGTACATCAAAAACATGGGCAGACTTTCACCACCTTTTCTATAAGGAGGCTGTACATAGTCTTTTTCACACAGCCGGAACCCGCATCGCTGATAAAAACCGATACGCCGTCGGCTCATTTCGTCCACCGGTTTCTCTACCTCTAGAACCAAGAGTCCCGGAAACTGATTCTGGAGTTCTTCCATAATCTTCCGGCCATATCCTTTGTTGCGCACCAACGGCGAAGTAGCCAGGTGCTCCACATAAGAGAAGCCATCCAATGTCCATACGGTTATAAACCCTATCTGAAGCGTATCCTCCGCAATCAGATAACAAGTAAATGCATCGTTATGGTCTACATTGTCACGCTGGGGCTCATCCTCTCTCCGCTCCGATTCCGGGAAAGATTCATGCCACAGATTCTCTACAAACACATACGCCTGATCCGTCGTATGAAGGGAAATAAATTGAAGCATACCTATAAATTTAAAGATGACTATTCCGTGTAAAAACGAATGGTACGTTCCAAAGAACGCTGACATACCGGACAGAACACCGGAGCTTCATTGATTTTCATCCGACATTCCGTAGTGGGACGATAAATTCCTTTTTTCGTATAACCGCCTCCTTCATACACACCGACTTTGGTATAAATCAGCTTCTCGTCCGTCTGTGGTTTCGTCGGAATGGGAGTTCCCGGTTCTACCATGTCTTTCCACTTGTCCTCAAAGTGTACCAGTGTAGTGATATTCGGTTCCCACGGCTCCACACTGTAAGGATACAACGGACTCGGTGCCTCATCGTATGCATATTCGTCGGCCAAGCCTCCGAAGCTGTGTCCAAACTCATGCACGACTACCGGGCGGAACATGGAATGATGTGCCGTAGTCAATGTATAGGAATTATAGATTCCTCCTCCCCCATACGTATCTGTATTGGCCAGGATGATGATATGCTCATAAGGAATACCCGCCAGCCAGTTGTGAATGGCTTTCACACTCCGTGTAGTCAGGTAACGGTCGGAATAGAAGGTATCAAAATGCGAGCTGACTGCCGTGGTCTTCCACTCATTGTTTCGCGGAATGCTGACCCCGCTGTCTTTCGACTCACTGAAAACAGCCACAATATTAAACCGGTCTTTCAGTTTCTTGAACGGTTCATGATTGAACAAAGACTCGCAGGCTATCTCGGCATCCTTGTAGAACAATTCTTCATCCTTTGCCGAATAACCCTCCGCCATAATGGCCACATCGATACATTTCTCTGAAGAACCACCTTTCCATAAATAACGGTGAGGCGTCAAATTACCTGTGCCCCGCTGGTGAATCAGAATATCCTTTGGATTGACCTCGTGTGTCAAGGTCGCACTGGGCTTTTGGTACACATCTTTCAAAGTCACGGTAATCTCGGCCGGCTGTTTGGGATAAGGCACCAAGAACGTATTCTCAAATCCGCGAGTCACGACCTTGGCTTCCTGCTCTCCAAGCCATTCCTGAAACAGACTGGAAAAAGAAGTCCGGTAAATAACCTTTCCCGTGGCCTTGTCTTTCATGGTGATTTCGCCATTTCCCGCCAACGGAAGTTCTGACAAATGTGTATGTCGGCCCGCCCACTGAGGAAGCGAAGACAACTCATCCAAGCAGATATCCTGCTTGTCGGCATTCCCCATAAATATATAATCCAACCGAAGGGTTTTATCAATAAAATAATCATCGAAATTCTGTGCGAAAGCATTTCCGCAAAGTGACAATCCAAGTGTGAGAATCCATAGTGTCTTTTTCATATATCTTCAATTTTTCCCACAAAAATAGCGATTTGTTCTTATTTCACACAATTCTTGTAACAAGAAAGCGAGCTTTCATACAAAAAAAGCGGTGCCTTGACAAAAGACACCGCTGAAAAGACTATTTTATCCGTTCATCAATTGAAGAACTTGATGCCAATAAAGTAGGTACGAGGCTGAGTAGGACCATAGAAATACTTCGAATCACGCTTTCCTCCCTTGTCCAAATCTTTCTGGAACGCATTGAAGATGTTCTGTACCCCTCCGTTCAACTGCAACTTCAGATGATCGTTCAATACAAACGTATAGTTCAACTTCAGATTGAAGTCCATGAAATCGGGCGTGCGCTCCAAGCGGTCCTTTTCAATATACCCTGCAAAGTGAGGCACAATCATCCGGCCTGTATAGACGCCCGAAAGAGAGAAATCAAAATTCTTACAGGGTGCAGAACTGAAGGTGAAATATCCGTAATAGTCCGGTGTACGCGGCATACGCTTGATGGCTGCCACATCTTCATCCTCACTCCATCTCACAGCCTCCGTATAACGGCTGCGCTGTACAGTAAAGCCTAACTGCAACTGGGCTTCCTTACCATGTGCAATCTTATAGTCAATATTGGCTCCATACACCCGGGCACCGTTTCCATTCCGGCGTTCCTGCACGGAAGTACCTGAAACAGGATCTGTCCCTATACTTTCCAAATAGAACACATCATTCAAAGCCGTGTAAAACCCTTCTATAAGCAGGTTCGACTGGAAATGTCCAAAATTGGCTGTCCAGTCAATCGATCCGCTGAAGCTGTTGGAATGTTCAGGCTTCAGGCCTTTGGCCAACCGGACTTCCATCGCTTCACCTCCCACGGCTGCCACGTGCAAATCTTCATCGTAAGCCTGAGGGGCACGGAAACCTGTCGACCAAGTCAAACGTCCCTGAAGCTTGTCGGAAGGTTTCCAAAGCGCATTGACGCGCGGACTGAAAATCACCTTGTCTACCAAATTATGCTTGTCCAACCGGAATCCGGCCAGAATCGTGAAATAGTCCAGTTTCCATTCATTCTGCACAAATCCACTGGCAATCTTGACATCCTGCCGCAAGTCACGCTGGTAACCCGTCATCACATCGTGCAAGGAATTATACTGATATTCCACTCCTCCCGTAAAAGTAGCCGGAGAAAACAGACAGTTATCCATATTGCCCACATACATGGCTCCTCCCACGGCTGTCAAGTCCTTAGTTTTTCCGTATGCATTCAAAGCCTCCTCTGCCCCATAATAACTGTTGCGGTCGATATGCTGAGCCGAAGCATAGATAGAAAGTTTATGCTTGTATTCGTTGAAAAACACATCGTACGTCAAACCTCCACTGTTGATGATGTGTTTGGTCTGCTCCGTGATGTCCGTTTCGTGCGGCTGCAAGTCGAACTTGTTACCGCCGCGACGGAACTCATTCGTCGTATGATATTCCAGACTGATGCGGCTGAACTGAGTGGGACGGTAATAAGCCCGTAACCCGAAAGTATTCATATTAAGTTTTCCCAATTCAGAGAACCCGTCTCCATCCGCATCATACGGATTACGGTTACGGTACGACTGATACAATGCAATACCGTACGAGTTATCGGACGAAACGAGTGAGGCATTGGCTCCCATGTATTGTTCCCATACCTTTCCGTTCAGGTTCGACATCGTAGAAGCCACCTGAAACGAGTTGCGTACCGGGTCTTTGGTAATGATGTTGATAGTACCTCCCACGGCATTGGCCCCAAACAAGGCAGAGCCTCCGCCACGTACCACTTCCACCCGCTCAATCATGTTGGTCGGTATCTGTTCCAGTCCATACACCCCCGACAACGCACTCATCACCGGACGACTGTTAATCAGAATCTGTGAATAAGGTCCCTCCAGCCCATTGATACGCACCTGAGGGAAACCGCAATTCTGACAATTGTTTTCTACCCGCAATCCCGACTGATAACTCAATGATTTAGCCAGGTTGGTCGAGTTGACAATCTCAAACAGTTTGTTGTTCATCACATTGACCACCACCGGAGCCACTTTCCGGCTGGTTTCATTCCGGTTGGCCGAAACCACCACCTCATCCGTCATAATGGATTCTTCTTCCATGACAAAATGCATGTCGACCACGAAATCCTTGCTGACCGTCACCTTCTTTATCTGCGTGGCATAACCCATTATCTGCACCTTCACGGAATATTCTCCTTCCGGAACTTTCTTGAAACGGAAATAACCTTCTCCGTCTGTCACGGTACCTTCACCGGTTTCCACTACCAACACGGCCGCATAAGGCAAACCTGCCTCCGAACCCTTTTCAATCACATGCCCCACAATGGCATTTCCCTCTTTGACGGGACCTTCTGCGTAAGCATACGCATAGCTGACGAGAGTGCATACCACTCCCATCCACAAATTGATATATTTTTTCATTATCTGCTCCTAAAATATTCATACTAAGTTCTTCAAATCTCCAATAGAACTATCGTATGGGAGGAGGACGAAGATAAATTCCTGCCGTATAAGAAGCTACGACAGGAGAAATTTCCAGTCTTTCAGCCAACGAACAAAGCACATACAGATTCGGAAGTTCAATATCCGTCTGTCCTGCTTCCAGTGAATAAAAACTAGAAAGAAAATGAAGGGCCAGCGCCTGGCCGGCATTATGAGAGTGGGATTTCGTAAAAGGATGCGAGTGCACAAGTATCACCCCGTTCACCACATGCACATGGGCAAACAGGGCCGTGGTGGCATAATAGGAGGCAAACAAGATTGCCAGTCCACATGCCACTGTCCGTAGATACCTGCGGAGACCTCTATACATTTCCCTATCGATTAATTATGAATATTAATTTTTATCAGTTCCAAACAAAAGCTTGTAATCGCGCCGTGCTGCCGGAACGGTCCATTCTTCCGGAATAAACTTCCACTGGTTCAGCGGCTTCGGATCCAGCACCTTAACTTCCTCAATCCGTTTCATCAAGTAATAACGCAAATCCTTATCGGTAGAGAAAATAATGCGCTTTGACAGTTCTGCTTTGGGAATACCCGCCCCTTTGGTCAGCAAATCACCTCCCCCGTTTCCACGGTAAGAATTGACTGCCACCTTGTATTGCTTATCCAAATCAAAAGGCTTTCCGTCGGCCATACGCTCGATGGTAATTCTTTCGCCACGCAGTTTAGTCACATCCACCGTATAAATAATGCCTGCCGCAGAATCAAAGTTGAAGCTGGGATTCCGGAAACGCCCGAATCCATTGTCCTTCTCGTTCAGCAGCAACAAATGGTCATCAGCCGATTTCATCTGGTTCACCCAGAGATCGTACGACATTTCCAGGAAGTTCTTCACCTCTTTTCCGGAAAGCAACATGGTATACAGCATGTTCTCAAACTTATACAAGTTGAACATGTCGCTCACACAGATATCTCCTTTCTGGATTTCCGCATAAGCCGACAGCGGGGCACAGAAAGAAATATCTGCCCCGGTAATATCCAGCTGCAACTGATGAATCAGGTCGATAAAGGCAGAAGGACCAAAGAAGGCATCCTTCGAAGAAATAGTATGTTCTATCCGTCCGATTTTCCGCGAAACAAAATTCAAGGTAGTCTCATACTGCTCCTGGAATGTATTCATGAAATCTGAATCTACTGCATACGCATTCATATTCACCAGCTTACCTTCCACTTGTTTGGAGACCACTTTTCCATCCTGCTTCTGCACCGTAAAGGTTACCTCTGAAAGCACTTTTGCCGTATTGGCCGGGTCTATCAACAGCACAGAATCGCCTTTCACATTGGCCACCCTTTCATTCCAGCGGGTATGGTCATGTCCCATGAAAATCACGTCAAACCCTGGTACGTTTTTAGCCACTTCGGCCGATTCATTTTCAATGGCATTGTCCAAACGGTTTCCTTCCGGTCCCGCATGGAACAAACCAATCAGGATGTCCGGATGTTCCTTTTCCTGGATTTCCTTTACCCATTTTTCCGCACAAGCCCTCATGCTTTCAAAACGCAACCCGCTCCACAGCTGTTCGGGCAGCCAGGAAGGTATGGCCGGAGTAATCATGCCGAGGATGGCAATCTTCACCCCGTCCCGTTCCATCACCTGATAAGGCTTCAGATACGGACGACCTGTCTTAACATCGATAATGTTGGCACCCAACACCGGAAACTCACACTGTTTCACCCAACGGTCGTACACGGCGTGCCCAGTTTCCACATCATGGTTACCCATGTTGCCCACATCGTAACGCATATAGTTCAACATGGCGGCGCATACATGCACCGAGGTAGTATCCATATAATTATAGTAATAGGCCACCGGCTGTCCCTGAAGAATATCACCGTTATCCATCAGGATGACATTCTGCCCGTATTGTTCCCGCTGCTCCTTCACGTAGGAAGACACACGAGCCAGGCTGCCCTTCATCTGTTTATTCTGAATAAAATCATAAGGAAAATAACAACCATGCACATCACTGGTTTCCAAAAATTTCAGTGTCACGGTCTGACTGTCGGCTGCACACAACTGCAAGTGACTCATGCCCCACAAAGTGATCAGGCTAATAATAAAATAGATTGGTCTAGTCTTCATTTTATCTGACATTGGTCATAACTGTTGCAAAGATACGAGAACTTCCCGATATTCCACCAGAATACTTCCTAAAATACTAAAAAACGAAAGGCTGTTCCACACTACGATTTTCCCATTTTTTCACTACTTTTGCAAACAATATAACTCAACCACATTTTACATGGAAGATTTCAGCCGGATGATTGCCGCCGAGCTTAAACTGCCGGAACATCGCATCGCCCACACACTCAAGCTGCTCCAGGGAGGAGCTACCATTCCATTTATCAGCCGCTACCGGAAAGAAGCTACCGGAGGGTTGGATGAAGTACAGATAGGAGACATTCAAACAAGATATGAAAAACTGTGTGACCTGTCCAAGCGGAAAGAGACCGTACTTTCCACCATTGAGGAACAAGGGAAACTGACACCGGAACTGAAAGCGCGCATCACCGCCTGCTGGAACGCGACTGAACTGGAAGACATTTACCTTCCTTTCAAGCCCAAACGGAAAACCAGGGCAGAGGCCGCACGGGCCAAAGGACTGGAACCGCTGGCCCTGCTGCTGATGATGCAGAAAGAAAACAACCTCAGCACCAAAGTGCGTACTTTTGTGAAAGGCGACGTGAGAGACGAGGAAGATGCCCTGAAAGGGGCCCGCGACATCCTGGCCGAACAAGTCAGTGAAGACGAACGTTCGCGCCACCTGATGCGCAACCAGTTCCAGCGACAGGCGATTATCCAAGCCAAAGTGGTGAAAGGAAAAGAATCGGAAGAAGCCTCCGCCAAGTACCGTGACTATTTTGATTTCAGTGAACCGCTCAAAAGATGCTCTTCCCATCGCCTGCTGGCGCTCCGCCGCGGAGAAGCAGAAGGCGTGTTGAAGGTGTCCATCTTCCCGGAAGACGAAGAAAGCTGCCACGACCGACTGCAAAGGCTATTCGTACGGACGAACAATGAATGTGGCCGTCAAGTGGAGGAAGCGGTATCCGATGCCTATAAACGGCTGCTGAAACCTGCCATCGAGACTGAATTTGCAGCCCTCAGCAAGGAAAAAGCCGACGAAGAGGCCATTCGTGTATTTGCAGAGAATCTCCGTCAGTTGCTGCTGGCCCCTCCGTTGGGACAAAAACGGGTCATGGGTATCGACCCCGGATTCCGTACCGGCTGCAAAGTGGTCTGTCTGGATGCCCAAGGTACACTTCTGCACAACGAAGCCATTTATCCCCACCCTCCCAAATCGGAATATGCACAGGCTGCACGCAAGCTCGTGAAACTGGTGGAACAATATAAAATTGAAGCCATCGCCATTGGAAACGGTACGGCCAGCCGCGAAACGGAACAGTTTGTCACCAGTCAGCGCTACGACCGGGAAGTACAGGTATTCGTGGTCAGTGAAGACGGAGCTTCCATTTATTCGGCGTCGAAAACAGCCCGCGAAGAATTTCCGGACTACGATGTCACAGTCCGTGGTGCCGTCTCCATCGGCCGCCGCCTGATGGACCCGCTGGCCGAACTGGTCAAGATTGATGCCAAATCCATCGGAGTGGGACAGTACCAGCACGACGTAGACCAGACCAAACTGAAGGCGGCCCTCGACCATACAGTGGAAAGCTGTGTCAATCTGGTAGGTGTGAATGTCAATACGGCCAGCAAGCACTTGCTGACGTATGTGTCCGGTTTAGGCCCCACACTGGCACAGAACATCGTAGACTACCGCACGGCAAACGGCCCGTTCGAATCCCGCAAGCAACTGCTCAAGGTTCCGAGAATGGGAGCAAAGGCCTACGAACAGTGCGCCGGATTCCTCCGCATTCCACAGGCCCCCAACCCACTGGACAATTCGGCGGTACATCCGGAAAGCTACCCCATCGTGGAACAGATGGCAAAGGATTTGCATTGCAGTGTGAACGACCTGATGAAGGACAAGGAGCTGCACAGCAAAATTGACTTGAAGAAATACATCACCGATACCGTGGGCCTCCCTACCCTGACAGATATTCTTCAGGAACTGGACAAGCCCGGCCGAGACCCACGCCAGAAAATCCAGGTATTTGAATTCGACAAAAATGTACGCACGCTGGACGACTTACAGGAAGGCATGGAACTGCCCGGCATCGTGACCAACATCACCAACTTCGGCTGTTTCGTCGATATCGGTATCAAGGAAAACGGGTTGGTGCATGTTTCTCAACTGGCCGACCGTTTTGTCAGCGACCCGACCGAAGTGGTTCGCATCCACCAGCATGTACGGGTAAAAGTGCTGAGCATCGACCGTGAACGAAAACGCATCCAGCTCACCATGAAAGGATTAAACAAATAAGTACACAACAACATGAAACAAGATAATAAAGAACTGTGCGGCTGGTTTATTTTCTGTCAAGGCCAGCAGCTTTTGGTCGTAAAGGAAGGTGACAGGTTTCACATTCCTTATGCCACCGAACCTCCGGTAAGAGTCACTGCCGATACGACGATACATGCCATCGGAGAAATCCAGGGACACCCGGCCAAGGCGTACGCCCTCCCCCTTGAGGAGCTGAACGGAAAGGAGGATTCCTTTATTCCGACCGACTTACGGGCGTCTTATGACATCCTCCCGCTGGAAGAATACCAGTGTGCCGGAAAGGCTTCCCAAATATTGACCTGGGACAAACAAAGCCGTTTCTGTCCGGCCTGCGGTACGCCCACGGAACAGACAGGGCCCATCACCAAACGCTGTCCTCACTGCGGACTGGAAATCTATCCGCGCATCTCTCCGGCTGTCATCGTACTGATTAAGAAAGGAGACAGCATATTGTTGGTTCACGCCCGTAATTTCCGGGGTACATTCAAAGGCCTGGTGGCCGGTTTTCTGGAACCGGGAGAAACCCTGGAAGAATGCGTTCTCCGCGAAGTGAGGGAAGAAACAGGCATCCGCATCAAGAACCTGACCTATTTCGGCAGTCAGCCCTGGCCTTACCCCAGCGGCATCATGGTAGGCTATTATGCGGAATATGAGAGCGGCACCATCAAACTGCAAGACGAAGAGTTAAGTGCAGGCGACTTCTACAGCCGCGACCACCTGCCCGAAATACCCAAGAAACTGAGCATTGCCCGAAAACTGATTGATGCATGGTTAAACAACGAAATATGAAAAAATACATCCTTTACCTTACTCAATTCTTAGGAAAAACAGTCCACCGCATTCTCAAGGCGGGAAAACAAGCCATCCAATGGTATACACGTACTTTCCGTAAATTGCCGTGGTATGGACGTACCGGCATGGCCATCCTGACAGGTATCTGTTCGCTGATTATGCTGCTGATTATGATTGACCTCAATTTCCTGTGGCTGTTCGGCAAATCACCCAGCATGTTCAACATCAAGGAACCAATACAGCACATTGCGTCGGAAATCTACAGTGCCGACGGGAAGCTGATTGGAAAATTCTATTCAGAGAACCGTACACCGGTGGAATACAAAGATATCTCTCCCATTCTGGTCAAGACACTGGTCTATACGGAAGACGAACGTTTCTACAAGCATTTCGGTATCGACTTCGAAGGAGTCTTCGCAGCCGCAAAAGACTATATTGCCCACGGGGAAGCGCGAGGTGCCAGCACCATCACCCAGCAGCTGGTGAAAAACCTGTTCAAAGTCCGCTCACAGTATTCTACAGGACTTTTGGGCTATATCCCCGGCGTAAAACTGCTCATCATGAAAGCCAAGGAATGGGTCACTGCCGTCAAGATTGAGATGCTGTACAGCAAGGAAGACATCCTGACCATGTATTTCAATACCGTGGACTTCGGCAGCAACGCTTTCGGTATCAAAACGGCCTGCCATACCTATTTTAATACCACACCCGACAAAATCACCGTGGAACAAGCGGCGACCCTGATTGGATTGCTGAAAGCCACCACTTATTACAACCCCCGTATCAATCCGAAAAACAGTCTTTCGCGACGGAATGTGGTGTTGGGCAAACTGTACGAACACCATTTTCTGAACAAACACCAGCTTGACTCTATCCGGCAGTTGCCCACAATCTTGAAATTCCGGCAGGAAAGCTACAACACCGGACTGGCTCTCTACTTCCGCGAAGCTGTGGCCAACGAACTGAAAAGCTGGTGCAAGGAGAATGACATCGACCTATATGGAGACGGACTGAAAATCTATACCACCATCGACAGCCGGATGCAACGTTATGCGGAAGAGGCCGTCGACCGGCAGATGCAGGAAGTACAGAAAAAATTCGATGCGCACTGGGGCACACAAGCTCCATGGAGAGACCGAAGCGGGGAAGAAATTCCACACTTTATCGAGGATTTGGCCGAAAAGACACCGGCCTACCAATATCTGTCGCACAAATACGGCAGCCAGACCGACTCCATTTTCTATTACCTGAACCAGCCTCATCGTTGCAAGGTGTTCGACTACCAACTGGGACAAAAGGATACGACCTTTAGCACCATGGACTCCATCCGCTACATGGAACGCTTCATGCACTGCGGTTTCGTGGCCATCGCCCCGCATACCGGAGAAGTAAAAGCCTGGGTAGGCGACATCAATTTCCAATCATGGAAATACGACAAGGTGCTTTCCCGACGCCAACCGGGTTCCACCTTCAAATTGTTTGTCTATACAGAGGCTATGAACCAGGGACTTTCCCCCTGCGATTTACGCGTAGACGAAAACATACCGTGGGAAGTGGAAGAAAACGGAGAGAAGAAACTCTGGATGCCGCACAATGCCAACGGAGGTGCCACACTCGATACCATGTCGCTGAAAATGGCGTTTGCCCAGTCGGTTAATACCATCGCGGCCAATGTGGCTCACGAAGTGGGTATTCATCAAATAGCCACTACTGCCCGCAAAATGGGTATCCGCACCCAACTGGAAGAGACTCCAGCACTGAGTCTGGGCGCTTCCGATGTGTCGCTGCTGGAACTGGTTTCTGCTTATGGCACGGTAGTCAACGACGGAGAAGCCATCCGCCCGATACTCATCACCCGGGTGGAAGACAAAGACGGACACGTCATTTACGAAGAAGAACCGGAAAAAACGCAGGCTATCCCCTACGCCAGTGCTTACCTCATGCAACAGATGCTGAGAGGAGGACTGACTTGTCCGAGAGGTACTTCACAGGCTCTCTGGCGTTTCCGTATCTTTGACAAAGGGACGGAATTCGGCGGGAAGACCGGTACTTCGTCCAACCACTCCGATGCCTGGTTCGTGGGCGTCAGCCCCAACTTGGTGGGAGGTGCCTGGGTAGGCGGAGAATACCGCAGCATCCATTTCCGCACAGGAGAACTGGGACAAGGCAGCCGCACGGCACTTCCGGTGTTCGGCTACTTCATGGAAAAAGTGTTGGCCGACCCCAAGCTGGCCCCACTCTATGTAGCAAAGTTCCCGCAACCGAAAGAAAAACTAGACCGCTCGTGGGACTGCAACGATTATTATCCACATTATAGCGACAGTGATTCCATCTACATAGCCTTGGGAGATTCCCTGCGGTTTGAAACGGAAGAGGATTTGTCAACAAGCGAATAGCACACTAATAATCAACGAATTACAACTTACCCAAAAACATAAGTGCGTTTAATCGAAAACACTTCGATATCTTACCTGAAACGCACTTACGCTTGACTTGAAACGCAAGTACATTTTTCACAAGACGTACTTGCGTTTTTTAACGACCTACAAAACAGCCTTTAAGTATGCAAAAATCCACCCCTTATTCTTTCTTTTGTATTTTTTTTCTTACCTTTGCGGTGCATCCTTTCAAGAGGATGTCTGTAACAACAGAAACACTTTAAACAAAAAATATTAGAGATTATGATGACTATTGACAAATTCAACTTTGCCGGAAAAAAGGCAATCGTTCGTGTGGACTTCAATGTACCTTTGAACGAAGAAGGTAAAATTACTGACGATACTCGTATCCGTGGTGCACTGCCTACTTTGAAGAAAATCTTGGCAGACGGTGGCGCTTTGATTATCATGTCACACATGGGTAAGCCCAAAGGCAAAGTAAACGCTAAATATTCTTTGAGCCAGATTGTAGACGCTGTAGCTGCTGCACTGGGTACTCCGGTGAAATTTGCTCCGGACTGCGCAAAAGCTCAGGACGCTGCTGCTGCACTGAAACCGGGTGAAGTGCTGTTGCTGGAAAACCTGCGTTTCTATCCTGAAGAAGAAGGTAAACCTGTAGGCATCGAAAAAGAAGATCCTGCATACGAAGATGCAAAGAAAGAAATGAAAGCTCGTCAGAAAGAATTCGCCAAGACTCTGGCTTCTTACGCTGACTGCTATGTAATGGATGCATTCGGTACTGCTCACCGTAAACATGCTTCTACAGCTGTTATCGCTGACTACTTCGATGCAGACCACAAGATGCTGGGTTACCTGATGGAAAAAGAAGTAAAAGCTGTTGACAACGTATTGAAAGACATCAAACGTCCGTTCACTGCCATCATGGGTGGTTCTAAGGTATCTACTAAAATCGGTATCATCGAAAACTTGATGGACAAGGTAGACAACCTGATTCTCTGCGGTGGTATGGCATTTACTTTTGCTAAAGCTCAGGGCGGTAAAATCGGTAACTCATTAGTAGAAGATGACAAGCTGGATCTGGCTTTGGACATCATCGCAAAAGCAAAAGCAAAAGGTGTAAACTTGGTTCTGGGTTGCGACTGTATCGCTGCCGACAAGTTTGCTAACGACGCCAACACTCAGGTTTGTGACGACAAGAACATTCCTGACGGATGGATGGGTTTGGATGCAGGTCCTAAAACTCGCGAAGAATTCAAACAGGCAATCAAAGGCGCTAAGACTATCCTGTGGAACGGTCCTGCCGGTGTATTCGAATTCGACAACTTCGCCGGTGGTTCTAAGGCAATCGCTGAAGCTATCGCTGAAGCAACTAAAGAAGGCGCCTTCTCACTGATTGGTGGTGGTGACTCTGTAGCTTGCATCAACAAATTCGGTATGGCCGATCAGGTTTCTTACATCTCTACAGGTGGTGGTGCTTTGCTGGAAGCTATCGAAGGTAAAGTTCTTCCGGGTATCGCTGCAATCCGCGGTGACAAATAAAGATTGTTCTTTATAACAAATACTCTCAAAAAGGCATGACTTCTGCAAGTCATGCCTTTTTATTTTCCCAATTAAAGCCTCCGTATTATTTTGATAAGAAATTGTTTTTTGCGACATTTGCAAACACTCAACAAAAGTATTATGCATAAATACCTTTATACCCTCTGTCTGATTTTAGCTGTCACTTTTACCCCACTGGAGGCACAAATATTTCAATACATAGGTATTGATGACGGACTTAGCAGTCGAAGAGTTCTTTCTCTTCAACAAAGCAATCATGATTATATTTGGATTCTTACGCATAAAGGAGTGGACCGTTACAACGGAAAGCAATTCACTCACTATCCTCTTATCAAAAATGGAACGGCTGTAAGCTGTTTCCCCAACCTGAACACACTGAAAACGGACAAAGAACAGAAATTATGGGAAATAGGAAAAGACGGACTGGTCTTTAACTTCAACGAAGCCAAAGATTCTTTCCAACTGATATTTGACTTGCATGCACATTTTTCCGACACGAAAGACAAACCAATCACTTGTATTTACCTGGACGAAGAAAAAAATATATGGTTCTGCATTGAAAACACCCAATATATATACAACGGAGAGACAAAAGAAACCTTCAAGATAAGCCAGAAGATTCCGGGGAAAGTGACCTGTATCACACAAGCACACGGAAACAAATACTATATCTCTACCGAACAAAATCTGTATACAGCCACTCTTCACCAAGGAAAACTGGAGAATGTGCAAAAAATACGTATCGCACCTATCCACATTATTGATTACATATACTACCATAAGCCAACTAACAAACTGATTGTAAATGCTTTGCTTGACAAGCTGTTTATTTACACTCCTACTACAGGCGAACTGACCGATCTGGGAAAACACCTGAAAGATATTGGAGTGAACACGATTATTCCTAACCGGAAAAATTGTGACGAAGTATTTATCGCAACCGATGGCGACGGAGTCTACAAATTGAATATCACCAAAAAAGAACTCTCCCACTTTCTGCAAGAAGACAATGAGAGCCTGAACAAAATGAATGGAAGTATCATCAAGGATATCTACATGGACCGTACCAACAGAATATGGAACGTGATTTATCCTATTGGAATTACTATCTACTCTGAAAGATATCCGCAATATGAATGGTTCAAGTATGCACCCAATAATCCCAACACATTGCCTAACGATTGTATCAATGGAATCATGGAAGATTCGGAAGGCGATATATGGTATGCCACCAGCAACGGAGTCAGCTGTTTTGACACAAGTGAAAAAAAATGGAGAAACTATTGTACCACAAAGGAACTTCCCCAATATGAAAATCATATATTCCTATCGCTCTGTGAAATAAAGCCTGGAGTTATCCTGGCGGGAGGTTACATGTCCGGAATCTTCCGAATAGAAAAGAAAACAGGAAGCGTCACCTTCCACCAGCAAGGGAAATCACAGGAAAGAGAAGCTCCTGATAAGTATATCCGTGGAATCATTAAAGACAGAAATGAAGTTATCTGGAGCGGTGGATTTTACAGCTTGAAAAGTTTTGATACCACCACATTCGAAAAAAAAGAATACAACATTGCCTACCCGATTACTTTCCTGCTGGAAAGAAACACACATTCATTATGGATAGGAACAATCCATGGATTGTATGTATTCGACAAAAAGAAAGAAAAACTTTATCCTTACAAGGAAAAAGAGGAAATTGGCTGTGTGAATGCTATTTACAACACTTCAGACGGCAAGAAGACGTATGTGGCAACCTATGGAAACGGTTTGTTCATCATAGACAACGAAACCAAAGAGATTACACACTGTGTAGCCAATAACAGCGGACTGCAGACCAACAATATTTACAGCATCGTACCAGATAAGAATGAGAACCTGTTTCTAGGTACTGAAAATGGGCTTTCACTTTATAACAGAAAAGAACACACGTTCACCAACTGGACCCGAGAACAAGGACTCCAGGCTGCCAATTTCAACTCTACAGCGGGAATTCACACACGTGACGGCCATCTTATTTTCGGTAGTAATGAAGGAATCATAATCTTGTCGGACAACCTGGAACTACCCTCCAGCTTCTCCAGCCACATGGTGTTCTCCAATCTGAACATCATGTATCACCCTGTACATCCAATGGAAAAGAACTCTCCTCTGACCAAAGTATTGGATGAGACCAACTTTATCCAGCTAAAATATGACCAAAATACTTTCTCCATGGAAGTATCCTCCATCAACTTCGATAATCCTTCGAGCATTCTTTACAGTTGGAAACTGGAAGGATTCTACGACCAGTGGACTCCTCCAACGGATAACGGAACCATACGTTACACCAATCTTTCGCCAGGAAACTACACCTTGAAAATACGCTCCATTTTGCTCGACAACCACCAAGTTCTCGAAGAAAGGGAGATACAGATCTTGGTTGAACGTCCCTTCTGGCTTACATTCTGGGCCTTCCTTATTTATGCCATGCTGATCATCGGAGCGGCCTACACATTCCTGCGATACCAAATTATCAAACGGGAACGAAAAACATCGGAAGAGAAAATCAATTTCTTCACGCATGCAGCACACGATATCCGTACGCCGCTTACCATGATAAAAGCTCCTCTTGGAGAGATTATGGAAAAAGAAAAACTAAGCGAAAACGGACAGAAAAATATCCGACTGGCCATGGAAAGTACAGAAAACCTGGCAGAACTGGCCAATAACCTGATAAACTTCCAAAAAGAAGAGTTGTATTCCTCACAAACGATTGTGACAGAACACGAACTGAACCATTATTTAAGCAGCTACCTGCATCAGTTTGAAAGCTTCGCCCAACAAAAAGGGGTCGAGCTTACCTACAAAAGTACATTCGAATCTCTTCCCGTCTGGATTGATGTGAGTAAAATGGACTCTATCCTGCGGAACCTGCTGTCCAATGCGCTAAAATACACCCCACAAGGAGGAAGTGTATCCCTGAAAGCAGACACCAACAAGAATACATGGATGCTTACCATTACTGATACAGGCATCGGAATGAGTAAAGAAGACCAGAAGAAACTGTTCAAATATTTATTCCGGGGCTACAATGCCGCCAATCAGACAAACACAGGATGCGGTATCGGAATGTTACTGACCTACCGTTTGATTGAAAACCACGAAGGAAAGATTTCTTTCAACAGCACCGAAAACGTAGGAACAAGTTTTCAACTGAGTTTCCCCATCCGCAGCAAGAACTATCAGTACAAGAAAGAAGACAAACAATCCACAAATACTCTCCATCCAACCATGGAGGGAAAAAAGGCAAGTAATACAATCCCCGGATTTGAAGTTACCGCTTCATCACAATCCGATGAACAGAGACCTTTGATTTTAGTAGTGGAAGACAATGTATCGCTACGCTCGTTTATCTTACAAAGCCTGTCGGATATTTACCGCACAGAAGGGGTAGGCAATGGAAGAGAAGCACTTGATTTTGTCCAAGAGAAACAGCCCGATCTAATTCTTTCGGACATCATGATGCCAGTAATGGACGGAAGAGAAATGTGTCTGTACCTGAAAAGCCACATGGAAACCAGTCATATCCCCATCATCCTGCTTACAGCTTTGGGAGACAAGGAGCATATCTTGGAGGGACTGGAAATCAAAGCCGACCAATATCTGGTGAAACCTTTTGACATACATATCCTGAAGGCTACCATCCACACGTTAATCGAGAACCGCAAAATGCTGCGTAACCGATTTAAATCCGCAGTTACAGCCCTTCCGGAAGAAGCTGCTCCTATTGAACTACCTAGCAGTCTGGACGATGAATTTATCCAAAAGGTTACAGAACTGGTTAAAGAAGGATTGGGAAAAAATTTCAACGTAGATACCTTGTGCGCTTCTGTCAACATGAGCCGTACCAGTTTCTATAACAAAATCAAAGCCTTGACAGGCATCGCTCCTGCTGAATTTATCCGGAATATCCGTATGCAGGAAGCCGCATTGATGCTGAAAAGCCAACGTTATACAGTAGCTGAAGTATCGGACAAGATGGGCTTTGCCGATCCCAAGTATTTCACAGATACCTTTAAAAAATTTTATGGGGTTCCACCCAGCACATACATGAAGAAAAATTAAAAACGAACAATATGAATTTTTATGTAAGATCATTCCTCATCTTTTTCCGAATTGGAGTTTTCACCATTGGAGGAGGATATGCCATGGTGCCGCTGATTGAAGCCGACCTGGTAGACAAACGAAAATGGGTCAGTAAAGAAGATTTTCTGGACTTGATGGCCCTGGCACAAACTGTACCGGGAATTTTCGCGGTCAACATCGCCATCTTTATCGGATATAAACTAAAAGGATTCTGGGGAGCCTTTTGGATGGCACTAGGTACCATTCTCCCGTCATTCTTCATCATTTTGGCCATTGCCCTCTTTTTCCGGCAATTTCAACATGTAGAAGTAGTGGAACACATATTCAAGGGAATCCGTCCTGCCGTAGTCGCCTTGATTGCCGCCCCCACTTTCAAAATGGCCAAATCGGCCCGTATCAACCGATACAACCTCTGGATTCCAGTGGTCTCCGCATTACTGATATGGCTTCTCGGTTTTTCACCTATCTATGTCATCATCCTCAGCGGACTAGGAGGATATCTCTATGGACGCTACCAGAAAAAATATAACTAACACATAAAAATAAGAAATATGGCTTTATTACTACTGAAACTATTCTATACTTTTTTTAAAATAGGCTTATTCGGGTTTGGAGGCGGCTACGCCATGATCTCCATGATACAGGGAGAAGTTGTGACACGTTACGGCTGGCTCAGTTCTTCCGACTTTACCGACATCATCGCCATCAGCCAGATGACTCCCGGTCCTATCGGAATCAACTCGGCGACTTATGTAGGCTATACGGCCATGGTCAATGCCGGTTACTCACACAGCATAGGTATCCTCGGGTCGACTGTAGCTACCCTTTCCGTGGTACTTCCTTCATTCATTCTGATGGTTTTTATCAGTCGTTTCTTTCTAAAATACCAGCGACATCCGGCCGTGGAAAATGTATTCAAAGGCCTTCGTCCAGGAGTGGTCGGACTGCTGGCCGCCGCCGCACTGGTATTGATGAACGGAGAGAACTTCGGAACAGATACCTACCAGATTGTAGTAAGTATCCTGCTCTTCCTTGCAGCTTTCATCGCTTCTCACCGATATAAAGTCAACCCAATTCTGCTGATTGTATGCAGCGGCATTGCAGGGTATTTTCTTTACTAAATCTTATTCATCCTCATTCTCCGGTAAAATGGACTGGGGAGTGGGGATGGAAAAATCATGGTCGGCAAACAAAGATGCCAATCCGGAAATCTGCTTCAGACGGAGCAGTTCGTCCTTATCCATGCCAATGTTCTTCATAATCCATTTATCCGACATACCGGCCTGCGTCAGTTCTGATACGATGTGCGTCATCAGTCCAATATCATGCGTACCTCTTGCCCGGTTGTGGCGAATGGTAGACCCCATGCGATGGGACAAATCCTTGTCAATTACCACTACCGGCAGCATTCCCTTTTCCCGCTCATAAATACGTTTGGAAGTTTTCAACACCAGATAACGGTGAAAACCGTCCACAATGATGTATTTGTCGTTTTCCTTGTCATAATAACACACGCAAGGCATGGTAAACCCATCCTCCCAAATGGACAATTCCAATAACTTCATCTCGGGAGGTGCCACTACGTTAGGGTTATAATCATTGGCACACACCTTCTCTACCGGTACAGCTTTCACGTTGTAGACCGGGCTTTTCTCTTCTTTTACGTCCATATCTTTTTATATTGTTGTAAAATATAATCTTTCATTTTCTTTTCTTCCTTGCTTACAGCAAATCCCATGTATTTGCACGCATAATCATTTCGAAGAATACAAAGGCACATTCGTTTGTAGGTTGGAATTTCCCGAAATTCTGCAATATCGATGTCATCCAGATATTCCATCATCACCGGACGCTTCGTTGTTTTATAATTACTTTTGCCACGAACCGTTATCGGAATTTTCATTTCTTCCAGTTTGGCAATGGTTTCATCGCTCAAGCATCCTCCCTTGGTTCTCCAAAACTTGATACTTGTATGCAACTTACTCAAATATCCTCTACGGGTTTCTTCCGGAAGCGTGGAAAGCAGAAACTCCATAAACGACTTCCACGTATGTCCTTCCGGTAATTTGATCCCTCCATGCCCCATGGCCCGCGTTCCACCATATAATGCAGAAAAATTCACTCCGTTTACACGCCCTATCATCTTACCCCAAGTGTCAGGCTCAATGACTTTATACAAGCGTAAACTTTCGATTGCTTCGCTAATAAACGGACTGGCCACACGTTGTCGTTCCAGACTGACTCCTGCATAATAATACAAATCATATAAGCGGTTATAATCCCAGCCAAACTTTCCATTGGCCGTCCAAATATCTGTGGTCTTCCAATCGTAAATGGGATACAGGTTATATACATCGTTCGCTATTTTGGAACTCCATTGGTATTTATGGTAAAGTTGCTGCTTCAACCCTCCATAAATCGTACGCCAACGGTTATAACTTTCTTGTGTACGGATTCCTACCAGGCAAGCCGTACGCACCGCCTTTTTCTTTTCATGCAACCACGCGGCAAAACGTAACTGGAATTCATAATCCCACATCTTGTCATGAAAAAAAGAAAAATCATCAGCTGTCATCACGCCGTCGGGCATCTCACGGACCCAAATATCCCGTAATCTCTCATCCCACGGACGCCAGTAATGCTGATACATGGACGTACTGGTCCGGACCTTAAAAGGCACACAAATCCGATACACCTCCAGGATATCTTTATTCTGTTCCAACATCCGGTTGACAAATTCAATCGTGTGGGTATACTGCACTTCATAATCCATAAAAAAGACTCCTAATTTGATGTGCAATTGATGTCTACGGATATAATCTATACACAGGTTCAGCAACACCCCACTGTCTTTTCCTCCCGAAAACGACACGTAGACATTGTCAAATTCCTTAAATAAAACCGACAAGCGTTCCTGGGTCAAATCATACACATTTTTCTTGTTTTCAGTCTTTTTCATTCTTTCTCCTCATTTTAAGATAGGTACTCCACGTACGTTCCACTTCAAACTTCTGAACCGAAAAAAACGATTCATGCACCTTCTGCACCACGGCTTCCAATGTTTTATCCGCATCCTGAAATTCATCTACCACGGCTTCCAGCAATCCCGAAAACACCGACTCATCGTCATTTTCCACATAATAATTATTGATGACAATTGCCTTTTTCCGTATCTCTACCGGAAAAAAGCCTACTACCTTTCCTTGCTGAAATGCCACAAACCAAATAAAAGACTCACCAGTTTTAAACGGATAGTTATGATTATATTTGAGAACTTCCGGATTCATCACCAAAGGGGCTACACATTTATACAATTCCTGGGATGTTCCGGCCATTTTTATTACCTTCCACATAGATGCCTAGTTTAAAAATAAGTCCTAGCAAAAATAGAAAATTCTTCCAGAAATTCTCTCCCGGAAAATTATATATTTTCCAACAAATCTTTAAAGGAAGTATAACAAACAGTTTGTCCATTGACTTCTGTATAAGAAAGTTGATTGGGAGCAAAGACTTCCAACAAGGGAAGTTCCTGTCCCCCCGGAGATGCATTCAGGCAAAAATAATGATGCCGGTTCAATGCATTCTGTGCCCAATGCCGCAGTATCTCATCGCCGGCCCTCAATATGATAAATTTCTCCCCCGACACTTCGGGAGAAAAACCTCCATGCATCAAATCAAACTTGATGTGCGGACGCTCACGAAACAAGGTGTCCATCCGGTTGCCCAATATCAGGTCTTCCGTCACGCCACACTCCAATCCACCCGACGAGGAAAGAAGCCACAGGCGGTCGGCCAGCACAAGCGCCTGCTCAATGTCGTGCGTGGATAAAAGAATGGCTCTGTTTTCTTCCACAGCCAGCCGATGCAAAAGATTCATGATTTCAATCCGACTCACCACATCCAGGAAAGCCGTCGGCTCATCCAACAGAATCAACGGACATTCCTGTACCAGCGCTTTGGCTATCATCACTTTCTGCCGTTCTCCATCCGAAAGCTCCGCCATGTAACACCGGGCCTTATGCGCAATCTCCACCGCCTGAAGCGCATACTCCACCAGCTGTTTGTCCTTTTTATCCAACCGCCCGAAAAATCCCGTATAAGGCTGACGCCCCAAAGCTACCAGTTCATAAACTGTAAGCCCTCCGGCCTGTGTGCGGTCGGTCAATACCACTCCGATGGTTCTCGACAGTTCCCGTTCGGAATACGCCGACAAATCACGCCCTAACAACCTCAAACCACCCGAAAGGGAAGGCTGGGCAGCAGCCAATGTGCGGAGCAAGGTTGATTTCCCAGCCCCGTTGGCTCCTAACAGACAAGTCAATTCTCCACGGAAAAGCTGAAAGTTCAACCCGGCATGCACTTCTGTCCGCTTCTTTCCTACCTGATACCCAATGGCCAGGTTTTCTCCCTCTACTACAATTTCCGATTGCCTCATCAGTTAAAATATTGGATTCGACGTTGGTTTATAATGACATAAATAATGACTGGAGCCCCCAGAATCGGAGTGACCGCATTCAAAGGAATGACTCCCGATTCTCCCGGAAGCACACAAATCAAATTGCACAACAAAGCCAAAGCCCCACCGGAAAGCAAGGTGACCGGCATTAAGGAGTTATGATTGGAAGTTCCTAGCATCAGACGTGCCAAGTGCGGAACGGCCAGCCCGATAAAAGCCACAGGGCCACAAAAGGACGTGGTTACGGCAGTCAACAAGCCCGTGGCGAGCAACAGCCAATTACGCACCCGACGGATATTTACGCCCAGATTCTCGGCATAACGCGGCCCCAAAAGTAAGGCATTCAACGGCTTAATCAACAAAACCGCCACCACCAGCCCGGCCAAGGTCAGCAGCGAAAAAGCAGGGAGCTGCTCCAAGGAAACACCGCCGAAATTTCCCATCCCCCACACCATATACGATTGCACCCCTTCTGCCGTAGCAAAGAAATTCAACAGTGAAATCAGGGACGAGGCAATATAGCCAATCATGATGCCGGCAATGAGCAACATGATGTTACTTTTAATCAAAGAAGACAAAAACAGAATCAGGAGCAACACCGCCACTGCCCCCAGAAAGGCTCCCAGGATGACTGAAAAGAAACCGGAAAGCGTAAACACGCCCGTCGCAACAGTACCTCCTCCGGCCAGCATCACCAACGCCACTCCCAGACTGGCTCCTGAACTGATTCCTAGGATAGAGGAATCGGCCAACGGGTTGCTGAATACCGTCTGCAACATCAGTCCGGAAGCAGAGAGTGCCGCCCCACAGAGCAAGGCCGTCACACACTGTGGAAAACGTGACTCCCACACAATGTAAGTCCAACTGGCTTTCGCCGCCTCTTCTCCTCCCAAAATGCGCACCACTTCCCGTGCCGGTATATCCACCGAACCGAAAAACAGATTGGCCGCCACCAAAAGTAGAATCAGGAAAGCCAAACCGACAAACACCACGTAATTCTTTTTGTCCGAAACTATCATTCCGCTAATTTACTAAAATATTTCGGTTCATATCCCTCCAGCAATTCCGGATGGAAGATTTTTACCATATCTTTCAACAAGACCTCGGGATGAAAAGGCGATTCTTCGTAGAACGGAATTCGATGAGTGTTGCATCCGTAAATCCGACGTTCACGAAATGCCCTGAAGCGGGCATACAACGAATAGTCTTTCTGTAACTCCCGATAAGTTTTGTCGTGCGGCTGGTTGTACTTTATCAGCCAGAAATCCGCATTTTCTCCTTTGTCGAACACCGTTTCAAAAGCCATGGGCACCGAACCACTGTTCGGCAATGCAGCAAAGACATACGTTGCCCCGGCATCCGCGTACAAACGTCCCGTCGTGCTCTGCCCGCCGGCGATATACCAGGCGGAACCGTATTTCAAGTCACTCAATACCGTAGGATGAGAGGTAGCCTTGGCAGCCAAAGCTTTCACCGCCAAGTATTCCTTTTCTATCTGTGCAAAAAGCGAATCACCTTTCTGCGCCTGCCCCACCAGTAGGCCGTAGAAGCGCAGCCATTCGGCACGACCCAACGGAGAAGTCTCCATATAGTCCGCGCACTCTATCACAGGTACGCCCAGCTTCCCTACTCGTCCGTAACCGCCACTGTTCTCAAACGGAGAAAGCAGGATGGCATCCGGATTCAGGTCAATGATTTTCTCGATATCCGGATTCATACTGTTTCCACAGTCCACCACCGTGCCCTTCCGGCATCCGTCCTGTATTTCCGGCATCTTGAAATATTCCAGGTTACAGACGCCCTTGATACTCTTTTCGCAACCCAGCTCCTTCAGCACACTTCCATGTACCACCGAATAAACTACTGCCTGTTCCAAAGGCACACGCACCACGGTACCTTCCGGCAGATTTTCCGGCACCGGCCGTGTCTTGTCCGTCAGCAGGTAGGTATGCAGCGTTTTCAGCGTATCCCATGGATTACGGATAAAAACCATTGTATAATCCGGAAACTTCACCACCGACAAGTTGGTGGCATACTTCATTTTCAGGGTATCTCCTCCCTCCTGAACAGAAGAAGTCTTGCTTCCTCCGCCACAGGCAAAGAGAAGCAAGACTAAAGTTACTATATGGGCAGATAGTAAAATTTGTTTCATAAAACTCAATCAATAAAAACGATGGTTTTCGGGTTCTGGCCGCCGCAATCAAACTTTTCGATAAAGTTTCCGTTGCGGTCAAAGCGGTACATCGTACCATCTGAATCTGAATAGAAAGTCACGCCGATGTAAATGTCTCCATTCTTGTCGTCCACACTCATCATATACACACTTGAAGTAGCCAGTTCGGCCGGTGCATTTTTCAAGAAAGAAGACGAATGGACAGTAGCCGTCTTCACATCATAAGAGAAGAAAGTATTGGTCGTGCTCGTATGGGGCCAGTTCGAATAATCCGTTTCCGAATTTACGAAATAGACCATATCATCGCCTACGGTCATATTGGTAGCCACTCCCAATGAAGTGGATTTATAATTGTCTTTCGGATCAATCATCTGAGCGGAATATCCCTTGTCAGCATAATTTCCCCAAGAGATAAGAAATATCTTTCCATCCTCTTCCAACACCTGATTCGGATTGATATCTACTGTCAACGTAGTTTCCAATTGCATGGTAGCCTCATTGATGACAAACAAATCTGTATGATACTGATATCCTGCATCATTTTTAGTGTATGAATTAGCCACATACAGCTTGCCGTCACATTCTGCAATACCTTCCAAATTGGCTCCTCCCTCAAACGTAGCCACCACCTGCAAGGTATTGGCATCCAACTTTGTAACCCGTCCACCGTATTGTGTCATATAAATATAGCCATTGTCTGCTGCCAGGTAACGAGGATCACCTTCCGAAGCTGGAATCGCATAACGCTGCTTTTCCACTCCAGCCGTATTCATCCGAATCAGATATCTGGAACCGGAGATGATGGCATAAAGGTCATTGTTATATTCAATCATGGTCTGACCTGTATCTCCTAATTTAGCCTGATTCTGCGTATAAAAAATATCCTTGATAAAATCGGCATCCTTATCCGGTGCATAAAAAGACAAGGTCGCGTTATTCGCCCCCTACGTTCCTTCGTTCAAAATAAACGCCCGATGTGTGGGAAGAGTCACTTGTGAGCCACTGTCGTCGAACAACTCTTTATCTTCACTACAAGCTGCCAATGAAGCCCCCAATGCCACCGTGCAGCACAAACTGAAAAATAACTTTCTAAATTGCATAACTATTTAAATTAAAAATGAATAGCAGCTGTCAGTTTCCATGAACGTCCCGGCATCGGATAATATTTTATCACCTCGTACTGCTCGTTCAGGAAGTTAATCAAATCGGCCTGTAATCTCAGCCTACATGTAGAGAATGAAAACTGCCGGGAAAGCGTCAATGTCTGCTCCACGTAGCCTTCTATTTCATTCTCCGGAATATTCTGTGAGAAATAATATCTTTTTCCTACTCCAATCACACTATACCCCAGTTTCACCCAAGGAGTCTCCAGAATCACGGAACCATTACCGTTATGTTCCGGCGTGTAAGGCAACTGGTCTTTGTAGCTCTTGGAAGTCGGGTCTGTCAAATCAATCGCTTTCTGCCAGGTATAACTGCCCGACACATCAGCTCTGAATCCACTTCCCAACGGAATTCCCATGGAAAGCGTGATATCCGCCCCCCACACATGCGCTTTTCCATAATTGGCCATCTTCCATACATAAGTAGAAGGAAAAGCCACAATCTTGTCTGTCACCTGATTGAAATACACATCGCCCGTAAACGTCAGGTAATCCCAGATTGCATTCTTTTTTGCCCCCCATGTCACACCGACGTTATATTCCTTGGCCTTTTCCGGACGAAGGGAACGGTTCCCCAGCCGATAATAATACAAGTCATTGAAGGTCGGCGTACGGAATGTACTTTTATACATCGCACGCAAAAAGAAATCCTGCTCGCTGAAAGGCTTCCAATTCACCGAAAAAGAAGGAGACAGCTTTTTCAAATCCACCGGTTTTTCCCCACTCTCTACATGCTCATTGAGGTAGGTATTGACCAGGGAAGCATCCATCTGCACACTCCCCCATTGATAACGGGCATGCAAGGCTGTCAGCGAAGTCAGACGGGTAGGAAACGGACAATCCGGCAAATTACTGTCGAGGGTATTCACCGCCAAGTCCTGTGCCAATGACAAGGAAAAGCCTGTGAAGGGCTGATACAAAACGGCTCCCGATGCATAATATTCATGCTGGGTGTAATGGTCGGTAGACACACCTCCTTCATACTGTGCTCCCTTATCCTGGTATTTGTTCCACGCATAATTGTATTTCGCCTGCACCTGCAACGACCACTTCTCGGAAATCTTATCCTGATACTTGGCCTGCACAAACGCATTCTTGTCCCACAAGCGTTCATTCGAAACCGGGTTATAGAGAATCACAGCCCCCGGAAGTCCTCGTTCCGATTGGTAATAATAAGCCTTGACACTCAGCTTCTGATTCTCCTGGAAATCATGAAACAGATTCCATTCCGTGTGCCAGGAATTCACTTCCGAATTGTTTCTTTTTTCTGTCTGCGTATATTTCCCGTTTTTCAACAGAAAAGGATATTGTCCGTCCGACCGTAAATAATCCCCGTCGACCGACAACACCGTCCGTTCACCCAACTGCTGTCCATAGCGAAAATAAGGATTGACTAGCCCAAAAGAACCTCCCTTTGCCTGAAACAGCAGCTGCCATTTCCGGTCTCCCAGAAACTCCGGACGCGAAGTCTCTATGTTCAATACACCAGCCGACGCATACAACCGGGCCGACTGAAGCATATCTTCATTCTGCCCTACGCTCAACGACAAAGACTGTACATTATCCAATGAAAAACGACCGATATCTATCTGTCCCGCCTGACAGTTACTGACAGCCACCCCATCGTAGCTGATGGCCGTATGAGCCGCTCCCATGTTACGGACAGAAACCGTTTTCAATCCTCCCGTACCCCCATAATCACGCACATCCGTACCGGCAAAACGACGAACCGCATCGGCCATGTTCTGGATTCCCAAATCATCCATCATGTCTTTTCCCAGACGTTGTACCGGAACTACGGAGGAAATCTTGTTCGTCGACCTCCGCACGCTCACCGTCACATCCGGAATCTGATGCACTTTTCCCGTAATGCTGTCCCAATCGGCCTGCTGTGCAAAAACACTCCCCACGCCTGCAAGGATACACAGACACACGACTATAAAAAAGCGATACCCGACCCTGGAAGCCGGTTCTTTCCATCTTTTCATTTAAATTTTTAATTGTAATTCTACATTACGCACGTTCTTGCCATCCTTTCCTCGAGAATGCAAGCATGACTTTGTTTTGCAGGTCTTCTGACTTACTCCCGTTTGTCTTGCCTTCCCATCTTTCATTGAAAGACAGTGGCCTGGTAGTCGGTAGACAAACGTCGAAACGCTGGAGTTCACAGCAGCGGGACTGTCCGGGATTTTCACCCGATTCCCTTTTCATCCGTGATTTCGCCAAACGGAAATCCAAACGGAACAAAACATTGCAAATATACGGTTTTCTTGAAAAACAAGAATAAATTTCTACAAAATTATAGGACAATCCTTTTCTTCCTTACACATTCTTTGAAACTCCCTCAGATATTCTTCAAAACACTTCCATAAATTCTCTGTTCCACTGTTTGGTTTTTGTATTTCACACTGTGAAATATATATCCCACACTGTGGTTTTTATATCCCACACTGTGGGACAGAGAAAATATCCAGTAATTTCCATTTTTACACAAGGATGTCTGAAAAAAATGATAAGGACGAACCAAAATAAAAAATCCACAAAAATTTTCATGAAAAGCCCTTATCTACAAAACATTTTCTTACCTTCGGACATTAATATTTACACAAACCTTTACTTTTATTAATCACTTAAGGCATTATGATTTTTACGGCAGAAAATATTTTGATGATTGGGTCAATCCTGATTTTTTCCAGTATTCTTATCAGCAAGACCGGATACCGGTTTGGAATCCCTACCCTCTTACTCTTTCTGGTGGTGGGAATGCTTTTCGGAAGCGACGGATTGGGATTGCAGTTCAACAGTGCTTCGGATGCACAGTTTATTGGTATGATGGCATTGAGCATCATCCTTTTTTCCGGAGGTATGGACACGAAATACGGCGACATCAAGCCGGTACTCACTCCGGGAATTGTTCTGTCGACTGCCGGCGTCCTGCTCACCACCTTGCTGACTGGTGTGTTCATCTTTTATATTTCCGACTGGAACCAGACCAACATCGAGCTGACCTTGCTCACATCCCTGCTGCTGGCCGCCACCATGTCGTCTACCGACTCGGCGTCTGTGTTCAACCTGCTCCGTTCGCAGCGGATGAACCTGAAGCAGCATCTCCGCCCGATGCTGGAATTGGAAAGTGGAAGTAACGACCCGATGGCCTACATGCTGACCATCGTACTGATACAAGTCATCTCCAGCGGAAGCCATCCCGACTTTCTGCTCATCACGAAAGATTTGCTGGTACAGTTCTTTTTCGGAGGGGTCATCGGTTATGCCATGGGACGCTTCAGCGTATGGCTCATCAACCGCATCAACCTGTCGAACAGTTCTCTCTACTCCATCCTTCTGCTCAGTCTGGTCTTCATCACCTTTACCATTACCGACCAGCTGAAGGGAAATGCCTACCTGGCTGTGTACATCATGGGCGTGATTCTGGGAAACACCAAACTGGCTTTCCGGAAAGAAATCAATACGTTCATGAGTGGACTGACCTGGCTCTTCCAGATTATCATGTTCCTCACGTTGGGATTGCTGGTCAACCCGCACGAAATGCTCGACCTGGCCGCAGTGGCCTTGCTGATTGGTGCCTTCATGATTATCGTGGCACGTCCGCTCAGCGTATTCCTCTGCCTGCTTCCATTCCGGAACATCACCGCCAAAGGCAAATTGTTTGTCTCATGGGTCGGGTTGAGAGGAGCTACCCCCATCATTTTCGCCACCTACCCCGTACTGGCCGAAATCGAGGGTTCCCAACAGCTGTTCAACATTGTCTTTTTCATCACCCTCGTGTCACTGGTCATTCAGGGAATGACCATCACGAAGGCCGCCAAACTGCTACACTTAGACTTGCCGGCTCCCAAGGAAGGCAATGAATTTGGAGTGGAACTGCCAGACGAAATCGACACCCGCCTGAACGACCTCACCCTGACACCGGAAATGCTGGCCACCCAGAACAAGCTGGCCGACATGCAGATTCCGAAAGGTACGCTGGTCATGCTGGTGAAACGCGGCAGTGAGTTTCTCATCCCCAACGGGCAAATGGAACTGAAGCCGGGAGACAAGCTGCTGCTCATTTCCGAAAACAAACACAAGCCGGCTGATTAATCCTCAGCCAGCTTGCGTTTCAAGTATTCATAAAAATCATATTGTGCCCGCACGTCGTCATTCCCCGGTTTCCGTTTAAAGACATTCTGCAAATGATTGTCCACCCAGCAAGCCTTCCGGTTGGCCGAAAGCTGCAGGTTCAGCATATCGGTCAGTTCCTGCCGGAGCTTCCCGTCCAAAATGGGAGTGACCGCCTCGATGCGGCGATACAAATTGCGACGCATCCAGTCGGGTGAACCGATAAACACCTTTGGGTCGCCCCCGTTACCGAAATACCACACACGGGCATGCTCCAGAAACGTATCCACGATGCGGGTGACCCGAATATTCCGACTGAACGACTCTCCGGGCACCAGACAACAAATTCCTCGAACAATCAAGTCAATCTGTACCCCCGCCTCACTGGCCCGATACAGTTCGTCAATCATGGCCGTATCCTGTAGGGCGTTCATCTTCAAGATGATTCGCCCAGGCTTTCCTTTATGCACTAAATTGATTTCTTTTTGAATCAACTGTTTAAGTTCCGGCAACAAGTTAAAGCGGGCAATCAGCAGACGTTTGAAATGAGGTTCCTTCAGCTCTTTTCTCAACACACGGAACAAGGTATACATGTCCTCCACAATCTGCTTGTTGCACGTGTACAAGGCAATATCCGCATAAATTTTCGCGGTCTTCTCGTTGAAGTTCCCCGTACTGACATACGCATAGCTTCGCAAACGTTCTCCCTTGTCGTTCTCCCGAAGCACCAACGCCACCTTCGCGTGTACCTTCAACCCCGGGATGCTGAAAATGATGTCAATCCCCGCCTTCCGCATCAGCTCTGCGGTTGCCAGATTATTCTCTTCATCAAAACGGGCCTTCAATTCCACGAACACCGTGACATGCTTTCCGTTCCGGGCGGCTGCAATCAAGGCATTGATTACCTCCGAATGTTCTGCCACCCGATACTGCGTAATCATGATTTCCCGGCAGAACGGGTCACGTACGGCCTCATACAGGAAACGAATAAAATGTTCAAAACCATGATAAGGATAATAAAGCAGCATGTCGCGTTTAGCTATCCGTCGGTACATGAAATGCTTTTCGTTCATCCCTGGCAAACACATCGGCTGCGGCTTGACCATCTGTGGGATAGCCGGATTCGGGTTCGGCAGGAAGGACAGGTTTTCCAGATTCAAATGCTTGTCGCCCGGCACGAGTTCCTCCCGGTTGATGCCCAACGCTTTTACCAGTGCCTCCAAAAAATCTACCGGCATTTTCCGGTCGTACACAAAACGACAAATTGCTCCAATCTTCCGCTTCTTCACTTTCTCCTTCAGTTTTTCTACCATGCTTTCTGCCGGCACATCATCTACAAACACATCGGCATCCCGCGAAATCTTGCAACAATAGCTGCATTCTACGTCGTACCCCACAAACATCTCTTGCAAGTTCGCTTTGATGATATCCTCCAGAAACATCAGATAATAGTTCCCCTCATGAAAAGGTAATTCCACAAAACGGGGCACCTTGCTATACGGCATCTTGATAAGATAATATTCCGAGTTATCCGCCCCGATTTTCCGGACTTTCACCGCCAGATACAAGCGCTTGTCACGCAAAAAGAAACGAACATTCTCCGGTTCTATTTTCATCGGTTGAAGATAAGGAAAAACTTCTTCGATAAAAAAACGGTGCACAAACTCCTTGTGGAAATCCTCTACCTCATTTTTACTCTGATAAAAGACGACATGGTTCCGCCGCAGTTCGGGAAGTATCTTTTGCTCATAAATACGTACACGATCCTCCAGCTGGTGGTTCACCACTTCCGTAATCCGCTGAATCAAGGCATGAGCCTCTCCTACCGTCATGTCTTCACTCTTTCCTCCAGAAGCTACGGCCTTGTGTTCCGCCACACGCACCTGATAAAATTCTTCTAAATTGGATGAGTAAATGGCTATAAAATTAATTCTTTCATACAAAGGAAGAGTATCGTCATCCGCTTCCAACAATACACGATGATTGAACGACAACCAGCTGATGTCGCGATTAAAATATTTATAGTGGCTTTCCATAATAGAATTCTTCAAGGTTTGGTCAAATGTACTATCTTTGTCGGACAAAAACAACAGAAAAATGAAAAGAATAGGACTTCTGTCCGATACCCATGGCTATTGGGACGAACGTTACCTGAAATATTTTGACACCTGCGATGAAATATGGCATGCCGGAGACATCGGCTCACAAGAAGTGGCCGACCGGTTGGCCGCCTTCCGCCCCCTCCGGGCCGTATATGGAAATATCGACGGTCAGGACATGCGTCTCCGTTTTCCGGAAATCAACCGCTTCCAACTAGAAGGAGCCGACGTACTGATGAAACATATTGGGGGATATCCGGGGAAGTACGACCCTTCCGTCCGGCAGATTCTCGCCACGCAACCCCCGCAACTGTTTATCAGCGGACACTCCCACATCCTAAAAGTAAAATATGACCCTCACCTGCACCTGTTGCACATCAATCCGGGAGCTGCTGGAAAATATGGTTTCCATCAAGTACGTACACTGATACGTTTCTCCATCACAGAGGGAAGTTTCTCCAATTTAGAAGTAATAGAATTAAATGATTAAAGCAAAAAAATCTTGTTGCATTCGAAAATCTTTCCGAAATTTGCAGCAAAAATAGAAACCATATATGAAAACATATTTAGTTACGGGAGCTGCCGGATTCATTGGGGCTAATTACATAAAATACATCCTGGCCAAGCACGACGACATCAAAATCATCATACTTGACGCCTTAACGTATGCAGGAAACCTGGAAACAATTTCCCACGATATCGACAATGAACGCTGCTTCTTTGTAAAAGGCAATATTTGCGACCGCAACCTGGCCGACCAGTTATTTGCCGATTACAAATTTGACTACATCGTAAACTTTGCCGCCGAAAGTCACGTAGACCGCAGCATCGAAAATCCACAACTCTTTTTACAGACAAACATTCTAGGCACACAGAACCTACTGGATGCTGCCCGCCGTGCATGGGTGACGGGAAAGGATGAAAACGGTTATCCCACCTGGAGAAAGGGAGTGCGTTTCCACCAAGTTTCGACCGATGAAGTATATGGTTCCTTAGGACCGGAAGGCTATTTCACAGAAGAAACTCCTCTTTGCCCACACAGCCCATACAGTGCTTCCAAAACCAGTGCCGACTTAATTGTCATGGCTTATCGGGATACTTACAAGATGCCGGTGACCATCAGCCGCTGTTCCAACAACTACGGCCCGTATCATTTCCCGGAAAAACTGATTCCACTGATCATCAAGAACATTCTGGAAGGGAAAAGACTTCCCGTATATGGCAACGGAACCAATGTGCGCGACTGGCTGTATGTGGAAGACCACTGCAAGGCCATCGATATGATTATCAACAAAGGTAAAGACGGAGAAATCTACAATGTAGGCGGACACAACGAGAAACAGAATATCGAAATTGTCAAACTGACCATCGCTACCATTCATCGGATAATGACCGAGCAACCCGAATACCGGAACGTGCTCAAAAAGAAGGAAATGACTGCCGACGGACAAATCAGCATTGACTGGATCAACGATTCACTGATTACCTTTGTCAAAGACCGCTTGGGACACGACCAACGTTACGCCATCGACCCAACCAAGATTACCCGTGAATTGGGATGGACACCCGAAACCAAGTTTGAAGACGGTATCGTCAAAACCATCAAATGGTATCTTGACCATCAGGCATGGGTGAAGAATGTTACCAGCGGAGAATACCAGAATTACTACGACAACATGTACAAGAATCGCTGAAAAGCAATTTCTTTATCACTTCATAGAATGTCATTCCAGAAAGCAGTTTCCAGAATGACATTTTTTATTTCCCTTTATTTGTTTTCATTTTATCTATGCATACAAATAAAACAAAATCATTTTGATAAGTTATTTCACATTTCGCTTGCATATTTACAAAATACACCTATCTTTGCAAGCAAAACAAACAATTAAAGAAATAAACAAATGAGTTACCTTATAAAACCTGTCGGCTACAAGCCGTTGCTTGACATGAAGCAAACCGAACTGGGTATCAAGCAGATTAAAGAATTTTTCCAGCAGAACCTTTCTTCCGAACTTCGCTTGCGGCGTGTAACCGCTCCATTGTTTGTTCTGAAAGGAATGGGTATCAACGACGACTTGAACGGTACGGAACGTCCGGTCACCTTCCCGATAAAAGACTTGGGCGACCAGCAGGCAGAAGTGGTTCATTCACTGGCCAAATGGAAGCGACTGACTTTGGCCGACTACCAGATTGAACCGGGCTACGGTATCTATACCGACATGAACGCGATTCGTGCCGACGAGGAACTGGGTAACATCCACTCCCTGTATGTAGACCAGTGGGACTGGGAAAGGGTCATCACGCCGGAACAGCGGACAGTAGATTTCCTGAAAAGCATCGTGACCCGCATCTATGCGGCCATGCGACGCACGGAATACATGATTTGTGAAATGTATCCGCAAATCAAATCCTTCCTGCCGCACGACGTGCATTTCATCCACTCTGAAGATTTGCTGCAGATGTACCCCGACAAGACCGCCAAGGAGCGTGAGAACCTGATTACCGAACGTTTCGGGGCTGTATTCATCATCGGTATCGGCAACAAGCTGAGCAACGGACAACCGCACGACCTGCGCGCTCCCGACTATGACGACTACACCACCATCGACCCGAAGACCGGACTGCCGGGACTGAACGGAGACTTGCTGGTATGGAACGACGTACTACAGCGCGCTTTCGAAATTTCTTCCATGGGTATCCGTGTGGACAAAGCTGCCATGCTCAAGCAACTGGAACTGGCCGGAAAAGAAGAACGTACCAAACTTTATTTCCACCAGCGCCTGCTGAACGATACATTGCCGCTCACCATCGGAGGAGGTATCGGACAGTCACGTCTGTGCATGCTTTACCTGAAAAAAGCCCACATCGGAGAAATTCAAGCCAGCATCTGGCCGGAGGAGATGCGCAAAGAATGCGCGGAACTGGGCATGCAGCTTATCTGATACAAACACACACTATTATAACCATCCCCTTGTTTCCACTCCACGGAGAGCAGAAGCAAGGGGATTCATTTTTTCAGAAAAAGCCGTTCGGACTGTTTCTACCAATTGATGGGTGTCTCGCCATGAGCCACCAGATACTCATTGGTACGGCTGAAATGCTTGTTGCCAAAGAACCCGTTGTAGGCCGACAAAGGCGAAGGATGTACGGAAGTCAACACCAGATGCTTGTTGCGGTCAATAAAAGCTCCCTTCTTCTGGGCATAAGAACCCCACAAGATAAACACCAGATGTTCTTTCTGCTCGGCCAGTGCCCGAATGGCCGCATCCGTAAACTCTTCCCACCCTCTCCGCTGATGGGAACCCGCCTGATGCGCCCGTACCGTCAACGTAGCGTTCAACAGCAGTACCCCCTGCTCTGCCCACCGGGTCAGATTCCCGCTCGCAGGCATCGGAGTGCCCAAATCGTCATGAATCTCCTTGAATATATTCTGCAAAGAAGGCGGAAACGGTACCCCATCGTTGACCGAAAAGCACAACCCATGCGCCTGTCCCGGTCCGTGATACGGGTCCTGCCCAATAATCACCACCTTCACCTTATCAAAAGGGCAAAGATTGAACGCATTGAAAATCAGCCGTCCGGGAGGATATACCGTGGTCTGCTTGTATTCCTGGCGGACAAAATTCGTCAGCCGGACAAAATAATCCTTTTCAAACTCTGAGGCCAACGCCTTTTTCCATCCTTCTTCTATCTGTACATTCATACTATCCTGATTAAATGATTAATCCCAAAGATTCAACTTGTTTTTCTTCGCTTCTTCCAGTGACACCGTCTTCACCACTTTCTGCTTGTTCTTGTCACGCAAAGCCTGATACTCCTCGTTCAACGCCTCTACAAAAGCCGGACGCTGTTCCGGATTCAGCAGTTTGGCAGCCACCAGCGCATTCTGCGAAGCATCTTTCATGTACACCACCGGCGCGTGATATACGGGCGCAATCTTCAAAGCCGTGTGCAATTTCGAGGTGGTTGCCCCTCCAATCATCACCGGCACATCCACTCCCGCACGCTGCAGTTCCGTCACCACATGCACCATTTCCTCCAATGAAGGTGTAATCAGTCCGCTCAACCCTACGATATCCACTTTTTCCCGGATGGCCGTCTCCACAATTGTCTCTGCCGGTACCATCACACCCAAGTCGATAATCTCATAGTTGTTGCACGCCATGACCACCGATACGATGTTCTTTCCGATGTCGTGCACGTCGCCCTTCACCGTGGCCACCAGCACCTTTCCGGCACTGCGGGCACCCTCCTCCTTTTCCGCCTCGATATAAGGCTGGAGAATGGCTACGGCCTTCTTCATGGTACGCGCCGTTTTGACTACCTGCGGCAAGAACATCTTACCCGAGCCGAACAAATCGCCCACATGGTTCATGCCCGCCATCAGCGGACCTTCAATGATGCTCACTGCATTCGGGTAACGGGAAAGCGCTTCCTGCAAGTCCTCTTCCAGATAGTCTGAAAGTCCTTTCACCAATGCATACTGCAACCGTTCTTCCACCGTGGTATCTTTACGCCACAGCAACTGAGCCTCATGTCCTTCCTGCGAAGCCGTTCCTTCCTTTTCCCGCTTCAGCCGTTCCGCCGTTTCAATCAGCCGTTCCGCCGCATCGGACCGGCGGTTCAACACCACATCTTCAATCCGTTCCAGGATATCCTGCGGAATGTCCGTATAAAGCACGGAAGTGGCCGGATTCACAATGCCCATATCCATACCCTGCTGAATGGCATGATAGAGGAACACCGCATGCATGGCCTCACGGATATAATTGTTGCCGCGGAAAGAGAACGACAAGTTGCTCACTCCTCCGCTCACATGTGCTCCCGGCAGATGCTTGCGTATCCATCCGGTAGCCTGAATGAAATCGACCGCGTAATTGTTGTGTTCTTCGATACCCGTAGCCACGGCCAGCACGTTGGGGTCGAAAATAATATCGTGTGGATTAAATCCTACCTTGTCCACCAGAATACGGTAAGCCCGTTCACAGACCTCAATCTTGCGGCTGAAGGTATCGGCCTGTCCCTTCTCGTCGAAAGCCATGACAATGACAGCCGCCCCGAACTCTTTTACCTCACGGGCATGTGCCACAAACACGTCCTCCCCTTCCTTCAAGGAGATGGAGTTGACAATGCATTTACCCTGCACACACTTCAGTCCCGCACGAATCACTTCCCATTTGGAAGAGTCAATCATGAGGGGCACACGGGCGATTTCCGGTTCCGAAGCCACCAGGTTCAGGAAGGTGGTCATCTCTTCTGCCGCATCCAACAGTCCGTCGTCCATATTGACATCGAGAATCAATGCCCCGTCTTCCACCTGCTTGCGGGCGATGGACAAAGCCTCCTCGTATTTCTTCTCGTTGATGAGCCGGAGGAACTTCCGCGAACCTGCCACGTTGCAGCGTTCCCCCACATTCACGAAATTGATTTCGGGTGACACCTCCAGCAGTTCCAGTCCCGACAGCCACATATACTTGTGCGGCTGCACCGGCACACGAGGCTGCACCCCCCGAATCAAATTCTGATATTTGGCGATATATTTTTCCGTGGTACCACAACATCCACCGATGATGTTGACCAGTCCTTCGTCGATATATTCCTTCACTTCGGCTGCCATGTCTTCCGGCGTCTGGTCATACTGTCCCAGCGTGTTCGGCAGTCCGGCATTCGGATACGCACTGATGTAATAAGGTGCACGAGCAGCCAGTCTTTCCAGGAAAGGCTTCAACTGACGGGCCCCGAACGAACAGTTCAGTCCAATAGAGAAAATATCCGCATGTTCCACTGAAGCCAGAAACGCATCCAGTGTCTGTCCCGACAACGTACGTCCACCCACATCCGATACCGTAACCGACAGCATCAGAGGAACCTTCCGACCCGTTTTTTCCATCGAAAGTTCCGCCGCCCGAATCGCCGCCTTGGCATTCAGCGTATCGAAAATGGTTTCGATGAGCAAGGCATCCACCCCGCCTTCCAGCAAGGCTTCCATCTGCTCGCAATAAGCCTCCTGCAATTCATCGAAGGTCAATGCCCGGAAAGCCGGATTGTTCACATCCGGACTCATGGAGCACGTCTTGTTGGTCGGCCCCACAGACCCCGCCACAAAACGAGGCTTCTCCGGATTCAAAGCTGTAAACTCATCGGCTATCCGACGGGCCAAACGGGCAGCTGCCAGATTGATTTCCCGGCAATAGGCCTCCACATGATAGTCGGCCATCGACACCGAAGTGGCATTAAACGTATTGGTTTCAATAATGTCGGCTCCCGCTTCAAGGTATTTCCGGTGAATGTCTTCTATCACCTCCGGACGCGTGAGGCACAGCAGGTCGTTGTTTCCTTTCAGCTGTCCCTTTGCCTCCTTGAAACGTTCCCCACGGAAATCCGCTTCCGACAAATTATATTGCTGTATCATCGTACCCATTGCCCCGTCGAGCACCAGGATACGTTCCCGTATCAGTTGTGGTATTGTCTTTGTCTGCATAGGCATGCCTACCCTTTAATCGTTTGGTTTAGCGTTTGAACATGCGGTCCATCATCCGCCGGTCTTCTTTCTCTTTCAATGTCTGACGTTTGTCATACTGTTTCTTACCCTTGGCCAGCGCAATGACCACCTTGGCCAGTCCACGCTCGTTGATATACATGCGGGTAGGCACAATGGTAAAGCCCGGCTCCTCGGAGGTGCGCTGCAGTTTCCGCAGTTCCTTCTTGGTCAGCAGCAGCTTACGGTCGCGCCGCGCCCTATGGTTGTTGTACGAACCGTAAAAATACTCGGCAATATGCATGTTCTTCACCCACAGTTCCCCACGGGAGAAGAAGCAGAACGTATCTACCAAACTCGCCTTCCCTTGCCGGATGGACTTGATTTCCGTACCGGTCAGCACGATTCCTGCGGTGTACGTATCGATGAATTCATAATCGAACGATGCCCGCTTGTTCTTGATATTAATATTATTTGCAACTGGTCTCATCAATTCAAAATTACAGACAATTTATTAAACACAGATTCTATCACTATCGGAGAAAGCAGAATCAAGATGGAAGCTACCACCGTATACGACGTCAGCTTGCTTTCCGCAATACCTAAAAAGCGCCGTGCCCCTTCAAACACAACCAACACCGTATACAACTGCAATATCCAGTGCAGGATTTCAATGGAAACCAGTCCGTTCACTATGTCAAGCACAAACAAGACTGTCATGGAATACCCTACGAACACCTGCAGCTTATCTTTCGGAAGATATTTGTCAAACCACCTCCAACTGATTTTGTCGAGCAGGTATGCAGCCAGGAAAAAACCTCCAAACAAGGCCACGGCTACGGCACAGCAACGAGTCAGTGCCCATTGAAAAAATTCAGTACTGACATCACGTCCGATAAAGGTACCAATAAATTCCGATAAACCGCACAATCCGATCAACGGATAAACATATTCTGACATCATTCGGTTTCCTTCTCCTTCGGATGCCTCTTTTTCCCAAAAACGTCCGGGCGAAGAAAGCAAAAATGCCATTTTATGAAACAATTCTTTATAATTCATTCTTAATTCTTTTCATTATGCGACGAAACGAAATGCAAATTTACAAAAAAGAATGAGATATGAGAAAGAGCCGAATATCTTTTCAAGCTATTTAAATGTCCCTTAAACAAGAGGCAAAAATAAAAGGGAAATCAATCCGACTGAAAAACACTTTCGCATCTGAAACAAAATGTCCGGGCGTTTTGCTCCAAGTTTTCTAAAGGCTTCCAATGTCATCAAGAATCGACTTTTAACGTTCCGAATAATTTATGTTAATTTCTTATCTCATCCCCTTCCTAAATCAATTTATGTTCTTTACTTTTGCGTTTGACAATAGTGTAAAACTTATAAAAACATGTATAAAATAGGGATTGACATGGGCTCTACCACAGTCAAAGTGGTAACCATCGATGAAAAAGGAAACCTCATATTTTCAAAATACAAACGACATCATGCAAAAGCAAAAGAGACCGTAACAAATATCCTCCAAGAGCTGCTGAATAAAATCGGTGACGCAGATGTGTATCTTTGTCTCACCGGCTCAGTAGGTATGGGTTTGTCAGAACAATATTCATTGCCCTTTGTCCAAGAGGTTGTAGCAGCCACCAAAGCCATCCAGCAACATTATCCACAAATCACTTCCATGATTGACATTGGTGGAGAAGATGCAAAAATCGTCTTCTTCACTCATGGCCAGCCTACTGATTTAAGAATGAACGGAAATTGTGCTGGAGGAACAGGAGCATTCATCGACCAAATGGCCGTAATTCTCGGCACAGATGTGGAAGAGCTGAACAAACTCGCGCTTAAGGCTACCCGCATATATCCGATAGCATCCCGATGCGGTGTATTTTGCAAGACAGATATCCAGAATCTGGTGGCTAGAAACGTAAGCAGAGAAGACATCGCTGCTTCCATCTTTCATGCTGTAGCCGTACAAACCGTAGTCACTCTAGCACATGGATGGGATATCAAAGCACCGGTTCTTTTCTGTGGTGGCCCGTTAACCTTTATTCCTGCCCTTCGAAAAGCTTTCATAGAATATCTTCACTTACAAGCAGAAGACATCGTGCTGCCTGAAAACGGCACTCTGCTACCTGCTTTGGGTGCAGCACTTTCATCTACACAAAAAGCTTCAACATACAAACTTTCCCAATTGACAGACCAACTGCGTATCCCCGGATATTCCAATCGCTCATCACAAGGACTACCTCCGATTTTCTCCACAGCCGACGAGCACAAAAAATGGGAAAACAGAATCTCCACACATCAATTAAAAGCAACTCACTGGAAATCAGGAATACAAGATGTTTACATTGGAATTGATTCCGGTTCCACCACCACAAAGATTGTTGTAACTGACCCAGATGACCAAATACTGTTCACCTATTACCAACCCAACGGCGGACATGCCATCGAAACCGTATCCGAAGGACTGAATTTACTGAAAACGCAATGTGAAGCACATCACACAACCCTCTGTATTAAAGGAAGCTGTTCCACCGGCTATGGGGAAGACCTGATCAAAGCGGCTTTCCAGTTAAATGCAGGAATCGTAGAAACTATTGCACATTACGTAGCTGCTCATTACCTGGACCCAGAGGTCTCATTCATTCTTGACATCGGTGGGCAAGACATGAAAGCCATCTTCGTTCATCAGGGAATCATCGACCGGATTGAAATCAACGAAGCCTGCTCTTCCGGATGCGGCTCTTTCATCGAGACATTTGCCCACACACTGGGATATACAGCTCAAGAATTCTCACAGGCTGCCTGCCGTGCTTCCGAGCCCTGCGATTTAGGATCCAGATGTACTGTTTTTATGAACTCAAAAGTAAAACAAGTCCTGCGGGAAGGCGCAACCATAGATGACATCGCAGCCGGACTGGCTTATTCCGTGATGAAAAACTGCCTGTATAAGGTCCTGAAATTAAAAGATGCAGCCGAACTTGGCAACCACATTGTAGTACAAGGAGGAACCATGCGAAACGATGCCGTAGTACGTGCCCTGGAACGATTGACCGGAACAGAAGTCATCCGGTGTAACAAACCAGAACTGATGGGAGCTTTCGGTTGTGCTTTATATGCCCGCCGCCACAGCCAGACTTCACTCTCGCTAGAAGATATTCTTTCAAAAGCCCATTATACGACTCACACCCTGCATTGCAAAGGATGCGACAACCACTGCCAAGTGTTCCGCTATCGATTCGACAACGGAAAGAATTATTACTCTGGTAATCGATGTGAAAAAATTTTCACAAACGGTTCCAAGGAAGAAGCCGGTGAAAACGCATATCACTTCAAGAACCAGCAACTGTTTCAACGCACTCAGTTTGAAGTCCCGACTCCCCGAATGACCATCGGTATCCCCAGAAGCCTGAATATGTATGAGGATTTTCCTTTCTGGCACACTCTGTTCACAACATGTGGCATACGGGTCTTGCTATCTGGAAAGTCAGACTTTAAAGATTACGAACAGAATGCCCGGAAAGTCATGTCCGACAATATCTGCTTCCCAGCCAAACTGGTACATGCTCATATACAACAATTAATAGACCAAAAAGTAGACCGAATCTTCATGCCTTTCGTCATTTTCGAGAAGAAAGGCAATGAACAAAACAGCTATAACTGCCCCATCGTGACTGGATATGCAGAAGTTATCAAAAGTGTACAAAACATGGGAATCCCCATCGACTCGCCATCCATCTCCTTCAAAGAAAGAGATTTGCTATATACACAATGTGCCTGTTACCTGAAAGAACTGGGAGTGGAAGAATCCTGTATCCGAAAAGCCTTTGCTCAAGCAGAGCAAGCACAAGACAAATTCCAGCAGTCACTGACCAAGTATAATCTGCAATTGCTGGAAAAAGCCCGGAAACAACATCATCCGATAATTCTTCTGGCCGGACGACCTTATCATACCGACATGCTGATTCAACATAAAATTTCCGATATACTGGCAGACATGGGAATCGATGTCATCACAGACGACATCGTACGTAACTTGCCTCAAGACATGAATCATACGCATTTTTTGGCACAATGGTCTTATCCCAACCGGATTCTGAAAGCTGCACAATGGTGTGCTACACAAGGGACAGACGTGCAGTTCATCGAAATGACGTCTTTCGGATGCGGACCTGATGCTTTTCTAACAGACGAAGTTCGCGACATACTGATTCGAAAGGGAAAACCCTTCACCCTTCTCAAACTGGACGACATCAGCAACGTGGGCTCCATGAAACTCCGTATCCGCTCACTGACAGAAAGTATGAAGCTCTTTCATGAAACTGAAATAGACAGAAAGGAAACACCTGTTTCCACGACTCCTGTAGTCAGTGAGAGTGACCTTCGTCACAAAAAAATTCTGTTGCCGTTCTTCACGCCATTCATTTCTCCACTAATTCCCGCCATCATGCATTTAGCCGGATACGACACGGAGAACCTGGCACTCAGTAATACGGAATCGTGTGAATGGGGATTGAAGTATGCCAACAATGAGGTATGCTATCCAGCTACCTTGATTGTGGGCGATGTCATCAAAGCTTTCAAGAGCGGAAAATACAACCCGGAACAGACCATCGTCGCCATGACCCAAACCGGCGGGCAGTGTCGTGCCAGCAACTACCTGCCGCTCATTCAGAAAGCATTGGAAGAAGCAGGCTATCCGTCCACCCCGGTCATATCATTGACTTTCGGACGTTCGATGGAAACCGGGCAGCCCGGTTTCAAGATAAACTGGATAAAAATCTTGCCGGTAGCGCTCCGCAGTATTCTTTACAGTGACTGCATCGCTAAATTCTATTACGCGGCTGCCGTGCGTGAGAAAGAACCCGGACAGGCTAAACTACTTCGGGATAAATACCTGAAGCAGGCCGAAAAACTGCTACTGGCCAGCCGGAGCAAAGAATTATGGAAGCTGATGTCGCAGGCCGCCGAAGAATTCAATTCCATTTCCCGCAACATCGACTGTCCCAAAGTGGGAGTGGTAGGAGAAATTTTCCTGAAATTCAACCCTTTCGCACAGAAAAACGTCATTGAGTGGCTGACGGAACAGGGCATTGAAGTGGTACCTTCCGTCCTGACCGATTTCTTCATGCAAAACTTCGTCAACCGGAAAGCCCGGATAGAATCGCATATTCAGAAAGAAACACTCCCCGTTTTCGTCTACAAGTCGGCCTACCTGCTGATCAAGAAACAGATTGAAAAAGCCAACCGGATTGGAAAGGAATTCCGCTACTTCGTCCCCTTCAAGGACATCTTTGAAGAAGCAGAGGAAGCCCAGAAGGTTATCTCATTAAACGCTCAATTCGGCGAAGGCTGGCTGCTTCCGGCAGAAATCATGTCGTATGCCCGCCAAGGAATCTACAATGTGGTCAGCCTGCAACCTTTTGGCTGTATTGCCAACCACATCGTATCGAAAGGCATAGAAAAACGTATCAAACATTTCTACCCCGAAATGAACATCCTTTCCCTGGATTTTGACAGCGGAGTCAGTGACGTCAACGTTACCAACCGCCTGCTATTGTTCATTGACCACTTAAAATAACGAATACCATGACTGAAGAAAAAAAACTCAACCTAGAAAACAAAATTCTGCAAACTGCCAAATCCTTGTTCATGGAAAAAGGCTACTCTGATACCAGCATGAGCGAGATTGCCGAACGAGTAGGCATCAATCGTCCGGGATTACATTATTATTTCAGAACAAAAGATAAAATGTTTCATGCTGTCTTCGGCATGATTATCCAATCCATCATCCCCCAGCTCCAAAACATCATACAACAAAAGGACCGGTCCTTTCCTGAACGGATTGAACAAGTAGTAGACGTGTATTACCGCATGTGGCTGCAGAATCCTTATCTGCCATTGTTCGTAGTAAGGGAAATGCACCGCGACATGAACTTTATGCTTACAGCTTTCCAAAACTTAAACATATCCCATTTCTTTGAAAATCTGAAAGACTGCCTACAGGAAGAGATGAACAGTGGAAAACTACGGAAAGTACCATCACGCATGGTTTTTTTCACATTCTACAGCGCACTGATATTTCCCTTTATTTCACGCAATCTGGTGAATACGACTATGCTGGATGAAGATGAAAACTTCGAAGATTTACTGACAGAATGGAAACCCTACATTGTCCGTCAGATGGTAAATCTCTTATGCATATCAGAATAAGAAAAAGACTCTCTTTCACGTTGTTTTTCACCTTGCTGAAAGAGAGTCTTTCTGCTTCATTCATCTTGATGTGGTAATACTTCCAATACTTTCACCACAACTTTCGAAGCTGCCTCAACCAACTGCACAAGTGCCAAACTCCCAATACCTCAAAGAAAAGGCCTGTCTGGAAATGGCATATTCCCCAATGAGTATTTCCAGTCCCTTTCAATGTCAGAAGCATAATTCCGGAAACCACAGTCAGCAAATACATAACAGAAAGAAAGCAGGTCACTTTACTGTGCCTTCCAAAACCTTTCCCCAAATTCCGATACCATCCCCAATGCGCTTTTATATGTATCCAAGAACATACTAAAAACGACCAGGTACACAACAGATGCACAGCTGTCCATAACCGATTTCCTTGCAGCCACATGCCATGTCCGACGGCATGCATACTCAAGCCGCTAAGCAGTGTCAGCAGAAACAAACACCTCAACGTAATGTCAGTGCGATAAAGCCACTTTCTATTCATATTCTTTCCTTTTTAAAATTGCCTGATGCCGACAAACCTTCATACATTTCAGACAACCGATACAACGGTCAGTATTCCTGATTACAGCATGCTTGTGCCACAACAGTTGAATTTTACCTATCACCTGCTCAGGGCATACTTTCATGCAGTCAATACACCCTATACACCGATGAGCATCAAGCTGAGTGTATTCCGTCTGGTATCGCCTATGACTTTCTCTACATACAATCGAAGTAATTCTTTGAAGGCAATGGTATGCTCTATATACCGATGCAGGTAGTTTTGGAGAGGCAAATTCCCCCGCATGGCATAGCCCACAAGCTCCAGAATGGAAAGCGCAAGACGCTGAATAAATGATTTGAACATCTCTTTGTCTTTTTCTCTTTCAGCCAACATACGGAATAACTACTCCATATCTCTCCGCAGTGAAACGGGCAACATAACGGTTTGAGAACTTAATATATATTGCCCAAAGACTCTTTTCTGAATTTCCTCCACAAACGTGCTGTCCACAAAGAGAACATAGGCTGACAGACCTGAAGAATTTAGAAGTTCATATACCTGTCCAGGCTGTGTCATCATTACTGTCCCTGCGGTTATCTGATAAGTCTTAAAGTCAATACATATCTCATACTCACCAGCTTCCACAAAACCAAACATATAATAATCGTCCTGATGCGTATACGTCACAGGGGTATCTTGCGACACACCTGGCAAAAATCGGCGAAGATAAATTCCCATTTCCAAAAGATTGGAAACTTTATGCTGAGGTAACTTTGACACTTTTCTCCTAAAGATTAAATCTATTTCACGAACTTGTAAAAATACTAAATTCTTCAAATCTTCCCATTTTATTGAACCTTTTCCGCTCCTATTTGTTTTCTATACAATTACCATAAATATTTATATTTACTCACTACCCACAAACGAGAAAACTAGTTAAGAAAACTTACCTTGAAACCATTGCGTCTGAGCAAGCTATTCTTCCCCTATCAATACAATTACAATTTCAATAAACCTCCGTACAGAGTAAATTATTCTCCAAAGATATAATAAAAAAAATTCATTAACCATACCTAAACAAACATCATGAAAACAAACCAGATTTTACAACTGATACTTATCTGTATCATTTTTCCCTTATCTGCATGCTCGGTCTCTCACACGCATGACGGAACCTACGAAGGTATACTGCCGGCTGCAGATTGTCCCGGCATTTACATCATGCTGACAATCGATGGAAACAAATACGAACTGCTGGAAAAGTATCTTACACGGCCTGAAACATTTGTCACTTATGGAGATATCAAACAACAAGGACAAACGCTTCATTTGGACAATCAAATGGAATTTACATGTGATTCCAATCACCTGTCATATAAAAATATAAGTTTAAGACAAGTTTCTACCCAAAACTCACTACCTGAGATTTTCATCTCACAGTCACTCAAGGAAAACCAAAGCGGAGAAGATGCCCTTCTCAAAGTATACAGCCGGAAAGGAAAGCAGTTTGCTGATTTTTATTTCAGAGATAACAAATACAACTTGGAGGAGAGTTCACAAAATGATTCCATAAAAGAATATGCCGATGCAGGAAAACACATAAAGCTTTCTCTACCTGTACCACGGCTTTCTTCATTACAAGAACTGACTTTCAAGAATGATACTGCTGCATACACCTTTACCCTATTGACACCTTGCAACAATATCTACCGTATAACTGATGAAAAGGAGGAAAATGTTCTTCCAAACATATTGGACGTCATCTATTACAATGACGGACAACAGGCCTTTGTAAAACTGCTTCATTCCACGCTTTCAAACTGTTATACACTACCTCAGACTGAAGCTTCCGCCAAGACGGCAATCTATACAGACGGACAAACAGAATGGCAACTTCTGAATCATCGCAATGCGGTATTGATTACCAATCATCAGAAATATGAATACATAGAAGAATAAATAAAATAGAAATAATAAATCTAAACAACAAAGACTATGATACAAATCATACTTGAATACCTAATCGTAAGCATTATTTGCTTTTTCTTTACCCTCATATCCATTTATCGGGCTCCCACAGATATTGAACTTTGGGGAAAAGAAACAGACTAAACCTGCCAGTAAGAACGACTCAATTCATAAATACCCCCAATAGTTTTACGTGTAACTTTGGGGGTAATTTTACTTAATTTAATTGATATGAATTCAATGTAAATGAATAAAAATCCTTGCTGACAGCTGAAATAAAACAAAGAATTCTTTACCCAAAAGTATCACAAAATTATTCTTACTCATTTCTATTTCATTCTTTTGGGGAGTGAAAAATATGGCTTTACACTTCCTCAAAACCCTTCATTCAGTATTCTTTACTGATTGTCCATATTCAACCGCGACATTTCCGTCTCGGCCGCACTCTGATTCTTCATCTTCTTTTCCGTGCGGAAGCGATAAGTAATCGTGAAACCGACTTTTCGGGTTTCCTCCTTTCCGACACTGTGCATGATAATATCATTCAGACGGGCTGAAGCACGCGTATTGTTCTTATTGAAAATGTCGTAAGCATCCAATGAAAGTTGAAGCTTGTCTTTCAGGAACGATTTCTTCAAACTCAAGTTGAAGGAGGTATAACTCTTCGCTTCGTACAACTGATAATAGCCTCTGGAACCATAATTAAAATCAGCAGACAACAGGAATCCGGAAGGAAGTGTGAAACTGTTGTTGAAGTTCACCATCACCAATGGACGCCCGGCTTTTAGGACACTTTCGTTCGGCCTCGGATAACTGAAGAAGGTCTTCATGCAGGTCAGCGTAAGCGAAGGCATCCACCACTTCACTGGATATTGCATATTTACCATACCCGTCAGATTATGCATTTTATCAAAATTATCCATGCTGTTTACTGTCACAGCCGAGTTTCCCGGCATACTGTAAAATGCCCATATTAAGGGATGATGTATATTGTTATAATTCAAGTTTATAAGTAAGAACTTGTAAAACAGCATATAGTTCAAGTCATGAGTTATTGCCTGTTTCAGATATAGGTTTCCTTTCCGATAGGTGAAACGGTCGGTATAGACGGCATTGTCGTTCATCTCGCCAAAAGGAGGTCGTTCTGTATGAATGGAGTAACTGAACGACTGCTGTAGATTCTCCGTATTATAACTGAGCGAAACGGAAGGCAGAAAATTATGATAGTTCTGATTCTGCCGCTTTCCGGTATAAGTTTCCTTTAAGTCACTGCGAAGATATTCATAACGGAACCCAACCCCCATCGAAAGATTTTTCCAGGAGAAATCGTATGCCAGAAAAAGCGAATTCTTCAACTCCATATTTTTTGTCCTTCCATTATTCAGGGCACGTACATTTTCGATGTAGTTCGTTCCGCTTGTGTGGCTGAAATCATAACCGAAACTGATAGTTCCCGCTTTCTCGGTATCATACGAGAGGCGGAGCTTGGCAGCAAACAAGTCCCACACAGCTTTATTATAATAATTCAATGAAGTTTCCGAACGGTCACTTTCCCATTCACGGATATAGCCGTCGCCTTGGTCCGTTTTACAGATATAGTCACCATAGGTATTTATTTTCCAACCATTTTCCCAGTCGTTCACGTAATACAGATTGAGGTGGTGACTGATTGATTTTCCAGATACGTCCCTGTGGTTCTTCATGAACGCGGAGGTTCCCCGGTCCGGTATCATGGAAAGGGTGTCATCGGAAAAGGTACTGTTTTGACTGTGCTTGCCCACATACTTCAGTCCGATTTCCGACTCGGGTGAGAAATGATAGGAAACCCCTCCCATATAGGTATGGCTTTCATTAAAAATCTGTTTTGCGCTCAGTTGGGTCAGGTTCCAGACAGTGTCACTTTGTGTCTGCTGGTAAACGTCAAGCGCTGAATTGTTTTTTCCCCGGTTGTAATTGTAGGAGAAAAAGAAATCCCAGTTCTTGTAATTGTAACTGCCATTTATAAGATAGTTCTGTTTGAAATGGTTTCCCTGCTGCAGATTGCCCCTTACATTGAAAGCACATCCATCCCCCAACCGTTTGGTCTTTATTTCGATGACGGCACGCTGCTCCGAATTGTATCGTATGCTCGGATTCATAATCAGTTTCACGGAACGAATCTCATCGACAGACAGATTATCCAGTTCGGTCTGGTCCATCACTTCCCTGCCGTTGATGTAATAGACAGGACTTCCTTTCCCTATCACTTCAACGGAGTTTCCTCTTTGCTGTATACCCGGAATCTTGCAGAGCAAGTCGTTCAGGTTGGTTTGTTTGGCAAGAATGGTATTCTCCACATCGGCCAACAGTCCGTCACGATCCAGTTTGAATGGCTTCCGATACGCAGTGACTTCCACTTCTTTCAGCGTAGTCTGTGAGGCTTCCATCCGAACCACTGGCAACGTACGGTCGGCATTGACCTGCATTTTCTTATACAGTGTTTTGTAACCCAGATAAGAATAACGGATAATATAATTTCCCTCGGCGAGCAATGTGCTGTATATCCCGCAAGAATCGGATACCGCTCCGCTGACAAGGGTGCTGTCCGACTGGTTCAGGAATGCCACATTTACCATCGGCATTACCGCATCCTCTGGATCCATGATTTTTCCTTTGACAGCATACTGGCTGTAAGCCGGCAGCAAAATCAGGCTGGCTATTAAAGCTAAAAATAGTTTTTTCATTAGTCAAGTTTATACAATAAATTCAGTCAAAAACTGTAGTTCAAAATACATTATCTTCCGAAACGTGAAGAATCCACTTCCTTCTTCTCCTTGCTGATGCGGCCGCCAAAACGATAGACAAACTTCACGGAAAGGGTACGGCTGTATTTCCCCATATTCAAGTCGATGTGCTGTCCTGCATAGCGGTTTCTCACCTTCATGCGCATGGTATCAAACAAGTCAGAACACGTCAGGCTTAGAGTTGCCTTATTCTTCAGGAAGTTCCATTGTGCTCCCACATTGACCGTAAAGACCGGCTTTGTGTCACTGATACCGGAAATCATGCTTGAGCGATACGTTGCATCCAGATCAAAGCCCACATTGGAACCTACCGAGAAATGATTTTGCATGGCCAGCATACAAGCCCATTTATTCCGGTCGAAGGGAATATCCCAGAAGTTGTCGCAACGGTTACGGTCATTCATAACCGCAGCGTTTACCTGAGAGGAAAGCCAGCTTCCGATGCTGAACGGAATATTGGCACTCATACCGAAAGACTGGTAATAGTTCCAGTTCTGCGTGCGGTACACAAGTGCCAGACGGTCTTTCGCCTGATACATGTCCATCGTGAAATAATCGTTGGTACGCTCATAGAACAGCGACAGCATGTACTTCTGAAGAAAGAGATAATTGACATTCACACTGTACACATTGGCAGGCCGCAGTCCCTCGATGGTCTGAACCTCTTCGTAAGCGTTCATGTAGGTGGTACTGGTCTGCATGTCCCAATAAGTGGGATAGTCCTTTTCCGATGAAACGCCCAGCATAAACGTATGCTTTTCCGATGGCGAATAGCTCAGACTGGCCTGCGGATAGACCGCCCATTTGTGATAGTTTCCGATGGTGTAATACTCACCGGTTGCCGAGAGAGAAAGGGAGAGGCCACTCCCAAAGTCCTTGTCGAAGCCGGCATAAAAGTTGGTAATCTCCTCATAAAGGCGTGAAGAGGAATTATCCACGTTCCCCTTTCCCTCCGCCTGATTGAACAACTGGCTGTTCTTGTTATCGGTATAATCATAACGAACACCGTATTTCAAAGTCCAATCATTAACAAGACCGTGGCTCTGGTCGGCATATACAGAGAACTTGCGTATCTTTTGGTCTGAAGTATAGTCCAGCAGCTGACGAGTATTGTCTGTCAGTTTACTTTCCAGACGATTCTTGTCATTCATGGTGTAGTCCGTATAATCCACACCAAAATCCAGTCCGAAGCCGGAAGAATAGCGGGCAAAGACATTGTGCAGCCGGCTGTCCTGCAACTTGTCGTTGTGGCTGTTCTGAAAGTTTCCGTTTACATCAATCGTACCTTTGCCGTTGTTCGACAAGGCACCGTTGTAGCCCACGCTCAACTCATTATCTTCGTTTATCTGATAGTTGTACTCGGCGTAGATATTATGCCTCCAGCCCTTTGTATTGATTTTCTGTGTCTGCGTGATGTCATATACCTTCCCGTCATAATTGTGCAGGGAAGCCAAATCCATCACGGTCATGATATGTGAATAGCCCGGGTTATAAGAAACATTCAGCGACGACTTGCCTTTTGTGAGCAGGAAGTTTACATTTCCGCTGTAACTGCTGAAATACTGGTTGCTGTAGGTTGCCGAAACTTCACTCTGGAGGGTATTGTTGTCAGCCTTTGCCGTTACAATATTAATGGCAGCCCCGCGCACATGATATTCGGGTGGTGTGTTATACATCACTTCGGCTGTCTGTACCTGCGAAGCGGAGGTATTCTTCAACATCTCGATCAGCTGCTCCTGTGTCAGTGTACTTGCCTTCCCGTTCAGAATCACCGTCACATCCTTTGCGCCGACCAGCGAGAGCTTGCCGTTCCTGTCCTGTACCCCCGGTAGCTTACAAATAGCCTCGTAAGCATTGTTTACGATATGTTTCTCCGTGAGGATCGAAATGTCATAATTCAGCTTTCCCTTTTCCACTGTCACAAACGGGCGTTCCCCCTCGATTACCACTCCCTCCAGATTATAATCTTTCGGCTCCAATGTAATGATACCCGCATCACGCGCCTGCCCCTTTACTTGCTTAGTCTGATAAAGCAGATGCTGAACGATGAGCTGATATTTCTCCGGCTCCGGTTCAAGCCTGAATGTACCGTCGACTGCAGAGATAGCTGCCTCCAAATAGGTAGAATCTGGAAGCTGCATGACAATGGTCGCACCCTCCACCGGCTGATGCTTGGTATCTACTATTTTCCCTGTCGTCTGACTCCAAATAACATTAGGACAATATAAAACGAATATTGCACTTATCACTTTTCTAATATTCATTGTATTCTTCAGTTTTATTAATCAATAAGGTTTTATATCGCTGGACTTTAGTGTCCGAATCGTGATGTATCCACTTCTTTCACTTCCTGCTTTTTATATCCACCAAAACGATATGTAAAGTTTAGAGATACGGTACGGCTGTAGAATGAGCTGTTCATATCCAAATACTGCCCTTTGAAACGAACTTTCATATCCGGCATACTGGAGTTAAAGATGTCACTGCAACGTGCCGTAAGCGAACACTTGTTCTTGGCAAAGTTCATTTCATTCCGGCAGTAAGATTGAATGTGCTTGCGAGATCCAGTGTACCCTGAATGAAAGGTGTCTGTATATTACCCGCCAATTCAAATGAAAGGTGTCTGTATATTACCCGCCAATTCAAACGAAAGGTTTTTGCCTACCTTGAAAGTATTGTCAAGCGTTCCGATAAATAACCATTTCTTTCGGTCGAAAGGTATGTCAAAGAACTGATCACATTTTTCCCGTGCCTGCATTCCTACAAGTGTCAGTCTTGCATCGTACCAGTTGCCAAGACTGAACGGTAAAATGACATTTGCGCCTATCATGCGCATATAATTCCAGTTGGTATTTTTATATATCAATGCCAGACGGTCGGTAGCCTGATAGGGAGACTGGGCAAAGTAATCGGAAGTATGTTTATAGAACAGACCAAATATATACTTCTGTTTTAATATATAGTTTCCATTCAGACTATAGGTTGTCATAGGTCGTAAACCGGGTGTTCCCTGAATTTCAGAATATCCGTTCAGATAGGTGACTGACGACTGCATATCCCAATAACCGGGATACGTCTTATCTGTTGACAAGGATAGCTGGAAAATATGTTGCGGGCTTTTCAGATATGTCAGTGAGGCTTGCGGATAGACAGCCCATTTGTGATAGTTCCCGATCGTGTAATATTCTCCCGTTGCAGAAACAGAGAACGAAGTACCGGTCGCCCAACTCTTACTCAGCGAGAAATAAAAATTGGTTGTCTGTTCTTCCAGCTTAGCGTCTGTATTTTCAGGTTTTATATTACCCGCCACATTGTCATAAGTCTGAAAATCATAGTTATTTGTATAGCGATACGATACGCCGTAACCTATGCCCCAGTTATTTGCCAGACGATGTTTCTGGTCTGCATAAACAGAGTAACGGTCAATACGCTGCCCGCCGGTCAGGGTATATGCGTTCTCACTCTTGTCGGCAAGCTGTGTTGACATAGTCTGATTATTATCGGATGTATAACGGGTATAATCACCGCCAAGTTCAAGTCCGAAACCGGAACTGTACTGTAGGGTTATGTTATGCATCTTGTTTTCCGTAAATTTATCGAGAGTGGACTGCTGAAAACTTCCATCAGCTATGCTACGGCCGTCTCTATCGGGAGTAAAACTTCCCGTATAGGCAACATTCAGATGATTCTTCTCATTGATATTGTATTCCAATGCTGTTCTTACATTATGTGTCCAGCTTTTGGTACTTAGTCTTTCATTCTGGGTTATTTCATAAACCTTATCGCCCAATGTATGTCTGGAAAACAAGTCTGTATATTCCATTATTTTGACATTGTCGGCTCCATACATTACATCCAGAGTTACTTTAGGTATGGACAAACGGAAATTCCCGTTTGCACCACCACTGCTAAAATACCTGTTCTGATAATAAGTACTCAACTCTCCCTGAAATGAATAGTCATTCGAGCGTTTCATCACCACATTGATGACAGCTCCACGTACATGAAATTCAGGAGGAGCACTATACACGACTTCTGCTTTCTCTACACGATCCACCGGTGTATTGCGCAACAATGTTTCCAGTTGGTCCGCTGTCATGGTGGTCGGCTTACCGTTTAGTATAATGGTAAGGGAACTTGCTCCGGCAAGAGAAAGCGCACCGTTACTCTCCTGTACTCCCGGCAGTTTGGATATAGCTTCGTAGGCATTATTTACAACCTGTCTCTCCGAAAGTACCGAAAGGTCATAGCCCAGTCGTCCGTCTTCCACTTTAACCAGCGGTCTTTCTCCCTTTATTACCACTTCCTCCAGATTATAGTCTTTCGGCTCCAGCGTAATAGTACCCGCATCACGCGCCTGCCCCTTTATCTGCTTGGTCTGATAAAGCAGATGCTGAACAATGAGCTGATACTTTTCCGGCTCCGGTTCAAGCCTGAATGTACCGTCGGCCGCAGAGATAGCTGCCCCCAGATAGGTTGAATCCGGAAGCTGCATGACGATGGTAGCACCGTCCACCGGCTGGTTACTCGTGTTTATTATTTTTCCTGTTACCTGACTCCAGATTATATTAGGAAAATACAAAATGGATAATAAAACTATTGTACATCTGAGATTCATTCTATTCTAAAATTTACTCATCAATCCATTTTCTTTCTTTGATATCAACTTAACAAAGTCATTGTTCGAATTACCTACAATTAATTATCATCACATATAAAGCCATTGGAACAAATCCCTTTAATATTCGTTCCAAGACTAATAATACATGCTAATATAATTTCAATAATTTCTCCTTTTTGCTTCGTATATAACCTTTTACAGATTATGTAGACTACTATTTTACACAAATAAAGAATTAAACAAGCGACCTTTATCTATTTCAGTTGTTTAAAGATAGAAGATAACCTGAAGAAAGTGTTCTTTTTTTACACATTATAAGAAGTTTATAGAAACTTTTTCGGACAATGAAAACTATCTGAGCAAACCACATTGCAGGTTATGATGGAACTCATCACAAATTTTCAAGCAACAAAAGCCGCTGACTGATTCTATCTTACAGCAAAGTAATGTCAACGGTTTTTACTAAAAATTATTTGCATTTATTTTTTCACCTTGCCGCTCCTTGGCGATTGAAACGGAGCAATAGTATACCCCAGTTTCTTGATAGCTTCCTTCAGCTTTTTGGGAGAAGTCTTATCCTTATCTTACCAAACAAAATATTAAAGGCAGATAAAGAATAGTTATCAGAATGGTAGTATTTTGTAAGAGAATGATAGTGCCCGACAAACTTTATTTTCTGATCTTTGTTTGCTTAATAGCGACTTAGCAAATAGTTTGACTAAACAACTGGAATATAAAAACATAAACTAACTGTATGGAAATGATGAAATATCGCAGACATTTATGGGGTGATATGGCATTCAGCTCATTCATCCCGACTTCTCTCTTCCAAATACAAGTTACCCGTACTCCCCAGACGGATCGGTTGATAACGGAAGCAGAAACAGCCCTACGGCAGTTGAATGCGGATGCTGCACGGCTTTCCAACGAGCAACTAGAGAAACTCATGAGACAAGAAGCAGAATCTTCCTGCAGACTGGCTTCGGGCGAACCTTCTCTTTCGTTCGATTTTATGATAAAGACCGACGATGATACCCTCATGACAGAGGCTGAAAACCTCTTGCAGGCTACACGTTATGCCGTCGAAGCGATGGACGAACTGCCGCTCAGCGCCCGTATATTGAAGAATGCACACTATCTGATGTGCCAAAGCGAACAATATGAAAAGAAATATCCCGATGAGTTCCGGAATTCCCCCGTATGGATAGGCTGGAAAGAAAACGGATTGAAAGAAGCGCTGTTTGTACCTCCCGTTTACGAAGACATGACAGAGGCGTTTTCCGATCTGGAGCGATACATTCATTCGGAAGATACGGAAAATGTACTCGTTCGTGCCGCACTGATTCATTATCAGTTTGAAATGATACATCCGTTCATCGACGGCAATGGGCGGATAGGACGTCTTCTAAATCTTTTGTTCTTAAAGCAAGAGGAAGTACTCGAAAAGCCTGTGCTGCTGCTTTCCGATCCTCTTTATAAGCGTGCTGCTGTCTATTACCGTAACATACAGCGAGTAAATGAAGCGGCAGGCTACGACGAATGGATTGATTTCTTCCTCACGGCACTTAAAAATGCGGCCCAGCAGACTTCATTGGCTATTTGTAAGATGGAGTAAAGACATTCGGGCCAGACATAAAAAAAGTCCTGAAAACCGGTCAAGTTTTCAGGACTTTTCACTGTTTCGCCTCACGGCCTGGTACACCCTCAGGGATTCGAACCCTGGACCCACTGATTAAGAGTCAGTTGCTCTA
>OLFW01000170.1_pt1 | contig 64636 bp, 66 predicted proteins | sample 1605351 | NCBI WGS metagenome assembly OLFW01 (sample SAMEA3888918, study PRJEB22519) | human gut metagenome | biome: human gut; feature: human-associated habitat; material: faeces | place: Denmark | collected 2010 | reverse complement strand
AGATAGGCCCTTATAGGGCCTGAGCAAACCACCAGTTAAACTGGTGGTTTTGATTTTCACTCATAATGTGTCCAACAAGATAAAAGCTTAATTGTTTGCGTTTCTATGTATACTTTATATACCAAACGATGTTGGATGTTAATTCTCTTTGAATATCGATTCTGCGATTTCGGATTTAATTTTTCAGCATGATGAAACGGATCAACATATAAATCATCAATCAATTTTCTTAATTTTTTTACCATTGCAGGGTACTGCCTTACTTTCATGAAATCTTTCTGAAATTCCCTTGTATATTCAATCTTATACATCAGGAATATCCTCTAAAGAAGTGAATGGGATTCCCTTTTCTTTTTCAGCACGGTTTAATTTTTCTGCCATTCCAGGAACACCATATACATACAATGTTTCCATTAAAGAATCATAATCGGCTTTGCCTAAAATAACGACATCATCCATAGAATCCTTATTGGTAGCAATAACAGGAATGTTATTTTCATTAACGTCTTTGACAATCTTGAAAAACTCTTTTCTTGCTTTAGTTTGGCTCATGATTTTCATTTTTATCACCTCTGTACTTATTATATCATCCGCACACATGTACTGCAATAGGTACATGTGTGCGGATAGGCCAATTAAATACCTTTGTCAGATTTTTTCTTTCTTTCACAAAATTCAAAGTCCTCCAAAAGAATCCTCCAATACTCATGCTTGTCGCCTTTCTCATCGGTAAAGGAGACAAAATCCATATGCCCCCCAACTTTGATTTTATCCCCCTTATGAAAATGTTCCGAAATAACTTCCGCTTTTTTACCGAAAGCCGTTACGAGGAAGAACTGGGCTTCCTTTTTCTTCGTATGGAAATTATAACGGTTTTCAGCAATCTTTCCCATTACATCAATGTGATTCATAATTCTCTCTCCTTTGTTAGCGAATTTTATCTTGTATGTTTCTCCGAAAGTCCTGCCTTCGGCATCTACTAAAAAATCGCCATGGCCGCCAGTTGTCAAAGGCTGGAGCCTGTAAGGATCACCTTGACGGCTGGCGGTTATGGCGATTAACCTCGTCGCACGAAGGCGTCGAAATTTTGTCTTTTTATTAAGGCTTTTTAATGTCAAAAAAGCCTTCAGGATTCTATATCCCGAAGGCTTTCAAGCTTCTTTATTTCAAATGATATTCTTTCATTAATTTTTCTTGATAGGCAAAATCATCTAAAGCTCTATCAATTTCAGACTCTCTTCCATCTTCTTTTAATTTTTTAATTAATTCAAATCCCTTTTGTAGTCCTTCTTCCATGCCTTTTTTCATTCCTTCTTTTTCTTTGTAGTCGAGGGCTGATGCTATGTCTCGCACTGTTTTTTCATATTCCCAATAATCTGATTTTAATTTGTTACTTGAGGAAAATTTTTTTTCATAGTCCATTGCTTCTTTGATGATAGAATTATGCATAGCTAAAACACTCCTTTCTTTATCAGTACAGTTTGGCGAAAAATATACAATCCAGTGGTCTGACTTTTTTAATTGTTTAACATCTTTTATATGAATTTTTTTGAGTTCAATGAAATGCAGTTCTAAATGATTTGTTAGTATTTCATGCGTTTCATCATTTGTAATATGATATGAGTGTGAGTATTCTGCATTATTGAAATTATTAAAATTCAATAAATTGATACTTATGACGGGATGCAATTCTTGGTAAAATTCTCCCCGACTAAGCGCTCGACTATATATCTGACTCCAATAATAAAGGGATCGGGTCGTCATACAAGGGTCTATTATAGCTTGTACTTCAATATTCACTTTCGTCCCGTCATTGGTTTCAACCAATATATCGAGAAGTGAACTTTTTCCATTAATTCTTGCCGGCACGATTTCTTTATTTGGAAAAGTAACCGATGTAAAAAGGTCGTTCCCCTTTCTATTAAGTATAGAATTAATGAAATTCAGTGTTAATATCTGTCTTTCTTTTGAACCCAATAAAGCCTTAAAAAATACATCGTTTAGTCTATTGAGATTAATGATATCAGGTTGTTCCATAAGAATCACTCTCCTTAATTTTAGCATGTTTTTTTCTTTTCGGGCAATGCCTTCGGCACTTATTAAAAAATCGCCATGGACGCAGCCGTCAAAGGCTGGAGCCTGCAAGGATCACCTTGACGGCTGGCGGTTATGGCGATTAACCTCGTCGCACGAAGGCGCTGAAATTTTGTCTTTTTATTAAGGCTTTTTATTAAGGCTTATTGAGACTTCATAAGGCTTAATAAAAATAAAGAAAGCCGGAACGTGATTTCACATTCCGACTTTCTTTGGGAGAGGATTGTATGGAAAAGCTATTTGAGTGCCGCGAGCCATTCCTGCGGCGTATCAAAGGCCGGTACAGCAGTGTAATCGTGATTTTCGCTGTAACCACGGAGAGCGGCGTCTTCCGCCAACCCTGCCGCCTGTTCTTTCTGCATGGCCGCAAGCCATTCCTGCGGCGTATCGAAAGCAGAGGCGGCATAGTAATCATGGTTTTCACTGAATCCATGAATCGCGGCGTCTTCAGCCATACGTTCAGCCCGTTCTTTCTGCATAGCCGCTAACCATTCCTGCGGCGTATCAAAGGCCGGGGCGGCGGCAAATGCGGAAACACTCATGCTCATAGCCAATACGATTAAACCAACCATCTTTTTCATGTTCTTCATGTTATACACTCCTTTTTAAAAGTATAATAAAGTATTCACAGGGTAAATCGAAGATTCTCTAAGGGAATCTCTAGATACTCGGAAATTATCCGTGCATCTTTAATCTTAATTAGTTCGGGGTTCAGTTCCATTTTTCGGTACGTTTGTATGGTTACCCCTAGGACATCCGCCAAATCTTTCTGGCGTCTTCCTCTCAGCCGTCGTGCTTCTGCTAAGGATAACCTCATTAGGCTCACCTCCTGTCAGCTATACTTTACCATACTTTTATATACTTTACAATAGTTAAAGTATATTTTTCTATACTTAATATATATTATTTTGTACTTCATGTTGAAAAAAATAGATATAAATAGTAATATTATATATAATACGGTTCATAACGATAGGGGTGCGGTCATGACAATCGGAGACAAGATTAAATACATCAGGCAACGATACGGGATATCACAAAAGGAAATGGGCGATATCTGCGGCGTCAGCATGGGGGCAGTATCATCATGGGAACAAGGACGCAATGACCCTCGTCCGCGGATTCTGAGCAAGATTGCAAAGCATTTCAATATCCCATTAGAAGCACTGCTTCATCCTCAAGACGGAATACGCTTCGAAGAATTAATCCAAAGAAGGGATTTCTCGGTTCAAGAGGAAAGATTTCTTGATAAATACCGTCAGCTCTCCCCACTTGGTCGGGAAACCGTCGACGCGGTTATCGATACTCAGCTGAAAGGTCAGGATGTAAAAGCATCGGACGTGTATGAATCCTGTAAAGCTTATGGCCAAAAGATTAGTCCCGAAATTCAGCAGGAAATGGAGAGATATCTTCATTACCTGTTAGCGAAAGAATCTGAAAAAAATAAGAATGAAAAATGAGCGTGATTATAAAGCCCTTGCAATACTTATTAAGTATTGTAAGGGCTTTTAAATACCTTTAGTCATCCTTCCGCTTTTGCATTTTAAATTCCATATAGAATGTACGACTATCAGTCCAGCTCCAAAAGCCAGCATCAGATAAGGTATAATATTTTTCGCAAAATAAAAAAAGACATGAATCTCCCCATTTGTTAAAATTAAGTCGCCAAACAAAACTTACAAAGGAGACGAGATTCATGTTTGACAACATTATACAATTAAATGAGCAAGTAATCAAAACCGAGTTAAAGGATCTGGTGAAGCAGAGCGTCGAAGAGACGCCCAACAGCCTCCTGGATCAGGAAGCTGAGGAGCTTACCCATGCTGCGAAGTATGAGCGTACGAATACCCGCAAGGGATACCGTTCCGGGCATTACACGCGCAACCTCCAGACCACTTCCGGCAATATCTCCCTAAAAGTGCCGAAGTTGAAGGGCATCCCCTTCGAAACAGCTATTATTGAACGCTACAGACGCCGCGAGAGCAGCGTCGAGGAAGCGCTCATTGAGATGTACTTGGCTGGCGTTTCCGTACGTCGTGTCGAAGATATCACGGAAGCCCTCTGGGGATCCAAAGTGTCGCCGGGTACCATCAGCAACCTTAACAAGAAGGCGTATGGCAACATCGAGGCTTGGCGAAACCGGCCTCTTCCGAGCGAGCAATATCCGTACGTCTTTATCGACGGCATCTACCTCAAGCGCAGCTGGGGTGGTGAGTTCGAGAACGTAGCCATTCTTGTCGCTATTGCAGTCAACCAGGACGGCTATCGTGAAGTCATTGGTGCATCCGAAGGCATGAAGGAGGACAAAGAACGCTGGAAATCCTTCTTAATTTCCCTGCGCAGCCGCGGCCTGAAAGGGGTACAGCTCATGATTGGTGATAAATGCCAAGCCATGTGCGATTCCGTGACGGAGGTGTTTCCAGAAGCAAAGTACCAGCGCTGCAGCGTGCATTTCTTTCGCAACATTTTCTCGGTCGTGCCGAGAAAGCATGGGAAAGAAGTTGGCCGTATGCTCAAAGCAATCCATGCCCAGGAGGACAAGGACGCAGCTTTGGAGAAGGCGAAACGTGTCGCTGAAAAGCTTCGCGCGATGAAGCTGAACAAGGCTGCTGACAAACTTTTAGACGGTATTGCTGAGACTTTGACCTACATGGACTTCCCGGAAGAACACTGGAAGAAAATCCGAACGAACAACATGATAGAGCGACTCAATCGAGAAATTCGTCGCCGTACGCGTGTCGTTGGCACATTCCCTGACGGCGAGAGTGCATTGATGATGGTGTGCGCCCGGCTTCACCATGTCGTCAGCACTCGGTGGGGTTCAAAGAAGTACATGGATATGAAGCACCTCTATGGATTTGATATGGATAATCTGCTTGACTGATTTTACTTACGTCGAGATTCAGACATTTGCGAAAAATATTTGACAGTACCAGTTTCTGGAATCATATTGACCTTTTCAGATATGGTATTTTCCAATACAGATTCGCCCAAATTAAATGAGCTATTGCCTGCTTGATTATTATGACTATTCACCGGATATATCGTATAGTAATACTTACCATCCGTTCCAACAGCATAATGGTTTCCATCAGCACCTTCTACGACTTGTCCGCCATCATTGGCTAATTTATCGCCATAATTTTTAAGGACAGGATCGGTCATTGTATAGTAAGTGTTTCCGTAACCATCATCAACAACAGCTACGCCGTCTTTATTAACATATGAAATCTTTCCAGCAGCTACTATAAAGCATCTCCTTCATTCATGTATCTATCGGTCAATATCGTTGTATTATCTGGGAGCGTTACATATTTTTGCCATTCGGTTGGTATCCCCAAGGAAGTTTTGCCAATAATTCATCATCAGGAACATTCGTAAATTCTCTTGGTGGAGCATAAGAACTACCGCTAGTAGCTAAATCTTTCCATACCCGTTCTCCTTCCACGAACGATTGATAGTAAGCACTTCTAAGATTCGAAATTTCAGCCGATTCTTCTGGCGTATTATAATATTGCGCTACCAGATTATTGATCAATTCTCTGAACTGAATTCCAAAGTTATAACCCATAGCAGCAGAATCATGATCCCTTACGGCATCATAAAACGCTTCCGAGACCTGATCACTCGTTCCATAGAGCTGACTATATCTCATTTCATAATCAGTTAAGGCCAGATAATATGCAAATTTCTTACTATATTCATTTTTTGCCGCATCGATTCCTACTGCATGCTGCAGACCGATAAAATCACTATAATCCTTCTACTCCATCGGCATTTCGTAAAAACGAGAATGGCTTCATTAAGCCATTTTTATGGCATCATTTTTCAAAATTAACCTCATTTGGGCAGTTTTTAAAAAAAATAGTATCATTTGAGTATCACGCCCCGGTATTCTTTACGGTCCGTTAACATGCTTTTGCCATTCAATCAACGGCATTTTTCTGATAAAGCTTTTCTTGATTTTTTCATCGGCGATAGCAAAATACAGATTTGCAGATGACCCACCACTTTAAGTTTTTTCAAAAATGTCGCTAGTAGATTTTTACCGTCCTTCCAAATCTTTCGGGTTAAAGATCCCCCCAACGGATTCAGTTTCAGCTTATGTTCTAGCACCTTTCAACAATGGTGTCGTAAGCGGCGAATCCATATGAGTGTCTGGGGACTGCATAGGATCAAATACTTCCGGAAGAGGCATTTGCGGCCAAAATTCCCATAATTTTTCTTCTTTTATATGCTGTCTTTCTTCTTTCATTACTTCTGCGGTAACATCAACATCTGCATGTATCGAGGCATTCATTTGAGGCATAACTTTAACAGTATAAGGTGGAGTATCTTTGCGCTGTAATGTAATAGACAAGGGAACATTTCCATACGTCAGCATGTATTCCACAGAATAGTTTTTGCTTGCCTTTAGATCTATACCATTAATTGCTAATACTTTATCACCATGTTGTACTGCTGCTAACTCTGGATGCTTAGTTAGATTCACTGTATCAATCGTCGGATTACTCTTGTTATATCCTCCGTTTAATGCAATTCCATAATCCGCAAACGGCACTAAGTGCCTATACGTCATTGCAGCGGCCTCCATGCCAATATTTTTTACTTCGTCATCTACCAGAGTTGAACAGTAATAGCCATACTGGGTATAACCTATGCTCCAAAAATCCATATCCATCCAGACTCCACCAGCTACCTCTTTAAAAGTTGCCAGCCCATGACCGCTTTGGCCTTCCAGCAAAAAAGCAATCAGCGGCAGTTTCGTGCTCATTAGATAATGGCAATTTCCCTTGCGATATATTTTACTATTCCCTATCTTAGAGGGCCCGTTCAAATAATAAGCAAATGTATTACGTACTTGTTCTAACGAAACATTAGGATAAAATATACTGTAAAATGGCCCATATGGCTTGGGCTCTTTTGCTTTATCTTGCGGCAGCATGTTTCCTGTCAGTTGTCGAGTACATGCCAACAGACGCTTGGCGGTTACTGTATAATATTTCCCGTTCGGCCGATGCAACCGAATCTGGCAGGAATCTGGATTGGGTAACTGTATCCACTCATTTAAATCGACCGTATACCACCGATCTTCACCGATTTGGGGTGTAGGAATAGGAATGCTCGTATCCTCAATCAGAAAAACAGATTTTCCTTTTGGAGAGCGGATTTCCACCTTATCATAGTCAGAAGGACCCCAAATACGGAGCAGCGTCTGTGTATTTCCGTTCTTTTGAATCTGCTGTAATTCTACAAAATAATACTCGTTATAATCTAAATGTTCCCTGGCAAACACAATGCTCGAATCATTCTGATGTACTACTTCCGAATAAAATCGCATTACTTCCGCCGTTTATTGTGTTCTTATTCCCAATAACCCAAGCGTTTTCTAAAGCCGAAAGAACATTTTCATCTCCAATAACGGTATTATCCTTAGCTCCTGATTTCATCTTATTTTCTGTATCGATGTGGGCTGTGAAGTTGCCATTGGAATCAGTTGCCGTCGTCCAGCTTCCGTTGGTGGCGGCGTCTGCCATACCACCGGTGCCAGCCGTCAGAGCAACCACGGCGAGAACGGTTGCCATTTTCTTGGTGACTTGGCCTCCCGATTGTTTTCTGCTACTTCGAACCAATTCGGACACGACGACGTATCGATGTTTTACATGACTCCAAATAACCTTATAAATCCTATTCATAATAATGTCTCCTCTCTCATGATTATTAGTATTATGGGATTGGTAATCAGCTATATGAATCAGATTAGCTTTCTTCACAGCAGCCATCTATGTTGTTTTTGCCAAGCTATAATTTATCCTGTAATTCAAGAACCTTTCCGTCGGTGAAAGTCATCTTTTGGATGATGAATTCTAAGGTATAGTTGTTGAGACCGTCGGTATAAATTTTCTTTTCCTTTTCGATGAAGGGATTCAGGGATTTTTCGCTTTCACTGTCAAAGGTCCAAATCTTACTTTGGCTATAGTCGGAAGCGGTGTAATTCTTATCGATGTTATCGATTTGGATGGGCAGGGTAACGGCAGTCTTTCCGTCTTTATCCTTGACGTTCAGGTAGCCCATGACAGAGCTGACCTTTTTATCCGGCGTCGGCAGGGTATAGCCGATTTGGAAGCGAATGTAATGGGATGGGAAGAAGGAGTTCTGACTGACGATGCTGCCGGCAATCCGATTGGATACGTCAAAGGCATCATCCATTTCCTTTTTGACCGGGGCATTGATTTCCGCGAGTTTTTCCTGTGTCGCCTTTTCCTGTTCCTGCATGAATTCGATTAGATTAGTCACTTCGACGACCTGCCATTCACCGTTATCGATGGACCGCATCTTGATTTTCAGGTCAAAATCTTTATCGACCTTTTTATCGTGGAGGGTAAGGGTCACGATAGCAATGTTGCCGTCGATCTGCGTGCTCTTAACCCCGGAATACTCGAGATCCGGCGTATTTAATTTCTGGCTGACTTCCTGAATCGAAGCCTGGTTCTTACCGTCGCTTTGAGCCGGCTTTTCAAAATTCCCCGTTTCGACGTATTTCTCGGTTTCGGTAATCATCGTTTGAATCATGTTTTCTTTGAGGGCTGCCACGATACCGGACACAAAGGCATTAGACGCATCTTCACCGAGGCTTTCCTGAACGATATCATCGAAGCCACGGCCGTACAGAGACTTTAAATCGACATGACGCTTGAAGGTCGGTAAATCGTGGTTTTCAATCGATTTTTTGACGAGGCCCAAAGAATAAGCCGGGGTCTTGACCCAGTAGAGGAAATAAAATAACAAGGCTCCGATAAGAATGACTAAGACCGCAGACAGACCGATAAGGACCTTGCGGTTCTTTTGAAATGATAATGGCATGATGACATCCTTCCCTTCCATTCGCCCCTTATTCAAAATAATATATTATAGATATATTTGCATTATATTTATATATAAAATTTATAAATAAAATAAAAAACTCCTATATTCTAAGTTTTATTTAAAATAGCAGGCATTATATAATACATTATAAGTTGATTAAGGGTGAATATTTGTATAATCTTCATTTTAGTATAACACATTAATTGTCCTAAATCCGTCATAGTTAATAATATTTTTACAATATTTCTATGATATTTTTTTAACACAAGAGCATTGGTTCATGCAAACCAGTTATAAATCATCTTGTAGTGAAGGCAAGAAATAGAACAAAACACGGCTCCGAGCTTTATAAAATCATCCCTTTCAGACAGGAGACAGACGCAAAATAGCCCGTTTCACCATCATTTTACTGACGATGAATCGGGCTGTTAGAAAGTATGAGGTATAGCAGATGCAGTTTTCATATCCTTACCGATTTATGGTTCTCAGGCTTGGACGGCCAGGGCGTTTCTATTCTGCCGTTATGGTCGATACCATGGCCACTTTGAATTCATGAACTTCATAGCGAGCCATGTCATCTTTAGCGAAAACGTCTTCGGCGAGAATAGCCTCGAGTTCTTCCCGAGAATTCAGGTTGGACAGCATGACGCCGACCTTAGGAATATCAAGGTAAGGCCCAACGAGGACAAAATGTCCAAGGTTAAAATGTTTGGTAAACCATTCCGCATGCTGCTGAAATAAAGATTCTGCCTGGTCCTGAGGAATGTTTTCCGGATTCAAATATTCGCTGATGATAAACATGATGCATGCCCCCCTTTTCAGTCACTGAGAAACTCTGATGCTTATAGCTTACGGCATAGAGTTTAGTCTAGGCAAGGCGTTAGTTAGAAAATTTTGACATCTTTCGTCAGTTTCGGAGAGAAAGATTTTTATGTCGCATGTCGAATTTGTAATATATGGATTATTTTTCAGACCTGATAAACAGATTGCCCTTGGCAATACTGACGATTTCCCATAGGGATTTTCTAAAGGAGGCGTTTCGATGAAGTGGAAGAAAGTTCTTTGTACCGGCCTTTTTACGGGCCTTTTAACGGTGACAGGAATGACTGGCTTTGCCCTTGATTTGACCAAGGAAGCCGACGTCATAAGCCGCAATCCGTCTAATGTCTATACAATGTACCTCGGCATGTCCGACCGTGAATTTAAGCAGAATTTTTCCGGCGTCAGCGGCTGGAACTATAATAATTCGACGCAGACCAAGATGTGGAAGCTGCCGAGTATTTTAGAAGCCTACGACAATGGCCAAATCGGCATTGTCCATACCTATGGCCGTTCTGAAAAGCACGATACGATTCCCTACGTCATGAAGCGCGAAGCCTTGATGGCCGACTTTAAGAAGGGCCGGCCTTTAGGAAATTATTCCGTCGTGCTGAAGATGACCATCAAATCGGATGATGTAAAAAAATTGAAGCCCGATGATACGGCAGCCATCATGAAGGAAGGCCTGGATGATTTTAAATTGGCTGCCGACAACATGACCAAAGCCTTAGGCAAGGGGCCGACGGGGTCGCAATATTTGGACGGTCAAATCAACGGCAATGAATTTGCCAAGACCATCATCTACTCCTGGTCGACAGGCGACCGCTCGGGCTATAGCCTCTCTATTTCGTACAAACTCCCCCAGCCGATTGACCGCAGCCGCCCGCGGGCCGTCGATTATACAGAGCATCCTGAGTTTGATCCGGATGACGTCGTCATCACCGAGCTTAGCATGCAGCACTATGACTGGAATATAGAAGATAAATAGGAGGTTTCTATGTTCGATATATTGAAGACCGTCGGCGAAATCCTTATCGCCATCTGGGTCCTCCGCTATTTGATTCACATCTACAATACCCTCGGCCGCACTCGCGAGCCCGTCCGCAAGGCTCTGGCCGATATTTCGACGTATAAGGCCCAGCGGGAAGCGACGCTCTATCACTTGTACGTCATTGCCGAGCAGTTCAGCCAGCGCGAAAGCAATACACTCACGCAAGCGAGCCTGGCGAACATGTCTCGTCAAAACGCCAATTTCCAGGCCTTGGCAGCGGCCTATCCGGATCTGAAGTCGAATCAGACCTATCAGTCCCTCATGGACAGCGTGGAAGCCTTGGAAATCCGGATTCAAGAAAGTCGTCAGGAATATAACCAGGCCGTCAGCAACTATCAGACCCTGCGCAGCCAAATTCCCTACTGCCTGTTGGCGCCCCTCTTTGGCTTCAAGCCCGCCGAATATAATCAAAAAGAAAAGGATCTCGAAGCCAGTCCCGACGAAATCAAGACGGCTCCGGAAGCACCGCCGCCGATCATCGAAAGTCCGGTCAAAGAGGTTATGCCGGAACCAGTCTATCATTGTCCCAAATGCCAATCTGAAATTCATCAGCTGAAGGGAAAATTCGGCCCTTATTGGCGCTGCGAAAACCCAAAATGCAAGGCCGATTTCACCGACGACGACGGAAAACCGGTCATCCGCCTCTGCCCGACCTGCGGCACGGGCTACCTGCATAAACGGACGCTGTCCCACAAAGATTACTGGACCTGCAGCAACTACCCGCAGTGCAAGGCCAAATATCCAGCCGATACAGCCATCCTCCCCGAAGCACCCTTGACCGATGAATGAAGTAATGCCGGCGCGCTAAAAGGATCCTGCATTTTCGCTATGTTACAACTGAAACCGTAAACTCTTAACAGAACGAAACACGTTATCGCCGTATATACAAAAATCGTCCCTCTGACATAGGCATACTACGTCATGGGGACGATTTCATTTATTCCATATCTCGTCTAATCCCTAACGATTATAAGAAGATGATCATATCACCCATCATAATACGCGGAACTTTTTCGCCTTCCAAGGTGATTTGGCCGGGCATTTCTGCTTTTATCCCGACTCCGAAAACGAGGGTGCAGTGACCATGTTCCTTCAAGGTCTGATTGGCTTCCGAACCGACATCACTAACCAAATATTCTTCATCGGCAATGAGCAGCTTGTCGCCGGCTTCAATCGGCTGGGATAAGATACTCTTGGTGTGGGACACGACCATGTTTTCATAGGCATAGGGAACATCGTTATCGAAAATGATAATGCTATTTCGTATTTTCATAAATGGCAGAACTGCTTCCCCAATCGATGTAACTTTTGCTTCGTATTTCATAATAGCAGATCCTTTCTGTACAACATAAACAGATATTTCCAGCGCTCGCAAAATCGCTGTAACAGAGGCTAAGCAAATAACTTTTTTCTGTATGCCTTAAAATATAACAGATATTCCCAGCATTCGCAAGATAGCTGTAACAGAGGGAAAACAAGTTGCCTCGGTACATGATTTCGACGCGCCTTCTACGGTAGGCCAAAGTATTTCCTAACAATAAAGAAACCGGGAGCCGTAACGTAGAAGAAGCAACTAGCATCGGAATGGACAGCCAATCAGACGATGAACAACCTGCCAAGAGACACCGATAGGAATCTCGATGATAATGATGGATAAACCCGTATCCCGAGCCAGGCGTTCTGCCCCGCCAGAGTTTCCAGCATTTTCCCTAACATATGGGCAAGGTCTACGATAAGGTTGCCTATTCTGATAAATCCAGCCAGGGTAAATAAGCGGCTACCACTTTTGTCATGGTCTGTTCAGCTGCCTTAGCTACCTCTTCAAAACGAGTATTTTCATCCATATGTTCCGCTAGGAAGAGCCGGGCTGCCTTTACCCCAGATGTCGAGACTTCCGTGTTGATATTAACTTTCCGAATTCCCAGACGAATGGCTTTTTGCAAGTCATCTTTGGAAATGCCGGAACTACCGTGCAACACCAAGGGAGTCGTAACGGCCTGTGCAATGTCTGCCAGCCGCTTGAAGTCGAGTTTCGGCGTTCCCTTATAGATGCCATGGGCATTCCCAATGGCGATGGCGACGGCATCAACCTCGGATGCGGCAGTATAAGCGACCACATCCCGGACTTGAGTATGGGTATCTTCATTTCCGACCGGCCCCTGCCCCGTTTCCTCATTTAAATACCCCAGCTCTCCTTCAACGCTGACATTGACGGCGTGGGAAATCCGAACAATTTCGGCGCTTCGGTATGCATTTTCGGCGACAGGAAGATGCGATCCGTCATACATGATAGACGTAAATCCTGCCCGGATGGCACGAATGATATTGCTTTCCTGTTTGCAGTGATCCAAATGAAGCACGACGGGTTGTTCCGACGTCCGGCAATAAAATTTCACTAACTCAGCCATGGCCTCTATCGGCATATGTTGGTCGTATTTTTCGCCAAAAGAAAGAATAACGGCATGATTCGAGGCTTTGGTCGCTGCCAATACGGCTTGTAACGATTCTACATTGTACACATTGAAGGTTCCCACAGCCATTTTCTTTGCCGAGGCCGCTTTCAACATCGTTCGTAAGTTAATCAGCATCGTGCGCCACTATCTCTTGCTCAACATGGATACGACATCCCGCAGCGTCGTTACGGCACCGACGTTCCCCGGGAAGATAATGTACGCCATATCAGGGAATTTGGCTTCTTCCCCTGTTTTCCAAACCGGAATTCCCGGAGATACCTGACCTAAAACCAGGGCTTTTTTTACACCCAGGCCTTTGGTACCGACGTCACTGGAAGTAATACCGCCTTTGGCGATCAAGAAGGCCGGCTGAACGGAGAGGCGATGAACAATACTGGTAATAGCTTCGGAAATTTTAACAGCAATTCGCAGTGATTCTTCTTCGGAACCGGCATCAAAACGCTTCCGACCCGTATAGACGGCAACTGTCGTACCTGCCTTGATGGCTTCTTCTGTCGTCTTTACGATGCGCTGTAATTCGGCTTCCAATTTTTCCGGTTCCAATACCAAGAGGTGATTGAATTCAATGAATTTTACCTGTTCGCAGGTCTTTAATTCATTCAATTGATCCGTCGTTTTCTTGACATGGGAGCCGATAATGATTAATCCGCCATTGGTATTTCCTTTTACAATGAGTTCTTCTTTTTGAAGAAGCGCTTTATCGGGAACATTGCCGATAACTTTAGGCCAGGCAGCTGCCGTACGGAAGAGGAACTTCTTTCCGGCTTTCAGCGCCCGAATCATGGCGATGGCAAAGACTTGTACATCTTCGTAATCTACGGCATTGACGATGACTTTGTTGAAGTCTTTTACTGCCATCAACTGTTTTTCGATCGCCTCGACGCGAAGATTTCGTAAATCATCTAAGGAAATATACGTCGTATCGGAAGCCTTATATAAGCCTTTCGTTTTTTCTTCAACATAGGCCCCCATGTCAGAAGCCGTATAGCCAAAAGTCTTATCCCTAGCAAATTCCGTGTCGCCGGCAGGAACAAGGTTAGCGCCTTCTTGGACGTAATGGATGTTGCCGATAGTGAAGCGCCCCCCTTCTTTGAAGAAAGGCATTAAGACTTCGCCGTCGGTAAGGCCATTGTTTTCCCTTTCCAAAGTCTTACGAAGGGTATCTGTTTCTAAAGGATAGTGACCGCGCAGTGTCGAATCACTGCGGCTGATAATCATGAAATCTTTCCCTGTTTTTTTTGCTTCCGCTAAGACTCGTTCGGCAATCGTCCGATGGACTTCTTGGGTATGAGCCGCTGAAAAAGCACGCGAATTGGTCAAAATAAAGAAAATCGAATTGTCTTCTGCAAAACCGTCGGCAATGCTTTCCGGTGACCAGTCCGTATATACGTGGATGCCGTTAACCGTTTGTACCCCCGTCGGATCATCGTCGAGAACGATGATTTTTTTATGGAAGTCCTTCATTTCGTCGGCTAATAATTTTTGTACTTGTTCGGGATGGCCCTCAGGAATCCGGGCAAAGAGATCTTTCTTTAATACACTCATGGGAGTCTCTCCTTATTCTTCGTTCGTTTTAACAATGACGCCGGAAATATTTTCATAGAATTGGACAATACCGCTGTGGTCGTCCATCAAATGGCCCGTAGATTTCAGACTGTTCATGATCTGCTGCAGACTGCTGGTCAGGATGAGCGGTAAGTCTAACCCGTTGGCCGTAGCCATAACATTATTGATATCTTTTAAGTTGATGCGAATCGGTCCGCCCGGTTTAAAGTTACGGCTGTACATCATAGGTGCTTTGGCATCGAGTACTGCACTTCCGGCAAGGCCACCGCGAATGGCTTCATATACTTTTTTCGGATCAGCACCTGCTTTCGTTGCCAAAACCAGGGCTTCCGCTACGGCTGCGATATTGAGGTTAACGATAACTTGGTTGGCCAGTTTGGCAATAGAACCGCTGCCATTAGGGCCAATCAAGGTAATCGACGAACCCATGGCTTCAAATACATCGTGAACCTTATCGACGACGTCCTGCTTGCCGCCGATCATGATAGCCAAGGTACCGGCAACAGCTCCCGGTTCACCGCCGCTGACCGGCGCATCCAAGAAGTGGCAACCTTTACTTTCAGCCAACTTAGCAAATTCCTGGGATTCAATGGCTGTGACAGAGCTCATATCGATAATGACTGCACCTGCAGAAATTCCGGCTAAGACACCGTTTTCTCCTTCTAAAAGGGAGCGAACGATGGGACCGCTGGGAACCATGGTAATGACGACATCTTTCCCCTGTGCCGTCTGTTTTGGGGAAGTACCGGCAATGGCTCCAGCTTCGGCCATTTCTTGAACAGCAGCTGGGAGAATATCATAGGCAGTGACTTCAAACCCTGCTTTCAACAAATTCTTTACCATCGGTTTCCCCATGATACCCAGGCCAATAAATCCGATTTTTTTCATTGTAATTACCTCCTAAAATTAAGTGCTATGTAACATACTACTTGTATTAAAAATAATCACGCACATAGTAGTGCGTAGCATACTACTTATTATAGAAGCAAAACGCAGATAAACTGCGTTGCACTTTTACAAGGCTCCCTCGGCTCCTAAAATGATGGCCGTTTCTTCCATATGTTTTCGAAAGGCCGCCGTCGCTTTGTCGCTATCCCCGGTCAAAATCGCATCCAATATTTTCTGATGTTCTTCATAGGCCTTTCCATGGCGATGTAGACTTCGAAGTGAATGAACCGTTGCCAATTCAATCTTGGTACGCATCAGATCAGCCATGCGCGATAAATAGGCGTTCTGAGGAAAATCTACAATTAAATGGTGGAACTTAATATCGGCCTTCATGAATTCGTAATGGGACTCATCGTCATCAGAATATCCGGCTTCTGTCTTTTGACATTCCATCAATGCAGTGACAGTCTCCTGCCATCGCTTGTCATGGGGGTGATTGGCAAGGCACAACACAGCGTAACCTTCAATGGCCAAACGGGCCTGCAAAATTTGCCGCAAGTCATCGGGCGACGTCGCTTTAACACCAAATCCACGATTATTGAAAATCTCAATGAGGTCATCATTTTTGAGCTGTAAGACAGCTTCGCGTACCGGCGTGCGGGATACATTCAACTTGTCAGCAAATTGTTTTTCCGAATAGACTTCGCCGGGCAATAACTCGCCCTTCACAATGGATTCTTTTAAGTATTGATAGATTTGATCTTTATACGATACTTTTTTTAACATGATGAACTCCTTCGTCGGCAACTCGCATCTTGTATGTAGCATACTACTGGTGTAAAAAAAAGTCAAGAAAAGCTCAAATGTTTTACATTGAATTTTTCCATCGCTTTACATGTTCTATATCTTCCTTTGGTATGCTGTAAAAAATAGACTAAAAGGTGGGATTTTTATGGCAAAGACTTATGTGCTCGATACGAATGTCCTGATTCAGGCTCCGTACGCTATGCAGTGTTTTGAAGATAATCATGTCGTTATTCCCCTGGTTGTCGTTGAAGAATTGGACGGATTAAAAAAAGCGGATGGTGAACGCGGGTTCAATGCCCGTCAAGCCATCCGCTTTTTGGAACGTTTAAGGCTTCGCGGGAATTTACTGGACGGCGTAGCCCTTGATAACGGCGGCACGGTGCGTATCGAGATTAACTGCGTCCATGAGGCGCTGCCGGAATCGCTGCCTGAAGATCAGGCCGATAACCGAATTCTGAAAGTCTGCTGCCACCTGCAAAGCTGTCAGCCCATTTTGGTCACCAAAGACCTGGTGCTGCGGCTCAAAGCTCAGGTGCTGAATATTGAAGCCCAAGATTTCAGTACGGAACAGGTACTGCCGGAAAAAAACGGCTATACCGGCCGTCAAACTTGTTACGTCCCGGAAAGCGACTTCGATTCCTTTTTGGAAGAAGGCATCGACGTCAGCCGTCTCTACCAAATTGACGGCGATGCCCAGCGTTATGACGTGACGGTACAGGAAAATGAGTTCATCATCTTACAGGCCGACGCCTCTCTTCGCAAAACCCATTTAGGCCGAGTCCATCAGGGGCGCGTCATCCCTTTGACCTACGGCCGCATGAATCCCTACGGCATCAAGCCGCGAAATGCCGGTCAGTACTTCATGCAGGAAGCCCTCATGCAGCCTGCGGACGAAGCGCCGCTGGTCATCATCAAGGGCCAGGCCGGTACGGCAAAGACCTTCTACTCCTTGGCCGTGGGCCTCGAAAAAATCATCAACCATCCGACCGGTGAATACCGGCGTATCCTCATCTGCCGGCCGAATGCCCAGTTCGATTCGGATATCGGCTTTTTACCCGGCGACGAACAGGAAAAGATTTCGCCCCTCATGCGGCCTATTATCGATAATTTGGAACAGCTCATCGACAGTAATGAAGCCGAACGCTATGAAAATGAACGAGAACTGGCCGAAAAGATTGAAGAAATCTTCGACCGCCACGTCATTCAAACCGAAGCCTTGAACTTCATTCGCGGCCGTTCCTTGGAAAAGACCTATCTCATCATCGATGAAGCGCAGAACATGACGCCCAATCAGGTCAAGGGCATCATCACCCGCGCCGGCAAAGGCACGAAGATCATCCTCGTCGGCGACCCCAATCAGATTGACCGCCCCTTCCTCGATGAACGAACGAACGGCCTGACCTATGCCGCCGGCAAGATGAAGGGCAGCCCCTTATGCTATCAATTGACCATGCGAGCTGACGAATGCGAACGGTCGCCTTTAGCCCTGGACGCCGTTCAGCGCTTATAGATTTTTGTAACGATTACGGTTTCAGATACTGTTGAGATATCGCCGGATTCCACGAGCAGCAGCCGCCCGTTTCTTTTTCAAAGCGCCAGCGTTGGCGGACGTCGGGATACTTTTCGTGATCGACTTCGCTGAGGAACATGTCTAAGGGACGGATGAAATCGCGGTATTCGCCGTACAAGGTCTTATAGACGACGTACGTTTCCTTCGTCGCAGCATCGTCGGCAAGGCCGATGATACGGTACCGTTTCTGCTTAAAGTGACGCCACGTTTCCCCCGGCTTTGGCAGTTCCCGGCCGGCTACAAAGGCGCTGAGGGCAGCCAAGGATGGTAAAAAAGCGGCGGCTTTTACCCACTTGGCATCGACAAAGCCTTGACGACTCATGGCTTCCAAGAAGGCTTTCAAAGGCTGGTAATATCCGTTAAAATCGAGGAATGCGAAGCGACCTTTGAGGTGACCGAGTTTTACTTCACTCATGACCTGGCTGATTTCTTCTAACGTACCGAAGCCGCCGGGAAAGGCCAGAAAGATATCGCCCAGTTCCATCATCTTCGCTTTGCGCGAAGCCATGTCCGGCGTAACGATGAGCTTTGTCAGGCCCTCCTGTTGGAGCGCCGTATCGATAAACTCCTGAGGCTCTACGCCGATGACGGAACCGCCCTTTTTTAAGGCTCCGGCAGACAAGGCTCCCATGAGCCCCGTTCGGCTGCCGCCGTAAATCAAAGTATGTCCGTGCTCGGCAATCCAAGCCCCCAAGGCCGAGGCATCGGCTTCATAACGGGGATCGTTTCCCCGGCTGGCGCCGAGGTAGACCGTAATATTCATCGCACTTCCCTTCTTTCCGCTGTATGTCATGGCTCTTCCTGCCATTGTATGCTACAATAATACTATCTATTATAGCATAGGTGAGGAGTATTCCGCTGTATGAAGGGCAGAAAAAGTCAGTGTTTCAAAGAGCTTTTTCTATCGAGGTATACGTAAAAGGCGTATTCACAAGAATATTCTTGCGAAACGCCTTTTTCTTATCTATGCGAAAACGAAAGGAGCCGATCCCTTGCCTAAAGAAACAGATGCGCCTAATTTTTTTATCGGCCGCAGCGACACCATTGCCAACAACGACAAATTATCTCATAAATCCCGTCAAAGCCTGTATACGGCCCGGGCGGCCAATACGGTCGACGCCTATCGCTCAGACTGGAATGACTTCTGCGACTGGTGTGCCTACCACAATCTGTCATCCTTTCCGGCAGAACCGGAAACGATTGTAAACTATATCAACGACCTGGCTGACAATGCCAAGGCCAACACCATTGCCCGACGCATCAGTGCCCTCACGGAAAATTTCGATGCCGCCGGTGTCAAAGACAATCCCTGCCGCTTTCCCATCGTCCGCAACGCCCTGCGCGGTATCAAGCGCATGAAGGGCACCATTCAGCACGGTAAGGCACCGGTTCTCTTCGACGACATCAAAGAAATGCTGACCTTCCTCGAAGGCAAGGATATCCAACAGATTCGGGACCGGGCCATCTTATTGGTCGGCTTCTACGGCGCCCTGCGCCGGTCGGAACTGGCCGGCATCGACGTGGAAGATTTGAAATTCACCCGCCTGGGCCTGCTCATTACCCTACGCAAATCAAAGACCGACCAGTTCGACCAGGGCCAGATGATCGCCATCCCCATGGTAAAGGATACGAATCTCTGCGCCGTTACGGCGTTAAAGAACTGGCTCGACATGAGCGGCATTACGACGGGTCCCGTCTTCCGCGGCCTGACCAAGGGCCACCATATCCGCAAGACGCGGATCTCCGACAAGGCCATTGCCCTCATCGTCAAGCACTATGCCGAACTCATGGGCATGAACCCCGATGATTACGGGGCCCACAGCCTGCGCCACGGCTTTGCCACATCGGCCGCCCAGCACCACGTCGAGGAACGGCAGATCATGCGCCAGACCCGTCATAAGTCGCAGGCTATCGTCCGCCGCTATATCGACGAAGCCGACCGCCTCGTCGACAGTCCGATTTTAAAGATTACCGAAGATAAGTCTTAAGGGACCAGCTGTGCAGCCAAGACTTGCCGCACATGGCCGGCCTTGCCGGCGGCGACGGGCAGACGCAGGACTTGACCGGGCTGAATGGCACGATCGCCGGTCAGTTTATTTTCATCGAGGATGGACTGGATGACCTGACGTACATCTGTATCTTCATCGACGACGACCGACGCCAGCTGCCAAACGGTCTGCCCCGGTTCAACGCGAACGGAAACGTATTCCTGTGAAGGCTGATAGCTCCAGCCGATTTGGGTGCACATAAAGATAGCCAGGCCAATCAAGGCGACATATTTCAGTAACGGGCCTCTCCCTTTTCGTCTTCTTCTCATGGTTATCACTCCTAAGTAAAAACGAACGTTCTAAGAACAAGTGTTCGTCGACACCCTTATTATAGCTTCGAACAGTTGTTCCTGTCAAGGCGATTTGAACAAATGTTTGATTTTTTTCGGTATTTTCGGTATAATGTGACTAGCTATACTGGAATGATTGTAACTTGCCAGAGACTGGAGTGACTATATATGATTACCAATGAAAAAATGCTGACGACCCGTCAAAAACAGATATTAGAATACATCCGCACCTGTGTCCACCAATTCGGATATCCCCCGTCGGTACGGGAAATCTGTAAAGAAGTCGGCCTCAGCTCGACGTCGACGGTCCATGGCTACCTCCATCGATTGGAAGACCTGGGCTATATCCGCCGCGACCCGGCTAAGAACCGAACGATTGAACTCCTCGACGAAGGTTCGTGGCGTTCGAAGAAGATCGTTCCCCTGCCCCTCGTCGGCCAGGTCCGTGCCGGAGCTCCTATCTTTGCCGAAGAGTGCGTCGAAGACGTCTACCCCTTCCCGGCTGATTTCATCGGCAATGACGACTGCTTCATGCTCATCGTCCAAGGGGACAGCATGAAAAATGCCGGCATCCTCGAAGGGGACCAGCTCATCGTCCGCCATCAAGATACGGCGGACAACGGTGAAATCGTCGTGGCCCTCATCGACGACGAGGCGACGGTAAAGCGCTATTTCCGTGAAAAAGATGCCATTCGACTCCAGCCGGAAAATGATGAATACGAACCGATTTACACGCGAAACTGCAAGATTCTCGGCAAAGTCGTCGGCCTCTACCGTCAATATTAGGAGGTATCTTTATGGTTGATGTTGCTGCGGCAGCAGCTGACAGCGCTCTCTTTGACGGCATCCGCCCGGAAGACCGTTCAGCCATGCTCACCTGCCTCGGTGCCCAGACGAAGACCGTCCGGAAAGGGGAATTCTTAGTTCTGGCCCAAGACGAAGTCCGCTATATCGGCGTCGTCTTAAGCGGTGAAATCCACATGATCCACGAAGACCGCTGGGGCGACAAGGCCGTGTTGGCCGTCATCAAAGAAGGCGGCCTCTTTGGGGAAACCTTCGTCTGTGCTACAATTTTGCAGTCTTTAGTCACCTTCCAAGCCGTCAAGACGACGACCTTCCTGACCTTGCCCTTTCAAAAAGTCCTCCACGTCTGTACACAGGCCTGTCCTTTTCATCATCGGCTCATCGAAAATATGCTGCACCTCATTGCCGCAAAGAACGCACAGCTCATGGAAAAGCTGGAAATCGTCTCGAAAAAGACCTTGCGCAAAAAACTGCTGACGTATTTTTCCTTCCAATCAGAAAAGGCCGGCAGCTCGACCTTCACCATTCCCGTGACGCGAAGCCAGCTGGCCGACTACCTCTGTGCCGACCGAACAGCTGTCGCCCGGGAAATGTCGCGCATGAAAGAAGAAGGACTCATCGATGTAAATCAACAGACCGTTACCTTAAAATAACACAAAAAAACGGAGTGCTGCCACGTGATGTTGGCGGTACTCCGTTTTTATATGCCTGATATTCACTTATTTCTTCAAAGCCAGGCCGTCGTGAAAGGCTTTGCCGACGACGGGGCCGATGAGGCGGTAGGTCTTGGTACTGCTGTCGTACATGATGGGCTGGAGCTTGTCATAGTCGACGAGGCCGTCGGTGAGGACCGATTCATCGGCTTGCTGGGCTACGATTTTTCCGACGAGGATTCCCGTTTCGTCGTCATAGCTCTTGCATTCGCATTCAAGGGTTACGGGAAATTCTTCGATGATCGGGGCCTTGACGTGGCGGCTTTCATGGACGTGGCAGCCGGCCACTTCGATCTTATTGACGCGGTTCCCCGTTTCGACGCCAAAATAATCGGCCAGGACCATCGTATCCTTGGTCGCAAAGGCAACGGTAAAGGCGCCGGTCTTTTTGACGTTGTCCGTCGTCTTGTGTTTATCCAAAAAGAGTGTGATTTCATCGAAATCGGACTGGGAACCCCAGGCTGCGTTCATGGCATTGGGAACGCCCTTTTCATCGTAGGTTCCGATAATGAACACCCCTTCCGGGGCGATGCAAGCTTCTTTTCCGGTAAATTCTTTACTCATGATGTCATTCCCCCTTACGGTTATTTTCTTTATTATAGCAGAAACTCGTGAACGATGGATACAGGACGCGGTTAAAAAGTCAAACCCGACTGCCGCAGACAGGCTTCGGCAGCCGGGTATATGACGATATGACGTTCAGTTCGTTACCGTCAGTGTGTCGTCGAAGGACTTGCCGGTGACGGGGCGTGTGTGACGGTACGTTTCGGTACGGCCGTCTTAGAGGATGAACTGATGCTGGTCGTCGAGTGTGCCTGTTTTTTTGCAGCAGCAATACCGTAAGGAATGGCCAGGAAGACGACGGCGCCAACGAGATTGCCTAAGGTGACCCACAGGAGGTTGTAGCCGAAACCGGAGAAGCTTACGGCCATGCCGGCCGGATTGAGGAGTCCCAAGGTCAGGACGGTCATATTGGCCACACTGTGTTCAAAGCCGCAGGTAAAGAAGGCGTAGAGACACCAGAAGGTCATGATCAGCTTGCCGCTATCGGACTTGCAGCGGAAGCCGCACCAGACGGCCAGACATACTAAGACGTTGCATAAGATGCCCCGCAGGAAGAGGACCATCGGCGGCAAACTCATTTTGGTCGCGGCGGCTCCAGCCAAGGCCTGTCCAACACTGCCCGCCGTCCCGGCTGCCCCGTAGAAGATGAACGATAAGATGACGGCGCCGACGAAGTTTCCAGCGTAGCAGACGACCCACAGGTGAACGACATCGACCAAAGAAACGGTCTTTCCGCGCCAGCCGCTGAAGAGGACGAAGGCGTTGCCCGTAAACAATTCTGCCCCGGCGATGATGACCAGGCTGAGGGCGACGCCAAAGGACAGGCCCATGGCAATCTTATTCATCGGAATCGGTCCCAGAGTGCCGCTGACCGTAAAGGCCAGGAGGACGCCGAAGCCGATATAGGCCCCGGCCAGGGCCGACAGGAGAAAATATCCCAGAGGGTTATTTTTTAACAAACGTACCTTGGCAGCCGCACCGGTAGCGGTTGCTGCATATTCTTCATCATACATACTACCTCGCCTCCTACTTCAAACCTGAATAGCGGATGCCGTCCCAATACAACGGCTTACAGACCTCAGCTTTAGGCGGTAAGCTCAGGTCCTTCATGATCCGGCGCGGAACCTCCTCCGTTTCCGTCCGATTGACGGATACATCTGAGGTATTCTTTGCTGCCCGGCGCTCCCGGATCCATATATGTTGGGCGTAGGCGTAGACATGGCTGATGATGTTGATGACGCTGTCGGCGTCAGCCCATTTCATAAAATCGATGACCCTGGGGGATTCTTTTTGCCCCTGCAGCCCGAGAGCGTCATGCAGAAATTCCGGAGCTATTTCCTCTCCCGGGCCCGAATGGCAGGCCTGGGCAGACACTCCACAGCCGATGCATGTTGCGACGCTGCGTACGGGGCAATTCTTATCCATTCGCAAGGCTTCGACAGAAAGCTGTTTGTACTTTTTAGTGCAGGCACTGCAGTGGGAGCAGCCCGTGAGGGAGGCTTTAACATGAAGTCATTGAGTAAAAATGGCCTTTTCAGTGCGTTCAATGATTTCTTCACACATTGTAATAACAAATCGCTTTTTATTTTATTCTTATAATACCACAAATGACCTGTACAAACTATGGCTGCCACGGCATATATTGAAAAATTCGCATTGTATATATATCAATAAATCATGATTGTTTTTTTGTTGTTCCGAAAAGACAAAAAACGACTTCCATTACGGAAGTCGTTTTTTTTGATTCTTTGTCAAATATTAGAGTGCTCTTGAAATCATTCATCACGACTGGATGTATTTTCTTTATGATCGCAGAAAATTCAGGTGATGGACGAGTTCGACTATTCAGTGATTTTTTTAGCCGCCACGCCATAGGGAATGGCCAGGAAGAGAATGGCACCGACGAGGTTGCCCAAGGTGACCCATAGGAGGTTGTGTCCGTAGCCTGCCAGGCTGACGGCCATGCCGGCCGGATTGAGGAGCCCCAAGGTCAGGACGGTCATATTGGCCACGCTGTGCTCAAAGCCGCAGGTAAAGAAGGCGTAGAGACACCAGAAGGTCATGATCAATTTCCCGCTGTCAGACTTGCAGCGAAAGCCGCACCAGACGGCGAGGCAGACCAGGACGTTGCACAAGATTCCCCGCAGGAAGAGGACCAACGGCGGCAGGCTCATCTTAGTCGCCGCAACTCCTGCCAGGGCCTGTCCGACACCGCCGGCCGTTCCGGCAGCGCCGTAGAAGATGAAGGATAAGATGACGGCGCCGACGAGGTTCCCCAAGTAGCAGACGACCCACAGGCCGATGACGTCCGTCAAGGTGACGGTCTTTTGCCGCCAGCCGTTATAGAGGACCATAGCGTTGCCCGTAAAGAGTTCGGCACCGGCGATGATGACCAGGCTGAGGGCGATGCCGAAGGACAGACCCATGGCGATTTTATTCATCGGAATCGGTCCCAAAGTCCCTCCTACGGTAAAGGACAGGAGGATGCCGAAGCCGATATAGGCACCGGCCAAGGCCGACATAAGAAAGTAACCGAGAGGATTCTTTTTCAATAAGCGGACTTTGGCGGCTGCACCGGCCGCCGTCGCCGCATATTCGTCTTGATACATTGCGTCTGCCCCCTACTTCAAGCCCGAGTACCGGATGCCGTCCCAGTACAGGGGTTTGTAGATTTCAGCCTTCGGCGGCAGATTGACGTCCTTCATGATCCAGCGCAGGAATTCTTCCGTCCCCGTCCGGTCGACGATGTAGCCGATGTGTTCCTTGCCGCCCGGCGCTTCGGGATCGATGTATTTCTGGGCATAGGCATAGACGTTGCTGATGATTTTGACGACGCTGTCGGCGTCAGCCCATTTGATGAAGTCGATGCCCATGCGGGGGTTCTTCTTACCGCTGCGGCCAAGGAGGGTCATGCGGAAATACTGAGTCTTGCTCCGCGTCCAGGCACGGGTCGGGCAGGCGTGGGCGCAGACGCCGCAGCCGATGCATTTTTCGACGTTGCGGACGGGCCGGTTCTTATCCATCTTCAAGGCTTCGACGGAGAGTTGTTTGCACTTCTTGACGCAGGCACCGCAGCTGATGCAGCGCGTCGGGTCGAACTGGGGCTCGGTCATGCCGATGATGCCGAAGTCATGCATGCGGACCTTGCCGCAGTCGTTGGGGCAACCCGTAAGAGCGACTTTGACGTGAAGGTCATTGGGGAAAATGGCCTTTTCAATCCGTTCGGCCAACGCCGTCGTATCGTAGTTGGCAAAGGGACAGATGCGGTTGCCGACGCAGGCCATGATGTTACGTGTACCGGACGAATCGTAGCCGCGCCCCTTTTCCGACTGGTTGATGCCCAATTCTTCGATGATGGGCTGCAAAGCCTTGTTGACTTCGTCGACCTTTTCAAAGGGAATACCTAAGATTTCAAAGCCCTGACGGATGGTCAGATGGACTTCTCCGCTGCCGTAAGTTTCGGCAATTTCCTGAACTTTACCGAGGACGTCGGCCCGGAGATGGCCGCCGGGAACGCGGACGCGGGCCGACGTGACGCCGCGATTTTTGGTGACGCGAAAGGCGTTTTTCTTTAACTTGCCACAATTCATATCAATCATCGTTCTTCCCTCCTAGTCGATAAACGAGCGAACCGTCGTATACTTGAATACCGGGCCGTCTTGGCAGACGTAGAGCTCGCCGATGCGGCAGTGACCGCATTTTCCGAGGCCGCAGCACATCTTGCGCGATTCGGACAGCCAAATTTTTTCTTCATCGAAGCCGATTTTTAAGAGTTCCTGAATGGAGAATTTGATCATCATCGGCGGGCCGACGACGACGGCGATGGCGTTGTCGAAGTCCTTGAGCGGCAGCTGTGGGATGTACTGCGTAACCAGGCCGACATTGCCTTCGTACCCTTCGGGGGCGGCGTCGACGGTGTAGATGAAGTTCATGCCGTCGGCGATCCAGCGTTTCAAATCGTCGCGGAACAAGATGTCGTCCGGCGATTTGAAGCCGGAAATGATGTTCAGGCTCTGGCATTCATCCATGTGATCGGCGAAGTAGTCGATCACACCGTGGACCGGAGATAAGCCGGAACCGCCGGTGATGAGGACGATTTCCTTACCTTTAAAGATGTTGACGTCGAAGCCGTTGCCGTAAGGGCCGCGCATGAAGAAGTGGCCGCCGACGTAGTTTTCAAAGATTTCTTCCGTAAGGGAACCGACGCGGCGGATGGTGAAATCCAGGGAATGGTCGGTAATGCCGCTGACGGAAATGGGCGCTTCGCCGTATTTAGGGATGGAGATCTCAAAGAACTGGCCGGGCTTTACGGGATGCGTGTCGCCGCGGTCGTAGGACATTCGGAAGGTATATTCCACATCGGCGTGTTTGATGACCTCTAAGATTTCTGAGCGAAAAGGCATATATGAATTATTCATGGCCGCTGACCTCCTTCATTCCGGCTTCTAATTTTTCGACACAATGGGTAAAGGAAATATATTCGGGACAGATGGCATCACACCGGCCGCAGCCGACGCACATCTGGAAGCCCGAGCGTTTCTTGAAATCGAGGACCTTGTGGAGGACCTTAAAGCGCATCCGTTCTCCGGCTTTCTTGCGGAAACAGAGGCCGCCGGCCACTTCCGTATAGCCGTCGATCATGCACGAAGCCTGGACGCGGCGCCGTTCGCCGGCCTGACCGTTTTCGGTGTAAAACAGATCCTGCATGGACCAGCAGGTGCAGGTCGGACAGGCGACGGTGCAGCGGCCGCACTTGATGCAGCGCTTGTCGTATTCGTCCCAGATGGAGCTCTTGGCAACGGCCGACGTCAGGTTTTCCGGAACCTTGACGGTCAGGCTGTTTTCCATAACGGCGTCGGGCGTGACGGCGACTTCGGCAGCGCCCATGGCACGGAGGGCTTCAGCCAGGTCTTCATCCTTACAGTCGATTTCAATCTCATCGCCGTGGACATTGACGGCAGCGTCGTAGTCCGTGCTGACGTTGGTCCCCATAGAGACGCAGAAGCAGCCGTCAAAATCGTGGTCGCAGCCGATAAGGACGAATTTCAGTCCGTCGCGGACGCGCTTATAATAGGAATCTTCCGGACCGTTTTCAAGGAACATATAATCGAGGCGCTTCACAGCGTGGAGGTCGCAGCTGCGGAGGAAGACGATAGTCCCTCTCGTCGGACCTTCCGATTCGGTCATACCATGTTCCGTAAAGTACAATAAGGTTTGGCTCAGCGGCAGGAGAATATCCTTAAAGGAATATTCCGACCGTTCGTTCCAATCGATATCGGCCAAATCCGCTACCTTCCCGTAACGGACGACGTCTGTTTCAGAAAAACGACCCGTTCCTTCAAAGACTTTCGGAGCGTAAATGTCATATTTTTTTCTCCAGCTATCGAAGACAGTTTGAAATTTTTCAAGTGATACCGCGTATCCCATAGCAGTCCCCTCTTTCAGTAAATACTTTTTTTCACATATATCGTGACAGCAATCTTATTTCTAGCTTGCCCTTATCATAGCAGGAAGGGACCGTTCAAACTGTTGCCGTCGCAACGGTTATTGAAAATCTCCGCAATTAATCATGCTTAAAAGTCATCCATGCCGCCATTCTCAAAAGACAAAAAAAGTGCCGCTCCCGCCGTGGGAACAGCACTTTTTTGGTGATGAAGTTATTCAAAATCGTTATGGAATTTAATCGTACGGTACGTTTCAAAAGTCAGCCACTTATCGAAGACTTTGGCGTCGGGATTGTCGCCGGCAGCGGCATAATCGGCCTTAAAGGCGGCAAATTCCTGTGCCGAATGGACGTTGATGGCAAAGCCCCGGCCGTTGACCAACGGTTTTTCCGTATAGGCGTAGCCGTCGAGGGTCAGGATGTTGGCGACCTTGGCCTTACGGATTTCGACAGCCAGATTATCACGGAGGATGAGGATATCGAAGTCGTCGGGATAGGCATAGGTTTCGCCTTTGGTCGGAATGGCATCGCCGATGTGATACTGGCGGTAAGCCGGTTTGGCCTTGGTGATGTTCAGGCTCTGCATGCCGTAGAAGAAGTCTTCAAAGACGTCGCCGCGGCCTTTCAAGCTGCCGTTGACGAAAGTGTGGTCGCTGTCGGTATCGTTGCCGTCGATGACGACGCCGCAGGCCGAGGTCATGTTGGTGACCCGGTCGATGAGGATCAGTTCGCCAAGCCCCTTGTGATGACTGAAGGTATCGACGACGATCGGTTCCTGGAGGAACAAGGTGCAGACGGCGATTTCGTTCTTAGAGACGGCCGTGGCCCGCTTTTTCTCGCCCGTATTGACGTCGATGGTGCAGTCCACATCGGTCAGGACGCCGACGATTTCTTTCGTTCCCAATTTGACGACATATTCTTTGCCGACGACTAAAGGTTGGTCATCCATCCAGAGCATGGTCGCCGTAATGCGCTGGCCGAGGCCGATAGCCGTATCCTTGGTAAAGACGCAGCCCCGAGAAACGTCGACTTCCCGGTCGAGCTGGACATTGACCGGCTGCCCCTTCGAGGCCGACGGCACGGAATTAAAGCCGACCAGGAGGTCTTTAACCTTGGCTTCCTGCTTGCTGGGAAGAATCTGAATCGTATCGCCGACTTGTAAAGAGCCGCTTTCGATCTGGCCCTGGAAGCCGCGGAAGGTATGGTTCGGGCGGCAGACACGCTGAATGGGAAGGTAAAAGCCTTCTTCGTCATTTTCTTCGACGTCGACCGTTTCCAAGTAGTTGAGGATGGTCGGGCCGTCGTACCAGTCCATGGCTTCCGACTTTTTGGTGACGTTGTCCCCTTCTGTCGCCGACACAGGGATGAAGACGGCGTTTTCCAATTCCAAGTCGTCCCGAAGGGCTTCGATATCCTGTTTAATGGCTTCAAAGCACTTCTGATCGTAGTCGACAAGGTCCATCTTGTTAATGGCAAAGATGAAGTAGCGAATGCCCATGAGGGCGCAGATGCGGGCGTGGCGCCGGGTCTGGACCAAGACGCCCTGGGTGGCATCGATGAGGATGATGGCCAAGTCGGCAAAGGAGGCACCGACGGCCATGTTGCGCGTGTATTCTTCATGGCCCGGCGTATCGGCGACGATGAAGCTGCGATTATCCGTATTGAAATAGCGGTAGGCGACGTCGATGGTGATGCCCTGTTCCCGTTCAGCCATGAGGCCGTCGAGGAGGAGCGAATAGTCGATGGCGCCGCCGCGGCTGCCGACCTTGCTTTCAAGCTCTAACGCCCGTTTCTGATCGGCATAGAGCAGTTTGGCATCGTACAGCAAGTGGCCAATCAGCGTCGATTTGCCGTCGTCGACACTGCCGCAGGTGATGAATTTTAATAAACCGTTTTCATTTCTATCCATTAGAAGTACCCCTCTCTCTTTCTGCGTTCCATACTGCCGGCCGCTTCGTTATCGATGACCCGGCTCGTCCGTTCCGACGATACGGCACTCAAGGTTTCGTCGATAATGGCGTCCAGCGTGTCGGCATCCGATTCGATGCCACCCGTCAGCGGATAGCAGCCAAGGGTCCGGAAGCGAATCTTTTTATGCATGACTTCTTCACCGGGCTTAAGGCGCATGCGGTCATCGTCGACCATGATGATGTTTCCGTCACGGTAGACGCAAGGCCGTTCTGCGGCAAAATACAGGGATACGATATCGATGTTTTCCCGCTTGATGTACTGCCAGATATCCTTTTCCGTCCAGTTGGAAATGGGGAATACGCGCATACTTTCTCCCTTATGGATATGGGTATTGTACAGTTTCCACATTTCCGGACGCTGATTTTTCGGATCCCAAGCCTGAGCTTCGTTGCGGAAGGAGAAGATGCGTTCCTTGGCGCGAGACTTTTCTTCGTCACGCCGGCCGCCGCCGAAGGCTGCCGTGAAGCCGTATTGGTTCAAGGCCTGCTTTAAGGCCTGAGTCTTCATGATATCCGTGTAGGACGCGCCGTAATCGAAGGGATTGACTCCTTGCTTTACGCCTTCCTGATTGATGTGTTCAATGAGCTGAAGGCCGTATTTTTTCATCGTTTCATCGCGGAAGCGAATCATTTCCTTAAACTTCCAGGTCGTATTGACGTGGAGGAACGGGAACGGTGGTTTTTCCGGATAAAAAGCCTTCAAGGCCAGATGGAGCATGACCGAGCTGTCTTTGCCGATGGAATAGAGCATGACGGGCTTTTCACACTCTGCCGCCACTTCGCGGATGATGTAGATCGCTTCGGCTTCCAAGTTGTCAAGATGCGATAATGCAGACATAATAATCCCCCTCTAAACAGATAGATAGTAAGGCCGGTTAATACGAATTGGCCTGTTTGCGGTCGATGGTAATCGTCTCTTCACTGCCGTCAGGCCGACGGATGTGCCATTTGATGTACTGGCCTTCGGTAGTGACGTTCATCGTACTCCCCCGGCCGCCCATGTCGGCGCCGAGGTAAAAGTCGATGGCCTGGACGGGACACTCTTTGACGCAGGATACACAGCCCCAACAGTCTTTGGGGTAATGCATCCGGGCCTTTCCCGTCTCGTTGATATCGATAAGGCTGCCCGGGCAGACGGACACACAGCGTTTGCAGCCGATGCAGCGGTCTTGATTAATGCGAATGCTCATAAAGGCTCCCTCCCGGTACTAAATCGCGGTATACCATGTGAATCTGGCCATCTTCATCCATGCGGGAATTGACGTATTTCAGCCATTCTTCCCTCTGCTCCGGATAGTCGAGGTTTTCGGCAAAGGAATGCCACCGCGTTTCCTTGCGGGCCCGGAGGTGGGCAATGAGGACCTTGCAGACCGTCAGCCGTTCCCGGAGTTCGTAGACGAAGAGCAGTTCATGGTAGTCACCGGCACCGATGCTGGTTGCCAGATCGGTGAGCTGGTCGATTTTTTCATCGGCCAGTGCCAGCTGGCGTTCATTGTATTGGTAATGGCTGCCGATGCCGCCGGCGTAGGTGTCCATGACTTTCTGCATGGCTTCTTCCAGTTCTTCGACGGTAAAGAAAGGTCGTTCTTCGCCGAGGAAGGCGTTGTATTCGGCGACCTTGTCAGCTAAGAGCTGCTGTTCTTCATCGGCCGTCAGCTCGAGGTCTCCGGACAAGGAGGTTTCCACGATGTGCTTGGCAGCGATTTCCCCTTCGACGAGGGCGCCGGTTACGTATTTCTGCGGGCAGCCGCCGGCGACGTCACCGGCAGCATAGAGGCCGCGAATGGTCGTCTGCCGATGGGTATCGACCCAGTAGCCGCTGGCCGTATGGCCGCCGACGACATAGGGTTCGGTCCCTTCGATTTCGACGTTTTGCTGACTCGGGAATTTTCCCGATTCCATCCATTTCAAGGTCTGGCTCGGCGCCATGTTGAGGTAGGCTTTTAAAAGGGCTTCATCCTCTTTGGCCGTCAAGCCTTCTGTCTTGAGGTAGCAAGGTCCCTTGCCTTCGAGGTTTTCCTTCACCGTGCAGTAGAGCCGCTGGGACGTCGTCAGGCCGTATTTATCTTCGTAGACTTCGCCTTTGGCGTTGATCTGCTTGGCACCGACGCCTTGGGCAATGGTTCCTGTCGGGGCAATGGTATCCTTGCAGCGCAGGGCGATGAAGCGCATTTCAAAGGTCGTCATTTCCGCCCCAGCCCGGATGCCCATGGCGTAGCCGGCTCCCGTATTAAAGGGACTGTACCACATCTTATGGCGGGAAAAACCGGGATTGTTGGGCCGGTAGAGTCCGGACGCGCCGCCGGTTGCACAAAGGACGGCTTTGGCCCGGATTTCATAGGCCGTACCGGTCAGGATGTCGAAGCCCAGGGCACCGGCAATGCGATTGTCGCGGACGATGTAGTCGGTAATATTCAAGTGATTGATAACTTCGACGTCGTCCAGTTTCTTTACGGCATCGGCTAAGATGGTCTTGATATTTTCACCGTTGATCTTGATGTTGCGCGGGCCGCGGGTAACGTATTCCCCCTGTTCGTCTTTCAAGATGACCAGGCCCAATTCTTCGAGCTTCTTGGTGACTTCGTTAAGGCCTTCCGACATGGTTAAGAGCAGGTCTTCGCGGACGATGCCGGCGGCGTCTTTCTTGGCGTAATCCACATAAAACTGCGGCATATGGCCTTTGGTGATATAGGCGTTCAAGGCGTTGACGCCGGCTGCCAGACAACCGCTGCGGCGAATGTCAGCCTTTTCGGCGATGACCACCGAGGCCTCAGACAGGCTCCGGAGGGTCAAGGCGGCGTAACAGCCTGCCGTTCCCCCGCCGATGATGAGGACATCGGTGTGGATGATTTGCTCCTTCTGAATCTGCATGGCAATACTCCTTCGTTTAAATATAGAATACATCAGAGCCCATCATGGCACTGTTTTCTCGTAAATAGGTCTTATCCCCGTCGAGGACGTGGAGGCGGTAAATGAGGACCTTCACCGTTTCGCCGACGGAAAGGGTCGGTGCATCAAAGGCGTATTCCCCGTGAATGAGGCAATCTTTGACGCGCAGGGTCACGTCGAGGCGGCTGCCGCGGAAGACGACGGCTTCGACGACACCGTCTTCAGCGGCACTGGCGTAGCGCTTCATCGTCCCCTGTTTATAGATCTTGAGGAATTCCGGTCGGATAATGGCTCTTTTCGGACCGCCGACGTCGACGAAACCCGTGAGGACGCTGCAGTTGTCGATGACGACGGGCGTCCCAATGAATTCGGCCACAAAGGGCGTCTTGGGCTTGCTGTATATATCAAAGGGCGTCCCGACTTGTTCGATGCGGCCGTGATTGGTGATGATGATTTCATCGGCCACTTCCACGGCTTCATCTTGGTCGTGCGTGACAAAGATGCTGGTAATACCGACGCGGTGAATCGTCTCTTTCAGCCAGTTGCGAAGTTCCTGCCGTACTTTGGCATCGATGGCCGCAAAGGGCTCATCGAGGAGCAGGACCTGGGGATGAGGCGCCAGGGCCCGGGCAAAGGCCACGCGTTGTCGCTGGCCTCCGGAAAGCTGATTGGGATAGCGGCCTTCCATACCGGACAGGCCGACGAGGTCGATCATCTCCAGGACCCGTTCGCGAATATCCGCCTTTTTCATCCCCTGTATGGTGAGTCCGAAGGCGACGTTGTCAAAGACGGTCATATAGCGGAACAGGGCGTAGTTTTGGAACACGAAGCCGATGCCCCGCTTGGCAGCGGGAATGTCATTGACCCGTTTTCCGTCGATGACGATGTCGCCGCTGTTGGGATTTTCAAGGCCCGCCAGCATGCGCAGGATCGTCGTTTTGCCGCTGCCGCTGGGTCCCAGGAGGGCGACCAGTTTGCCCTTGTCGACGCCAAAGGACACGTCCCGCGAGGCGTGGAAAGAGCCGTAGTTTTTTTCGATATGCTTCATCTCGACGTACATGACATCACCTCCTAAGATGGCTTGTGGAGCTTGGCTTCAAAGAATACCCTCAGCAAGAGAACGCCGACGGCTAAGAGTACCAAGAGGGACGACACGGCAAAGGCCGCCGTAATGGCATCGGTCGACCCCGATTGGTAGAGGGCGTCGATTTCAAGGGGCAAGGTAAAGGTTTCGCCCCGCAGTTTCGACATGGCGCTGACGGCACCGAATTCGCCGAGGGCCCGGGCCGTACAGAGGACGATGCCGTACAATAAGGCCCATTTGATCTGTGGCAGGGTAATGCGGAAGAATATCGTCTTCCCCTTGGCCCCCATGAGGGCGGCGGCTTCTTCTTCATCGCGGCCCTGGGTATGGAGGACCGGAATGATTTCCCGGAAGACGAAGGGAAAGGTGACAAAGATCGTCGCCAAGATGACGCCGGGAACGGCGAAGACGATCTGAATATCCGTCCCTAAATAGTCGTTCAGGACTTCGATCCACTGACCGATCCAGCCCATGCGGCCGAAGGTCATGATGAAGGCCAGGCCGGCGATGACCGGCGAGACGGAAAAGGGAATATCGATGAGGGTCGTCAACAGGTGTTTGCCCCGAAAGTCGAATTTTGAAATGGCCCAGGCCGCACAGAGGCCGAAGACGGTATTGACGATGACGGCGATGACCGTAGCTATCAAGGTCAGGCGCAGGGCTGACAAAACGTAAGGCGTCGTCAACGCTTTGACGTAAAAGTCCCAGCCTTCGGACAGTGAATTCATTAGGACCGAAATGAGGGGGACGATGAGCATGACGACGACAAAGACGACGCTGATGCTCAGTAAGAGTATTTTTGTCTTGCTGTGCTTCATGATTCCCCTCCTCTATTGAACGCGCCGGGCCTGCCAGAGCTGAATCATATTGATGGAAAACAGCATGGCAAAGGCAATGATGAGCATGACCAAGGCGATGGCCGTAGCGCTGGCATAGTCGACGTAATTAAGCTTCTGCATGATGACGTAAGAGACGACCTGAGTGTGGTTCTTGGCACTGTTGCCGGAAATGTAAATGACACTGCCGTATTCGCCAAGGCCCCGGGCAAAAGCCAGGCCGAAACCGGTCAAGAGAGCCGGCCGCAGTTCTGGAAAGATGATGCGCCGGAAGATGGTAAACTTCGACGCGCCGAGCATGCTCCCCGCCTCTTCATAGGTCGGATCCAAATTTTCCAAGACCGGCTGAATGGAGCGGACGACGAAGGGAATGCCGACGAAGACCAAGGCGATGATAAGGCCGATATGGGTATAGGCAATGGAAATGCCGTAGCCGGCAAAGAAGCTGCCGAAGAAGCCCGTATCGGAATAGAGCTTGGAAAGAGTAATGCCGGCAACGGCCGTCGGCAAGGCAAAGGGCAGTTCGATGACACCGTTTAAGAGGGCCTTGCCGCGAAATTCATAGCGAACGAGCACCCATGCCAGGATAAAACCGAAGACAGAATTAATCAGGGCTGCCAAGAAAGAACTTCCAAGGGTCGTGATAAAAGCATTGCGAATGGCACTGTTGGTGATGAGCTTGGCGTAGTCATTGGCCGTCAGTTGAAAGGCGTGGCCTAAAATCGATATCAACGGAATGAGGATCAATAAGGACAGCATGGCCAGGGTCACGCCCAGGGTCAGGCCGAAGCCGGGAATAATTCGGTTTCGCCCGCCCGCCGGGTTTGAAAATGGATTCATCTGCATCCCTCCTTATTGACTGCCATCGACATCGGCCATGATTTTATCAAACATGGCGTCGTCGTCGAAGAATTTGACATAGGCTGCATCCCAGCCGCCGAAGTCGCTGATGCGCGTCAGCTTGACGTTAAGGTCAAATCGGTCGGTGTAGCGCCGGAGAATCTCCGGATTGGACGGCCGGAAATCATTTTTGGCGGCCAATTCCTGGCCTTCGTCAGAGTACAAATAGCGCAGGTATTCCTGAGCCGCCTGTTCATGGCCCTTACGCCGAGCCAGGCGGTCGACGACGGCCACACTGGGCTGTGCTAAGATGCTGACACTGGGTACGACGACTTCATAGCTGCCGGGATATTCGCGCATCGTATAGAGCGCTTCGTTCTCCCAAGCGATGAGGACGTCCCCCTGCCCGTTTTCGACAAAGGTCGTCGTCGAGCCCCGGGCGCCGGCGTCCATGACGGTGACATGGCGGTAGAGGTCGGTCATGAAGGCCCGGGTCTTGATTTCATTCCCCCCGAAATGATCAAGGCCCCAGCTCCAGGCGGCCAAAAAGTTCCAACAGGCACCGCCGCTGCTCTTAGGATCCGGCATAATGACGCTGACGCCTGATTTCGTCAAATCGTTCCAGTCGCGTATCCCCTTGGGATTCCCCTTGCGAACCAGAAAGACGATGGTCGACGTGTACGGTGCCGAGTCATCAGGCAGTTTCTGTTCCCAACCGGCGTCGATAAGGCCGGCCCGTTCCAGGCGTTCGATGTCATACGACAGGGCCAGGGTCACGACGTCAGCCCGACTGCCTTCGATAACCGATCGGGCCTGGCTGCCCGAACCGCCGTGAGACTGGACGATGCGGATATCCTTCCCGGTCTGCTCTTTATAATGCTTTTGAAAGGCTTCATTATATTCTTTATATAATTCACGTGTTGGATCATACGAGACGTTGGTCAAGGTAAGCGTGTCCTCATCAGTCCCACGACCGCAGCCGGCCAAGAGACCGGCCGCCGTGAGGACTGCCGTGACAGTCAGTACCGCTATGATTTTTTTATGATTCATATCTTTTCCCCCTCGATACCGACTGCTGGCCCTTACAGGCCTTCTTCAAATAAAGACGTAGATAAATAGCGCTCGCCGCCGTCCGGCAGGAGGACGACGAGGGTCTTGCCCTCGTTTTCCGGCCGCTTGGCGACGGTTAAGGCCGCCTGTAAGGAAGCACCTGACGAGATGCCGACTAAAAGGCCGTCGGTCTTGGCCACTTCCCGAGCCCGTTCATAAGCATCCTCATTCGATACGTCGATCACATCATCTACGAGTGACATATCGAGGACGCTGGGAATGAAGCCGGCGCCAATCCCCTGAATGGCGTGGGGCCCGGGCTTTCCGCCGTGAAGGACGGCCGAATCTTTCGGCTCGACGGCGACGATCTGCACGTCCCGGTTATGGCTTTTTAACCCCTCAGCCGTACCGGTAATGGTGCCGCCCGTCCCGACAGACGAAATGAAGATATCGACCGTGCCGTCCGTATCGCGCCAGATTTCTTCGGCCGTCGTCGTCCGGTGGATGGCCGGATTGGCCGGATTGTCGAACTGCTGCGGAATGAAGGCGTTGCCGTAAGACTTTCGCAGTTCTTCGGCCTTACCGATGCTGCCGCGCATCCCCTCGATGCCCGGTGTCAGCACGACTTCAGCCCCCAATGCCTTGACGATTTTCTGCCTTTCCAGGCTCATCGTGTCCGGCATTGTCAAAATGAGGTGCAGCCCTTTTACGGCGGCGGCCATGGCCAGGCCGATGCCGGTATTGCCGCTCGTCGGTTCGATGATGACCGTATCCTTATCGATCTTGCCGTCTTGTATCCCGGCGTCGATCATGGCCACGGCCACTCGATCCTTGACGCTGCCCAAGGGATTGAAGTATTCAAGCTTGGCCAGGACCCGGCCTTTGATGCCGTGCACCGCCTGCCAGTGAGTCAGCTCCAAGAGCGGCGTATGGCCGACAAGGTCGGTCACGTGTTTTGCGATATGCTCCATAAGATCCCTCCATGTTGACAAAAGAAAAGCGCCACCTGTACTAAGCAGATGGCGCAAGAAATAAACGTATGCCCATGACTTCATCTGCCAGGTAAAATCCTGCTGGAATTGGCACCTTACATGCGTAGGTTGCCGCAGCGTCGTCGGGCCAGTCCCTCGGCTGCTCTGGATGAATAGGTTCGTATTGTATTGTCCTATGATAGATGGCTGTACAATACGATTATATCGTACAACACATGATGGTCAAATTTTTTAAGTACCCCATAATGACATACCTCATTCTTATACAATGTATACAACAACGATTCGCTTGAAACGTTACTGGAATTGTACACTTTGTAAGGCTTCTTGTCAAGGTATTTTATGAAAAAAATGAAGAAAAAAATTAAAATTACGTATAAAAAGGCCATCATCAGCCTTCATTAAAAAGTAAGGCGCATTTGATACCAAACGGCTCCGCCGTGTTCTGACGTACTGAGGCCTTCATTTTCAAAGCCGAATTTAGCATAATAATGCAAGAGTTTTTCCTTACAGGTCAGGACCAGTCCCTGGCGGCCTTCTTTGCGGGCGTCGTCGATAGCTTTCGTGAGAAGTAATGCGGCATAACCGTGCTTCCGATAACTTGGCAATGTATTGACGCCGAAAATCATCTGCCAAGCTCCCTTTTCGTCGTGGAAAGAGGCATCCCCATAGAGGTCGTCCGTCAAATCGCGTTGATCCGTAACCATGCCGTCGACGAAAGAAATGAGAGTCCCATCGTCGCCAAAGAGCAGCCAAAAATGACGGCCAAAGTAGGAAATACGGTCGCGCAGGCGTTCTTCCGAGGCCGCCTCGGCTGCCGGAAAACAAGCCGCTTCTACGGCGGTGACAGCCTTAAGGTCGTCGAGAGTTGCCGTTCTGATATTCATGCCATCGCTCCTTCCGTCACGGCCCGCCTGCCTCTTACAGTCGGACACGGTGAATGTATATTTCAAATATTATATCGTAAATGCCGGGAAAAAGCTACCGAAAAACGTCTGGAGACAGCCCGCAAGATGAACGTCCCGAAAGTTCCAGACCTCCATACCGCGCTTTTTCAACAGCAGCCGCCGGTCGGCATCGAATAAATCCCCCCGGTGACTCCGGCCCCTTCGGGAATCGAAGCATCCTTCCGAAACATTTGAACGGCTGTGATTTTCACCGGAAAAGGCCTGTCAAAGCAGTAAATACAGGAAAGGACCTGCATGAAGTTTTTACCTCACACAAGTCCTTTTCAAAAGGCTGTATGTCGCCCTTTATGTTTCAGTGTTCGCTTACACCGGCACGGCTTTCTTCCCTGGCTGCGTGATCGGCAGCCATGCGGCGGAGCCGTTTATTTCGCCGTACTTCGGCTTTCCGGTTGCTTTCCTTTATATTCGCGACGACGGACCGAGCCAACCAGCCCAAGAGACAGCCGGTCAAGAGAATCTTAATGGCCGGTAAATCCCAGTGTGTCGATAAGAGCAGTGCCAAGACGACGAAGGCAGCCGTGACGAGCGTTTTATTCATGAATCGATGCATCTCCCTGTAAACGTACATAAATAGCCTCAAATTGAATTTAATTATACACGCTTTTCGGGAATAAAACAAGCCGTAATCGCAGGGGCCGCTCCCCTTGCGTAAAGGCTAAATTTGGGCAAAGAGTTTTTCTTTGGTCCGTTCGGCTTCAGCTTTGATCTTTTCGATGTCGAGTTTGGTAAACTCTTTGTTCCGCAGGAGGACTTCCCCGTTTACCAAAACCGTGTCGACGTCCATGCTGTTGGCGCTGTAGGCCATGAGGCTGAGGGCGTCGTGTTTCGGGTACCAATGGAGGCCTTCGCGGTCGACTAAGGTGATGTCGGCTTTATAGCCGGCTTCGAGTTTGCCGATATCCGTATAGCCCAGGCATTTAGCCCCGCCTTCAGTCAGCATGTTGATAGCCGTTTCAGCCGGGATGACCGTCGGATCGAGGGTGTTGGCCTTATGGACCAGCGCCGCCAAGTGCATTTCTTCGACGATGTCAAGGTTGTTGTTGCTCGATGCGCCATCCGTGCCGAGACCGACGGTGATGCCCTTTTTCAGCATCTTAGCGATGGGAGCAAAGCCGCTGGCCAGTTTCAGGTTGCTGCCAGGGTTGTGGGCGACGCGGACGTGTTTTTTAAGCATAATATCCATGTCGTCGTCATCGACCCAGACGCAGTGGGCCGCCAAGCAGCCCGTATCGAAGAGGCCCAGGTCGTTGAACCAGGCAATAGGCGATTTGCCGTACTGCTGCTTAATGTTTTCGACTTCCCCCTTCGTTTCCGACAAATGGGTATGGATTTCAGCCCCTAATTCATGGGCCAAATCGACGACGCGGGAGAGGTATTCCGGCGTATTGGTGTACGGCGCATGGGGTCCGAGCATAACCGTAATGCGGCCGTCCCCTTTTTTATGCCAGTCTAAAAAGAGCTGTTTATTTTCTTTGAGGGCCGTTTCGGCACTGGGCGTAATGCCCGTCATGCCCCGGCTCAGGCAGGCCCGGATGCCCGACGCATCGACGGCGCGGGCGACATCGTCCATGAAGAAGTACATATCTGCAAAGGACGTCGTACCGCAGCGAATCATTTCGGCAATGCCGAGCATGGTCTGGGCGTAGACGACGTCGCCGTCAAGCTTATCTTCGGCCGGCCAGATTTTCTTCTGGAGCCAATCCATGAGCTGCATGTCATCGGCATAGCTGCGGAAGACAGTCATGGCAATGTGGTTGTGGGTGTTGACGAAGCCCGGAAGGGCCAGCATCTGCTTGCCGTCAATGACTTCATCGTAATCGGAAAGGACGGGATTTTCGGGAAAGCCCGTGATTTTCGTGCCGTCGATGGCAATATTTTGATCTTCTGTTACCTTGTGGTCCCGATAGAGGCCGACGTGCTGAATCAGTTTTTTCATCCGTATCCCTCTCCTCTTAGTCGAGATTCAAGTATTTGCGCTGTTCTTCACTGAGGGTATCGATGGCGTACCCCATGGAAGCCAGTTTGATCTTGGCGATATCGTCGTCGATTTCATGAGGAAGGACATAGACGTGGTTTTCAAGTTCCGTATGATGGTCGAGGATGTATTTGGCAGCCAGGGCCTGGACGGCAAAGGACAGGTCCATGATTTCAGCCGGATGACCGTCGCCGGCAGCCAAGTTTACCAGACGGCCTTCCGCCAAGAGGTTGATGACGTGACCGTTGGGGAGTTCATAGCCTTCGATGTTGTGGCGGGCTTCAAAATGGCGAACCGAGAGGGCTTCCAGTTCGGGACGGTTGATTTCGACGTCAAAGTGACCGGCATTGGCCAGGACGACGCCGTCTTTCATGTTCTTCATGTGTTCGCCGCGGATGACGTCTTTGTCGCCGGTCAAGGTAACGAAGATGTCGCCTACTTTGGCCGCTTTGGCCATAGGCATGACTTCAAAGCCGTCGAATACGGCTTCGATGGCTTTGATCGGGTCGACTTCGGTGACGATGACGTGAGCACCGAGGCCTTTGGCGCGCATAGCGCAGCCTTTACCGCACCAGCCGTAGCCGGCGACGACGACTTTCTTGCCGACGACAGTGAGGTTCGTCGTGCGCATGATGCCGTCCCACGTCGACTGGCCGGTGCCGTAGCGGTTATCGAAGAGATATTTGCAGTACGAATCGTTGGCTGCAATCATGGGGAACTTCAACTGGCCGGCTTTATCGAGGCCGTGAAGGCGGTTGACGCCGGTCGTCGTTTCTTCCGTGCCGCCGAGGAGGTTTTCCATAGCGTCGCTCCGCGTCGTATGCAGGAGGTGGACCTGATCACCGCCGTCATCGATGATGATGTCCGGATGATGGTCGAGGGATTTATTCAGAAAATCGAAGTATTCTTCATCGGTCGCGCCGTACCAGGCATAGACCGTGAGCCCGTCTTCGACGAGGGCTGCTGCGACGTCATCCTGAGTCGACAAGGGGTTGCTGCCGGTAACGATGACCTTAGCGCCGGCCCGGTGAAGGACTTCGGCCAAATATGCCGTCTTGGCTTCGAGGTGGACGCTGACGCAGATGGTCTTGCCCTTAAAAGTCTGTTCGGCTTTCAATTTGTCGCCAATGGCATTGAGGGCCGGCATGTGACGGTCGACCCAGTTGATTTTTTCATGGCCGCTCTTAGCTAATTTGATGTCGCGAATAATTGATTCCATACAGTTCATACCTCTTTCTATAATGAATGCTTGTCAAAAAATGTCTGTACAGCCTCCGTATCGGGGTGGCTGATGATGCCCTTTTCGGTGACGATGGCCCGGATGTTTTCATGAGGCGTCACATCAAAGGCCGGGTTGTAGACCGGCGTATCTGAAAGGGCTGTGGCAGCGCCTCTGAAGGAGCGGACTTCGTCGTGACTGCGCTCTTCAATGGGGATCTGACTGCCGCCGGCAAGGGACCGGTCAAAGGTCGACAGGGGCGCTGCAATGTACAAAGGAATACCCAAGACCTTGGCCATCAGAGACAGGCCGTAGGTCCCGATTTTATTGGCCGTATCGCCGTTGGCGGCAATGCGGTCGGCACCGACGATGATGGCATCGACGCTCTTTTCTTTCATCGTCCAGGCGGCCATGTTGTCGGTAATGAGCGTAACCGGAACACCGCCTGCCATGAGCTCAAAAGCCGTCAGCCGCGCTCCCTGCAGGAGGGGCCGCGTTTCATCGGCATAGACCATCTTGACCTGTCCCCGGCGATGGAGTTCAGAAATGACGCCGAGGGCCGTGCCGACGCCGGCTGTCGCCAGGGCTCCGGCATTGCAGTGTGTCAAAAGGGTCAAGGGGCGGTCCCCTTTCCCGATTTCATCGGCACCCCAGCCGGCCATGGCCGTATTGATGGCCACGTCGTCGGCATGGATGGCTTTGGCCTTGTCTTCTAAGACATGGACGATCGCCGTCGGACTTTCGCCGCCATGAGCCTTCGCGCAGGCCATCATTTGCTCCAAGGCCCAATGGAGGTTGACCGCCGTCGGGCGAGCTCCGTCAAGATTTGTGCAGATATCCTGAAGGGCCGTTATAAAAGGCTTATCACCGGGCTTTTCAAGGATAGAGCGAGCACCTAAGACGACGCCGTAAGCAGCGGCGACGCCAATAGCCGGGGCTCCTCGGACGGCCAGGACGGAAATGGCCTTATGGACGTCCTGCCAGGTCGTACAGGTCAGATAGGTTTCAGTAAAGGGAAGGACGGTCTGATCGAGGAGATAGAGGATTCCCTTTTCCCAGCGCAACGTTTCCATTATACCGTAAACCCTCCGTAAGCCTGGAGCGTGTGGTGGCAGGCACAGTCTTCATCGACGGGATAATTTTCGATGCTCTTTAAAATGAGCTGGCGCAGGCGCAGGGAGCTCTTGGCCATGGCATCGACGACTTCTTCATGGGTCAGGGGCTTATCGGAAATGCCGGCAGCAAAGTTGGTGACCATGGACACCGTGGCGTAGCAGATTTCCGCTTCCCGGGCCAGGCAGACTTCGGGAACGTTGGTCATGCCGACGATGTCGCCGCCGAGTTTTTGGAACATCCGGATTTCCGCCGGCGTTTCAAACCGCGGCCCTTCGGTGCAGACATAGGTTCCCTTAGCATGGAGACGGCAGTCTCCCGCGTCAGCCGCTGCCTGAACAACGTGGCGGCGCAAGGTTGGGCAGTAAGGTTCCGTCATGTCGACGTGAACGACGCCGTTGGCACCGCCGTCAAAGAAGGACGTGTGCCGGCTTTTTGTGAAGTCGATGAACTGGTCGGGCAAAACGAAGTCCCCGGGCTTGTACTCAGGATTCATGGATCCAACAGCCGTCGTCGCCAAAATGGCCGTGACGCCGAGGCGCTTCAATCCGAGAATATTGGCCCGATAGTTGATGAGGTGCGGCGGAATGGAATGCATCCGGCCGTGACGGGCTAAAAAGATGAGGTCCCGGTTCTGATACGTCCCCTTCCAGTAACGAATAGAACCGTAATACGTATCCATGTACCCTTCGCGGACATTGGACAAAATCTTCGGGTCACAGACTCCGGTACCGCCGATGATGGCAATAAGTCCCATGATAAAACCTCCCTTTATGAAATGAAGATCAATGCTTGTCTGCCCCGGCCTTTTCGTATAAAGCCGCTACTTCGTCGTGGGACAGGGTATACTTGGCGCCGCAGTAATGGCAGGTCATTTCGACCTGGGGATCCTTCAAGAGGGATTCTTTGTCTTCCGGGCGCAGGGATAGCAAGGCACTTTCAAAGCGCTGGCGCGAGCAGGTGCAGCGCCAGTAGAGATGCTGACGGTACAATTCTTTATAATGCATGCCGCCGAGGATGATGTCGATCAGGCCTTCTCCCTTGGGATGGTCCTTGAGGTACGTCGTCAAGGCGCCGACTTGGGTGATGTTGGCTTCGACACGGGCCAGGTCTTCGTCTTTAGCACCGGGCAGGGCCTGAACGAGGAAGCCGCCGGCAGCGGCAATGGTGTAATCCCGGTCGACGAGGACGCCTAAGTTGATCGTCGACGGCACCTGTTCCGACGTATAGAGGTAATAGGCGATATCTTCGGCAATTTCACCGGATACGAGGTCGGCCTGGCTGGTATAGGTCGTCGTCTTCGGCGTAAAGCGGGTCACGGTCATCTGGCCGTTGCGGCCGACGGCAGCCGAGACATCGAGTTTGCCGTTGGGCTTTAAAGGCAGATCAATCGTCGGATTGTCGACGTAGCCGCGAAGCTTATTGGTATCGAAGCAGTCGGCATGGACGGCGCCCAAAGGGCCGTCGCCGGCGATCTTAATGGATACGCCTTCGTGGTTCTTATAGTCTCCGGCGAGAAGGGCTGCCCCGGTCATGGTCCGGCCGAGAGCAGCGCAGGCCACAGGCGATAAGTTGTGGCTCTGACGGGCTTTTTCCACGATGCCTGCCGTAAAGGCGATGGACACGCGGATGGCCTCATCTGATGTATAGTGAATAATTTGATTGTCTCTGATCATAATCGATTCTATCCTTTCTCTACAAATCCAATCCTTATTATACAACATCTGTCCACCCCTAGCCAGTCCCGCCCCCAAAAGCCCCATCCATAGCGGCCGTCCTTTCCTTGCCTTTTACTCAATCATTCTATTTAAAATAGATAAAGTTTGTCCGCTTTTTAAGCAGGAATTTGCCGCCTTCATCTCGAATAGTATTAGGAAGCAGCCAAGAAGGAGTGATATCCATGAAGACAGAAAAGAAAACGATTCCCGTACAGGAAGAAGTATATCCCGACGAAGTCAAGGAAATGGCCCTCTGTCCGCCGGCTCCGGAAACGGAAACGGACGACCCGGAAGCGCCGTATATGGCTTCCGATATGTATCAGCGCATCGTCGCTTTGATCAACAACTTTGAATCGGAACTCCCCGATACGATGCAGGCCGGAGGCCGCCTGGTCTCGGCCGGCGACATTACCTTCAGCATTCAGGATATCGGCTACTGGGACCCGAATATGATCGTCTTTTACGGCGAACTCTCGGACGGCTCGGCCGTCGAACTGGTCCAGCACCTGTCCCAACTCAACCTGCTCTTGGTAGCTGTCCCCCGACAAGATGACATCCAAAAACCGCGCCGGGTCATCGGCTTTACCCAAAAAGCAGAACCCGACATCATAGACGATGCTCAAGATTAAGTATTATTACGAAAGGATATGCCTTTAATGAAACATGAACTCCCTTATTTTTATATCGGTTCGGCCTACGGCGGTAATCAGGATTGGCTGACGGACCGCATGATGAATCTCGGCGGCTGCGCTGCCGTGACGGCCTGCGATTCTTCCATTTATTTTACGCGCTATAAAGACGCCCAAGGCCTCTATCCCTACGAGACTGAAGACGTCGCCAAGAAGGACTACATCGCCTTTACCAATGTCATGAAGCCCTATCTCCGTCCGCGCTGGGGCGGCATCGACCGCCTCGACATGTATATCGACGGCATGGGCCAATTCCTGACCGACCACGGCGACGACGACATCACCATGGACCCCTGGTCCGGCGATAAGACGGCAGCGGAAACGAAAGACGTCATCAAGGCTCAAATCGACGCCGGATGGCCCATCCCCCACCTGGTCCTGCATCACAACAATCCCAACTTTAAATTCTATGACTGGCACTGGTTCTTACTGACGGGCTACACCGAATTCGACGGCGACTTCATGGTCAAAGCCGTTACCTACGGCTCCTGGCGCTGGCTCGACTTCGACGGGCTGTGGAATACGGGTCACCGCAAAAAAGGCGGTCTCATCCTCTATCATCGTCATTCCTAAGACCGGTATCCCGGTCCTATTTACGAAAAACTCTCCAGCTGCATCGCCAAGCGGTGTAACCGGAGAGTTTTTTTATTTCATGAAATTCGCCGTCCTAAGCCACTGCCGAACGGCATCGGACGTTTCGCCCATCTCGTCATGACGGAGGACGAAGCCTTCATAGACGTCCGCGTCGGGCTCGAGTGCGGCAATGTCTTCGACGGTATCGACAAAATCACTGTCCCCGGACGAAGCCACGGCATACAAGGCCTTTCCGGAAAAATCGTTTTCCGTCAAAAAAGACGTAACCGGTGCCGGAAGGGCATCCCACCAAATGGGATAGACCAAAACGACCGTATCGTACCGGCTCATATCGCCGACGTGGCTTTTCAGCTCCCGTTGTTCATCACGGGCAGCCGCCGCCTTTTCATCACGAATCATGGCATCGTAGTCGGCGGAATAAGGCTTTTCGGCCAAGATGGAAAAGACGTCGCCGCCGGTTTCCCGGGCGATTTCGTTGGCAATCATGGCATCGTTTCCGATGATTTCACCGTCTTTTACATTGAGGCTGGCCGACGTCATGACGTCGTATTCCTTGGAATGAATGGCTTGGGCATCTGTATTATCGGGATACGTAAAATAAGCAATGAGGACGCGGCGGGGATTCCCCTGGCCGTTATGGACGACAGCCGTCGAAACCGGCTTCTTTTCATTTTGGGCAAGGGTTTCCCGATGGGTATCATTGTCAGTCCGTGCCGGACCTCTGGCACAGGCGGACAGAAGGAGTGTTAACACAAGAGTCCCCACGAGGACAGAAGCACGTTTTATCATAGAGAAATCCCCCATCAGTTAATTTCTTATCTATACTTTATATTATACGATAGTAAGATTCCCTTGTAAAACAACAGTCTGTGCCATACCGGATTCTCCGATGCCAAAAAGGCCTGCATCGAGACGATGCAGACCTAAATAGAAACTATGATTTTTTTACTTTAAACCAGGCGGCGTACATCGTCGGCAGGACCAAGAGGGTCAGGACGGTGGCCACCAAGAGACCGCTGGCAATGGCCACGGCCATGGGGCCCCAGAAGACACTGGTCATCAAGGGGACCATGCCTAAGATAGCCGCCGCGGCCGTCAGCATGATGGGCCGAAAGCGCAGGATGGCCGAATCGATGATCGCGTGCCACGGGTCTTCGCCGGCAGCCATATGCTTTTCGATCTGGTCGAGGAGGATGATGGAATTGCGGATGATGATGCCCCCTAAGGCTAAGATGCCGAGGTAGGCTACAAAGCCCAAGGACTCTCTAAAGAGAAGCATCCCCAGGGAGACGCCGATAAGTCCCATAGGCGCCGTAATCAGGGTCAGTCCCATAAGGGGCAGGCTCCGGAGCTGGAACATGAGCAAGGTCATGATGATGATGACCATGACCGGCACGGGACCCAAGAGATATTTCAAGGATTTTTGGCTGTTTTCCAGAGAGCCGTCCACTTCGACGTCGTAGCCAAAGGGCATATTGTTACGGATGTCGGCGATGGAATCGTAAGCCTTTTGCGTCGCATCATCGGCCGTTCCCGACTTGATGCCGCCGTTAATCGTGACCGTCGGCTTTAAGTTGCGGCGCCAAATGAGGCCGTCTTCACCTTGATAGGAAATGCGGGCGATCTGTTCCAAGGGAACGTAGCCGGCTTGGCCGACGTAGACCGGCAGACTCTGGATGGCTGAAAGATCCTTGCGGTCCTTATCGTCGAGGCGAAGCTGAATATCGATGGTCTTATCCGGTGCATAGTACTGGGCCACTGTCGCCCCGGACAGTTCCGTATACAGGGTCTGAGCAATATCCTGACCGGAAATCCCCATGGCCCGCAGTTTATCCTGGTCGAGCTCAACGTGCATAACCTTGTCTTTCTGATCCCAGTTAAGGAAGACATTTTCCGTATTCGGGTCTTTGGCAATGCGGGCGGCAATCTCTTCGGCATAGGCTTTGACCTTGTCCTTATCGTAACCTGATACGCGCATCATGATGGGATAATCCGACGGCGGCCCCAAAGAGATGTGCTTAATATTGCTGCGGACGTTGGGGAACTTATCGGCCAGCTCCGTCTTCAAGGAGGCTGCCAAGGCTTCCCGCGATTCCGTATCCTTGGCGACGACGACGAACTGGGCGTAATTATCGGCCGGAAGGACGGGCTCGACGGTCAGGACGAACCGCGGTGCCCCTTGGCCGACGTGGTAGGAGTAATTCTTCAATTTATCCTGCTGGCCGTCAAGGTACCGGGCCAGACGGGACGCTTCTTTTTGCGTCGCTTCCATAGAGGAGCCCTCAGGCAGGGTCATTTCAACGATCAGTTCCGGCCGCAAGGACGGCGGGAAAAATTCTTTCGGAATAAAATAGGTCAGTCCGGCCGAAATGACGAAGACTGCAGCCGTCCCTCCGATGACGATGACACGATGGGTCAGGCACCAGTTCAGGACCTTGCGGAAAAAGACGTAGAAGCGACTGGTATACAGCTTTTCCGGGGCCTCGCCCTCTTTCTGTTTGGGCTTGATGAGGTAATAGCCGAAGAGAGGCGCTACCATGACCGATACGATCCACGACAGGACCAACGCTGCCGTGATGACCGGGAATAGGGCTTTACAAAATTCAGCGGCGGCGCCATCGGAAAAGGCGACGGGAATGAAGCCGGCGCAGGTAATGAGGGTCCCGGTCAGCATCGGTTTAGCCGTAGCCCGAAAGGCGTAGCAGGCGGCGTCGATACGGCTCCTCCCTTTTTCGAGCTGGACGGTCATCATTTCGACGGCGATGATGGCGTCGTCGACGAGGAGGCCCAAGGCGATGATCAGGGCCCCTAAGGATACCTTATGAAGGTCGATGCCGGCGATTTCCATGACGCAGAAGACGCCCGTAAGGACCAAGGGAATGCAGAAGGCGACGACGAGGCCCGTCCGCAGGCCCAGGGTGATGAAACTGACGACGAGGACGATGGCAATGGCTTCCCACAGGGTTTCCGTAAAGTCACTGATGGACTCTTTGACGATCTGCGGCTGATCAGAGACCTGGTTCATTTCCATGCCGGCCGGAAGATCGGCCTTGACGCTTTCTTGAAGTTTCTTCAGATTTTCTCCGAGCTTCAAATTGTTGCCGCCGTCCTTCATGGACAGGGCGATGCCGACGGCGGGTTTTCCATTGTAGAACATCTTAGGATCGGCCGGTTCCGTATAGCGTCTTTCTACGGTGGCAATGTCGCCCAGACGGAAGACGCGGCCGTTGGCATTGATAGGCAGGTTGCGGATGCCTTCGACGTCCTTAAAGACGCCGGACAGGCGAAGATAAACGTTGTCCGACTCAGTGTTCACCATGCCGGCCGGCGTCATCTCATTTTGGCCCTTAACGGCATTGGCGATGACCGTCGGCGGAATACCCAGTTCGGCCAGTTTGGCATTGGCCACTTCGATATAGATCTTTTCCGACTGTTCGCCGACGAGTTCGACCTTGCTGACGTCGTCGACATTCATCATCATGCGGCGTATCTTTTCGGCTTTCTGCCGCAGCTCTTCATAAGAATAGCCGTCGCCCGTGAGGGCATAGATGGAGCCGAAGACATCGTCGAAGCGGTCGTCATAATAAGGTCCGTAGACGCCGTCGGGCAATTCACGCTTGACGTCTTCCGTCAAGTTTCTGACTTCGTGCCACGTATCGCGGATGCTGCTCTGCGGCGCCTGATCGTCCAAATTGACGTAGATGACCGATTGCCCGGGCCGAGAATAGCTCTTAAGGTAATCGAGATGCGGCGTGTCCTGGAGCTTCTTTTCAATCTTGTCGGTCACCTGTTCTTCCATCTGTTCTGCCGTGGCTCCCGGCCAAGCGACGGTGACGATCATGGTCCGCACGGTATATGTCGGGTCTTCCATGCGGCCGAGCTTGACGTAGGAAAAGACGCCGGCAATGGCCACGAGGATGATGAAATACCAGACTAAGGCCCGGTTGCGGAGGGATACTTCTGATAAGTTTCTCATACATCGGCCCCCTCAGTGCGGACTTTTTCGCCGGCCCGGAGTTTATGGACGCCGGCTGTAACGACGATGTCCCCTTTTTGAAGGCCCTTGACCTTGACGCTGTTATCACCAAAAGCTTCAACGGACACATTTTTCAGGGACAAGGTCTTATCCTTGCCGACGACCCAGACTTGAGGCGTACTCCCGGTCTGATAGATGGCCGATAACGGCAGGACGACCGCATCGGCGGCAGCCTGTTCTTCACCGGCATTGGCAACCGACGCCGTCATGCCCAATTGCAGGCCCTGGGGCGGGTTTTGCAGAGTAATATTGACTTCATAGGTCCGCGATACAGCATCGGCCATGGGGGCGACTTCGCGGACGACGCCGGACACGGTCTGATTCTGAAGGGCCCAGAAGGACACGGTCACGGCTTTTCCGACGGGAAAGTCGGCTAATTTATTTTCCGGTACGTTAATGGTCACTTCCAGATCTCCGTCATGGACCAAGGTGACGACGGGCTGACCGGCCGGGACGACCTGCCCCACTTCGGCAGTGACGGCAGCGATGACGCCGTCGGCATCGGCCGTAAGCTGGGTATAAGACAACTGATTGTCCTGCGCCTGCTGGCCGGCCTGAGCTTGATTATACTGGGCTGCTGCCCGGTCATAGGCCGTTTGGAACTGATCGAGGTCGGCGGCACTGACGGCATCGGAGCTGTAAAGTTCCTTATAACGCTTTAAATTAGCTGCCGCCAGCTGGAGCTGGGCCGCGGCTGCGTCGACCTGAGCCTGAGACTGGTTGACGGCCTGCATGATGTCTTTCGGATCGACGGTCATCAAGACGTCGCCGGCCTTGACCCGCGTGCCGAGCTGGACGTTACGCGTCGTAATCCGGCCGCCGGCCTGGAAAGAGAGCTTACTTTCATAGCGCCCTTTTACCGTCCCCGAATAGGTACCGGCCGTACTGTCATTCGTTTTTCCGACTTCCATGGTCTTTACCAATTGATCCGGTTCGGCCGCGGTCTGATCACTGCCGCAGCCGGCTACACTCACGGCAGCCACGACAGCCATCGCGGCGAGGATGTACTTCATGAAACCCCTTTTCATCGTGTCATCTCCCCCTTTTCCTTCACAGCGCGTATATCGGCTTCCTCAGCCCGCTCAGCAATGGCGTGCAGCATGGTCAGCATCTCATCGCGCTTCGTTTCATCAAAACCTTCTACAAGATAGGTAATCCAGGTTTCTAAAACTCCTGCCAACTCCCCTTGAATGTCCCTGGCTTTAGGCGTCAGATAGATAAACTTAAAGCGCCGGTCGCCGTCCTTTTGGCGGCGGCAGACATAGCCCTTCTCTTCCAAGGTTTTCAGGCTGCGAGCGACGAGGGCCTTATCGGCCTTCATTTCGTTACAGAGCTCGCTTTGGCTGGAGCCGTCGAAATCATAGAGGGTCATGAGGGTCACGTATTCTGAATAAGACAGGTTCCAAGGCTGACAGGCTTCGGTAATATAGGCCTGGGACCGCATATTGATAACCCCGAAATCGTGACCGACACATAAGTAATTCATCTTATTGTCCCCTTTATTAGTTGATTGAATCAACCATTTTCTTATAGTATAGCAAAGGGATTTGCCAAAAGCAAGAAAAAAAAGAGGATGCCCTTACGAAGGCAATCCTCTTACATCTGTATTATTTTCCTAATTTTTCAGCCATGGCGGCAAGTTTAGCCCCGATGACGGGCAGTTTAGAAAGGTCCGTTACGGCAACGGCCCGGAAGGCGAAGATGCCGATGAGATAGACGACGGCAGCAGCCGTCATGGCCAGGATGGTGGCCAACGTATTCCCTACCAGGTTGAGCAGGCTGTGGTGGATAATCCAAGCCGTACCGGCCATGGCAGCCCCGGACAGGAACAAGCGGCCGACATAGCCCCACTGGACGCCGTAGCCGACGAAACGGCGGGCAAAATAGAGGTTCAAGGCTGTAGCTACGGCTAAATCGGCGTTGGTCGCCCAAGCGGCCCCGACTTCACCGAGCCAGGGAATAGCCGTCAGATGCCAGCTCAAGAAAATCTTAACGACAGCTGCGGCAGCCATATTGTAAAGCGGCACTGCCGTCCGTCCCATCCCCTGCAGAAGGCCGCTGGTGATCTGCTGGAGGCCGACGAGAAAGACCGAAATGGACAACACACCGATGGCAGGCCCTGCAGCCGGCGTGGCATACAAGAGACGCGAAATAGGAACGGCTAACACGGCCAGACCGAGGCAGGCCGGGATGGTAATGACGTTGGCAATGCGCATGGCCGTATGGGTCCGAGACAGGACGACGTCCCTTTTCCCCTGGGAAAAGGCCGCTGAGACGGCCGGTACTAAGCTGGTCGCCAAAGAAATCGTCAAGATTGCCGGCAATTGGACGAGGCCGTTGGCCATGCCCGTCAGGTAGCCATAGAGGGCTGTCGCCTCATGGGTGCTGTAACCGGCCGCTTCCAGCCGCAGGGGCACGATAAAGAGGTCGATGCTGGCTACGGCCGGAAGGAGCATGTTAGCTGCCGCTACGGGAACGGCTAAGACGACGAGGCGGCGGATGATGTGCCGCGCCGACTGGATGACGAAGACGCCGTCGTCATCGGGTAACGGATTCCGTTGATGACGGTAGTATAAGAAGGCGATGAGGATGAGCCCTGCCGCTGCCCCGGGGACGGCGCCGAAAGACGCACCGGCCGCCGCCCACTCAAGGCCTCTGGGCAGGAAAATCCAAGCTAAGGCTAGCATCGTGCAGACGCGGACGAATTGATCGGCCATCTGGGACAGAGCCGTCGGCGTCATGAGCTGCAGGCCTTGGAAATAGCCGCGGAAGCAGCAGACGATGACCGATAAGCTTAAGGCCGGCCCTAACACGGCCAGTGCCGGCAGGGCCCGACTGTCGCGGACGATGCCGAACTCGATCATAGCCTGGGCTCCAAAAGGCAGGGCCAGGCCGCAGAGGACGGCGACGACGGTCATAAAGGCCAAGGTCACGTGAAAGATGCGGCGGACGCCGCTGTAATGGCCTCGGGCCGCTTGTTCGGCAATCATGATCGACACGGCGATGGGAATACCGGCGCCGATGATGCTGAGGAGCAGGATGTAGACCGGATAGGCCATCTGATAGAGGCCGATGCCCTCGCCGCCTAAGAGACGCGATAAGAAAATACGGTTCAACCCGCCTAAGATCTTGACGACGATACCGGCTACGGTGAGGACCATAGCACCGCGTAAAAAGTTAGTCACGGGAATCCTCCTTTCGGAGGGCAGAAAAGGCCGTCAGCAAGGTCTGGATAAAGTCGAGGATATCGGCGATACCGGAAAGGGACACGCGGACCATGACCGGTATACTGGGAACGAGGCGGAAGCGGCTGCGCAAGGGCTTTTCAAGTTTCGTCAAATCGGGCATGTCCGAGACGCGGCGCCACTTGATTTCGAGGACGTCCTTCTTCTGGGCGATGAGGACCATCCCCTGAGCCTTGGCTTCGAGGCGGGTTTCTGTCACCTGCAGGAGCTTTTCGACGTACGAACTGGGTCGGCCGTAGCGGTCTTCCAATTCGCGGCGCAGCTCGTCCAGTTCTTCTTTCGACGAAACGACGGCCAAGCGCTGGTACATGTCGATTTTCTGACCGCCGTTTTGAATATATTCGTTGTCGATAAAGGCGTCGACGTGGATTTCCATGACCGTTTCCGGCGGCGGCGGTTCCACTTCTTTCCCGGTCTGGGCCTTGGCAATGGCTTCTTCCAGCATATGGCAGTACATGGCAAAGCCGACGCTGGCAATGTTGCCGTGCTGTTCCCGACCGAGGAGGTTGCCGGCGCCGCGGATTTCAAGGTCGCGCATGGCGATTTTAAAACCGGAACCGAGTTCGGTAAATTCCTTGATGGCTTGGAGCCGTTTTTCAGCGACTTCAGACAAAACCTTGTCCCTGCGGTACAAAAAGTATGCATAGGCCATGCGGTGGCTCCGACCGACGCGGCCCCGCATCTGATAGAGCTGAGACAGGCCGAAGTGGTCGGCATCGTAAATGATGATCGTATTGGCATTGGCTACATCGAGGCCGTTTTCGACGAGGCTCGAACAGAGGAGGACATCGTACTTTCCTTCATAGAAATCGAACATCATCGACTCGAGCATGCTGCCGGCCATCTGACCGTGGGCAATACCGATGGTTACGTCGGGCAGAAGGGCCTGCAGTTCGTCCTTCATGCGTTCGATGGAAGCGACACGATTATAGACGAAAAAGACCTGGCCGCCCCGCCGCTTTTCGCGCATGATGGCGTCACTGACGATGCGGGCGTCGTATTCAGCGACGTAAGTCTGGACCGGGAAGCGGTCCGTCGGCGGCGATTCGATGACCGACATTTCCCGCAGGTTGACCAAAGACATGTGGAGAGTCCGCGGAATCGGCGTAGCACTGAGGGACAAGACGTCGATATGAGCGGCCCAGGCCTTCCATTTTTCTTTTTGGGCGACGCCGAAACGCTGTTCTTCGTCGACGACGAGAAGGCCCAGGGACTTGAATTTAACGTTCTTGTTGAGCAGGCTGTGAGTCCCGATGAGGATGTCGATATCGCCGGTCAAGGTCCTAGCCAGGATCGATTTCTTTTCTTTGTAGGAACGGAAACGGTTGAGGACTTCGACGTGGACACCGAAGGGACCGAACCGTTCCATAAAGGTCTGGAAGTGCTGCTGAGACAAGACCGTCGTCGGTACCAAGACGGCAACCTGCTTACCGGCTGTGACGGCCTTAAAAATAGCCCTCATGGCCACTTCCGTCTTGCCGAAGCCGACATCCCCGCAGACCAAGCGGTCCATAGGCGTCGGTTTTTCCATGCTGTCCTTGATTTCACGGACGGCTTTTAACTGATCTTCCGTTTCTTCATAGGGAAAGGCTTCTTCAAATTCTTTCTGAAAGGGCGTATCCGGCGGGAAGGCATAGCCGGAGACGACCTCCCTTTTGGCGTAGAGGGCAACGAGTTTTTCAGCCAAATCGGTAATCGACTTCTGAGCCTTAGAGCGTATCTTCTGCCAGTCCGAGCCGCCCATCTTCTGTAATTTTGGCGTATCGCCTTCGTTGCCGATGTAGCGCTGGAGCAGGGATAACTGGTCCGTCGGCACGTAAAGAATATCCTTTCCCGCATAGTGGATCTCGAGATAATCTTTATGGACGCCATCCATTTCAATGGTCTTAATGCCCATGTAGCGGCCGATGCCGTGGACTTCATGGACGACGTAGTCGCCGGCCTTCAGACTGGTAAAGACGCTGATTTCCTGGCCCTTAGCTACGCGGTGACGCAGGCGTCGTTTCTGAGTGCCGAAGACGTCTCGTTCGGCGACGACGACGACCTTGGCATAAGGCAGTTCAAAACCGTCGTGGATTTCCCCTTCGACGATATACATGCCGCCGGCGGCGCTTTTTTCATCGTCATAATCGGCAATTGAAAGGTCATGCTGCTTCATCCAGGCTTTGAGGGAGGCAATGCGCTCTCTGCTGTTGATGACGAAGACGATGGTATTGCCTAAGCTTCGCCAATGGCCGACTTCTTCTTCGAGGAGGTTGAACTGCTTTTGGAAGCTGGCCATCATCTTGGCAGCAAAGCTGAAGGACTCGTCAATGAGCATATCGGGCACGGATTGGGCCATAAGGGACAAGACGATTTGAGGAACTTTTCGTTCCGGCGAGACCATGTTTTTCCACGATGCCAGGACGCCTTTGTAATCGTCCGATTCTTTGAGAACCTTTTTAAGGCCGTCACGGACCCGATTCGGTTCATCCCAGATGATGGTCCCTTCTTCGACGTAATCGAGGAGGGTATACTTCTCATCGTCCGCCGTCGTCAAGGACACGGGCAAAATCCGCGCCCGTTCGGCATCATACAGCGACTTTTGGCTGTCGACGTCGAAGGCGCGGATGCTTTCCAGTTCATCGCCAAAGAAGGCCAGGCGCAGGGGCTGCGGTTCATTGACGGCAAAGACGTCGACGATGTCGCCGCGGACGGAAAAATGGCCTCGCCGTTCGACCATGTCGACCCGTTCATAACCGGCGTCTACGAGGTGCTGCAACAAGTCATCGCGGTCGTATTCTCCTTGGATTTCGACGTCGATGGCCGCATCGTCGATGCGCTGGGGAGCCATGACGTACTGTGCCGCTTCTTCCGGCGCAGCCAAGACGAGAACCGGATCCCCTTGGCGCAGACGGCCCAGGGCTTCCATCTGCCGAGCCATCCGGTCGAGACTTTTAGCCGTCGTCGTAAAGACAGCCTTATCGACGACGGGAAAGTCGAGAACCTTTACGTCAGGCGCCAAAAAGGCCAGGTCCGCCTGCCAGGCCGCAGCCTGTTCCCGCGACGGGACGACGAGGACGACCTGACGGGGGCCTTCGTGCAGTACCTTAGCGACCAGAGCGCTCTTGACAGAGCCGCTGAGGCCGTAGATGCTGTGACAGCCGGGCTTTAAAAAGGCCTCCCCGGCGGACCGGATATTTTCATCTTGATTCATCCATTGAAAGAATTGCTTCATGCTTTTTTACCTCATGACAAAGGGGGCTTTAGTTTCCCAAAGCCCTCGATAATTATCATCATACTTGCGTGGTTTTTATTATATCATAGTTCATTCGTCCCGACTAGGCACATTATCGTCCCGCCGCGCCCTGCATGATAAAGGCTTCCCGTTCCTTACGGCTCATCTTGAGGAGGCTCTTTTCTTTCAGGGTATCTTCATAAGACGGAGCGGCATCGCCTAAGGTTTCCATCCGCTTTTCCACATCGCGGCGGATCTGAGGCAGCATGTCGTAGAGGTGCTGACCCGGGCAGTCCGTACTGTTGACGTCACGGTGACCGACGATGGTCGCGGCACTCGGCGTGATTTCATAAATCTTGCACAGCCAGGCAACGAGGCCTGTCAGGGCATGGAGCTGAGCCGGCGTGGGGATTTCTTTATCGAAGTTCCCCGTGACGTTGATGCCGACGGTGTGATAGTTCTGCCCTTGGGCATGGGCTCCGACCGTCGCTAAGGGACGTCCCCGTTCGATGGTCCCGTCTTTGCGGATAACGTAATGGTAGCCGATGCCGGCCCAACCGTTCGCTAAATGGGCTCGGTGAATGGCAGCCGCCGACGTATCGCCGTCAGGGATGCCGACGTGGTGGATGACAATCATGTCCGTCTTGGGCCGCAGCAATAAGGGTTCATTGAAGCGGAAATTCGTTTCCTTAATGGCCATCGGTTCGGCCGGGGCTGCATCCGTTGCCGGATGATAGGTCCTCAGGACGCCGCGGGCTCCGGCAGGCTTCGCATCCCGCGGTACACTGCTCACGGCGACGGGCTGACATTCTGAGGATTCGCCGTCTGTCGAAGATTTGGCAGGGGAATCCCCTTTCGTCCCCCTCTTTTCGGACGACGATTTTTTATCGACGCCCTTTTGCTTTACCGTCGCCTTTCCTTTTTCAGCAGCCGCCTTCGTTACGGACTGATTCGAATCGGAAACGGCACCGACCGTATAGGCCGCTTCGAGGTCCGACGGCGATGCCGCCAACGACAGGCTTGAAAAACCAAAAGCCAGCCACAGCGCAACGGCCAGGGCTGACAGGGTCTTGCTTTGTTTCATGATTTAGTACACTTCCCCATGATGATTTTGAATGTGTGCGACCAGGCGGTCCCACAAAGGCTGCGGCTCGGGATGACCGTACGTGCCGAGGGCAATATGCGGCTTAGCCCGGCCGTGATAGTCGCTGCCGATGGTCGCCATCAATTCGTGTTCATCGGCAATCTGACGGTAAAAGGCAGCCGTAGCGTCATCGTGATAGCTGCAGTAAGCTTCGATGCCGTCGAGGCCGAGGGCGATGAGGGTTTCCGTCAAGGGACGGTTCTGCTTCATATTGGCTCCGGGATGGGCCAATACGGCGGCGCCGCCCTGATCGTGAATGATATCGACGGCCTTTGAAAAGTCCATGAAGGTCATGGGGATGAAGGCCGGTCCCCCCTGACCGCAGATGTCCCAGCCGAAGTTGACATAGGGGGCATCGCTGCGGCTGCCGCCCGGCCGATAGGGTGCCAGGACGGGGCAGTCGGCATTGCGCGGATCCGAAAGGGCAACGCGGGCGATGTGGACCGAAGCGACGACACCGCTGGTACAAAGTTTCCAAATGGCGTCGCGGTCGAGGACGATGCCTAAGGCTTCGACGGCGTCGAGCACTTTGTCGGACACGACTTTTCGTTGGCCGTACACATCCTTTTCAATCTCCTCAAATACGGCGGCATCGGGATGAATCCCATAGCCTAAGAGGTGAAAGTTCTTCCCCTCATGCTGACAACTGATTTCAATGCCCGGTATGAGGCGCAGTCCCAGACGGGACGCTTCTTCCCGTGCTTCGGGAATGGCCCGGGTGGAATCGTGGTCGGTGACGGCTACGGCCTGTACCTTGGCGTCAGCGCACTGGCGCATCAAGTCGGCCGGATCAAACTGACCGTCCATGCTGTATTTTGTATGCATGTGCAAATCAAGCCATGTTTCCATACTCTACACTCCCTCTCATTTAAATGTCGCCCTTATTATACTACGCATGACGGCGCCGTGCCAGTAAGAAGTAAGTAAGATATGGGCGCTCAGCGAGTCAGTTTATAAATGAGGGCGTTGCAGATAGCGGCGGCAATGGTGCTGCCCCCTTTTCGTCCTTTAGCGACGATATAAGGGACGCCGGCTTCCATGATGACGTCTTTGGCGTATTCGACGTTGACGAAGCCGACGGGAACGCCGATGATGAGAGCCGGTGCGATGCGTCCTTCATCGATGAGTTCTTTCAGGCGCAAAAGGGCTGTCGGCGCATTGCCGACGGCGATGATGAGCGGTCCCGTAAGACCGGCGGCCTTATCCATCGAGGCTTGAGCCCGCGTCGTCCCCTGTTCCCGGGCCGCAGCGGCTACGTCGTCATCGGCCATGAAGCAGACCTTTTGGCAGCCCAGTTTCGTAAGACCGGGCTTACTGATTCCCATACAGGCCATATTGGTATCGGTCACGATGGTGCAGCCGCCTTTCAAGGCTTCTAGGGCCTTCGTTACGGCACCGTCGCTGAAGCGCAGGTTGCGGACGTAATCGAAGTCGGCGCTGGTGTGAACGACGCGCTTGATGATGTCCTTTTCATCGGGCGGAAGCTCAATGGGCCCCAATTCGCTTTCAATAATTTCCATGCTGCGGCGTTCGATGTCGGCCGGTAAAATATGTTCTATCTTCATACAGATTCATCCTTTCTGAAACGGCCTCGATCCCGGCAGGCTTTGAGGAAGTGAGCAGCCCAATCCGGATTTCCGAGGAAATGGAGGTGGAGATAACTGGCGGCTAGGGTTTCACCGGCTACGCCGCCGGGCCAGGAACGCCGACTTCCGGCCTTATAGGCCGTAAAGGCCTCCCCTTCCAGAGAACTCTTGGAATAATGGAATTCATGGGCCGGTATGGTGTCACCGGCCTTACAGAGGAGGTTGTCTTCTTCTGCATGTAAGGTCACGTAACCGAAGTGCTGCAGGGACGTCGTCATAAAGGTCTCACCGGGAACGGCACCGACCCAGGCCCAAAGCTTCCCGTCGTCGCCGCGAAAATACTGATGGAGATACATGAAGCCGCCGCATTCGGCAAAGCAAGGCAGTCCGCCTTTCAAGGCCTGTCTGATCTGGCCGCGCATGCTTTCGTTACCTTCAAGTTCTCGAGCGTAAAGTTCGGGATAGCCGCCGCCCAGGTAGAGACCGTCGCAAGGCGGCAGATGGCTGTCGTGAAGGGGGCTGAAAAAAATCAATTCGGCCCCGCAGCGGCGAAGGACGTCGAGGCTGTCTTCATAGTAAAAGCAAAAAGCCTCGTCACGGGCCACGGCAATGACAGCCTGTCGTTCCGTCTCCTCTTCTTTCCCCGCTTCCAGCGCGTCGCCTTCGGCAAGGGGCGAGGCTGCCCGGGCCAGGGTTAACAGGCCGTCGAGGTCGATATGCATTTCAGCTGCGTCCGCCAGGCGCTCCATAATATCCTGAAGGTTCTGTATTTCTCCGGCCGTCACTAATCCCAGGTGGCGACTGGAAAAGGCGCAGTCCGGAAGATCCGGAAGGGCGCCTAAAGCCGTAAGGCCCGAGGCTATTTCCCAAGCCTCCTTAAAGTGGGCGTATACCATGGGTTTTATGCGGTTTACGATAAAGCCGACGACGCGGCTGTCGGGATAAAAATCAGCCATTCCCTTTAAGACGGCACCTAAGGAGAGCCCTGCCCCACGGCCGTCGACGACAAGGACGACGGGCGTATCGGTAGCGACGGCGACGTCATAGGCACTGGCTTCGTGACCCGTTCCGACACCGTCGTAATAGCCCATGGCCCCTTCGATGAGGACCAGGTCGGACTTTTCTCCGTGACGGCAAAGAAGCTGCCGGGCCGCTTGGGCTCCTTTTTCGCCGTGGCCGAAGAGGAAGAGATCGAGGTTGTACGACGGGGTGTGAAGGACGCGGCGGTGGAACATGGGATCGATATAGTCCGGGCCGGACTTAAAGGCTGTCAGGGACAATCCGCGTTTTTTTAAAGCCTGAAGCAGGGCACAGACGACGGTCGTCTTGCCGCTGCCGCTTTTGGGAGCTGCGATTAACAGCCGCGGAATCGTGGATCGATGCGCCATAGGAACCTCCTTTATAAGACCGTCAGGAAACATCGGAACGGCGGACGATAGTTACAATAAAAATCGGATTCTGGGCCATCATGAGATGGCTGGCGCCGACTTTTTGGCTGCGGGCCGCGCTGACCTGAGTAATATCGAGATCATACTCGGGATGAAATCCGTAGTAGGCCGTAAGGGCCGCCAAGGTCTCGATGGTAATGGCCGTGACGACGACGGCACAGGCTTCATTTTTCCGGTAAACCTCGTCGAGGATAGCTGCCAGCCTCCCCTTGGTTCCGCCAATAAAGACATAGTCCGGCGGCGTTTCCACATCCTTCAGCCGCACGCCGGCATCACCGGACACGACGGTGACATTGGCCAAATCAAAATGGGCGATATTTTGCTTCAAGACCCGCAGGGCATCGTCGTTTATTTCAAAGGCATAGACTCTTCCAAAGGGCGCCTGCAGAGAGAGTTCCACCGTACAGGATCCCGTGCCGGCACCGATATCGTAGACGACGGCATCGGCAGCCGGTGCCAGTTTCGACAAGGCCACGCTGCGGATTTCCTGTTTTGTCATCGGTGCCTTGCCCCGCAAAAAAGCCTCGTCGGTCAGGCCGTGTACAGGGCGCTGCCAAGGACGGGCGTCGTCATTTTCAATCATCATGACGGCTAAGGCGTCGTCCCCTCTTTCCGTAAAGTCAGCAGCCGTACCGCGAAGAATGACTTCGTCGTCATAAGAGAGATTACAGCCGATGGCAACCCGCACGGCTCCGAGACCGGCGTCACAGAGACTGCGGCAGAGGGCAGCCGGTGATTCGCTGCCGCCGGTGAGGACGAAGACCTTGGCATGCTGGCGTACAGCCGGAATAAGCGGTTCCTGCCGGCCATGGCGGCTGACGATGAAGACGTCATTCCAAGATGTCTCCAAGGCCGCGGCAAAGTAGACCAAACTGCTGATGCCGGCGATACGGGTCACGGTGCAGTCCGGGATGTTCTTCAATAAGGCTGCCAGGCTGAAAAAGCCGACATCCCCTGATACCAAGACAGCCATGGGCCCGTCCTCCTCCGTCCGCGACGCCGCCAGGCGGCAGATTTCATCGCGCCGATAGGTCCGGACCAATTCTTTCCCCGTCCCCTCAAAGGGTCCCAGCATCCGCTTATCGCCGACGAGAAGGGTCGAGGCTTCGATGGCACGTTTGGCTTGTACGGTCAAAAGATCCGGATTTCCCGGACCGGTACCGATGAGATAGATGTGCATATAGCGTCCTTTCCCTGACGAAATCCGTTCTCGTCAGCGTTCGATGATGATGACCGTCGCTCCTGTTCGTTCAGCCGCCTCCAGTTTCTCCGGGAAGCCGCCGGTGTGACCTGAATTTTTGGTCACGACGTAGCGAGCCTTGGTCTCTTTGAACATGGCCTCATTGAGGTCGGCCGAAAAAGGCCCTTGCATGCAAATGAGGCGCGCCGGCGGGTAACCCAAATCCAAGGCCCGTTCGAGAGAGGCTTTGACCGGCAAAATGCGGGCATAGACCCGATTTTCATAGTCTGGAATCTTAGCAAAGGCATCGAGGTTCTTACTGCCCGTCGTCAAAAATACAACGCCTTCCGTATGGCTCAGGACTTCGACAGCTTCGTCGACGGTGCGGACAGCAATGGTGCGGCCATCCGTCCGGTACGTTCCGGCCCTGCGGTTGATGCGGCGATACGGGACGCCCGTCTTTTGGCAGGCTGCCTTGATGTTGTCGGTGACGACCGTCGCATAGGGATGGGTGGCGTCGATGGCAAGGCTGATTTTCTTGTCCCGAAGGAAGGCTTCCATCTGTCCCTCATCCATCCGCCCTTCCAGGACGGTCACATAGGGGCTGACGGGCAGCAGGGACGCGCCGTATTCCGTCGCCACCGAAACGTAAGCCTTTACCCGGAAACGGGCGGCGTAGCCGGCCAATTTCCGACCTTCTGTCGTCCCGCCGGCAATCCACACCGGGCCGATCATAGCCGGTAACCCCGCGGCGTAACCAACTTGCCGTTTAAGACCTTGGTCTGGCTGTTGCCGATAAAGACCGTGCAGAACATATCAAGGTGCTGCGTCCGCAGTTCCCCCAAGGTGAGAATCTTGACCGCTTGGCCGTCGCGGCCGATATTGCGGACGATGCCTGCCGGCGTATGGGCCGACTGATGGCGCAGGATGATGTCACAGGCTTTTTCAAGGTAATCGGCCCGCTTCTTGCTGGCCGGGTTATAGAGGCAGATGACGAAGTCCCCGGCCGCAGCGCAGTCGAGGCGGTTTTCAATCTTATCCCACGGCGTCAGAAGATCGCTCAGGGAAATGAGGCAGGCGTCGGCAATGAGGGGCGCCCCCAGAAGAGCGGCTCCGGCACTGGCAGCGGTGACGCCGGGAATGACTTCGATGTCAACGTCCGGCGTATCGGCGGCCACTTCATGCATGATGCCGGCCATGCCGTAGATGCCGGCGTCGCCGCTGGAAACGATGGCCACCTTCTGCCCCTCAAGGGCTCGTTCCAAGACCAAGCGGCAGCGAGCCACTTCCTGGGTCATGCCGGTGACGACGAATTCCTTATCGGGAAAGTAGCCGCGAATCAAGTCGATATATGTATGATAGCCGACGATACAGTCGCAGCCTTCGAGGACAGCCTTAGCTTCCAAGGTCATGCCCGCTTGGGAGCCGGGACCGATGCCGACGACGTAAATATGTGGTTTCATGAAATCACATCCTTCTAAACATTTAAAAAGCGGAGTATATACGATTCACAGGCAACGGCCACGGTGATACCCTGACCGGCCTTTTTGGAAACGACGAGCTTGCCGCCGCCACTTGCCTTGACGGCCGATCGCTCACAGACGTTATCCGTCCCGACGGTCTGTCGGACAAAATCCGAAGCCGTAAAATTGCCGGGCACGGCGTTGAGCTCGGCGGCCGAAAAGAAGCGGATAGGCCATGACCGTTCCTTGACAAAAGCCAAGAGCCCCGTTTCATCCCTTTTGACGTCGAGGCTGCTGACGTCCGCCACGGCCTCTTTTGAGAGGTTGCCCTCTTTAAGGGCCGATGAGACGGCATTTTCAATAGCCTCGGCACCGGTCCCGCGGCGGCAGCCGATGCCGACGTGGAGGATAACCGGTCTTGCCATGACGGAAGTTTGAAAAAGGGACAGGTTCTCTTTGGTCGTCACGATCAGCCCCGTTTCACAATCCGTCGTCATGACCAAGCCCGGCGGCAAAAGCCCTTCTACGGGAAAGTCGCTGTAGAAGCCGGCTCGTCCCCCTTCCAGAAGGCCCGCAGCAAAGGCCTTGGCCTCCGTCAGAGAAGACAGGCGCAGGCCGGCCTTTGCGGCCCATTCATCGACGGCAAATAAGGCGTTGACGTCGGTCGCCGTCGTAATGACGGCCTGTCCCCCTATGGCCTCAGCCAATTGACGGGCCCATTCATTGGCCCTGCCGATATGGCCGGACAAGATGGGAATGACGAACTGCCCTTTTTCGTCGATGACGATAACCGCCGGGTCTTCGTCCTTCTTACGGATAAAAGGGGCAATGGAGCGAACGGCGATGGCCGCTGCCCCGACGAAAAGGAGGAGCCGTGCCGATTGAAAAGCCCGGCCCGTTTCTTCCCGCAAAGACGGGTCAAAGGAGACGGCCGGCGGTACGGCAAACTTCGCAAGCGTCGCTTGGCGGACCTGCCAGCCATGTTGCTGAATCCAGGCTGCTGTCCTGCCGCCAAGGGCCGTTCCGGCTTTGGTAAAGGAAAAAATAACTGCGTTCACGACCTGTCTCCTCTCCGAAAAAGTGCTTCATCACGCTTTTTTCTGATTCGGCCCCTGTCCACTGGATGGGACAAAGACCTGATTTCAATGGAAAAAGCTCTAAAACATAAAAAACGGAAGGCCCTGTTTTAATCAAAGAAAAGGTCTGACAGGTACCATCCTTTATAAACTAAAAACATTATACCATAAATACGTCGATATCGCTGTATGCCAATTCTCCGGTCGGGAGGCGAAACGCCGCCGATTAGCCCAATCAAAACCACCAGTTAAACTGGTGGTTTGCTCAGGCCCTATAAGGGCCTATCTCTTGTGGTTGCACTCTAA
>OLFW01000169.1_pt1 | contig 64689 bp, 64 predicted proteins | sample 1605351 | NCBI WGS metagenome assembly OLFW01 (sample SAMEA3888918, study PRJEB22519) | human gut metagenome | biome: human gut; feature: human-associated habitat; material: faeces | place: Denmark | collected 2010 | reverse complement strand
ATTAGGGCTATGCCCGAAAAGGAAAAACCACCCGCTATGCGGGTGGATGATTATTTGCGTGGAAGATAGGAACCGGCCTGTTTTGCACTTGGCCAAGGACGCCCTGGCCGACGCCTGCTATCCCGGCAACCCCAGAGAAGCCACCAAGGAACAGGTCATCGAAATGTTCCGCCAGCTGATGTAAGCGGCAAAGCAACCCAAACTCCACACATAAAAGGAAAGGGGCTGTGATAACAGCTCCTTTCCTTTTTGTCATACGTCGATAGCAGAACCCACCACCATTGCGCTAAAGCGCAACGGTCCCCCGCCCTTGAAAAGGGCGGATATCCTGTTATCGGAAGTTTTACGTTTCTTGTCGATGAATCAGTTTAACCGAAACAATCAATTGATACAAAACTTCAATTCGAAACGCAGCACTTCGCTTTAGGATTATCCGCCCTTTCCAAGGGCGGGGGACCAGCCGAATGGCTGGTGGTGGGTTCCCTACACTAATCACTAATCACTCTATGATTTTTCTGCTATAATAAGTCTATCCTATTATCCACGGAGTGACCCTTATGCCTGAATCCTTACCGACCATTGCACAGCTGGAATGTTTCATCATTTATGGACGGGTGGGCAATTTTGCCCGGGCGGCCCAGGAGGCCCATATTACCCAGTCCGCCTTCAGCGCCCAGATCAAGCGGCTGGAAACCACCCTGGGCGTCACATTGATCCACCGTTCCAGGCGGGGCAGCCAGCTGACGGAGGAGGGAAAACTGTTCCTGGCCCGGATCACCGGCTGGATCGACGGGCTGCGGAAAATCGTCTACGACACCCGGGCCACCGCCGAAACAAAGCCCACGGAATTGAACGTGGGGATCCTCCGTTCTCTGGGAGACATCCATATGAACCGGCATATCGCCCATTTCCGGCGGGATCTCCCTTCTCTGCGATTCAATGTACTGGACCTGCCCACCTATCAGATCCACCGGGCCCTGACAGAGGGACGGCTGGATGTGGTGTCCACCTATTTTGTGAAGGAGAGCCTGCCCCAGAAGGCCCGGCCCGGGGATTTCACCATTGTCCATTTCTGTACGGACAACCTGGTCTACTACGCACCGCTGCTGAAACTGGAGGAAAACCGCCTGACCCGGGAACGGATCCTCAGTTTTCCCCTGGTGCTGTATCCCACCAGTTATTACATGAACGAGATCTACCACCGGTACTTTGCCGGTTCTCCCATGGAACCGCTGATCTATGCCCGGCTTTCCACGCCCTATGCCATGATCCACTACTGTCAGGAAAACGAAGTGGGAGCACTGCTGCCGGAACGGCTGCTGAAGACCCTGGGGCTCCGGGATGGGTGGCACCAGCTGGAGAAACCCCTCAAAGCCGGAGGATTCCTGATCTATCGGAAAAACAATCCCAAACGGCCCCTGATCGAAGCCTATGTGAACCAGGTGCTCTCCAGTTTCCATGGGAAAGAGCTGCCGGCCATTCAATAAAGGCGTCCTTTGCATGTTATCGTTTTTTGCGATCACATGCATCTTTTTTATCCGCTACAAAAAGGAGCGGCATCCTCGTATAATCAGGGTAGATACAAAGAATCGTAACCCTGTACAAAGAAAGGATGCTGATTTCTGTTATGGCTGCCAAACCTCGTCTGTGGACCAGAGGGTTCGTGCTGGACACCCTGGTCAATTTCCTGATCTACATCATCTATTATATGCTGATGGTCATCATTGCTTCCGAGGCCATCCATTCCCTGAATGCTTCCGTCAGCGAAGCGGGCCTGGCTTCCGGGCTGTTCGTACTGGGGACCCTGGTGGCCCGTCTGTTTGCCGGCCGCTCGGTGGAACTGTACGGCCGGAAGAAGATGCTGTACGCCGGGATCCTGTTCTACCTGGTGACCACCTGCATGTACTTCCTGGTGGACTCCCTGCCCATGATGTACGGGGTCCGGCTGCTGAACGGGGTGGGCTACGGCATTGCCTCCACCGCCACCAGCACCATCGTGTCCGCCATGATCCCTGCCGAACGCCGGGGCGAGGGCATCAACTACTATGCCCTGAGCATGAGCCTGGCTGCGGCCATCGGACCGTTCATCGGCATGCTCCTGCAGCAGATGTTCCCCTTCAGCGTGATCATTATGTTCTCCATCGCCATGGTGCTGATCTGCCTGGCCGCCGCTTTCGTGATGAAAGTAGACGAGATCCAGCTGACCGAAGAACATCGGGCTGCCCTGAAACAGCTGTCCCTGTCCAATTTCCTGGAACCCCGGGTCATGGGGATCTCCATTGTGGGCTTCTTCGTGGCCGTGTGCTATTCCAGCGTACTGAGCTTCCTGGCCACCTATGCGGCTGAACTGAAGCTGATGACTGCCGGGACCCTGTTCTTCGTGGTCTATGCCCTGTCCATCACCGTGGCCCGGCCCATTGCCGGCGTCATGTTCGACCGGAAAGGGGAGGACTTCGTCATGTATCCCACCTACGCCTGCCTGGCCATCGGCCTGCTGGTGCTGTCCTTCACCACCCAAAGCTGGGAGATGCTCGTGGCCGGAGTATTCGTGGGGCTGGGGTACGGGACCTTCATGTCCAACGGCCAGGCCATCTGCGTGAAGCTGGTGGAGGAAGTACGGATCGGCGTGGCCGTTTCCACCTACTTTGTCATGCTGGACCTGGGACTGGGGGTAGGGCCCTACATCCTGGGTGCCTTTAAGGAATCCCTGGGCTTCCAGGGCATCTACTCGGCTGTGGGCCTGGGAGCCATCGGCTGTGCGGCGCTGTACTGGCTGCTGTACGCCCGGTGCCGGAAGGACAGAGAGGAAGAAAAAGAAGAAGCGCTGGAAGAAGCGTAAACGAAAAACGGAGGCTGCAAAATTTGCAGTCTCCCGACGTATGACGAGCGAGTGAAAACTTTTTCACTCGCTCTATTTTTTTTGCACCACTCCCCGTGTACACCACCCTGTATACTACCCGTAACAAACCAAAAAGGAGTGGATATCATGGCATGGCACAACTGCAAAATCTGTAACGGTTGCGGGCAACCTATAAAAAACAAATGACAGAAAACACAATAAATAGGGTAAAATTAAAAATATGAAGCTTTGGTGTAGAAAATAGAAACGACTGCGATTTGACTGAAGGAGGAGTGTTGAATTGAAGAAACAACGAAACTGTCTGACCAAAAATGATAAGCAATGGGTGCCCTGAAAACAGTAAATTACGATCATGCACTGATTCTGGTGCACTACTTTTTTTAAACTTGAATCAGCAAAAGCCTATGAAAAATAATGTGGAATCCGAGCTTACTATAAGGCATTTTGAAAGGAGTTAAAGACCATGACGGAGAAACAACCCTCCCTTTACCGGATCAATTTGAAACCCGGAAATTGTAAAGATAGAAAGAAACTGATTCAATTTTGTTTAAAGGATGATTTTGAGAAACAGTATATTGTCATCGGCTGGAGTTCGATTTACAAAGACGATAATAATTCTCAATTTACTGATTATAATGGATTCTATGACGCAGTATTGAAAAAAAGAGGCAAGTCTCATCATGCCTTGAATGTCTTTCGGAATGTAGTACCGAACGATTTGTTCTGGACCCGGGATCTGAACGGATATTACTGGATCTGTCGGGCTAAAGAGGGGGCTGCGCCATATAATCAAGAGAATGATCTGGATATCGGGGCCATGGTCCCTGTAGAAGCTTACAAAGTGGGACTGGAAGTTCCTGGGCAGATTAAGGCATCTTTTACTGCAGTAAGAAATACTATCCATGATTTAACTGGTAACGAATTAGTTTTGAATTACTCAAAGTATGAATTCAATAAACGGTCCGGAAAAGATGTGTACAGCTATGATTGCAAACAGGGGGAAGGCTCATTCCTGGATAATCTTCCGGATTTCGATCTGGAGGAACTGGTCATTTCCTACATTCAGCTGAAGGAAAACTATTATGTGCTTTCCAACTCCATTGCCAATCATTCTACAACTATCAAAATTGAATGTGAATTCATTTCCAGGGACCCGGCTAAAAAAGGGCAACGTGCAGTTGTACAGGTTAAAGGAGGCAGAGACAGAAAGCTAAAGGCTGAAGATTTTAAGGAATTTACGGAAAAAGGGTGTTTGGTGTATTTGTATGCCCCTCATATCGAGAATCCGGAAAAGGATGAGCGGATCATCGTCATTACAAAAGAAGAACTGGAGCGATTTTATCAGGAGTACAAAGGGCTCCTGCCGGACTCCATTACCCAGTGGGAGAACCTGTTCCAATAATGTAAAAAGGAGTCCTTATCGTGTCTCACTTAGTGGACATCCAACCTTGGTTATTGATGCATCCGGGAAATGATGTGCTGGCGCCGGACGAGATGAAAGCTGCTACAAAAATCATGGGGAAGTTACTCAGAGGATATACCGATTTCACAGGATCTTTGATTGAATCCTATGTAGATTTTGCAAAAGAGGAGATTACGCCAGAAGTGGTTGTTGCCATCGGTAAGCTGGCAGCTGCGGGGAATCTATCGGCTCAGACTTGTATCGGTATCCTGTTTGAACATGGATTACAATTTCCTTTGTCAACACGGCGTGCTTACAGGGCCGCTTACAAGGCGCTCTGGGTTCCTGCTTGTCGGGGCTATGCCCCGGCACAGTACTGGCTGGGGCTTCTCTATGTATTGGGGGAGGGGTGCCGGAAATCTTACAAGAAAGCGGCCGAGTGGTTCCTGAAAGCGGCGGAACAGGGGTATTCTCTGGCACAGCATGATCTGGGCATCTTGTATCGCGATGGCCTGGGAGTTCCAGCTTCTGAGCATCAGGCTGCGATTTGGTTTCGCAGGGCGGCAGAGCAGGACCTGGACAGGGCGAAATTCAAGCTGGCGGAGTTGTACGAGAAGGGGAAGATAGCCCGTTCCATCCCGCTTGCGATGCAATGGTATGAACGGCTGGCGGAAGTTGGGTATATTGTAGCTCAATATCGGCTGGGTATGATGTATTATAAGAACAGGAATATTTCTCAGGCTGAAGGAAAAGCTGTCCACTGGATCCTGAAAGCTGCAGAAGGAGGGTTTGGAAGGGCACAATACTGGCTGGGGATGAAGTATTACAGGTACAGAAAAAATCCTCAGGCTGAAGAAAAAGCCATCCATTGGATCCGAAAAGCTGCGGAAGGAGGACATGAAAAGGAAGCCCGCTGGGAGGCCACGGACGGGCTCCCCTTACGGGTGGCCCCTACGCAGCAATCGAGGGTTCCGATGTTTTCATTACAATTTGCCAGCGGAGCTGGCTTCCTTCAGCTAGTGACTGTGGACCAGTGACTAGTGACTGGGAAGGGGGGAGTGAAACTATTTTCACTCTCCCTTTCCTTATGGTATAATCAAACTGTAGTGAATACGGAGGAAGATACCATGCTGGCTGACTTACATATCCATACCACATTTTCGGACGGGGTCTATACCCCGGAACAGATCGTGACCCAGGCCCAGGCTGCGGGCATGGGCTGCATCGCCATCACCGACCATGATAACATCCAGGCCTACGACCGGGCCGAACGGCTGATCCATTCCCGCCACCTGGGGCTGAAGCTGCTGCGGGGCGTAGAGATGGACACGGACTACAAGGGCAAGGATGTGCACGTATTGGGCTACCATTTCGACCCCACGAACCAGGAATTCCTGCAGGCCCTGCGCTGGAACCGGGTGAACCGGATTGGCCGGACGGAGAAGATGGTGGCCAAAGTGAACTCCCTGGGGTATCCCATCAGCTTTCAGGAGGTGCGGGAGGAGGCTGGCGGGGCCAAGAGCCTGGGCCGTCCCCACATCGCCCGGACGCTGGTGAAGAAGGGCCTGTTCCCCACGGTACAGGCGGTGTTCGATGCGCTGCTGGGCGCGGGCAAGCCGGCCTACTACCGGCAGGTGAAGATGAGCCCGAAAGAGGCGGTGGACCTGATCCACCGGACGGGGGGCATTGCAGTGCTGGCCCATCCGGCGGAGATCGAGAATCCGCCCATGGTGGAAGAACTGCTGGACAGCGTACCTTTTGACGGCATGGAGGTCTGGCATCCTTCGGTGCTGAAGGAGGAGCCGCACCATGATTGGCTGCAGGTGGCCAGAAATCATCATCTTATTCCCAGCGGCGGCAGCGACCTCCATGGCAATAAGGGACGGTTCCCCCTGCACCTGGGAGAATTCCCTGTGAATTACGAGGACGTGGCAGGTATCATTAACGCATAAAGCAGGTGTTACTATGAAAGTTGTAGCCTTTGTGGGTCCCAGCGGTACCGGGAAAAGCTTCCGGGCCATCGGGGTTGCCCATGACCACGGGTGTGACGGCATCATCGACGACGGGCTCCTGATCGAGGGGACCAAGATCCTGGCCGGCACCAGTGCAAAGACGGAACAGAATAAGGTACAGGCGGTGAAACGGGCCATCTTCATGGAAAAGGACCACTGCCAGGCCGTGCGGGAGGCCCTGGCCGGCAGTGACATCAAGACCCTGCTGGTGATCGGCACCTCGGACAAGATGGTGCGGACCATCTGCAAACGGCTGCAGATCCCCATGCCTTCGGAGACGGTGTACATCCAGGACATTTCCACCACCCGGGAAATGAAGAAAGCCCGGGAGATGCGCATCAAGGAAGGCAAGCACGTGGTGCCGGTGCCCACCATCGAGCTGAAGCCCCACCTTTCGGGGGTGCTGGTGGATCTGCCTCACCGGCTGTTCTCCCGGAACAGGAAGCACCACGCCCTGCCGGAAAAATCCATTGTGCGCCCGGCGTTCAGCTACTATGGCAAGATCACCGTATCGGATTACGTGGTCAGCGACATCGTGCGCATCGTGGTGAAGAAGAACCGGGAAGTGGACCGGATCACCGGCATCAAGGTGCGCCGGCCCTCGGACACCAGCAAGGGCATGACCATCTTCCTGGAAATCGTGCTGTTCTTCGGGGCGCCCATCTACGAAGTGGTGAAGGCTCTGCAGACCAGGATCAAACTGAAGGTGGAAGGCATGACCAGCATGCCGGTGAAAAATATCGACGTTTCCATCCGCAGCCTGACAGTGCGGCCCCCGGATATTCCGAAGCATCTGGCGGAGCACGGAGAGATGGCGGAGGGACAAAAGGAGGAAACCGGGGCATGACCCCTTACGATTTCGACCAGTATGTGAGTCTGGTCAAGGAAAAACTCCAGCTGCTGACGGACGAACCGGTGGAGCAGAAGGAGATCAACTACGGACAGCAGCTGAAGGTGAAACAGGCGCCTTCTTCTGTGACCCTTTCCCTGTATAACGGCAAAAAAGGATTGAAAACCGTATGGGGCGGCAAAGAGACGCCCCTTTTGCATGCCTGCAAGGCGGCGCTGGACGAAGCTCCGGAAGAGGCGGGTGCCCTTCCGGAAAATCCCTTTCACCAGGGCTGCCTGCTCAAGGAAAAACCCGGGTTCGACGGCCTGTGGTGCGGCAGCGACGAAAGCGGCAAGGGGGATTATTTCGGCCCCCTGGCAGTGGCAGCCGTGTGTGTGGATGAAGCCACGGCGGCAAAGTTCGCTTCCTGGGGCGTCTGCGACAGCAAGGCCCTGACGGATGACAAGATCCACCAGCTGGCAGCGAAAATCCGGGAAACGGCCCGAGCCCACACCACCCTGGTATTGAAACCCCAGTTCTACAACCAGCGGTACCAGCAGCTGAAGGACCAGAAGATGAACCTGAACCACCTGCTGGCCAGCGGGCACATCCATGCCCTGGGCAAGGTGCTGCAGCAGGTGCCGGAGTGCCATTTCGCCCTGGTGGATCAGTTCACCCGGCACAACAGGATCACCGGGACCCTGGAACAGGCCTTCCCCGGCCTGCAGGTGTACCAGCAGCCCCGGGCAGAGGCGGACATGGCTGTGGCCGCAGCTTCCATCCTGGCCCGGGATGCCTTCGTGGCCGTCATGGACCAGCTGACGGAACAAGCCGGCTTCCCGCTGCCCAAAGGGGGCGGGGCCCAGGCTACGGCTGCGGCCCGGCGGATCGTGGAGGAACAGGGAAAAGACGCACTGGTCCGGTTCGTGAAGCTGCATTTTTCCAACAGCCGAAAGGTATAGAAGCCGTTTTACGGTTTGTTCCCCTTTTTGTCACGTACTTATGCTATAATATGAAATATATGTACTCAATTGGTAGAAACAGGGATCCAATCCCTAATATAACATACTGGCAGGTTATCATTTATGAATAAAAATGTTTTTCGCGTGCTGTGCGTCCTGTTTGTGGTCATCGTACTCGTATCAGCAGGCGTTATTTACTTTACGTTTGATGTCCGGGCACTGGAATACCTGACCACCTTCAAGTGGTATTATGCCCTGCTGGCTCTGGGGACGCTGTCCATCGGGCTGTTCTTCGATGCCACCCGGCTGATCACCCTGACCCGGATCTCCGGGGAGAAGATGGACTATGCCCACATCTTCTATGCAGTGTTCAGCAACTATTTCCTGGCGCTGATCACCCCCGGCCAGGGCGGCGGAGGCATCGCCATGCTCATGTTCATGAAGCGGGCCGGGGTGCCGGTGGCCAAATCCACGCTGATCATCATCGTGCGGACGGTGTTCTCCATCCTGTTCCTGTTTTTGATGATGCCCATCGTGTTCTTCTTTGACCCGGCCCTGGTGGACTGGATGCCCACCAGTGTCATCGCACTGGTGTGTGCCTTCTTCATCGGCGCACCCTGGCTGCTGTGGCGTCTGGTGATGGGGGGCCGGGTGGAGAAATGGCTGGCCCGGTTCAGCCGCCGGTTCTCGCCCCGGGTACAGGAAGCCATTTTCCTGGGATACCGGGATTTCCAGCAGGCCATGTTCATGCTGAAGGACAATCCCAGGCAGGTATTCCGTGCGTTCCTGGAATCCGGCATCAGCCTGCTGTTCATCTATTCTGTGGTACCTGTATTCATCAAGGCCTTCGGCATCAACCTGCCCCTGCACATCATCATGGGGCGGATGTGCCTGATCAACCTGATCCTGTACTTCACCCCCACGCCCGGTGGCAGCGGCGTGGCCGAAGGGGGATTCCTGATGCTGTTCAACAGCCTGCTGCCGCCTGGGGTATCCGGGGTACTGGCCGTACTGTGGCGTTTCTTTTGTGAATACATTCCGTTCACCATTGGCGCTGCCGTCACCATCAAATGCTTCGGTTTCGATATTTTGAACAAGATCCGTGATCGGAGGGGAATGGATTCATGAGAAAGATCCTGGTTACAGGGGGAGCGGGGTTCATCGGCTCCCATGTGGTGCCGGAACTGCTGGCCCATAATGATTGTGAAGTGGTGGTTCTGGACAACCTGTCCACCGGAAAACGGTGCCATGTCCCGGAGGGAGCCCGGTTCCAGCTGCTGGATATCCGCTCCCGGGAGCTGTGGGATTTCATGGCCCGGGAAAAATTCCAGACGGTGATCCATCTGGCGGCCCAGACCCTGGTGCCCTATTCCATGGAGCATCCGGAAGAAGATGAGGACCTGAATGTGACGGCCATGGTCCACCTGCTGGAAGGCTGCCGGAAGACGGGGGTGGAACAGTTCATCTTCTCTTCCAGCGCAGCCGTTTACGGGGACAACCAGAACCTGCCCCTGAAGGAAACGGAAGTTCCGGCTCCCACGTCCTTTTACGGACTGTCCAAGGTGGTGGGGGAGGAGTACATCCGCATGTACAGCCGGTGCTTCGGACTGAAGCACCTGATCTTCCGGTTTGCCAACGTATACGGTGAGCGGCAGGGAGAAACCGGCGAAGGCGGTGTGATTTCCGTATTTGCCCGGAAAATCGCTGCCGGTGAACCGGTGACCATTTTCGGAGACGGCAACCAGACACGGGATTTCGTCTATGCCGGCGACCTGGCACGGGCAATCTCCGCAGGGATCGGCTATGAAGGCTGCGCCACCCTGAATGTTTCCACCAATCAGGAGGTATCCCTGAATCAGCTGATCGCCATCCTGGAAAAGATCCTGGGACGGCCCATGGAAGTGGAGCATGGCCCGGTGCGGCCGGGGGATATTTACGCTTCCGTACTGAGCCACCGGGCCCTGGTGGAGACCCTGGGCATGAAGGAGTATACGGACCTGGAAACAGGCCTGGGGAAGACCCTGACTTATTTCCTGAAATAAAAGAAGTGGGGGAGAACAAGGAGGATTGGCTATGAAAAAACGGCTCCTTTTGGTTCTGGCCCTGCTTTTTTTGGTTGCAGCAGGATGCGGCCAGAACAGGGCCCAGGTGCGGGGCGGCCATCAGGCTCCGAAGGAACTGGTCCTGGCGGCCGGCCAGAATAATGGAGATTACGGCACCCTGGGAGGAGAACTGGTCAAGCTGTACAACGGGGACGGCAGACAGCCCCTCCTGAGAGAAACGGGCGGTTCCGGTTCGGTGGCCAATGTGGAGCTGCTGGCGGAGGGCCGGGCGGACCTGGCCTTTGTCCAGAGCGATGTGGCGGATGCGGCCGTCAACGGGACGGATCAGTTTGCAGGAAAACCCATGGAGAACCTGCAGGTGCTGGGGGTCCTGTATCCGGAGACGGTGCAGATCATCACCTACGACGTGACGGGCATCCGGAAACTGGCAGATCTGCGGGGCCGTACCCTGGCCGTAGGGGCGGCCGGTTCCGGATCCGCCTACGACGCCCGGAAGGTGCTGGAGGCTGCCGGGATCCCGGAAGATGAAGTCCGCATCCAGTACCTTTCCGTGGAAGATGAAGTGAGGGCGTTGAAAGAAGGCACGGTGGATGCGGCCTTTGTGACCTCGGGTGTGCCCCACCAGGCCTTCCGGGACCTGGCCCGGCAGCGACAGCTGGTACTGGTACCGGTGGAGGGGCGCACGGCAGAGGATCTGCTGGAGGCCTATCCCCGGTTCCGGAAGACCGTGATCCCGGTGGGGACCTATCCCAACCAGCTCCAGGCCTGCAACACGGTGAGCGTGGACTGCCTGCTGCTGGCTACGGATCGGCTGGATGCCGGCCAGACCCGCAGTTTCCTGGAACGGCTGTGGAGCCACTGGGGTGAACTGCACAGCAGATTCCCATTCCTGCCGGCGGATCCGAAACAATCGTTCTTCAGGGAACGGGATCTGCCGTTAGCACCCGGTGCCGAACAATTCAGGAAAGACAAGAAAGTCAGTTCCTGACCATTTTGGTAAAACTTTATTTGCAAAACAGGCGTCAAACCTGTATAATGTTGAACAAGAGACTAGTCCTATAGGGTCCGGAACGAAGCGTATCGTTCGGATTCGTAGGGGATACGGGAATTGAAAACATAGTTTCGAAAACGGAGTATGGACGAAAGATACTCCAGTATTTCTATATGTCAAAATCAGGAACAAGAAAGAGGAGGTACCCCTTTGAAAGAGGAAACGAACAACAATACCAGTAAAGGGCAGAAGAGAGAACAGAAACGGGAACAGAAGAGAGAAAACAGGCGGGAACAGAAGAAACTGTCCATCATCCCCCTGGGCGGTCTGGGCGAAATCGGCAAGAACATGACCGCTTTCGTGTACGGCAACGATATGATCCTGGTGGATGCCGGCCTGGCATTCCCGGATGATGATATGCTGGGTGTGGATCTGGTGATTCCGGATACCACCTTCCTGCAGGAAAACAAGGACAAATTCAAGGCCATTTTCCTGACCCATGGCCATGAAGACCATATCGGCGCCCTGCCTTATGTGATGAAGGATTTCGACGTACCGGTATACGGCACGCCTCTGACCCTGGGCATCCTGAGCGGCCGGCTGAAAGAAAACGGTGTCTCTGACAGCAAGTGCAAAATGGTGAAACCAGGCGCCACTGTACGGGCCGGCGCTTTCCGGGTGGAATTCATCCGGGTCAACCACAGCATTCCCGATGCGGTTGCCCTGGCCATCCATACCCCGGTGGGCGTCATCGTGCACACCGGCGACTACAAGTTCGACCAGACTCCGGTGGACGGCCAGGTGGCAGACTATGCCAAGCTGGCAGAAGTGGGCCGCAAGGGCGTGCTGCTGCTCATGAGCGATTCCACCAACATCGAACGGACCGGGTATACCCCCAGCGAAAAGAGCGTGGGCAAGACCCTGGACGAACAGTTCCGCGCCGCCAGGAACCGGGTGATCGTGGCAACGTTCTCCTCCAACGTGCACCGGATCCAGCAGGTGATCGACGCGGCCGTCATGACCCGCCGGAAGGTGGCCGTCATCGGCCGCAGCATGGTGAACGTGGTGAACATCTCCATTGAAATGGGATACCTGAAGGTGCCCCAGGGTGTGCTGATCGACATCGATGAATGCCGCAACTATGCACCCCGGCAGATTGCCATCATCACCACCGGCAGCCAGGGCGAACCCATGAGCGCCCTGACCCGGATGAGCAACAACGACCACCGGAAGGTGTCCATCATGCCCGGGGATACGGTGATCATCTCCGCCACCCCCATTCCCGGCAACGAGAAGGGTGTGGCCCGGACCATCGACAATCTGTACAAACAGGGTGCGGAAGTGGTATACGGCCGTGAACAGGGCATCCACGTTTCCGGCCACGCCAGCCAGGAAGAGATCAAACTGATGCACCGTCTGATCCATCCCAAGTTCTTCATGCCGGTCCACGGTGAATACCGTCACCTGGTGAAGCATAAGAAACTGGCCATGCAGCTGGGCATGCCCAAGGAAAATATCGTCATTGCCGAAAACGGTTCCGTGGTGGACCTGACCCGGGATTCCATCGGGATCACCGGAAAAGTGACGGCCGGCCGGGTGCTGATCGATGGCCTGGGCGTGGGCGACGTGGGCAATGTAGTGCTGCGTGACCGCCGTCAGCTGTCCCAGGACGGGATCCTGATCGTGGTGGTGACCATCGACCACAGCACGTATCGGATCGCTGCCGGCCCGGATATTGTATCCCGGGGCTTCGTGTATGTACGTGAATCCGAGGAACTGATGGAAGGGGCCCGGGACCGGGTGCTGAGCACGCTGGACAAATGCCACGAGAACAACATCACCGAATGGTCCGCTCTGAAGAGTGCCGTCCGGGACAGCCTGGGCCGGTATCTGTTCGACAAGACCAGACGGCGTCCCATGATCCTTCCGCTGATCATGGAGATCTGATTGCCATAAAATAAAATCTTCAGGAAGGGAACAGCGTGGAGAAAAAAGAACGAACTCGCAGAAACAACAAAAAAATCGAATTCACCTTCAACCGGGAAGTACTGGGCATCCTGCTGGCGGCTTTCGCCATGGTGATGCTCTGTGCCCTGGCCGGGCTCCCCATGGGGAGTGCCGGGGCGTTCCTGGAAAGAGTGCTGAAATTCGCACTGGGAATCGGGGCTTTCCTCTTCCCTCTGTATGTGCTGGTTCTGGGGCTGGGGTATATCCTGAACCACGAACATCTGCGGTTTTCCAGGAAGTTCTTTACTCTGCTGCTGTTCCTTGTTTCTGTCCTGAGCCTGTGGCACATGCATAAGGTGCCGGAGGGCCGGGAACTGATCCCTGAATACCTGATGACCGGTGGTGGCCTCCTGGGAGGCGCCATCGTGTTTGTTTTAACGAAGGTGGTGGGCCGCATCGGGGCCATGATCGTGCTGATCGCCTGGGCCCTGGCTTCCATGGTGCTTTCCGGCAAATTCTCCCTGCGCTCCCCTCTGCGGACGGCCAGCGACGGGGTGAAGGAAGGGGCCGAGAACGTGGCCCAGAAGTGGGAGGAATACCAGGACCAGCGGAAGCGCAGCCATAATGCCTTCTATGACCAGGAAAAGGACGATGGGAACTACCCGAAATCCAAAGCCGGGACCGGGGAAAAGAAAGCCACCCTGGCCGAACGGCTGAAGGAAAAGGTGAGCAGGGCCGGGAATGCGCCGCTGCTGAAGTTCCAGAAAGACCAGGTGGATACGGCGGAACCGCCCCGGAAGTTCACCATTACCAACAGCCAGGATACGGCCCGGCCTGTGGCGGCAGCAGATGAGTCCCAGCCGGTCCAGACCACCCGTCTGGAAAATGCAGAGACCGGGCAAGTGATTCCCTATGAATTCCCATCCCTGGACCTGCTGAATCCGGATGCTCCGGTGAACCCCCGGAACTACCAGGCGGAAATCCAGGAGCAGGGCGGCACCATCGAGCAGACCCTCCACGATTTCGGCGTGAATGCCACGCTGGTGAACGTGACCCGGGGACCTTCGGTGACCAGGTATGAACTGGAGCCGGCTCCTGGGGTCAAGGTGAACAAGATCCAGAACCTGGCGGAGGACATTGCCCTGAAACTGGCGGTTTCCAGCGTGCGGATCGAGCCCATCCCGGGCAAGGCGGCCATCGGCATTGAAGTGCCTTCCAGGACCAGCCAGCCCGTTTCCTTCCGTTCCATTGTGGACTGCCCGGAAGTGAAGAATGCCAAAGGCAAGCTGGCCATTGGCCTCGGCAAGGATATTTCCGGCCATGTGGTGGTGGCCGACCTGACCAAGATGCCCCACCTGCTGATTGCCGGCAGCACCGGCAGCGGCAAGAGTGTCTGCATCAACACCATCATCTGCAGTCTGCTGTACAAGGCAGCTCCCGACGAGGTGAAGCTGATCCTGGTAGACCCCAAGGTGGTGGAACTGACCAATTACAACGGCATCCCCCATCTGCTGACTCCTGTGGTTACAGGACCCAAGCAGGCGGCCAGTGCCCTGCACTGGGCTGTGGTGGAAATGGAACGGCGGTACAGCCTGTTCGCCAAGACCCAGGTGCGGAAGATCGACGATTACAACAAGCTGGTGCAGCCGGGAGAGAAGCTGCCGTTCATTGTGGTCATCATCGACGAATTGTCCGATCTGATGATGGTGGCAGCGGTGGATGTGGAAGATGCCATCCTGCGACTGGCCCAGAAGGCCCGTGCGGCCGGCATCCATCTGATCCTGGCCACCCAGCGGCCCAGTGTGGACGTGCTGACCGGGACCATCAAGGCCAACATCCCCAGCCGGATCGCCTTTGCCGTATCCAGCCAGATCGACAGCCGGACCATCCTGGACACCAGCGGGGCCGAAAAGCTGCTGGGGAAAGGGGACATGCTCTTCTTCCCCACTGGCGAAAACAAGCCCATCCGTGTCCAGGGTGCCTACATTGCGGATGATGAACTGAACCGGGTGGTGGACTTCATCAAGGCGGAAGCCATCCCCACCACCTATCACCAGGAAGTGACCACCCAGGAGCTGAATGGGGAAAAGGACAGCAAGAAGGATGGCGCAGAGGACGAACAGGACGAGCTGTTCCAGGATGCGGTGGAAGCTGTCATGGATGCCCACCAGGCGTCCTCCTCCATGCTCCAGCGCAAATTCCGCATCGGGTACACCCGGGCGGCCCGGCTGGTGGATGCCATGGAAGAAAAGGGCATTGTGGGACCGGCTGACGGGAGCAAGCCCAGGCCTCTCCTCATGAGCCCCACCACCATCAGGCAGAAGTTCTTCACCAAAGGGCTGAAAGAAGACCCGGATGAATCTCTATGACCTATCCTGCTAAGAAAGAGGACGAACCATGAAAAACAAAATTGGAACCTATTTACGGCAGCACCGGGAGGAAAAGAAGCTGACCCTGGAGCAGGTTGCCGAACATACCGGAATCCGGGAACCCTATCTGGAAGACCTGGAAAACGGGGACTTCCACAAGATCCCCGGTGATGTGTTCATCCGCGGTTTCCTGCGGAATTATGGGAACTATCTGGGCCTGGACGGCAATGGCCTGGTGGAGGCCTACCGCACCGGGAGCGAACCGGGCAAGATCCTGAAGGAGGTGGACCAGGCCGCACCGGCTCCGAAACCTCCTGTAAGTACGGATACCGTTATCCTGCGGAAGGCGCTGGATACCATGGAACCCAGAAGCACCACGGAACCGGAACCCCAAGGGGCAGAGCCTGCGAAGCGGGCTGCCGAACCGGCCGGACCGGAAGCGGAGCCCTTCGATAAGGTGGCAGCCCTGAAGGAAATGGAACCGGTGGGGTATGGCCATCCATCCCACAAAGAGAAACCGCAGCCGGCAAGGCCGGTGGAGCCTCCGGAGAAACAGGCCATGGAAGAGACCCGGATCATGAAACCGGTGAAGCCTTCTGTCCGGCCGGATCCGGCGAGCACACCGGAGGAGAAACCGGCAGAAACGGCCAGAACCGGGGCTCCCAAAGCGGTTCCGGAAAAACAGGAGGCGGCTTCCCCGGCCCCGAAACCGGCAGAGGCGGCGAAAAAGGGTCCGGACGGAAAACCCGAAACGGCAGCTGCGGCTGCAGCTCCGGTACAGGGAAAGAAACATGGTTCGCCCAAACAGACCCTGAAGAAGATGGAAAAAGCCCTGAACAAGGAACATGTGGAGGAAGCCCTGACGGACAGTAAAGCCAAGATGGGGGGCTTCCTGGAGCGTATCCATCAATTCATCGACGACAACCTGTACGAGACCGTGCCCGAGGACGAAGAGGGCGAGGAGTATGGCGCTACTTCGGTGGATACCGGCAGCAAAGCTCCGGCCTTCAGCTTCAAGGTGTTCACCGGTGTGTTCGTGGTGTGCCTGGCCATCTTCACGGTGGTCATGGCCTACTTTGTGTTCGGCGGCAAGACCACCCCGGATCTGAAGGCCACGGATTCTATCACTGATGGAGTGAAGTCCGATCATTCTTCGGAAAAAACGCCGGAGAACAAGAAAGAGGCCGAAGCAACCAAGGCCCAGCAGGAAGAAGCCAAAGGCGATGACAAGACCCTGGGAAAGGGCAATGGAGTCACCGTTGTGGTAACCTATAAGAAACCGGTGTGGACCCAGACCACCATTGACGGCAAACAGGTGGAAGCTGCCACCATCCCCAAGGGTTCCACCCGGACCTACAAAGGCAGCAAAAGCGTATCTGTGAACGTGGGCAGCATCCGTGACGTGACCATTACGGTAAACGGCAAGGAAGTGCCCTATGGCTCGAAGGAATGGGGCGTAGTGACCCGTACCTTCAAGGCAAAGTGAGGCAGGGGGCGCCCCTTCGGTGCGCCCGCTCGTCGTAACCCGCAGGGACGGCCTATAAGGGACGTCCGCAAATGGAAGGAGTAACAATTTGGAAATCGGAGTAGTCAGCCTGGGGTGTCCCAAGAACCTGGTGGACTCGGAAGTGATGATGGGGCTCATCAGAGAGCGCCACTGGACCATCACCAACGATCCCACCCATGCGGATGTGATCATCGTGAACACCTGCGGCTTCATCGAAAGTGCCAAGACAGAATCCATCAACACGATCCTGCAGATGGCCGAATACAAGAAGGACGATGCCCATCGGAAACTGATCGTCACCGGATGCCTGGGACAGCGGTATGCCGATGATCTGTTCAGGGACCTGCCGGAAGTGGATGCCATCATCGGTACCGAATGCTATGACCAGATCGGCAGCGTCATCGACCGGGTGGAAGCTGGAGAACGGTTCACCCTGCTGAAACCGCCTCATACATATACCCAGAAGACTAAACGGGTGCTGACCACCCCCCGGTATACGGCCTATCTGAAAATTGCCGAAGGGTGCAACAACCGGTGCTCCTACTGCGCCATTCCCAAAATCCGGGGCCCCTACCGCAGCCGTCCCTATGAGGAAGTGCTGGAGGAAGCCCGGGAGCTGGTGAGCCAGGGCGTGCGGGAACTGATCCTGGTGGCCCAGGATACCACCCAGTACGGCATCGACCTATACCACAGGCTGCGTCTGGCCGACCTGCTGAAGGACCTGGACCGGATCCCCGAGCTGAAGTGGATCCGCATCCTGTACTGCTATCCGGATTCTTTCACCGATGAACTGATCGAGACCATGGCCACCTGCAAAAAGGTATGCCATTACGTGGATCTGCCCCTGCAGCATGCCAGCAACAGCCTGCTGAAGACCATGCATCGCCGGGATACCCGGGAGCAGGTGGAGGAACTGCTGGCCAAACTGCGCAGACGGATGCCGGACATCTGCCTGCGGACCACCTTCATCGTGGGCTTCCCCGGAGAGACGGAGGAACAGTTCCAGGAACTGCTGGACTTTGTGGAAAAAGAACGGTTCCAGTGTGCCGGAGTGTTCACCTACAGCCAGGAAGAGGGTACAGAAGCCGGAGAGATGCCCAACCAGATCCCGGAAGAAACCAAACAGGACCGGTACCACCGGCTTATGGCCCAGCAGGCCCAGATTTCCGAGGAAATCCAGCAGGAGCGGGAAGGCCGTGTGCTGGAGGTGCTGATCGAGGGCAAGGACCAGGAAGACCCGGAACTGGCGGAAGGACGCAGCTATGCGGAAGCTCCGGACATCGACGGCAAGATTTTTGTGGAACAGGCAGGAGCCCTGAAGGCAGGGGACTTTGTAAAGGTCCGGATCAGCCAGGGTTTCACCTACGAAGCGGTGGGACAGATCGTAAAGGAGTGAATTTCCCGTGAACGTGGAAGTCATCAATACCGGAACGGAGCTGCTGCTGGGAGACATTGTCAACACCAATTTCCAGTATCTTTCCCGGATGCTCAATGACGCCGGTTTCAATGTGCTGTACCAGACCACCATCGGGGACAATGGGGACCGGCTGCTGGAAGTGCTGGACATTGCCCTGAAACGGGCGGATATCATCATCACCACCGGAGGCCTGGGGCCTACCCGGGGGGATATTACCAAGGAAATGGTGGCCAGGAAGCTGGGACTGCCTCTGGTGCCCAGTACATTCTGGATGGATAAGCTGACCCGGTACTTCGCCGCCCGCAGGGTGACCATGACCGAGAACAACAGGAAGCAGGCCATGATCCCGGAAGGGGCCGTGGTGTTCAACAACGAAGTGGGAACAGCGCCGGGTATCGGGGTCTGGACTCCGGACCACAAGCTGATCGTCATGCTGCCCGGACCTCCGGCAGAGACCACCCACGTGTTCAGCCGGCAGGTGATGCCCTACCTGCGGAAAAGCTATGCGGCCCAGGGCATCATCCATTCCCGGGTGCTCCATCTGCGGGGCCTGACAGAATCCATGGTGGCGGAAAAACTGGACAGGATCATCATGGCCCAGACCAATCCCACCATTGCCCTCTATGCCCGGAAGGGTGAGATCATCATCCGGATCACCGCCAAGAGCGATACCCTGGAAAAAGCGGAAGCCATGAACCATGGCATCGAGGAAAAAATCCGAGAGGTGCTGGGCCACTATATCTATGGGGTGGATTATGAAACCCTGCCTGAGGCCCTGGGAAAACGGCTGAAGGAGAAGAAACTGACCATCGCCTTTGCCGAATCCTGTACCGGCGGCCTGGCTTCCAGCCTGGTGACGGACATCCCGGGCAGTTCGGAGTATCTGATGGGTTCGGTGGTTTCCTATACCAATGATGTAAAACACCGTCTCCTGGGTGTAAAGCAGGAGACCCTGGACAAATACACGGCCGTCAGCGAACAGACCTGCCGGGAAATGGCCGAAGGGATCCGGAAGCGGATCGGCACGGACCTGGGCATCAGCATTACAGGCATCGCCGGTCCCGGCGGTGGTACGCCCACCCAGCCTGTGGGCCTGGTGTATGTAGGAGCTGCTGACAGGAACGGTACCCAGGTGCTGGAATGCCGGTTCAAGGCTTCCCGGACCACCATTAAGCTCCGGGCGGCCATGAATGCCCTGAGCCTGGCCATGGACCGGGTCAAGAAGTTATAAATAAGGAGAAATCAATGACTGAAACTCTGCAAGAAGAAAATAAGCAGGAAATCACTTCTTTTGAAGACCTGCAGCTGGATAAGAAAATCCTGAGCGCACTGAAGGAAATGGGCTTCGAAGAACCCTCTCCCATCCAGAAACGAGCCATCCCTCTGGCCCTGGAAGGAGACGACCTGATCGGCCAGGCCCAGACCGGTACCGGTAAGACCGCTGCCTTCGGGATCCCCATCATCCAGAAAATCAATGAGAAGGACCGCCACATCCAGGCGCTGGTCATGAGCCCCACCCGGGAACTGTGCATCCAGGTGGCCGATGAAATCACCAAGATCGGCAAGAACAAACGGGTCCGGGTACTGCCGGTGTACGGTGGCCAGCCCATCGAACGGCAGATCCGCAGCCTGAAACGGGGCATCCAGGTGGTCATCGGGACCCCCGGCCGTCTGCTGGACCATATCCGTCGGGGGACCATCGACCTGGAATATGTGAATTTCCTGGTGCTGGATGAAGCCGATGAAATGCTGGATATGGGCTTCGTGGATGATATGGAGAACATCATCAAGAACGTACCGCCCGAACGGCAGACCATGCTGTTTTCCGCCACCATGCCCCGGCCCATCCTGAGCATCAGCAAAAAGTACATGCGCACCCCCAAGATGGTGGCCATCCACAAGGAAGTGGTGACGGCCCCCACCATCGACCAGTACTACTATGAGACTCGGGACAAGGTGGACGGTCTGTGCCGGATCCTGGACACCACCGACGACTGCAAGATGATCATCTTCTGCCGCACCAAGAAGGGTGTGGATGAACTGGTCATCGCCCTGGCCACCCGGGGATATGAAGCCGAAGGCCTGCACGGGGATCTGAGCCAGAACCAGCGGGACCGGGTCATGAAGAAGTTCCGCAACGGCCAGGTGGATATCCTGGTGGCCACGGATGTGGCAGCCAGAGGGCTGGACATCGACAACATCACCCATGTGGTGAACTTCGACGTGCCCAGTGACAGTGAAAGCTACGTGCACCGGATCGGCCGTACGGGCCGTGCCGGCAATACCGGCGTTGCCCTGACCTTCATCACCCCCCGGGAATTCCGCCAGCTGAAGCTGATCGAACGGAGCATCAAGACCCGGATCATCCGGGGCACCCTGCCCACCGATGCCAGCGTGCTGGAACGGCAGCGGGAACAGATTGTCTCCAAGATGCAGACCATCCTGGAGCAGGACCGGTTCCAGGATTACCTGCCCATTGTGGAAACCCTGGAAAAGGATTATGATATCCAGGATATTGCAGCCGCAGCCCTGAAGTTCATGCAGGAAGGGGCCAAGGCCCTGGAGGAACCCCAGGAGGAGGGCGCTCTGCCCGATGCCCTGGCCAACACCGGTGCCAAACCGGGCATGGTCCGGTTGTTCCTGAACATCGGCCGTTCTTCCCGGGTGACGGTGCGGGATATTGTCCAGAGCATCGCCATCGAAGCGGAAATCCCGGCCCGGAGCATTGGCCGGATCAGCATCTATGACAAATTCAGCTTTGTGGAAGTTCCCATGGAATATGCAGAAAAAGTCCTGGCGGTCATGCACCGGAACACCATCCGGGGCTGCCGGGTGAATATGGAACCTGCGAAAGCACGGGTATAATCGACAAGGAGTTCTCTTATGCCTCAAACGATCTACGGAAGGACGGAGGGCCTGAAGAAACAGGTCCTCACCCAATTGGAAGCGATCTATGAGCTGAGAGCCGACGAGGGCCAACTGATCAGTCATGAGTTGGCCCTTGTTTTGCGCGACCTTTCGGAGGAAATCAACCGGGAAATCTCCCTGTACATCGACCGGAAGGGCAAGGTGACGGCTGTGGCTGTGGGCAGCGACTGCCATGTGGATCTGCCCCAGGTGGACTCCCGGCGCAGCCAGAACCGGCTGTGCGGGGTAGCCTGCATCCATACCCATCCCCACGGGGCGCCCCGGCTCAGCGGCGTGGATTTTTCCGCCCTGCGGGATCTCCGCTTCGATGCCATGGCGGCCCTGGCCTGGGAAACGCCGGGCAGCGAACCGGTCCTGGGCTTTGCCATGATCACGGATCTGGACGACAACCAGCAGCCGGTGCTCCAGGAATTCGGACCCTATACGGCCAAGGACGTGGCATCCATGCCCTTTGGCAACATCGTTCATCTGATCGAGAAGCTCCTGGCCAAACGGTCCCGGAACCACAATTTGGAGGAAGGGCCGGAGCGGGCCATGCTGGTTTCCCTGGCCTGGGGGGACCTGAATGCTCGCTGGAGCGCTGAGGATTCTGTGGAAGAGCTGGCCCAGCTGGCCGAGACTGCCGGAGCCCTGGTAGTCGGGAAATTTGTCCAGAGCCGGCCCAAGCCGGATCCGGTGTTCTTCATCGGCAAGGGCAAGGTCCAGGAAATGGCCCTGTTCGCCCAGCAGGAAGATATCGATCTGTGCATCTTCGATGACGAACTGTCCCCGGCCCAGCAGAGGAACCTGGAACGGGCCCTGGGGGTGCGGATCATCGACCGTACCGGCCTGATCCTGGACATCTTCGCCAAACGGGCCCGGACCAGCGAAGGCAAGCTCCAGGTGGAACTGGCCCAGCTGCAGTACATGCTGCCCCGGATCATGGGACAGGGGACCAGTCTTTCCCGGCTGGGCGGCGGTATCGGTACCCGGGGGCCCGGTGAAACCAAACTGGAAGTGGACCGGCGCCGGATCCGGGACCGGATCGCCTTCCTGGAAGAACAGATCCGGAAGATGAAGGGAAGCCGGAAACAGCAGCAGCGGGCCCGGAACAAGAGTGAAGTAAAGCAGGTGTGCCTGGTGGGCTATACCAATGCAGGCAAGAGTACCCTGCTGAACCAGCTGACCCATTCGGACATCTACGCCCAGGACCAGCTGTTTGCCACCCTGGATCCCACCACCCGCCAGCTGGAACTGCCTGACGGCGATGTGTGTACCCTGACGGATACGGTAGGGTTCATCCAGCGTCTGCCCCATCAGCTGGTGGCGGCGTTCCGGTCCACCCTGGAAGTGGTGAAGGATGCGGACCTGCTGGTCCATGTAATCGACTGCTCCCACGAACTGTACAGGGAACAGGCCGAAGCGGTGTACCAGGTGCTCCAGGAACTGGAGGTCACCGACAAACCCATCCTGACCGTCTATAACAAGGTGGACAAGCTGCACCAGTTCCAGGGACTGCAGCACCGGCTGGAACAGGAGGAACATACGGTCTGCGTCTCTGCGAAGACCGGCGACGGCATCCCCCGGCTGCTCCAGACCATGGCTGGGATGCTGGGCCAGGACATGACGGAAGTCACCCTGTGCATCCCCTACGCGGAAACCAGGCTGGCGGCCCGGCTCCACAGTGATGCCAGGGTCCTCAGCGAGGAATACGGCGACCAGGGGATCCTGGTGAAAGCCAGAATGAAGAAAGCCATGGCCGACAAATTAGCGGCCTATATTCAATAAATCTGTACCGTAGGGGCTTACCAAGACTGGCGGAACGCCATGTCGCCCGGTAAGCCCGCATAAGATTCGAGGAGGAAGTTAGTAATAAAATGATCCAATGGGATGAAATCGAACGGAAAGCGCTGGACACCGTTGCCCGGCATACCAAGATTCATGAAGAAGCAGCGCTGGTCAACACCAAAAAGGTGCTGGACGCTTTTGCCAAATACCAGGTGGCCGATTACTACCTGAAACCCACCACCGGATATGGCTATTCCGATGTGGGACGGGATCAGCTGGACCTGATCTATGCGGACATTTTCAAGACGGAAGCGGCCCTGGTCCGCTCCCAGTTCGTTTCCGGCACCCATGCTCTGGCCGTGGCCCTTCTGGGGAACCTGAAGCCGGGGGATGAAATGATCGGTGCCACCGGGGAACCCTATGACACCATGCAGACCATCATCGGGTACCCGGTGAAGACGCCGGGCAGTCTGGTGGACATGGGGGTCACCTACAGGGAAATCCCCATGGAAGGCGATCATCCCGATATCCCGTCCCTGCTGGCTGCCATTACCCCCAAGACCCGTCTGATCCACGTACAGCGCTCCTGTGGCTACAGCAGCAAGCGGAAGACCCTGACCGTGGCCGAAATCGGCGAGATCTTCAAGGCTGTGAAGGCCGTCCGCCCTGATATCATCTGCTTCGTGGACAACTGCTACGGTGAATTCATCGAGAAACAGGAACCAACGGAAGTGGGTGCTGACCTGATGGCCGGCTCTCTGATCAAGAACCTGGGCGGCGGTTTCGCTCCCACCGGTGGCTATATCGTGGGTAAAAAAGACCTGGTGGAACAGGCTTCCTACCGTCTGACGGCTCCCGGCCTGGGCGGTGAAATGGGCTGCACCTTGGGCGACACGGCCCGGGAATTCTACCAGGGCCTGTTCATGGCTCCCCACGTGGCCCTGCAGGCTGTGAAGACTTCCATGTTCGCCGCTTCCGTCTTCCAGTCCCTGGGATTCGAAGTGTCTCCGCTGCCTGATGAGGTACGCAGCGACATCATCCAGACCATTACCCTGAAGACACCGGAGAACCTGTGTGCCTTCTGCGAAGCCATCCAGGCCCATTCTCCCATCGATGCCCATGTGACCCCGGTGCCGTCTCCGCTGCCAGGCTATCAGGATGACATCATCATGGCAGCCGGCACCTTCGTACAGGGGGCTTCCATCGAACTGAGCGCCGATGGTCCCATGCGGGATCCCTACAAAGTCTTCATGCAGGGCGGCCTGACCTTCGAACACGGCCGGATCGCCGTCATGGCCGCAGCCAGACAGATCATGGCCAGACAGGAAGGCAAGTAACAGGAGCTTTCAGTAGCATCGTAACTTGACTCTGGAAAGGAATGCATGTCCATGGAAACTTTACAGGAAAAACTGCTCCATCGTTTTGAAGAGTATATTGCTTTCAACACCCAGTCCAATGAAGCCAATACCCAGGCTTCTCCCAGTACCCCCGGTCAGATGGTGCTGGCCAGGCATTTGGCTGACCAGCTGAAGGCCCTGGGCCTCAGTGACGTTTCTCTGGACGGACACGGCTATGTGATGGCCACCCTGCCGGCCAACAACGGCAAAGAAAGCCCGGTGATCGGGTTCATCTCCCATATGGATACGGCCCCCGATGCTCCCGGCGGCCCGGTGAAACCCGTGCTGGTCCGGAACTATGACGGCAAGGACATCGTCCTGAACAAAGAACAGGGCATCGTCTTTTCCACCAGGGATTTCCCGGAAGTACTGCAATACAAGGGACAGGATATCCTGTTCACCGACGGTACTACCCTGCTGGGGGCGGACGATAAGGCCGGCATCACCGCCATTGTCACGGCTGTGGAATATCTGCTGGCCCATCCGGAGGTGAAACACGGCCCCCTGCGCCTGGGCTTTACCCCCGATGAAGAAGTGGGGCGGGGGGCCCGGTATTTCGACGTGGAGAAATTCGGCGCTGATTTTGCCTATACCGTGGACGGCGGCGAACTGGGCGGCCTGGAATACGAGAACTTCAATGCGGCCAATGCGGTGATCACCTTCCACGGCCGCAGCGTCCATACCGGTTCCGCCAAAGGAAAGATGAAGAATGCCCTGACCCTGGCCGGAGAATGGCAGGCAATGCTGCCGGCCGGAGAAAAGCCGGAATACACCGAAGGCCGGGAAGGGTTCTTCCATGTGTATGGCATCCAGGGCAGTGTGGAAACCTGTCGCATGGACATGCTGATCCGGGATCACCACAGGGAAAAATTCCAGGCCCGGAAGGCACTGCTGGAAAAAATGGCGGAGTTTTTCAATGCCAAATACGGAGCCGGCAGCGTGGAAGTAAGCTGCCATGATGTATATTACAATATGCTCAGTGTCATCGAAGACGGCCACATGGATGTGGTGGAGCGGGCCAAAAAAGCCATGGAAAAGGTGGGGGTGACGCCAGTGATCAGTCCCATCCGGGGCGGTACCGACGGAGCCGTCCTTTCCTATAAAGGGCTGCCCTGCCCGAACCTGTTCACAGGCGGCGCCAATTTCCACGGCCGGTTCGAATACCTGCCCCTGCCGTCTCTGGAAAAAGCCTGCGAAACCGTCATCGCCATTGCCAAAGAAAAGTAACACGCGAAAGGACCCACCCCGGTTGTTTCCATACCGGGGAGAGGGTCCTTTTCATTGCTGAAATTTTAATATTCTGAAAAAATATCTGTACCTTGATCTGCAAATATGCTATAATGACTATACTGTGGAGGTTTACAGTTTTATTATTTTTTACCATGCGTAATGAAAGGGGTTGTTTGCTATGGATGCTGTCCAACCGAAGAAAAAAATGCCGCTGGCCGCACAAATCTTCATTGCTCTGATCCTGGCCATTGTGGCAGGTCTGGCTCTGCAGGGAAATGTGCCATTGGCCGTGAATTACATCAAACCTTTTGGAACAATTTTTCTGAATCTTGTGAAATTCGTAGTAGGCCCCATTGTCCTGTTTTCCATTATGGCAGGGGTGGTTTCCCTCAGTGATCTGCGGAAGGTAGGCTCCATCGGCGGTCTGACCCTGGTGTATTATTTCTTTACCACCGCCGTTGCCGTCACCATCGGACTGGTCATCGCCAACAGCTTCAAAGGGGCGTTTCCCGCACTGTCCACAGCCAACCTGGCCTATAAAGTGAAAAATTCCAATCCGGGTTTCATGAAGATGATCGTGGATCTGTTTCCCTCCAACTTCATTGCCCCCCTGAACAGCAGCAACATGCTCCAGGTCATCGTCATGGCCATCCTGATCGGCATCGCCATCATCGCCCTGGGCAGGAAAGGGGAGAAGGCCGCTGAATTCATCAATACCTGGAACGATGTATTCATGAAAGTCATGGAAATGATCCTGTCCCTGTCGCCCATCGGTGTCTTCTGCCTGCTGTGCCCGGTGGTGGCCCAGAACGGTCCGGCGGTGATCGGCTCCCTGGCCAAGGTCATCCTGTGTGCCTACATTGCCTATGCACTGCACGCCATCATTGTGTATTCCCTGGCCGTGCGGACCATAGGCGGCATGAGTCCGTTGAAATTCTTCAAGGGCATGATGCCTGCCATGATCTTTGCCTTTTCCAGTGCTTCCTCTGTAGGGACCCTGCCCATCAACATGGAATGTGCCTCCAAACTGGGGGCTTCCAAAGAAGTGGTCAGCTTCACCCTGCCTCTGGGTGCCACCATCAACATGGATGGTACGGCCATCTATCAGGGTGTCTGCGCCGTCTTCATTGCGTCCTGCTATGGCATCGACCTGACCCTGCCTCAGATGCTGACCATCGTGCTCACCGCCACCCTTGCTTCTGTAGGCACCGCCGGTGTCCCCGGAGCCGGCATGATCATGCTGGCCATGGTGCTGGCGTCCGTGAACCTGCCCGTGGACGGCATTGCCCTGGTGGCTGGCGTGGATCGGATCTTCGATATGGGCCGTACCACGTTGAATATCACCGGTGACGCTTCCTGCGCCATCATCGTGTCACACATTTTGGACGAAAAGAAGAAGAAATAAACCCTGTACGGATCAGCTGAAATGGCGCACCCGCAACCTGATGCCACAGCTTTCCGCCACCTTCCGGCTGGCTTCGATCTGTTCCGGCGGCAGTACGTCCACCACGGTCATCCGGGTGTCCGGAATGGCTTTCCTGCATTCCCGGGCAAAATCCAGCATGGCCTCATAAGCACCCGGCAGGGTGGGGCGGGTCACCTTGTTGTAATCGGCTTCATCCGGGGCATTCAGGCTGATGGAAACCGCATCCAGCACCTGGGCCAGATCCGGAACGATATCCCTCCTGTTTTCCAGATTGCCCAGGCCATTGGTATTCACCCGCAGTTTCAGCTGCGGGTGGATTTTTTTTACGTACCGGGCTGTCTGCAGCATCAGGTCCAGGGCACAGGTAGGTTCCCCGTACCCACAGAAAACCAGCTCTTTAAAACCGGTAAAATCAAAGGCATCCACCGCTGCTTTCACCTGTTCCCAGGTGGGATTTACCTTGTGCCACAGGGTGGGGGCATCCCCAATGCCCTGGTGCTGGAACCGGACACAGAAGGTACAACGGCAGTTGCACAGATTGGTCAGGTTGGCGTATACGCCATCTTTATAGGTATATAAGATCTTTGCCATTTACAATCATCCTTTCTCCACAGCAGACAGCCGGGAACCGCTGTCTGTGAAAACTTTGCTTTTGACATCCTGCCGGTCCAGCACGCCAGCCACCAGATAAAAGAACAGCAGGCTGCCGCCGGACTGCAGGGCACTGCCCATCACAGAGGTGATCAGGGCTGCATACTGGCCGAACAGCAGGCCTTCCGCCAGGTAATACCCGATGGTGGAAAGAATCCAGGAAACAAAGGGTGCAATCCGGTTCCGGGTGCACAGGAGCTTCCGGGCTTTCCAGGTAAACGGCAGGGTGATCAGCGCCTTGATGAGGATGGTGGCCGGTGCCCACATGGGTGCCGTCAGCAGATCTGCCAGCCCACCGCCGATGGATGCCGCCAGCAGCGCATAGGGCTGGGGCAGCAGAGCCGCGGCTACGTAAATCAGCGTATCTCCGAAATGCAGGTAACCGCCGTTGGCGCCCATGGGAATATGGCAAATGTACGCAGTAAACAGGCAGATCACAGCGGCAAACAGACCGGTCAGTACCAGCAGCCGGATTTTTTCCTGAGGGGTTCTTTGTGGTTTCATTGTCGATCATTCCTTTCTCAATAAAAACAAGTAGGGTTCATAGTTGATGCCATCGTTGCAGGGGGTCCCTTCCTTTTTGGAGGATTGGATGGCCCGGCCGATCAGTGTTCCCGCCAGCCGTGCGCCCTGGATCAGCTCTCGTCCCTGGAGCTGGCTTCCCAGAAGAACTGCAGCAAGGACATCCCCGGTACCGGAATAGGTGCCTCCCAGATGGGGAAAGGTCAACGGAACAGAGTGGCCCTCTGTTAAAACCAGATTGGTGACCAGGTGTTCACCTTCTGGTGAAGAGTGGGGGATGCCGGTAATGACAAGCTTCTTCCCTTTATAAACGGAAGCCTTTTCCTGCAGTACCTGGAACAGCTCCGCCGGTTCCTCCCGGCCCATCCTGAATATGGGGTCCATGTCCGTGCCGGTCAGGATGCAGAATTCTGTCAGATTGGGGGTCAGCAGATCTGCCCGCAGGGTCAGCTTTTCCATAGCCCGTATGGAAGCCGCTGAAAAGCCCCGGTAGACATGGCCATTGTCTCCCAGCACCGGATCACACAAATACAATGTATCCGGCTTCTGGAAGCGATCCAGGAAGGCTTCCACCTGGTCCGCAGCCTCCGGGGTGGCCAGATATCCGGAAAGGATTCCCTGGAACGCCGTACCCAGCTGCGCCCAGTGGAGGCGATAGTCTTCCATATGATTTGTCAGAGAGATACAACGGTACTCCGGATACCCGGTTTGGGTGGTCAGTACCGCCGTAGGCAGCGGACAGCATTCCAGCCCCATGGCAGCCAGAACCGCAATATCAGCCGTCAACGAACATCGTCCCAGGCCGGACAGATCATTGATGGCAGCAACACGTTGGTGCATGGCAAAAACTCCTTTGCAAGAAAATCAGATTGATCAAATGTAAGATGGGAACCCTATAGTCAGGGAAAGAAAACATTCCATCAGCCAGTGATGGGAATCTTTCAGGTCTTTGTGAGTACGAATCCAGTTATACCATGGAACCACTTGACAAAAAAGAACCAATTTGAGAAATTTTTAAGCAGAACTGTGCATGTTTTCAGGCCCATCCTGTGATGAAAGACAAAGGCCCCCATCATTTTATCAACATTTATTAACATAATATATATTATAGGACGTAAAATTTTCTCGAAAAAATGGGTGTCCATTGGTGTTGGGACACTTTCTCTTTTTTGTATGCAGGTAAACTTCCTGGAGCTCAAACAGTTGTTTGACACACAATTGTTTTCTTGTTATACTTAATAAAAGTGTAACTTGCTGAATTAACCTTAAAGCCGACATTTCGTTCGCCTGGATTGCCGGTCGTTTGATTCCAATACTTTTCATCGACAGTGTTCTGTTTTCGGATTTGAATCCTGTTGTTTGACTGACATGATAAGGAGAGTTGTCCTATGGCTGAAGCGACTGATAAGAAAATGGGTTCCCGGAGTTCCATCAATGCCCGGCAGAGCCAGATCCTTGAATATATCAAACAATATATCTTTTCCAACGGGTATCCCCCTTCCGTCCGTGAAATCGGCAAGGCTGTGGGCCTTTCTTCCAGTGCCTCTGTACACAACAACCTGAAAAAGCTGGCAGAAGCCGGTTTTGTCAGCTGGGATCCGGAAAAGCCCCGTACCTACGGGCTGACAGAAGAAATCAGCTGGCGGAAAAAGAGCATGGTGCCCGTTCCCCTGGTGGGCGCTGTCCATGCAGGAGATCCCATGCTGGCCGTGGAAAATATTGAGGACACCTACCCCATCCCCCTGGATCTGATCGGATGCAAGGAAGATGTTTTCATGATGGTGGTGGAAGGCGACAGCATGAAAGATGCCGGAATCCTGGATCACGATTATGTGTTCGTACGCAAACAGAATTATGCCACCAACGGGGATATTGTGGTGGCACTGGTCAATGGTGAGGAAACCACCATCAAACGGTATTTCCGGGAGTTGAAACAGATCCGTCTCCAGCCGGAAAACGATGCCTACACTCCCATTGTGGGGACCGATAACATTGAAATCAAGGGAAAAGTCATTGCCGTGTTCCGTACCCTGTAATTCAAAAAATGATTCAAAAAATCGTCTCTGAATTTGACTTCAGAGACGATTTTTCTATATTCTGCATGTAGTTACTCATAAAATCAGCAAAAATCGCTCACAGACGAAATTTGGACGTCTGTGAGCGATTTTGCGTTTTTTGGTTTATTCATCGATACATCTCCGGCCGTCGCAGGCCCAGGAGAGGGTATCGCCGGCAATACTCACCAGCTGATCATCCATAGCCGCAGCTGGCAGGTGGGTCGAACCATCCATCTCTTTAGCAAGTTGTCCGGCTTTTTGTAACATTGTTACAGACGGTTTCGGAAAAATTCCTGCTGGCACAAGCACTTTGACTGGTAGTGGGACAAATTTCGACCATGGGTTGCAAAATTTGTCCAATGCTGTCATACTATAGGTGAAGGGAATTCCTGAAAGTAAATAGAATAGAAATTGATGATAGAGAAAGTGCGGTGACTTGGTATGATCAAAATCGGAATCAATGGGTTTGGACGTATCGGACGGTTTGTACTGCGTGTGGCTGAGCAGCGGGATGATATGCAGGTGGTTGCCATCAACGACCTGCTGCCCCTGGACTATATGGCCTATCTGCTGAAATATGATTCGGTCCATGGCCGTTTCTCCGGCACTGTGGAAATTGATGAAAAAGACGGGGATCTGATCGTGAACGGTCACAAGATCCGCATTACGGCGGAAAAAGATCCGGCCAACCTGAAATGGGATGAAGTGGGCGCGGAGTATGTGGTGGAATGCACCGGCCGCTTCCTGACCCATGAACTGGCTTCCAAACACCTGGAAGCCGGGGCCAAATACGTGGTGCTGTCCGCTCCCTCCAAGAAGGGTGCCAACGGCAAGCAGCCGGATATGTATGTGATGGGCGTGAACTCTGACACCTACCATGGGGAAAAGATCGTTTCCAACGCTTCCTGCACCACCAACTGCCTGGCACCGGTAGCCAAGGTCCTGAATGATGCATTCGGGATCGAATCCGGGCTGATGACCACGGTGCATTCCATTACCGCCACCCAGCATACGGTGGATGGACCGTCCGTGAAGGACTGGCGCCGGGGCCGTGCCTCCGCCTGCAACATCATCCCCTCCTCCACCGGGGCGGCCAAGGCTGTGGGCAAGGTGATCCCGGAACTGGCCGGCAAACTGACAGGGATGAGCATGCGGGTACCGACGCTGGATGTTTCCGTGGTGGATCTGACGGTGAACCTGAAAAAACCGGCCACCTACGAAGAAATCTGCGCCGCCATGAAGAAGGCTTCGGAAACCAACCTGAAAGGGATCCTGGGCTATACCGATGAGGACGTGGTATCCTCCGATTTCCTGGGCTGCTCCTACGCTTCCATTTTCGACGCCAAGGCCGGCATTGCTCTGACGGACAACTTTGTAAAGGTGATTGCCTGGTATGACAACGAATTCGGGTATTCCAGCAAGGTGCTGGATCTGGTTGCCACCATGGACAAATACAATCGGGCACATTGACAATCAAGCAAAAGAGGCATCGCTGCGGCGGTGCCTCTTTTTTAGCTTATAGTCACTAGTCACTGGCCGAAGGAAGCCAGTTGATGCTGGCAAAAAACAAATGGCCCGTTGGGCGACCTGGGAGTTGGATTGGAATGTTTTATTTTTCTACAGGCAGGTTTTATGGTAAAATAGTTACATTATATTGTAGAAAAGGAAGTACCCATACATGACTGCTTTGACTGATGCCTGGGAAAATAAGGCAGAAATTTCGCTGGAAGAACTGGCGGCGCTGCCGGCTGACCAGGTGTATTTGATAGATATCCGGGACACGGTGGCTTTTGGCCGGGGGTCCCTGCCCGGCGCTGTGAATGTGGATCCTCTGGCCCTGCAGCAGGGCGCCGTGGACCTGCCTGAAGACAAACTGCTGGTGTGCCTGTGCATGTGGGGCAAAATCAGCCTGGGTCTGGCGGCCAATCTGCGGGAACAGGGGTATACAGCCGTTTCCCTGACCGGCGGATATTCCCTGTGGCTGCAGCAGAAGCTGAAAAAGGACGCGGAACTGGCGGCCCAGGACGAGAATCGGCTGAAACGGATCGAGACTTCCCTGCGGCGGAAATACAAGCGGCGGATCCTGAACAAGTTCGTCCAGGCCATCTGCGAGTATGACATGATCCAGCCTGGGGACAAGATTGCCGTTTGCATCTCCGGGGGTAAGGATTCCATGCTCATGGCCAAGTGTTTCCAGGAGTTGAAGCGCCACAACAAGTTCCCCTTCGATCTGGTGTTTTTATGCATGGATCCGGGCTATAACGAAATGAACCGGAAGGTCATCGAGGAAAACGCCAAGCTGCTCCAGGTCCCCCTGACCTTTTTCTCCACGGACATCTTTGAAAACGTGTTCCATGTGGAGGACAACCCCTGCTACCTGTGCGCCAAGATGCGCCGGGGCTACCTGTATCGCAAGGCCCGGGAACTGGGCTGCAACAAGATCGCCCTGGGGCATCATTTCGATGATGTCATCGAAACCAATCTGATGAGCATGCTGTATTCCGGAGCCATCCGTACCATGCTGCCCCGGCTGAAAAGTACCAGCTGTCCGGGTATGGAGCTGCTGCGTCCCCTGTACTATGTACGGGAACGGGACATCAAGAGCTGGCGGGATGAAAACGGGCTGTACTTCATCCAGTGCGCCTGTAAATTCACGGAAACCTGCTCCACCTGCCATACGGACGGCACCACCGATTCCAAGCGGCTGGAAGTCAAGAAGCTGATTGCCAGCCTGGAAAAAGAAAATTCCCAGGTGCCGGCCAATATCTTCCACGCCCTGGAAAATGTGAACCTGGACACGGTGCTAAAATACAAGCTCCACGGGAAGGAACATCGTTTTTTAGAGGAATTTGAGTAAAAAAAGAGGAGTTGCCTTTTCAGGCAGCTCCTTCTTTATTGCCAGCAAAGCTGACTTCTTTCAGCTAGAGACTAGTGACTGGCTTTCAAGCCATACAGGTGGTGCAGTTCTTTGTCTGGGGAACCAGCAGCTTCCACAGGCAGCCTTCCAGGACCACGCCCTGGTGGGGATCCGTCCCTGCCTTGATGGTGGTGTCGATGACAAAGCTCAGGAAATCGGCGGCTTCCTGGACACACCGGTTCAGATCCCGGCCGTTCAGCAGGTAGCCCACCAGGGTGCTGGCGAACACATCGCCGGTGCCGCAGGTGGCAAAGGGCTGTTTGGTGACCAGGTAGGATTCCGGAAACAGGGAATTCTTTTCCATGCTGGCGATGCGGATCTTGTCTTCGGCACAGGGTACGCTGGTGACTACCACCGCTTTGGGCCCCATGGCCAGCAGTTTTTCACACAGGGTATCCAGTTCATCGTCCGTGGGGGCATCGGCTTTATAAGGCGTCCCCGTCAGCAGACAGGCTTCCGTATAGTTGGGGGTGATCAGACTGGCTTTGGCCACCAGTTTTTTCATGGCTTCCACCATGGAAGAATCGAAGACAGGGTACAGCTTGCCATCGTCCCCCATGGCCGGATCCACCACCACCAGCTGGTCACCGGTGGCAAACCGGTCGATGGCGGAGATCACGGCTTCCACCTGGCCAGGGCCGGCCAGGAACCCGCTGTAGATGGCATCAAAAGGCAGTTTCAGTTCCTGCCACTGGTCCATATAGCTGGGCATCAGGTCCGTCAGATCCCGGGAAACAAATTTCCCGTAGGTCAGGTTGTTGCTGTAGAGCGCCGTGGGGAACGGGCAGACCTGGTGCCCCATGGCGGACAGCACCGGGATGGCGGCCGTTAAAGAGCAGCGGCCAAAGGAACAGAGATCATGGATGGCCAGAACACGTTTTATTTTCATGGGTGTAATTCCTCCTTATTTGCGTCTTAGTATCATTATAGCATATAAATTGCAATAAAAAATGTCCTCCCCTGAAAGGGGAGGGGTAAGCAGGGAGCCCACGCTTTAGCGTGGAACTCATCGCTTATGCCGTAGCTGACCAGCCGAATGGCTGGTGGCAGGGTCTAACATCGGACGAAAGATTTACATCGGGTGCTGGACCCCCTACCCGCAAGCGGGCCCTTTCCCCCTTCCAGGGGGACACAGGTTAGGTTCTACTGGTTCTTGCGATTGAAGTAATCTATGATCTGGGACGACAGGTCGATGTGCAGGGTGCCCATGGCGTAGCAGGCCAGGCTGTAGGGCGGATAGATCAGGGCCAGGGCTCCATCGCCCAACATGTAGTAGTTGCTGGAAATCTTGATGGTAGAGATGTACCGGCCCGTGGCAAAAGTCTTTTCCAGGGGTACCCGCTCCTCCCTGCTGTCGATGATGGGCTGGCGCAGAATCGTCATCTTGTCCTCCGGGCGCAACTTCACAAAATAGGATAAGGGCAGGCGTTCGCCGGTATCCTTGCTGTAATTCAGGCCATAGGTATTTGTATATCCGTGGGCAGCCCCCTGGTTGTACCGGAAATCGGCCACTGTCAGGGAAATCACCTGGTCATCTTCATACTGCACTTTATAGGAAAAATTGCCACGATAGAACTTGCCGGCTTTGTACTGGTTCAGGAAACTGTCCACGTATTTCTGGATGTCCTCATTGATGGCCGCCTGGGCGGCAGCGTTCTTCTCCACGGTCACCACCGGGTAACGCATCTTGTAATTGATGGCCGAAGCAGTTTCTTCTCGAACACTGGCTCCTGCCAGCGGGGGCAGGCTTAAAAGCGCCGCCAGGATGAATCCCAACACTGCTTTCCGTTTCATAAAGGTCACCTCCAGGGAGATTGCAAAGTTCGTCGTTTGTCGTTCATCGTTCATAGTTGAGACTCGGTGCTTGTCGATTTGTTGTATTTTCTTACTTTTCAGTATAGCACAGATGAAGGAGAATATAACATAAAATCCCTTTCCATGATACAATGAGGGAAAAGATTGGCATCGGTCAAGGAGGTTTGCCATGCATAGAAAAATCAAGATTGCCCTGGATATCGCCATGCTCCTGCTGTTCATCATCGAACTGGCGGGGATGTTCGTGCCTTCCCGGGTCCATATGGTGCTGGGGGCTCTGCTGCTGGCGGCAGTGCTCGCCCACAATATCGTGAACCGCAAATTCTATCAGACCCTGCTCCAGGGGCCCTATACGCCGCGGCGGATCGGCAATGGGCTCACCATCTTCCTGCTGCTGTTCTGCTTTGGGGTGCTGGCCGTTTCCGGCATGGCCCTGGGGTTTCCGGCACTGTCCGGTCCCTGGCGAGATGTGAACTGGCGCTCGGTGCATCTGGTGGCGGCCATTGCAGCCCTGGTGCTGCTGCTGTTCCATATTTTGTTCCAGGGACGCCGGTACTTCCGGCCCCGGAAGCTCATCGCGGTCATCCTGCCGGTGTTCATCATTGCCGCGGCCGGCATCTTCGGCCTGCCCTACCTGGACCGCTGGTTCCGGACGGTGGAAGTGAACAGGGAAGCCATCGTCCACGGAGAAAAAGTGGCCCTGCCCGGAAAGACCCTGACCCTGTATTTCAGCCGGGTGGGCAATACGGATTTCCCGAAAGATACGGACGCTGTGTCCGGGGCCTCGGTGATGAAGGACGGGGAAACGCTCATCGGCAATGCCCAGATGCTGGCCTATATGGCCCAGGATATTACGGGCAGTGACCTGGCTGAGATCCGGACGGTGACTTCCTACCCCGTCAGCTATACGGAAACCGTCAAGGTTGGCCGGCAGGAACTGCAGGCCGAGGAACTGCCGCTCATCCAGAAGAACCTGCCCAATCTGGAACAGTATGATACCATCATCCTGATCTATCCCCTGTGGTGGGGTACGGTGCCCCGGGTGGTGGAAAGCGCCCTGCAGCCCTATGACCTGACGGGGAAACGGCTCATCCCCATCGTCACCCACGGCAGCAGCGGCGCCGGCGACAGTCTGGCGGCCCTGGGGCGGATGACCACGGCGAAGGTGGGGCCGGATTGCCTGACCGTCTATAGTAGCGATGTGCCCTGGGCACGGAAGAAGTTGGTGGAGTTTTTGCAGAAAGAAATGGGGAAATAAGGAGTGATTCCCAGTTTGGAAAGGATTTCCTAGAACAGGCCGATCAGAGCAAGCAGCATCTACACTGATAGTGCAGAATCAAATCTTGATTAACCCTGCCTCGTTCCCCTGTTTTCGGATCAGTTCCAGCAGATCGTCTGCCTGCAGCCAGACGGTGGCCGTATTGTCGTTGGGATGAATGCCGATTTTATGCCCGGCAAATTCTTCGTCCATCAGGAAATAGACCCGATGCTCCCTGTCTTTCAGGATACCCAGGGGCGTGACCGAACCGGGGGTCAGGCCCAGGATGGCCTGCAGATCGGCAGCCGAGGCAAAACACAGGGGCCGCAGGCCGTGTTCCCGGCGGAAGGTCTTCAGGTCCACCCGCTTCTCTCCCTTTACGGTGATCAAGAAGTAGTTGCGCTTTTTATCATCCCGGATCAGCAGATTCTTGGCCAGCCATTCGGGATAGGGCAGTTTGACCGGATCCAGTTCCCCCATGTGGAATACGGCCTTGTGTTCCGTCACTTCATAGGGGATATGCTGTTCAGTCAGGTATTGGCAGGTTTCTTCTTTGTCCATGGTTACCCTCTATTTCTTTGCTATAGCCTTCTTTTTTGCAGGCTTCAGCACTTCCTTCGCCCAGTGGAATTCCAGGACATGGATTTCGAGCCGCAGACGCTGAAATTCACGGGGTTCCCGGCCCAGATCATCCAGCACGAGGTGGACCATCTGGCGGGGATTTTGATTTGAAAAATGGGGCGTGAAAAAATGATTTTCACATCTCCGTCACTAGTCTCTAGCCGGGTGAAGGCATCCCCTGCTTCGAAATCTGCCGTATCCTGATCCAGGCGGAAGAAATCGTCCGTCTGCTGCCGTACGTATTCGTGGGCCGCAATCATGAACCCAAAGGTGCCACAGGCCGGGTCTCAAAGGTGTCTGTATTTGATACAATCGAACGATAGCAGGGATTTTGAACACCCCCGTGTTCACTTCAATCGGTGTTGTACTGATTGGCTATCTTCTTGAGCAGAAGTGCTTTTTCCATGAACCAGTCAAAGTAGTTTTTATATTCTTTTCTATCAAACGCCGCATCAAGCTCCTTGGTCAAAAGCATACGTCCATCTTTTTCACCTTCTGACCACTCAATGGAAGCGCCTAATTCCTTTTCTATCGTATCTTGATTATCTTTCAGCTGCCTATACCAATCCTTCCCCTTGGCAACATACAAGCCCGCTGTCGCCCGATGGCGGGATGTGTTGATTGTAAATTCTACCACCACAGACGATACGCCGGTACTCAGGTTGTACCAATTGGTCGCGAAAGCCTTTCTGCATGAGAAGCTCTTGCTGAACTTACTGTCTTTATCGAAGGCATAGTCACAGAACTGCTGCCAGAAGTTCAATTGGAATTTCCGCAGCGGCGTCAGGGTTTCTGCAGCTTTCACCGTTTTTGCCCATTCGTTGGGACGTTCTACAACATTAAACCGTGGTGCTGGCAGCGAATCCCCAATGCGCCAGAGTTCAATTTCAATCAGGAAAAAACCAATATTTTCATCCGTATGCTGATTCAGCCATCCGATAGCCTGTTTATGCTCATCACGAGCCCTTTTGACAATCCAGACTATAATTTCAGCGTCTTTCCCTGCCGCATACGTAATGATTTTTCCCAAATGATCATGGTCGGTATCTTCCAGCTGATTCTCGATGATAATCCCACGGGAACTCCCGCTTTCGCGGGCGTAGATGTCTACACTGAAACTTCCTACTGGAGATTCCGTTTCCTCAAGCTCCAGGTCAATTTCAATGGCATCACTCAGCTGTTCCAGATTTTCTTTTTGGGCAAGCCATTTTGAAAAATCCTGTTCCTCATGCGGCCAGATAGACCGCAAGTCATCAATCCGTTTCATGCACCCTAGTTTTTCCATATATGTCACTTTGCTTCCCGATGCTTTAGAAATGCTTCTCCTCTGCCGCCTTGAAATTATAGACTGGTTTCATCACGTCGATAACGTCCACGGTGTCACCGATGACATCCAAGATATCATCAAGGGATTTATAGGCCATAGGAGCTTCGTCGATGGTGCCTTCGTTTACCGATGTTGGTGCTAGCATATAAATAGGACAAGTCAAACTGAGGTTTTCCATAAAGTGATACAATAAAAGTATATATAGGGGGCCTTAGTATGACGAAGTTCGACAAACAATTCAAAATGGATGCTGTCCAATATTACCATGATCATCGTGATTTAGGACTGATTGGGTGTGCTCATAATTTAGGAATTTCCCAACAGACACTGTCCCGATGGCAAAAGCAATTACGGGATAATGGGGAAATGCCATATCGCGGATCCGGAAACTATGCATCTGATGAAGCCAAGGAAATCGCTCGTTTGAAACGTGAATTACGAGATGCCAAGGATGCCATCAATGTCTTAAAAAAAGCTATCAGCATTCTAGACAAATAATCCCTGCCATTTACCATAGCGTCAAACAGGAAGCCGAAAAAGCCCATCAGGGGAAACGCCATTTTTCGGTATCTGGAGTGCTGGCAGAATTGGGCGTTTCTACATCAGGTTACTATGGATGGAGTCATCGCAAATTATCCAAACAAGCTACGCACCGTAAGGAGGTAAAAAAACAGATTCAAACCATTTACGAAGATTCAAAGCAAATCTATGGAGCACCCAAAATTACTAAATTGCTTCAACAGAAAGGTGAATGTATTTCCGAAAGGACAGTGGGCCTTTACATGCGGCAAATGGGGATTCGTGCTTGTTGGGTCAAGCATTATACCGTTACGACCCAGAGCAGTTGTTTGGATGCCATATTAGTTAACATTCTGCAAGAACAATTTAATCCGCCAAAGCCAGACACAATCTGGTGCAGCGATATTACTTATATTTGGACCACTGAAGGATTTGTGTATTTGGCCAGTATCATGGATTTGTTTTCTCGAAAAATCATTGCCTGGAATTTATCCCGGAAGTTAGATGCATCTGGCATTGTTAGGATGATTCAAATGGCAAAGCAAACCAGGAATCCAGGCCGTCTGGTAGTAATTCACACTGACCGCGGTTGTCAATATCTTTCGCAATCCTATATCAAGGAAACCGCACAGATGTGCCGCAGCTATTCGAAGAAAGGCTATCCATGGGATAATGCCTGCATAGAATCATTCCATGCCTTGATTAAGCGAGAATGGCTGAATCGATTTAAGATTGAAAATTATCAACAAGCCTATATGCTGGTGTTTGAATACATTAACACGTTTTATAATACCGTTCGAATTCACAGTCACTGTAACTATATGTCACCCAATGACTATGAAAAATTATATGCAAACTACAAGAAAAAGGCAGCTTTGATTGCTGGATAACTGATTGATAGAAACCTCAATTTAACTTGTACTCAAACTTGACATAGGACCAGTCCCCTTTGGCATGTCTATTAATCACTCTAAAGGCACATAATAGCAAGCGAATTCTGTGTATTTATGCAAGTATACAAGAAAGAAGAACAGGGCCTTACGGCCCCTTCCCCTGCCTGTGGCTACCGCCTTCAGGCGGCGTTTCTCCAGGCGGAATTCCCGGTGAGGTGTTTCAGCATGTGGAGCCGGCAGGTCTTGAATTCTTCCCCGATAAGCCCCAGCCGGAGCATCCAGCACCGGAAGGCGTATTTCTCGTTGTCCGTCTCCGTCTTTCTGGCGGAGGCTTTCTTCTGGGTCAGTGCCTGATGGGCCACCGCCAGACAGAACTGGATGTATGCCTTGATTTCCCCGGCGTGGAGGGTGCCGTTGAAAAGCCGGAATTCCACCGTCCCTTTGGTGAAGGTGGCGTGGAGGTTGAGCCCGTGGTACCGGCTGTTGTTGTAATGTTCATCCCGACCAAAGGGTGCCTGGATGTACCAGATGTCGGCAAATTCTGCCATGGTTCGGGGCTGCTTCTTGTTCAGTTCCCAGAGGAAGGTTTCATCTGTCTTCTGGCAGTATCTGGCTTCCCGGAGGGCGTCGATCTGGAGGGCATGGTAGATCATATCTTCCTTGCTGGCCACCAGGTTTACCAGGTTCCGCAGGGTTTTCGGGGTGAACTTCTCGGCTCCCACATGGATGTGAATCCCGCAGGAGGTGTTCACCAGGGCCCCGGCTTTTCTCAGGGTCCGTACCAGTTCCTGCAGCTTCGGGATGTCGTCGTAGGAAAGGATGGGGCTTACCACTTCCGTCCGGTAGTCCCGGGTGGCGCCCTCGATCTGGCCGCCCACCTTTCTCTGAGGTCGGATGCTGGAGTCGCTCATGGCTTTCCATGTCCGTCCTTGGTTATCCAAGGCGGTGTAGGTATCGTAGGCTCCGCCTTCATAGGTGCCCCGTCCTGTTCCGAAGAAACCGGCCATCAGGTTGGCAGCCTTTTCTCTCGTAATCCCCGTCATTTCCATTTCAATCCCGAAGTGCAGTGTTTTCATCCTTCTCGTCATCCTTTCGCTAGGTTTGTGTGTTCTTTGGCATGTGTATATATCACTCTAAACGCACAGAATAGCAAGGGATTTTGAGAATAATTATTAATTATTTCGTGTCTTTATTCAGTTTTTGCACCTCATCCACCCCATGGATCACATTAAGGTGGGATCCGTTGTCCCAAACCACCAGGAGGGACCCTATATCATCTACGCCGGTCACCGTGCCTTTCGTACCCAAAGGCGGTGCCTGGGGATCGTCCATCCGGGTAAGGCGTACCCGGGTTCCGGGAGGGTATTCCTGCTGTAGAAATTCCAGCAGCTCTTTATTGGGAAACCGCATCTTTTTTCCCTCCGTTCCGGAAGGCCGCTGACCCACTGAGCTTTTCCAGCAGGATCTTTCGGCAGTCCTTGTATTCCTTCCCGATAAAGCCCAGGCGCAGGAGGAAACACCGGAAGGCGTATTTCTCGTTGGGGACTTCATGTTCTTTGGCCGTGACCCGTTTGGCGTTCTTGGCAAACTGGCACAGGGCCTTCACCAGTCTGGAGTAGGCTTGGACCTTGGCGCCGTCCGCTTCGTGGAACCAGGGGAAGTTGATTTTCCCTTCGCTGCGGATGATGGTCAGGTCATCCGTCCCCAGGGCCTTTTTGAAAAGGCCGGTTTTAGAGGCCACCAGGTTCTGAAGTTTCTCGAAGTCTTCTTCCGTGAAATCGTCCGGAAAGGAAATGGTGAGGGTGTCGACTTTCTCAGGAGTTTCTTCCGGTTCCTGGGCTGTTTCAGGTTCCGTCCCTTCTTCCAGTTCAGCCGTTTCCTGGGAAAGTTCTGGTTCCGGGTTTGCATCCGGTTCTGCCGTTTCCTTTACAGGTTCTTGTTCCGGAGTTTCTTCCGTTGCTGCCTGTTCTGCAGCCGTTTCTTCTGGCTTGAATCCTCTGGCTTCCAGTTCTTTTACCACCTTCTGGAACAGTTCTCCGTCTTCACATTCCATGGCACCGTTTTTCCACACCATAATGCTGCCGATCCGGTAAGCCTTGGTGGGAAGAAAAAGGTACTTTGCCTTTTCTCCCGTAATGGCGCTGATGGCCTGGACCAGTTCTTTTCTCGCTGCACCTTGTCTGTTGTATTCGACCTTCATGATTGGTACCTCCTTAGGGTATTTTGGTACTGTTATTAATCACTCTAAAGGCGAATAATAGCAAGCAAAATGTAGCCCTTTTTGTTCTTTATTTTTCTCCGCCCACAACTTCCTGGTAGGTGTATGTTTTCCCATTTCGCAGGACGGTCACGCTGTCCTGCTCCCCTTCGTGGGAAGCCAGGTACCGCTTCACCGCCACATCCACGAACTTGGGTTCCAGCTCCACCCCATAACAGATCCGGCCCAGCTGGTCGCAGGCCATGAGGGTGGAAGCAGACCCCAGGAATCCGTCCAGCACCACCCCGTTGATCTGGCTGCTCAGCTTGATCAGATAGGCCAGCATGGGCACCGGCTTACTGGAGGGGTGCCCGAAACCGTCCTCTTTGCTGTTCTTGATCCCGTCAAACTCAAAGACTGCTTTCTGTTTCTGGTCCCCGTACCAGTTGTGTTTTCCGTCTTTCCGCCACCCGAAGATAATGGGTTCCATGTTAAACTTCCAGTCGGTGCGCATAAAGGGGGCCTTGGGTTTTTTCCAGATCAGGCCAGCTCCCACTTTGAAACCGGCATCTTCGAAAGCGTCGTAAAAGACCCGGGCCTTCATGGTGGCGTAGAACACATAGATGGAGGCGTCCGCCGCCATGGCATCATGGAAGCAGGTGAAGGCCTTTTTCAGGAACTCGTACCCTTCCTGGTCGTTCAGATCATCGTTCCTGATCTTCCCGGAAGTACTCCGGAGGTTGACCAGGTACGGAGGATCCGTCAGGACCAGGTTTGGCTTTACTCCATCCATCAACTGAGCATAAGTTTCCGGCTTGGTAGAATCCCCGCACAGGACCCGGTGCTTGCCCAGCTGCCAGAGGTCCCCGGCTTTGGAAAACACCGGCTTCTGCAGTTCTTCTTCCACGTTGAAGTCGTCTTCTTTGGCTTCTGTTTCTTCATCGAAGATATGGGCGATTTCGTCATCGCTAAAGCCGGTGAGGCTCACATCAAAGTCCGCTCCCTGGAGGGATTCAATTTCCACCCGCAGCATTTCTTCGTCCCATCCGGCATCCAGTGCCATCCGGTTGTCGGCCAGGATATAGGCTTTCTTCTGGGCTTCGGTAAGATAGTCCACCAGGACGCAGGGCACTTCTTTGATCCCTTCTTCCCGGGCTGCCATCACCCGACCGTGGCCGGCAATGATGTTCTTGTCCTTATCGATGATCACCGGGTTGATGAACCCGAATTCCCGCAGGCTGGCCCGGAGCTTGTTAATCTGCTTCGGGGAATGGGTCCGGGCGTTATTTACATAGGGAATCAGCTCATCGATGGGGATGAGCTTCATCTCTTTGGTTGTTTTCTCCATGCCATGTTTCTCCTTATAATCGCAGCAAGCCCCCTGCGGGCACCGTTCAGGTCCCCACAAAGGGCTTGTCCTCGTAATGTTTTGATCTGTTGTTTGGTGAGGGGATATCCCCTCAGCCGGGAAATGAATTCTCTTGCTGTCATGCTATACCTTCCGCGACCGCAGCAGCCGTTCCATCACGTCATCCTGGGGCGTGTTGCCGGCAAACTCCACGGAGCAGTTTTCCTTCACCACCTGGTAGATCTGATACCAGATCTGGTTCACCTGCTTCATGTAGTTCTGGCCCATGGTCACGTATGGAGAAGCAATGGCCGCATTGGTGGTGGGGTGCTTGGCCAGAAAGCCATATTCCGAAATGGCATGTTCGCACTGGATCCACCGGGACACCGCCATGGCGTACTGGCTGATGAGCTGAGGGCTTACCAGTTTCTCGCAGTGCCGGGCTTTGAGCCACAGCCAGGTTTCCCGGTAGATTTCTTCCGCCTCCAGCTTCCCGCCGTTCCGCTGCTTTTCCTTCATGTAGGCTTTGGGTTCCGGCATATCTTCTCCAGATAGATCCGCCCCTTCCGGCAGGTCCATCACCTTAAGCGGCCGCTTCCCCGGATTGTCCGGCAGTTTGTCCAGCAGGGCCCTGGGTTTCCGCCCCTGGCCCACCCGCAATCCCCCTCGCATGGTTCCGTCTTTTGCTATTTTTCACACCCCCTTTTTCACCGGGTCAATACCCTTTTTGAAAACGCGTTTTTTTCGCGCGTGACCCCTCGCCCGTTCTGGCTTTCCGGGTTTCCAGAGATTCATACGCCCCCTGGGTATATCACTTTATTTCAGATTTATCATTCTGAAAGTCCATTTTTTCTTGTGATTTTCTGGTGCCAACGATCTCCTCTCTTTGCATGGATCCTTGCGTGACAGGCTTTGCACAGGGCAATCAGGTTGTTCCAGTCGTGGGTCCCGCCTTCCGCCAGGGGCTTTTTGTGGTGGACTTCTTCCGCCACCACGTACCGGCCATTCTTCAGACACAGCTCACAGAGAGGATGGCTGGCCACGTAAGCATCCCGGATCTTCTTCCAGGTCCGGCCGTACCGTTTTTTACTCACAGGACTGCGTTCATACTTTTCGTACCGCTTGGCGATGATCTTCTGATGCTTCTCGCAGTACCGCCCATCCGTCAGGTTCGGGCAGCCCGGGTAAGAACAGGGGCGTTTCGGTTTTCTCGGCACAGCTGCCATCTCCTTTCGGGCAACAAAAAAGCCCTGCAGATTTCTCTGCAAGGCTACCCCACGATTGTATTTTCACAGGGTTTAACTTACAATAAAATAAGAAAGACAATGGGAAGGAGCGCACCTCATGAGTCTGGGTTACGGCGGTATCGCAAAAAAAGTAAATGAAGATAATACCTATGTGCTCTACGCATATGGTGCCTTCAACTGGAACCTCCCTGAATGTACGAACGATGATTACACACTTGATGGTTCTATCCTGATCCCAAAGAAATGTTTTGTCGGTCCAGAAATCCATCAAAAGATAAAGAAGATGCCATCTGGCAGGAAAAAGCTGGTTACTAAACCCGTCTATATTTCTTGTATTGATATAGTATGCAATGCAGTGGAAAAAGGTTTAATCGAAATAGATAACTCTCGATTCGCCTGGAAATTTTACTCAGATTCTGCCAACACAAAAACGTTTGATTTCATAGCCCTTCGGCTTCTTGATAATGCTTTTAGGGAATATCAAGAAACGGGGAAGATTCCTGAAAAAGTCTACTCTCTTGCATAAAAAAAGCCTTGTAGGATTCTTACATCCTGCAAGGCTTCACTTTATTTCCTTTTCTCGTGAGTCTATCATACCACGAAGGGTCTATTGAATTCTAGTGTGTATCTACTGCATTTTCCTGCAATGTACTGCGCTCCTCCAAAATTTTTTCAACGGCCGCCACCCCATCACTGTGGACGGCGTAGATCCACCGGATCCCTTTGCCCATGCTCCGGGCAATGTCCTCCCAGGCATCGAAGTGGATGTACCGGTCCCGGAGGACCAGCCGCTGGGCTTCGTCTTCCACCCGGTCGATGACCTGGCCAATCTCATACTTCAGGTCCACTAGCCGGTCCACTTCCCGGTTGATTTCCTGCTCCCGCTCCCAGATCTTCTCGATGGTCCGGACGAAGGGGGCTTCCGTGGGCCGGTTGGGGTTGTGGCTTTCTTCCAGCCCGGCTGCTGAGATGCCCAGGCAAAGATGCCGGAGCTCGGCCACTTCCCGAAGATTGCTCTCTATTTTCTTATCCAGGTAGAATCCCTGTTGCAAGTACTCTTTCGCGTTCATGCTTTTCCCTCCAAATCCGCTTTGACGGCTTCAATGAGATCCGCCTGGGAACTGTCTTTCTTCTCCAGGGCCTTCAGGATCCGTTCGTCCATGGTGCCTTTCGTCACAATGTGCTGGACGATCACCGTCCGGCTGGTTTGTCCCTGCCGCCAGAGCCGGGCCACCGTCTGCTGGTAGAGTTCCAAACTCCAGGTGAGCCCGAACCAGATCAGGATGGACCCGCCCTGCTGCAGGTTGAGGCCGTGCCCGGCAGAAGCCGGATGGATCAGGGCCACCGGGATCTTCCCGGCGTTCCAGTCGGCAAAGTCCCTGCTCTCCTTCAGTTCCCTGGCTTCCATCCTCTGACAGATCCGTTCCCGGTCGTGCCGGAACCAGTAGGCCACAAGGACCGGCCGGCCATTGGCGCTTTCCACCAGGTCTTCCAGGGCATCAAGCTTTCGGTCATGGAGATGGATGGTCTTTCTGTCATCGGTGTAGATGGCTCCGTTGGCCATTTGGGTCAACTTCAGCGTAAGGGAGGCCGCATTGGCTGCCGTCACCTCGCCTCCCGGCAGTTCCAGCACCAGGGACTTTTTGAAGTCATTATACCGCTTCCGCTCCGAGTCCGAAAGATTGACCTCTGTTTTCACACGTACCAAATCCGGCATCTGCAGATAGTCTGTGGCCTTCATGGATACGGTGATGTCCGAAATTTTCCGGTAGATGGCGTCCTCTGCTCCCGGCAAGGGCTTGTAGGAAAACACCACCATCCCGTTCCGTTTGTCCGGCTGGAAATAGGTGTTCCGGTACTGGCTGATGTATCTCCCCAGCCGCTCTCCCATGTCCAGGAGCCGGAACTCCGCCCACAGGTCCATAAGGCCGTTGCCGCTGGGAGTCCCCGTGAGGCCCACGATCCGTTTCACCTTGGGCCGCAGGGCCTTCATGGCTTTGAACCGCTGGGCCTGCTGGTTCTTGAAAGAAGACAGTTCGTCCAGGACCACCATATCAAAATCCAGCCGGCAGTTCTTGCAAAGCCACACCAGGTTCTCCCGGTTCACGATGTATAGATCCGCAGGTTTCTGGAGAGCCCGCCGCCGTTCCGTCACGGACCCTACCACCACGCTGCAGGTGAGCTCCTTCAGGTGGTCCCATTTCCGGAGTTCTTCCGGCCAAGTATCTCTGGCTACTCTGAGGGGGGCCACGATCAAAACCCGGTGGACTTCAAAGGAGTCATACATCAAATCCCGAATAGCCGTCAAGGTCGTCACCGTCTTGCCGAACCTAAGCCCATATCCAGCAGGAGAGCCGTCACCGGGTGGGTCTTGATGTACTCGATGGCATAGGTCTGGTATGCATGGGGTATGAACTTCATTGGGCATCACCTCCTTCCGCGATGGTCTGCAGCAGCCCGGGGATATCTTCCAGGGCATCCAGGACGAACACCCGGAACCCCAGCTCCCGAAGCTTTTCGTGCCTTTTCACCTGCAGAACCCGTGGTTTCTTCCCCGGTGCCTTCACTTCCACAAAGGCCAGCTTCCCACCAGGAAGAAGGACCAGCCGGTCCGGCATGCCGGAAAAGGAAGGGGAAACGAACTTCACAGCCAGTCCGCCTTTCTTCCTCGTTTCCGTCACCAGCTTCAGTTCTACGTGTTTCTCATTTAAAAAGGACATCTGCTGCCTCCTTTGCCTTTGCCATCACTTCCGCATCCACCGGGGTTCTGGGTTCATGCTTCAGGTCTCCGTAAAACACATTCAGATAGTCATTGCTGACTTCCGGATGGTCATGGAACATATTGTCTTCCGCCCGGGACCGCACTTCATCAATCTTTTGCAGGACCCGCATGAATTTGTCCGTATCCGTAGACAAAAGGACCTGAGACATGTGGATGGCAAGATTTCCACCCAATGTCCGGAACAGCCGCATTTCGGCTCCCACCAGTTTGTACAGTTCAATCGTCCGTTCTTTCTTGTTGATCATCGCTTTTCCTCCTTCAGTATGGGAGTGACGGTGGTGACACTCTTCAACATACCCTCTCTATAGATCCTTTTTTTAAATCTTCTTTAGGACTTTCAGGTGAGAGTGTCACTACTGTCACTTTTCATAAGGTGCAGGTGGTGAAGGTCTCTAACATACCTTTATATAGAACTCTTTTAAAAATTCTTCTTTAGGACTGTCAGTAGTAGACCTGCACCCACCTGCACCTTTTAGTCCAGAAAATCCTGTCCTTCTTTCAACCGCAGCCCGTGAACAACGATTCCTTTCTTCGTCTTGTGACGGAAGAACCCCGCCTTCTCCAGATTCCCATAGAAATCCGAAGTGCTTCTAGTGTATTCACCCGTCTGCATACAGACGATCCGGTACTGCTGGTACAAATCCCCCGACTTCTCCGTGAAGGAGGGATCCACGTCACAATGGGCGTCCAGGAATTGTCCCAGCCAATCGTTGTCCTCCCGGTATTTCTCTACCGCGTTCCGCACGGCTTCCGGTTCCTCAATCTTGAACTTCTTCCGGATGGCAGCTTCCGCGCCTTCAATGACCCACTTCAAAATGGCCGGCCCGGCTTGTTCGAACAGGTAGTCCGAATAGTTCTTGATGTCGTTTTTCCGGGTAATCCTGGCGTTGAAGGGAATGATAATCAGCCTCCGCCAGGTGCCGTCATCGTTAGCGGCCACTTTCGGCAGGTGGTTGGTGTAAAGAACCAGTGTGTGGGAGGGGACGAAATGGAAGGGAGTCTTGAACTTTTTCTCCGCTTCGATGGGGTCCACAGAACAGATCTGCTTCACCATCCCCGTATTGAGCCGCTGGCCTTCTTCCAGTTCGGAAGCGATGATCAGCCGCTTCCCTTTCAGTTCTGCAATTTCCGGTTTTACGTTTCGTCGGCAGTTCATGGTCATGGTCTCGGCGGAAATCTTGCCGGAATACAACCCCAGCACCCTGGCGATGGTGTTCCAGAAGGTGGATTTCCCGTTGGCCCCGCCGCCATAGGCGATAATCATCTGTTCGGCATAGACTCGGCCCACTGCGGCCATCCCCACGATCTGCTGCACGTACCGGATCAGCTCCTGGTCCTTGCAGAAGAACAGGTCCAGGCTTTCCTGCCACATGTTTCCTCCCTGGGTTCCGGGAGAGCAGGCGGTGACTTTGGTGATCATGTCATCCGGGTCATGGGGCCGTTTTCCATGCATCCCTTTGGAAAGGTCGTAGGTGGCTTCCGGGGTGTTCAAAAGTTCCGGATCATAGTCCAGCTCGGAAACATCCAGGGCCAGCATGGGGGTGGCGGCATTCTGGACATTGAGGATGTTCTTGTAGTTCCGGTTTTTCATGACGAATTTCTTGTAAGCATCCGCGCTGAGAAGTGCCGTCAGCAAATGGCCTTTTTCCCCGGGAATCTGGTTGGCCAGGGTCTTGCTTCTGGACTTCACGTCTTCCCGGGAGATCCCGATGGCGGTCAGGTCATCTTCTGCCTGGCGGATCTTTTCTTCTGCGTCTGCCAGCTGGTCATCCATAAAGTCCTCGATGACGCCCAGAGGCTTATGTTCATCTTCATCCCAGTGATTACCCACGTAGGCGATGTACTTCGTAGCACTGGTGTACCGAAGGCGTCCCATACAGGTCCGGGCCAGGACTTTGGCTTCCCCGATATCCGAGAAGTCATCCGGCTGGAGGGACGGGTGGCCAACAGCTTTGTTGTATTCATCCGGGGGCACATACCCCTCGCTTTGCTGGATTTTGTTCCGGAAGAACTTCAGGGCACTTTTCCAGATGGTGTCCAGCTCTTTTTCCGGAAGCCGCGGTTCGCAATTCTCAGCCCGCTGCAGGTAGGCTTCGTAGGCTTTTTCCGTATCCCCATACCGCTTCAGCACCCGGCCGGCAAAGTGGGACATGGTGTTGTTCCGGTTGCCTTCCGGGATAGAACTCCCGGTATAGAAGGGAGGTTCCGTCTGGTCGGGTTCCAAAGGTCCCAGGCCGGCCAGAAAATCCGTGATGGTTTGCTTCCCTTCCTGCCATAAGATAGCTTCCGGCACCACTTCCGTGCCATACAGGAACCGGGCTGCATCCAGAGCCTGGGCGTCGAAGAAGGGAAACTCTTCCCGGATCCCCTGCTTCAGGGCCGTATAGGCTTTTTCGTCCTGCACTTCGGTGATGGGAAAATACGCATGGAACCGGGGCCGGGCTTTCCGGCCTTCCTTGGCTTTCCCACTATTCCGGGACGGGACGATGGCCACAGCCACGTTTGGCAGCATGGCAAGGAGCTTTTCTCCCGTCACCCACTCCTTCGGATTTTCCGTATGGTCGTTGTCGCAGTCCATCACCGCCACATCGGAAGCCAGGAAGTTATCCCGGCTCCGGTAGTTGTCCTTATAGGCCGCACAAACGTGGTCGAAAGCAGCAGCCGTCCCCAGTTCCCTGCTGCTTGTGATGACTGCTTTATTAGGATATATGGCATTTCGTTCGTTGCCGGTACAGTCAGCCGTGTAAATCGTAAATCTCATCTTTCTGCCTCCTCGAGGGTTTCGTTAAAGAATCTCAGCCGATAGTTCTTCCATCTGGCCCGCCGAATCTCCGCATCCATGCCAGGAGATATGGTATCCCCGAATACCCACACTTCCCGGCAAAGACTCATGAGGATGTTGCCGAAATGGAGCCCTGCCTCCCGTTCCTTTGGATCCCGGTCATCCAGGAACTGAGGAAAGAGGAGATGCGGAGCCAAGGGCAAGTACCCTTCTTCGAAGGCAAAGCGGCAGTACCGCCTTGCTGCCAGGATATTTTTATCCGTTGCCCCGGAATACGGGGAACAGATATATACGAGAGGCCGGTAAGCCCGGAGTGCCTTCCGCTGGGCTTCGACAGCACTGAGGGCTCTCTGCGGAGTAGGATCCTGATAATGCTCCTGGTTAAATTTCTCCACTGTCGCCACGCCCCTTTTCGATAAGCGGATAGTTGCCTTCGGACGTCATCAGCTGATAAATAAACAGTCGTCCCTTCTGGGTCCAGTACATATAAGTGCGGTTATGGGGAATGCCATAGCTATCGGGAACACTGTATGTCTTGGTGCTGGTGTACCCCATGGGAGCGTATTTCTGGTAGAGCAGCCATATTTTTCCCTGCTTGTACTGGATTCCGTGTTCATGGAGCCAGTTATTCATATGCCGGGCAGACCATCCATAATCCTTTGCAATGACCGAAGTCGGAACCAGATCTTTGCATTGAAGGACCAGATCGTAGTAGCTTGCCTTCGGCTGGAGCTCTGCGATCTGCTGCTTCTGAGCAGCTGCCAAAAGTTCCATGGATTCACGCCGTTCCCGTTCTTCCTTGAGCTTAGTAAAGACTGCAATGGCAAGGTCCGGATTATCAAGGATAGCTTCCGTTGCATACAGACCGGATTGGCGGATAGAAGGAATGACTTTGTGTGTTACCCATCTTTTAAATGCCCTGGCTTCAGGTTTTCGGCTGCTGAGAATCAGGGTGTAGAGTCCCGGCTCATTCACAACACGTTTTTCCGGATTGCCAGGAATACCCTCGGTTAAAACTAGGGTATTCTTTTCATCGTCATCCAGCCTCGAAAGAGCATCGCTGGGGTTGGCAATACCAAGGATGCGGCACACATCGGCGGCCACGAACCATGGCTCTCCGTTCACAACAGCCGTCCGCACATCCATCCCGTTATAAATGAAGTCTTTTGTTGTAGTCATTTTGATGACCTCCTTGAAAGTAAGTTTGGAATTGTTTTCCTATTCATTAGCCAGGAGAACCCGTCAAATCTGACGGTTTCCAAAAAATTCCTGTAATTTTTTCTTTGCTCGCTTCAGCTTCTGGGTGATATTGTTTTCATTGGCACCTGTTCTGGCAGCATATGCCCGGACGGATTCTCCATCGATATAGACAGCAATGACAGCTTCTGCCCATTCCGTTTTCTTGGCCAATGCGATCCTGATGGTTTGCTTGGTCTCTTCATCGCTGGCTTTGCGATCCCGTTCCACTTCATCCCGGCTCACAAGACTCATATCCGGCATTGCCTTTCCATTCCGTTTGCATCCGCTCCCAGCAACTGCACAACCGCAGGTATCAGGAGCATCTTCGATGGGATTCGCCAAGCTGATATCTTCTTCATCCCTTCCCTGATAATTCGGGAACTCACTTCTTCTGCGGTGCTCCCTGTGCCAATCATTGTAGAGGGGTTTGTTGAAGTCTTCGTTCATGATTTCCTGGGCACTGCGCCGGGTAACTTCTTCCCCTTCCTTTGCCGCCTGTTTTCTCAGTTCGTAATCCCGCTCGATCATGATCTGACAGTCACCTTCAGGGACTTCCACTACCGTGACCACTGGTGCTTTCGATTCATCCCAACTGTAGTGTTTGACTCTGATTTTCATTTTTGGCATCCTTTCCGTCCGTGCCAGAGGACGAAGGGATGCCAAAAAGACCTGCGGGGAATGTCCCCACAGGTCCCAAACGGCCAAAATGGCGCACGGAAACAAACGGTGGGGGCATTTCCAGTCCTGCCCACCGCATCACTGCGGTGATCCAGAACTGTCTATGCATCCCATCGTCCTCATGCGCATCTCGGACAACAGAGATTTTTTTCGAGTGCCTGAGCACTCATATGGAAGCAGGCTTACCTGCTACCGTATCAATGTTCAGACCTTTGTTCCTACAACTACTGGTCTTCTGTTTACAATTCCATTATCTCTTTTTTCCCTTCCCAAAAATATGGACGCAATATGGATAAAATATGGAAGTTTTATGGACGCAAAAAAAAAGACCTTCTCTCGTCAAGAAGGTCTTAGGGAAATAAATTATTCCACAAATAATTCGGGGACATTGAATTGGATGTCTTGTGATTCGGTTTCAACGCCAATATTCCCACATTTCAATATGGCTTTTTTTATACATACGTTATCTCCCTCTTTAAGAAGATATTTTTTTCTATTCGTTGACCGCTCTATGTATTCAGATGCTTCTCTAGAAAATCCATATTGCTGTAGGTATATGGTCAATGGATTGGTGGTTCCATACTCAACATACTCATACCAATCGTTCTCAAAGCTTTTAACATGATGAACCTCTTTATATTCCAGTGAAAATCTTCTAAAATAGTTGGCAATCCTGAAAAGAAGAATATCATCGATAACACTTAAGATTTCAGCGATAACATAATTTTTATGGGCTTTTGAATTTCTATCATAGTAACTATCGATTTTCTGACTTTCAATCCATACGCCCGTATAAGGATTTTTTTCCTTATAGCGTATTGCATTATAAATGATTTGACTCAGTCCTCTGCCTCTAATCCATTGCATTAGAATTACAGCATACCACTTGATTACAGAATCAGACTTACCAAGAGTCTTTCTTTCATAAGTTTTCCATTTAAAAACAACACTGAGCGTATTCAGGAACTTGACCAATTCATCAAAGTCAACATCATTATTTTCACCATGTAACTTGGGATAACTGGCGCCAGCTAAAATTAACTGATGCAAATTATCATACTGATCATAGGAAAGCGTAATATCGTCACTGGTTTTCTCCGCAGGAAAGTGTTCCCTTATCTGCTGAATAATCATTGGAGATAAATATGCTGAAAAAGCTCTTTTTACCGGTGAATCTTCATTATTTGCTATATCTCTTGTTAGGATCATGGAAAAATTTCTTAGAGCTTCATAATCTTTCTCTTTTGCGTCCTTTTGTATAGATTTCAATTCTGTATCGCCACAAGCCAAATCTTTAATCACATTTTGAAAATGTTTAGTATTTCTTTCATTGTCAATTGAAAGGATTTGTTCCGGCACCTCGTTTTTCAATAGATCAACATATCTCTTTTCTTTGTATTTATCATCCATCCGAATAAGGAATACATTGCCATACAGATTATATTTAATCCTCCCGACACGTCCTACAAGGTTTTTGAATTCAACTTCATTCATATTGGAATTACCTTTTTTATAGCTTGTAATAAAAAGATTATCAGCAGGAAGATTTACACCTTCAATCAAAGTATTTGTACAAAAAATTGTACGTAAATCGCCATTTTCAAAACTACGTTCAATTCTTAACCTAATATTAGCCGGAAGATAACCAACGTGGTAAGCAACACCCCGTTCAATTAAATCTGCAAGGTAGCAATCAGTATGGACTTCTTTTCTTACATTTTCTGCTAACTCAATAAGGTTAGCATTATCCAGTTTCTTGAGGCTAGATGCATATTTAACAGCAAAATCCATTACCTTAATTTTCGAGCTGCAATATATTACATTTTGTTTATCGGCTCCCACTAAAGTTACGATTTTAAGAAGATCGGTATTTGTAGATATCGGCCCCAGTTTTTGAAGTTTTTTCTTATATGCATTATATACATCAATTTTGCCTTTACAGATATCCAAATAATATCGAAATTGACACACGGGGGTATATTTTGATGCCAATTTATGAATTTTTTTCGCACTAAAGCCAGGAATTAATTTGAAATAAATCTCTGGGTTTGGAATGTTTGGTGATGCAAAAATTATTGTCGATTTTTGACTGGACTTTTCAATTTGGTAAATAACTTTATAGTAATAGGTACTGCGCCGTCCACGTTCTGAAATTTTGTGTGCTTCGTCAATGAATAGAAAATCAATTTTTATATGTGGCATTCCGACTAACATATATAACAAGCGTTCTGGAGTCATAACAAACACAAAATGATGATCTTGAGTCAAAACCAAATCTCCAGATGCTGTTACAACTCGATAATTTTTTTCTTTTAATTTTTCCTGCAAACTACCAATGATATTGCTCCGTACTTCATTAATCAATGCTTTCGTGGGAACAACGATAGCATAATTTTTCTTTTCACCTCTTTCAATTTGTTCTTTTATAAAGGTTTGCACTACAAACGATTTTCCCATTGACGTAGGGCCAGAGTAGCTAAAGTACTGCTGTGAGAGGTTATCATAAATTTCTTTTTGGTCATGGAAAAAATAATCATTTTCCTTGCCTGGAATAGCTAACTGAGATTTATCGTAAGCAAAATAAAGATTATCTAGAATATCTGCACTTTGGAATTCTCCAACAGAAGATGATTTTAACCCGCGATAATTTCCGATATTGGATAAAATTGAACCTAAATAATATTTTACGATTCTATCCTCTGGATATAAAACACTTAAGAGAATCGCAATTTCCTGTCCTAACAATCTATGCTCATCACGTTTTTCAGGCAAAGGGGATTTCGATAAAATATCCGCAAAACGCAAAGCATCACCTACATTCACATCTTTCTTGAACTCAGTCATTTTAAACAATGTATAAGAATAGTTTAAAAGTAAACTATCATAGATTTCATTCAAATATTCATTGTTATTTAAATTCCTATATAACACTTCTGCCAAAGTTTGATTTCGTGGTATTTGCATTTTGCTTATCTCCCTTGAATCATATCGTCAATGATTTTGGTTCGCTCTACATCAGCGTCATTGAAGGGAATTACATATACATAAAAGTTATAGCCTCCCAATTTTTCATCTCTTATTTTCTGTTTTATATATGCCTGCAGCTTTTGAATATCTTGTCTCATCTTTTCTTTTATGGCGGCTCGATAACTTGAATTATTATCTATGCCATCCGTATCAACTGAAATTGTATACCCTAAAAATATTCCAAAAGCCATCTCGGGAACAGGGAGTTTTGTCTTACTAGGAAGAAATAAATCAGCAATATAATGACTGGTATCTTTATCAAAGATATTACGGTATATAGTATTAGATACCATCTGCACTTCATTAGTATGATTTTTTTCGATATCTATAATTTTAGCAAAAGCATGATCAACGGCAGAATTCAAGTCGCCTATAATTGTCGATGCTCCAAATACAAGTTGCCGAAATGGTTCTCTAAGTCCATGTGTAACTAAGAGATGTACACCATCACTTTTACTTGCCTGTATACCATTTCCCAGTTCAATTTTGGTCATAATTTTAGGAGCGCCCAATTCCTGCTCCAAGAATACATATAGTAGTAACTCCGCTAATGTAGTGTTTGAAGACTGAGTATAAGCACTTATAAATTTAACTATTGCTCTCGACCCAATAGCTCCTATATTAGTTTGTTTCAAGCGATTTAAATCTTCACGTGACAAAACATAACCTGAAATATTATCAACCAGATAATTTTTTAATCGATCAAATCTTAATCTGAAATTCGTAATATCAGGCCCATAAATCTGGACCGTAGATGGATTTGATAGCTCATCTTTTTTTTGTGAACAAATTTTCTCAAAAACATTTTTAAAACTTGTATCATTTAATGTACTTCTTAATGGAATACTTTTGTCAACCTCCTCTGATGAAAAATATATTTCTTCTGTTGAAGTTCTAAATCCATCAACAAAGTCTTTAGAAATCTCTTTTATTTCTTCTGCACATGATTTATTAGAAATCTGAGCAATCGCATAATAAAATACAGAAGCTAATAAATCCCCAAAATTAAATGTAGTATTATTTAGGATATTTTCTTTCTCATATCCTTTTTCGTATCCAATAATTGAAGTATCTGCTATATTTTTGTCATTGCGCAAAACATCCTTAATGGCTAAAACAACAAGCTTTTGCTTATCTGCGTTTATAAGAGGTATTAGCTTTATTTTAATTTTATTAGCCGCAAATTCAGAAGATGTTATACGAGCAGATTCCATAATATCAGGAGGAACGTTTATTCTTCCACTTTTTAAGTGTCCTGGAACAGAGCCGTCATAATTTTGAACGTCTTTTTGGTAAGCAGAAAAAATGGCATTACACAATGAAGCATTCGTAACTTTGGGGTTACGAGCCTGATACAGAATATTCATCAAAGTACCGAAGCATAGTCTCTTCATTATGATACCTCACTTGAAAAATTTAATATGTCTCTGCATTGTTTTCTTGCATTAATTATACAATCTTTTAGCTACTACTGCACAGACATACTATAAAACTTGACACCAATAAGTCGTCAGTCAAATGAAAATAACTCGCAATTAAACCTTGAACGATTACCAAGCTATAGAACAATACCCCTTTAATCTACCGTTCAAACGTTGTGCATTTTGAATTTCAGAAAATGGGTTCTCGAAAATTTAAAAATGATTTTTGCCGAAAAATAAAAAATGGACCTCCAAAGCGGCATGCTTCAAAAGCCCATATATCAAGCGATTTTCAAGATTTGGGGTGCGAAAAGTTCTTTTATCAATACAGGGATTTGCATTTCTATTATACACAAGACCTTGGCACCCTCGAAAAAATGGTTTATATCGCTATCTTAGTCGGTCAGCGACCAAGTTATTTCATTATACCATCTTTTTCGGATTCCTGTCATTCCACCGCATTGTCTCCAGGCAAAGGATTAACATGTCCTAGTTCTATCTTTTTATGGTCTCAGGAAAAAAACACCAATCAGGCACAGGATGATGCCGATGATTTGTCGGGGCAGCAAGACGTCTTTATACAGCAGAAGGCCTATTCCTGCCAAAAGAAGCGCTACGCTGACATTTGCCAGGAGAGAGGCTATGCTGATTTTCCAGCCAGCCCGGTATAATAGGATGTAGCCAAATTCGACGGCGACCAGCGTCAGTCCCCAGGCAGCGCTCGCCCAGTTTAAGGACGACAGATCCTGCCGCAGAGAAGGTCCGGTCACCACGTAAGCAGCAGCACACAGGAGAAAACTGACTAGATAAGTCACGCTGAGGGCCAGAAAAGGTGGGGCCGACACCGGAGTCGCCTTTGCTACCACATGATAGCCTACGTTGCCAAGGATGACGATGAAAAAAGGAATCCAGTAGGTCAGGCTCATTCTCTCAGCTCCTTTTCCATATGGATGTGAGGACAATACTCATCCAGATATTCATCACCCGATGCGGTAAACCCCAATTTTTCATAAAATGGACGTACTCGAACCTGAGCTGACAGGGCCAGCCGTTTCACCTGGCGACCGCACAACCATGCTTCCACTTCTCGTACCAGTTGCTCCCCGTACTGCCTGCCCCGGAAGGACTTCCGCACGGCCAATCGCCCCAGGATATACACTCCCGGCTGGTCAGATGAAAAGAAACGGCAGCAGCCAGCGGCCTGCTCATTTTCATATAATACCAGATGCCAGGCCTTTGGGTCGATTTCATCAAATTCATGGTGGAATCCCTGTTCTTCTACAAATACCTCCTGCCGGATAATTCGGGCATCCTGTGAAAGTCCCTGCTGCATATACATTTGAATCATGATAATTCCTCCTAAAAAAACAGGGGTGCCCAGGAATTGTCTTATAGCATGCAACCATACCGTACCTACGACAACTCCCAGACACCCCATTTCTCCTGTCCGGTGACAGAAGCGGTGTTCTTATGAAATTAGCATCATTCTAGCATATTCTGACCTCTCCGTCAATGCGATTCTGCCCGCTTTAGCAGCTGATATCGGAAGATATGAGCCGCTCCTTTTCGAGTTTAGGCAGTTGTTTGGTCAGTTGATACTTCGTTACTTTTAGATTAGAGGCCGGTTGTTAGTGAAACCTCACCCGACTAAAGTCAGGTGCTTCCAGCAACACGATTAAGTTCGTGTCATGCTGTCTTTAGGACAGCGGACAGTCTTTCTACGATAAGGAAACTGGACGCAAATTTACCGAAATTCTATTGGAAAAACGAATGGAGAGGGCATCGCTCCTATTAAAGAGCACTGCCCTCCCCATCGAGGAAATATCCGCTATGCTTGGCTACAGCAACCACAGCAACTTTTACAAGGCATTCAAGGAGTATTACGGGATAACACCGCGAGAATACCAACACTCAAAAGCGACATAAAGCTAATCCTTTTGTATGCACTCCACGAACTTATCAAGCGCCGGGTTGGTATTTTTTTCCTGCCAGATAGCAGCTACTTCGGCGGGGAGCGCGCTGTCCTCCAACGGAATAAACAGCAGATTGATTCCTGCCGGAGCGCATGGCAGGAAATACTCGGGAACGATAGTGATTCCCTTGCCCAACGCTACAAACAGCAAAATACTTTCTATGGCCTGATGCTGGAAGTTTATATTCGGAACGAGGCCGACATCCGCAAAATCAGCCAGAATGGCCTGTGAGGGGTCATATTCGCTGAGAGCGTTTTGCCGATAGGAAATGAATATCTCATCTGCCAGCTGCTCCCTTTTCAGGGAATGGAATTCTGCAAAAGGATGCTGGGGCGGTACTGCTACATACAGCGGATAGCGAGCAAGCACCATTTCTTTCAGTCCGGACTTCTTTTTGCCGGGCAAGGGCAGATTGAAAATAATATCATACTTTCCTTCCATCACCCCATCATATAAGGCTGCCACTTCATCCCGTTCGATAAGGATTTCAATATTTGGGTATTCGTACTGAAAATCCTGCAAAACTCTCGGAAAGACAGTACGTTCAAAGCCCCATTGGTAGCCCACATGGATTTCTCCGGCGAATCCCTCGGCGGCATCCTTGGTGTGTTGGACGGCTTCCTCGATTCTCGTGATGATGCTTTTGGCTTCCTTGACAAAGACTTTTCCTGCTGGGGTGAGAAGAACCTTTCGATTATCCCGCTGAAAAAGCTGCACGCCCAGTTTTTCCTCTAAGGCTTTGATTTGATTGGAAACCGCCGTTTGTGAAATATAGTATTTTTCCGCTGTTTTGGTAAAACTCAATGTGTCGGCCAAAACGAGGAAATATCTTAGCTGCTGAATGTTCATGTTCAGAAATTATCCTTGTTTTCGGCGTAAACTTCCGGCAGGATTGCAGCCAGATTGGTAAACTCTTTGATATTATGGGCAAATAAGCCCTTGGATACTTCCACTGGAACTTTCGCACCCTCGGGCAGAGTGCAGCGAATCTCCCCGTCCACCACGCCATAGCCGATCCAAAAACGGGAACACAGCATCACGCCGTCCTGATAAGGATACCATTTATGCACCATCGCCGCTGCGCAGGAGCCATCACCGATGCCGCAAACAAGGGATGCGCAGTTTTCCTTGCCAATCAGGGACGTGTCAAAGCCAAAATCAGCAGGGCTTTTGAAGCAGATCTTCAAAAAACCGGGGCCATCACCCACATCCTCCAAAATATAATGATTAACTCCCCATGTCTTTTCGTTGACCGGCACATTGGGGTCACAAACATAATCCGCTTTATCGGCGCGAGCAAAATAATGGTCTTCTGGATCCCAAATCTTATAGCGCAAATCCGAGCCTACGCTGTGCCACGGGAACCACCAGTCCAGCATTTCCGGTGTGACACCTGGCATATAGGTTTCGTTGCAGACAAAGCCGGTGCCGTTTGCCGCCGTGCCGTAACCGACTTGGGCATAGTCCTTGTCTTTCCCTGCCAAATAGAGGTTTTTCTCTTCAAAAGGCACAGCGGACTTTTCCTGCGGCGCATCCAGAAGAGCGATTTTCTCCGCCGGGATGTTCGCCATATCCCGCTCAAAGAATTTGTAATAAGAAAGTGCCTTCTCCTCTTTGCTCACGCCGACCTTTTTGCCCAAAAACAGTTTCATGATGATTTCCTCCCTGCAAAAGTCATGTTATTTGAAATATGTCCTTCCGTGAAACGCAGGATGCACTGCTGCACTGCATTAAGAAAGGCACCGACATACCAAACACCGACTGCCATTGCCACGGCTATCTGTATGGCATAGCTGCCTTGCAAGCCTTGTTCAAGGGGTGACAGCACCGTAAGGGTGATTGCCCAGCCGCAAAGCCATGACGGACAATGTATCATCTCTGAACCCATAGCCGCTATGATGACCGCCGCTCCGCCCAGCAAAAACAACGTCATGAAGGTGGTGACATCTGCGTTCCAAGAGGAATTTTGCATAGCATTCACTGCCAGCCACCCCCAAAGATTCCCCAGCAAGAATCCAATGGTTATCTTGGGGGCATCCATCAGCTTGTTGCCATTGGTGACATACAATCCGGCGCAAATCAGGGCAACCGCACCCACATCGACGCTGAGATAAGGTGCCAAGACCGCCCATATTGGCGGAAGAATGGCGATACAAAGGGCAAGGCTCCATGTTTCTGCCGACAAATTTTTCATAACCGCATTTCTTCCCTTCTTGCTTTGTTGATTTCATTATACAGAAGGAAGGCGCAGAAGGGAAATATCTATTTCGTTGGTTGCTATAATCAAATGGTTATGATAGGGGAATTTGATGTAAAGCCAAAGCCATATACCGTAACATTTCTCAAGTATGTATCCCCGTCCCATTCCGGAACATCACGGTCAGCCGCTTGTCCACGCCCACCGTCACATAGTCCACCATCGCACCCCACAGCCGCTCATCGAACTCTGCCACAGGCTCCATCTGCGCCTCAAGCGTCCTGATGAACCCCCTTGCCCCCCTGCCTATCGTTAAGAGAGTATTCCTCGGAAGCCGCACGGGAAAAGGCTTTGACGAAAAGAGAAGGGGGTGCATTTGCACCCCCTCGGTGGGGATTTTGCACCCCCTAAATTGGACAAGTTCTGTCACTTTTCCATTTGTTCCATTAGCCAGTACGGATTCTTCAAAATCTCTCTGCCAACCCCAATCAAGTCCGCAGCATTATTTTTTAGGAGAGTTTCTGCATCTTCTAAGGTCTTAACTCCCCCCGTCAGCATGACGGGAATGGAGACAGCTTTTTTTATAGCACTCGACATATCCTGAAAATAACCCGGCTCGTTATGCCCTTGCCGTGTGTAGCGACACATTCCTCCGGTGATGTTAAGCATATCCACTCCGGCATCGGCCAATGCCTTGCTGGCATATACACTGTCTTCAATCGTGTCTGTCTTTCTCCCCTAAATCAGTTCAAAAATGTCGCATACCACGAGCGTTCCCGTTCTGCCCCCACCGTAGTCGGTTCCGTATGTCCGGACAGCAAGACGGTTTCCTGCGGCAGTTTCAGTATACGCTGTGTGATACTCTGCATCAATGTTTGCTCATCCCCACCGGGAAAATGTGTCAGCCCGAAACTGTTCTTGAAAATGGAATCACCCACGAAGGCCACATTGTCCCTGGCGCTATAATAGAATACGCTGTCCGTAGTATGACCGGGAACGTAGTGCATGGTCAAAGAAAATACAGGATTCCTTTCGAGGGCAATCCTGCTCCCGTCCGGCAAATAGCTCACATCATCCAGTTTGATATATAGCCCGCAACCTTCCGAGAGATTCCAACGAGGATTCTCTGTATATTCCCGCCCTCTCTCGTGCATACAGATAGGGATGGACAGTGCATCCTGGATTTGCGCTGCGGCACCCATGTGGTCGAAATGTCCATGGGTGAGCAGAATTTTTTCGATGACGAATCCTCTTTGTCGAATAACGGCTAAAAGAGTATCTGCTTCTGCGCCGGGGTCGAGCAAAAAGCCGTGTCCTGTGGCATCATCAACATAAAAGTAGGCATTGGTGTTAAAAACGCCTGTCACGGGCAACGATAAAATCATGATGCTCCCCCGCCTTACTGCCCAAAATGGCAGCCATCCGCCCCGCAGACCATGCCATCTAATGATGTTGCCGCTGACGTTTCCTCAGCCAGTATCTTTTCGATGGCTTTTTTCAGCATGGCCGTCGGTTGTGCACCTGATGCCGTGTACTTGCCGTTGATAAGGAAATAGGGTACGCCGTGAATGCCGTGCTCCATTGCTTCCTGCTCATCGGCACGTACCTCATCGGCGTATCGGTCGCCGGACAACACGGCAGTCACTTCGTCCTTGTCCAAGCCACATTCGCCTGCGATTTGTGTCAGCACATCATGGTCGCTGAGTTTCAGATTCTTGGTGAAGTAAGCATCAAATAACTTCGTGATAATTCCTGTTTTCCCTTTTTCCTGGGCATATTTCGTGAGACGCAGGGAGTCAAAGGTATTGGTGTAACGTGTAGAGACGTAGCGAAAGTCGATTCCCTCACTCCTGCCCATGCGGGAGATGGCTTCAATACGCTCTGCTGCCTCCTCTTTGCTCAGATGATACTTCGCGGCAAAACGATCCACCGTAGAGGAAACGACCTCCCGGCTGGCATAAGGGTCAAGTTCAAAGCTCTTGAATTCGATTTCCACTTTATCTCCGCCGTCAATTTCTGCCAAGGCTTTTTCCAGCCGCTTCTCACCGATATAGCAGAAGGGACAGGCGTAGTCTGACCATAATTCGATTTTCATTTTCCGTGCCTCCTTAGCAATATATAGAACTTGTTCGATATTGCAATTATACACAGGGCAGTATATAATGTCAATAGAAATAGAACGTGTTCTAAAAAAATAATTTTGAAGAAGGTAAGCGACATGAAAAAATGTGGTCGTCCTCCTAAAAAGGACAATCCCGAAGAAAATAAGGAAAAAATCATAGCTGCGGCCATAGCCCTTATCGAGGAACAAGGCGCGGACTGTATCACGGTGCGACGTGTCTGCGAGAAAGCGGATATTGCCACGGGAACATTCTATTATCACTTCCGTAATAAGGATGACCTGATGATGCACTTTGTGCGAGGGCTCTCCTTCGAGACAGTCGAGCTTACGGCTCCCCCCTCCGATATTGCCGGACGCATAACAGAATTATATATGCTCCTTATCCGGAAGTACATGAACCTTGGCATAGCTTTTATGCGTAGTTTTTACACGCCGGACAATCAGGCACTCCACACCTATATGGGAGAAAAAGACGGGAAGTTTGCCGCTGGAACGGTTATGGCCAGATGTGAGCGGGAACTTGTCACGGCACAAGCGGCGGGCGGCATACCCAAAAAAGCAGATATCCACCAAATGAGCGCGGATATCTGCACGATTGTAAAGGGCTGTATCTTCGAGTGGTGTCTCAGCGAGGGCAAGATGAAGCTGGAAATGGCTGTTCAACGGATGTTAAAAACTTATCTTGCCTAAAAAACAGCTCATTCCAAACTATACTCCTTCTCAGCCCTTCAGCAAGGCATGCGGAGCGGCGGTGAACAGTTCCTGGAAGCGCAGCTCCATCTCATCCATCGTCTTCCGCAGGAACGCTTCATTCCTGCCGCACAGATAGAGGATGCCCAGCGTGATGGACCCCGCCTCGGCCACCGCAACGATATAGCTCAAGGATTGGATCGTCATGCGCTCATCCCCCACTTCCCTGGCACCTGGAAATCATACGACGTGATAGCCTTCCGCAGCCAAGACGCTCAATGCCCGCGCAAAGTTTTCTTCTTTGACCAAGATATAGTCTGTATTGTACGTGGATATCGCAAAGATGCCGATCTTATGTTCGGCAAGGATCCCGGATAATTTGGACAGGATGCCAATGAGCGAAAAGTCAAGGACGCCTTGAATGCGGAATCCTCTCCAACCGTCATCCCGTTCTACCGTCTTTGCAGGTGTGTTCTCTGTCCTGCACACCAGCGACACTTCTTCATCCGTTTTCCCGACAAAGTAAAAATCAGCGGCCATATCGATCTCGGATGCATCTGCCACCTTACAGACCGTCAGCTTGTATTCGATTTTCTTCAGTTCCATTTCCCTGCCCCCGCTAGTTCACAATCAATAGTAGTACCCGCCATTACGAATATAATACGACCAGCCAATCTGATTCATAGTGTACTCAAACACACCGTTATGCACGATGACAACCGTCGTGTGTGTCCTGTCCATTGTGTTCGTCTCATATACCTCCTAGAATCAGCGGTTCATAAACTGGAATATAAATATTATAGCATATTTCTGATTGTGTTCCCCTTCAGGAAGGACAACTATGGTACAATGGTAGCAAATTTGATCAGTAACGGAGGTCTTTCTCTATGATTCGTGAAATCATGCGTGACGAGTATTTCCTGCAACAGAAATCCCTGCCTGCTTCCCCTCTGGATAAACCGGTAGCCATCGACCTTCTGGAAACCCTGAAGGCACACCGGGACGAATGTGTGGGCATGGCAGCCAATATGATCGGGGTGGCCAAATGCATCATTGTGGTGAACCTGGGACTTATGGACATGGTGATGTTCAACCCGACAATCATAAAGCAGGAAGGTCCCTACGAAACGTCCGAAGGGTGTCTGTCCCTTTCCGGCGAGCGGAAAACCATGCGGTACCGGAAAATCCAAGTGGAATTCCAGGACATGGATTTCAAGAAGCAGACTCTGGAGTTCACAGGCTTTCCGGCCCAGATCATCCAGCACGAGGTGGACCATCTGGCGGGGATTTTGATTTGAA
>OLFW01000166.1_pt1 | contig 65180 bp, 43 predicted proteins | sample 1605351 | NCBI WGS metagenome assembly OLFW01 (sample SAMEA3888918, study PRJEB22519) | human gut metagenome | biome: human gut; feature: human-associated habitat; material: faeces | place: Denmark | collected 2010 | reverse complement strand
CTTCGGAATACATACGGCAAATGCCGTACTGATGATTGACAGGATCAGGAACAGGACAGTTAAAGCGGCATGATATGATTTTACTGACAGAATAAGAAGAGGTCATTTGGCTTCTTCAGGAGTGTTATGTCCTGTCGGATAGAATTATGTGAGAATATACGAAAAAATGACAATAAAAATGGCATATGAAAATGATAGACCATAATCACTTCATATGCCATTTTATTTTTGGGGGACATTTACTGAATATCCCTTTTTATGCGTTCTTTCGTGCTGGAAGACGCCTTTGTGTTTGTCCTTAAACGCAAGGACGTTTGCCTTCAAACGCAAGTGCATTTAAAGTAAAATTATATTTCAATTTGAGACAGCCTCTTTCAAATCAACGTAAGGACGTTTTTTATCGGATGTGAGAAATGGATTTCAACCTTCTTTCTCGTTTGTCGTATCCTCGATAGAAGCTCCTGTCAACTGCTTCAGATATTCCGAAGCCGACATGCCGAATTCTTCTTTAAAACACTGACGGAAATACACATTGCTGTTGATTCCCACCTTGAAGGCGATTTCGGAGATGGTATATTTACCTTCCAGCAGGTATTTCTCAGCCAGTTGCATCTTGATTTTCCGAATATATTCATTGGTAGACATTCCTGTAAGTGCTTTTACCTTTCGGTAAAGCGTGGAACTACTCATACATAATGCGTTGGACAATACAGTAATATCCACGTTTTCTGCTGCGGAGAGGCTTTCCGTAATGATATGGGTAATCTTGTCAAGGAATTCTTTGTCCAGTTTGTTCATTGACTCCGTGATGATAGCTCTCTTTTCTTCCATGTTTTGTCTTTGTGGCTTCTCTGGTCGGATAGCGAAACGTTCGGACAGTAATCGTCGCTGTGCCAGCAGGTTGCTGATTCGGCTCTGCAACAGGCTGGCGCTGAAAGGTTTGGTGAGGTAGGAATCGGCCCCGGCCTGATACCCTTCTTCCTTGTCGGTGATGCTGTCTTTTGCCGTGAGGAGGATGACAGGGATATGGCTGGTACGAATATCCGTTTTCAGCTTCTGGCACATCACAATACCGTTCATCACAGGCATCATGATGTCACTGACGACGATGTCGGGGGCACATTCGGTAGCTATTTTTAATCCTTCTTTTCCATTAGAGGCCGTTTTCACTTCATATAAGTCCGTAAAAGCATCGACAATATAGTCGCGGATGTCGGCATTGTCTTCCACCACCAGTACGATGGGGCGTGAATCTTTCACGTTGTCTGACATTTCCAGTTTCTCGATATTTTCTTCTTTCACTTCCTGTATGTCAGTTTGCACATCCTCTCCATGTAAGGCATTGGGGTAAGTGTTGTTGGCTTGTAAACGCAGATAGAAGGTCGTACCGATATCAGGGAGGCTTTTCACTTGGATACCCCCTTCATGCAGGGCGACCAAGTTCTTTACCAGGGCCAGTCCAATGCCTGTTCCCGAAGCCTGATGTTCCCCGCTTTCCTGATAGTAGCGTTCGAAGATATGGTTGAGTGCCTCCTTCCCGATGCCATAGCCGGTGTCTTCCACGGAAAGTTGTGCATATCGTATGCCGTTTTCCGTGACCCATTCAGCCCGAACACGTACATATCCCTTTTCAGTATATTTCAGGGCATTGGAAATAAGGTTGTCTAGAATCATCATGATGACCTCCTTATCGAAAAACAAAATCATGTTTTCTTCCTCCACCTCTATTAATATCTGTACGTTAGGATTGTTGTTCAATTCCTTGTATTTCAGCCCGGTTTCATAGACTGCGCTGGTCAGATTCCCTTTTGTGACACACAGTTTCTTGTTTTGGGTTTCTGTTTTCCGGAAATCCAGTATTTGGTTAATCAGATTTAGCAAGCGGACGGCACTTTGGTGGATGACCGAAATCCGGTGGTGGTCTTTAGCTGATAGGCTATCACTCTTTACCATATCCTCCAAAGGACCTAGAATCAGTGTCAGCGGTGTACGCAGTTCATGTGTGATATTTGTAAAGAATCTGAGTCGTTCATCGTTTAGTTCCTGTTCTTGTTCATGGCTTTTCTTTTCTGCTTCATAAAGATACTCCAAGTTTAATTTACGCTTGTACCCCCAGAATCCTCCAAAAAGAATACCTATTCCAGCAAGAACATACAATAATTTAGCCCACCAGGAAAGCCATAGTGGTGGGGAGACAATAATTTCCAGTTGAGTCACATTATCTGACCATTCTTGATTACGTATGCGCGTTTTGACGAGAAATTGATATTTCCCAGGAGGCAGGTTGCGGAAAGTAACATTATCGGGATCTTTGACAGTGTACCAGGAGTTTTCCAGGCCTTTCAGCATATATGCGTACTCCACCCGTTCATTCAATGAGTAATCTTGTATACTGAATGATATAGTGAAATTGTTCTGTATATATTTCAGTTTGATACTTTCTTTATTGATGAGTGAAATCTCCGTTTCGTTACTGTTTTCAGATGTAAGAGGTTCGAATATAGTAAGTTTCCCGATGACAGCCTGAGGTGATTGCTTTTTCTCCAAAATATAAGACGGAATAAAATAGCAAAGTCCATTGGTAGAACCGAAATAGATGATGCCATTTTTGTCTTTGCAGACACTTCCTCCTGTGAAACTGGCCATTGGGATATTATCTTTATAGTCATAATTGTAGATGTCTTTTTCGTTCTGTAATAGGCAGCTTATTCCTTGGTTGGTACTAAACCAGATATTCTCATTTTTATCTTCTGTGACAGCCCATATGAATGTATTAGTCAGTCCCTCGTTACGTTGGTATACATGATATTTCCATGGTACTTTATTTTCAAATTGTACTAGGCCTTCCCCGGTAGCAGCCCATATCTGTCCTTTTGAATCTTCAAAAAGATGGTTGATAGTATTGGAAGGAAAGCCCAAATAGGTGTTGAATTCTTTCAGGCGTTGGCCATTAGATGAGTAAAGGAATATACCACCTCCGAAACTTCCAATCCAGATGTGTCCCTTTCTGTCTTTAATGACAGTGCGTACCAAGTTATCAGGAACATCCATGTGTTGAAGTATTTTTTTAGAGGCTCTGTCTATTTGATATACTCCTTCACTGGTACCTATCCAGATGCTGCCTTCTTTGTCTTCAAAGAGTGAGCGTACGTCTAGTGTGGATTTGTTTCCCGGAAATATCTGTCGGAAAGTTTTGATATGCATGTCATAGAACATAATGCCTCCATTGAAGATACCAAACCATAAGTTCCCTTGTTGGTCACACAAGGCGGTTTGTACAGAGTTTCCGCTAAGGTTTCCATTCTCTTCTGTATAGGTTGCAATTCTTTTTCCGTCCTTTAAGACATTGATTCCTCCTCCGTCTGTCCCTACCCATAGTGTTCTTTGTGTATCTAAACATACGGCACTGGCGATATGTGCGTTCAGATTACTTCCTGGTTGACTCGGAGAATAACTGTAAGATTTAAATAAAGTGATGTCTGAACTGAGGAAGTTGACTCCACCTCCCCATGTACCGGCCCAAATGTTTTGGTGCGAATCCTGAAAAAGACAGCGGACTGTAGAGTTGTTCAGACAATATTCATTGTCGCCCGATTGTATGATTTGAATTTTATTGTGGGTATTGAACATGCTTTGAGATAAGTCGATAATTACGATTCCTCCAAATTCAGTAGCTACCCATAGTTGGTTTTCGTTGAATTGTTTGATATCGTATATGCGGTGAGAAAGAAAAGAACCTTTTTCTCCTAGCCGTATAAAATCACCAGACTCCGGTTTAAAAAGAGCAAGTCCTTTTTCAGTTCCTATCCAAATATTACCGGTTTTGTCCTTAAAGATACATTGTACATTGTTACTAGGTATGGTGTTTTCGTTATGTTTGTCGTAGGTAAAATTTTGTACTTGTTTGGTTTTTATATTCAGAATGCTCATCCCGTGCTGTGCGTGACCAATGTATAGATTCCCTTTATAGTCATCTATTAATGTCCAAATTGTATTGCTAGGTAGTTCAGGAACAGTTTGCTGATTGTAATGAGTAAATCTTCCGGTTCTCTTGTCCAAATATTCTATTCCCCTCCAGTAAGTAGTGACCCATAAGTTTCCGTCTGCTGAAGGATATATATTCGTCACATCATTGGTGGCAATGCTGTATGGGTTCTTTTCATCGTGCTGATAGATAGTTTGCTGGTTGGTTTGATAATTGAATGCATTTAGTCCGGCACGTTGTGTACCTATCCATAAGATAGGTTCCTCAGGGTCGTCAAGCAAACAGTTCAGTTCGTTACCTGTCGGTTTAAGTGCCTTTCCTTCATTTTGTTTATAGAATGAAGTGAAGTGATTTCCCTCAAGTTTGTTGAGTCCTTCTTCTGTGGCGAACCAGAGAAAACCGTTCTTATCTTCTGTGATATTAATTACATAGCTGTTAGACAGTCCTTTTTCTAGTCCTAGTTTTTTGATTGTATAAGGTTGCGACCATGAGACTAGAGACGTTAGTAGGCATAAAAGAAGAAATAGATTTTTCATATTATTGTTTTTAATATTTTCAAAAGTACTAATATTTAATGAATAAATGGTGTTTAAATCATGCAATGAGTGATTTGTAGTCGGTTATTGCATGATGTGGTTTACGCGGGAAGAGAAATACTATGTATTTTTGGGCCACAAAAAATAAAGTTTAATCATAAATACTAATAATTATGAGGACAAGATTCATGCGCAATGCATTGTATGGTTCATTACTGTTGTCCGTTTTTTCTTTATATGGATGTAGTAATGAGATGGAAGTTCAAGATGATGGCCAAAAGCCTGTTTTAAATTTAACAACAGATCATATTCGGTCAGATTATGGTCGGGAATTTAAGATTGAAGGAAAAATCTCAGATCAGAGTGGTATCCGATCTATTCGTTTGGAGTGTCCTGACTTGTTTTTGGATAAAACGATTGATTTGCTTCAATATTATTCTGAGCCGCAATATGAATATAATTTGTCATATGCGTTTACCTTACCTGAAGAACTGGAAAAGACAGATTATACAATTAAGGTTACTGTAATCGATTTGTCGGGAGAAGTAACAGAAGGCTCTTTGTTATTAACCTTAGACTTGGATGAAGAGAGTCCTGTGTTCACGGCATTTCCAGAAGGAAATGTGACTGTATTTTCAAAGGGAGATAGAACAGCTCTTAATCTTCATTTTGCTGCACAGGACAATAAGAGTTTGAGTTATATAGCTGTAGATATGTTATGTAGTTCAAATCCAGATTTTGTAGTAAATGATACTTTATGGGCATCAGAAGCAAATACAAGTTTATTGGATTATATGAAGTCTATCCCATTGTCTGCTGATTATTTGAATTATGATTGCAAGATTACGGCAATGGATAAACAGAATAATAAAACGGAGAAAAACTTTACAGTCAGTGTTACAGCTCTTTCAGATTATACCAAAATGTATTTGGCAGATGTAGATAATGCAGAAGCGCTGACGAGTGACTTGTTGGGTGTGCCTATGCTGATTGATCATGTGGGAGAATTTCAATATGAGGCTAGATATTATTCAAAGGCTCCAAATACAGAGATTCGGTTTATTCCTCAAAAAACTGATTTCTCTCCTGTCTGTTTTGGGCTTGATCCCGATGACCCTACAAAAATTACTGATGCGTTTGGCTTGGCAGAACCTATTATCTTACCAGAAAAAGGCTATTATAAAGTATCCTTTAATATTCAGACGGGAGATTTAAATGTAGAGAAATATACTCCAGATACAGAAGTTCTGGATTATACAAAGACTATGCATCCGGATAGTAATCCTGTGAATGATTATTTATTTCATATGGTAATCAGTGGGAATGGTTTGCCAACTAATTCTCCGGATACCTGGTCTCCAAACTGGGCTTGTTCATTGCCTTTGGAACAAGATCAAGATAATAAATATATTCTTTATACGGAAATGACACTGCAGAAAGGTGCCGATGTGAGATTTGGTATCTATCCATTCCATCCTTGGGGATGGTGGTTAGAGCCTGCCTGGCATTTTGAAAATATATCTGGTGAAAATGAATATTTAATAACAAATAATTCAATGGAGATGACATCTGTACGTCCGAAATTTACAGGTACGTATAGATTTGAGATGGATTATCATTTGTGTAGAGCAAAATTATATCCTGTTGAATAAAAATTTAATACTATAAATACATGAAACGATACATTTTACTTTTGTTGTCGTGCTTTGTAATGGGAATATACGCCCAAAATATAAAGATACGAGGTAATGCAATTGCTGCGTCAGATAAACAACCGATGATTGGGTTGACAGTGTTGGTGAAAGGTACAACCAATGGTACAATTACCGACTTTGATGGGAATTATGAACTGAATGGAGTTCCACAAGATGGAACGTTGGTTTTCTCTATGATAGGTTATAAAACCCAGGAAATAAAATTGAAAGGACAAACCGTTGTGAATGTGGTGATGCAGGATGACGTGGAAACACTGGATGAAGTTGTGGTTATCGGTTATGGTGCAGTCAAGAAAAGTGATTTGACTAGTTCTATTGCTGCTGTAAAAGGTGAAGATTTGGCCACATTGAGTACAGGTAATGCCATGAATGCTCTTCAGGGAAAGGTCAGTGGTTTACAGATTTCTAATTCTGGTACTCCGGGTTCTACACCGCGTGTCATTATCCGTGGTGTGACTACAGTCAATGGTTCAAATCCGTTGTATGTAGTAGATGGTATGCCTGTGGGGGATAATATCAATTTCTTGGATCAGAATGATATTGAAAGTATGCAGGTCTTGAAAGATGCTTCAGCTTCTGCTATTTATGGTACTCGTGGTTCCAATGGAGTGATTTTGATTACTACTAAGAAAGGAAAGGCTGGAGCTCCTAAGTTTTCATTTACGGCTTCTGCAGGATTCCAAACATTAAAAAAGCCTGATATGGCAAAAGCTTCTGAATATGAATATGTGTTTAAGCAACGTTATTTGAACGACCATAGCGAACCTGTGTATAATAGTAAAGACGACATTACAGATGCAGAAGGAACTGATTGGTGGGATGCTACTATGCGTAAAACGGCATTGATTCATAATTATAATTTAAGTTTCTCAGGAGGTTCTGATAAATATATCTATTCAGCAAGTATTGGTTATTTTGGACAGGATTCTCAATATAAGATCGGTAACTGGCAGAAGTTGACAGCCCGTTTCAGTATGGAATATCGTTTTAATGATATTGTAAAGGCGGGTATGGACTTCACTCCTAAATATGAACAATGGAACGATACACCTAATTTAATTGGATCTGCCATGACGATGGACCCAACTACTCCAGTGATGAGAGACAAGTCTGAATGGACCGACAATGAATTAGACAACTATTCCCGTTCTCATAATAGTCAGGTATGGAATCCGGTAGCAAGTATGGCACGTATGAGCAAATCAAGTGACGAATATGGTTTGCTGGCCACTCCTTATATTTCTATTGAACCAATAAAAGGACTGGTTTTCCGTTCTCAGTTTGGATTGAACGCACGTTTCCGTCTTTCAGATGAATTCACTCCTAAATTCTTCTTGGATAACCTTGAAAAAGCGGATTACAGTACTGCTAAACGGAACATGACGAACTGGGTGGACTGGAACTGGACCAATACTTTGACTTGGATGAAGACCTTCAACGAGAAGCATAACCTGAACTTGATGGGAGGATATACAATGGAACGTTTCCAGACTTACTGGCTGGAAGGTTCAAAAGATCGTATACCGACCAATGATGAACTGCTGCACTATGTCAGTGCAGGTACACAGAATCCTCAGGCTACAGGCCTTAACGAGTATTCTTCTTTGATTTCTTACTTGGGTCGTGTAATGTATAATTTTGGAGAACGTTATTATGTGACTGCTTCTGTCCGTGTGGATGGTTCTTCAAAATTTTTGAAAGATAATAAATATGCTGTGTTCCCTGCTGCTTCTTTGGCATGGCGTGTGACAGGTGAAAACTTCATGAAAAATCAGCACGTGTTTGACAACCTGAAAATCCGTGCAGGTTGGGGTCGTGTAGGTAATCAGTCTATTGATAACTCAGCTTACCAATCTACTATCACTGCTGCCGATTATGTGTTCGGCTCTAATGCAGACCGTGTGATTGGTACCGCAGTTGGTTCTATTGGAAACTCATTGTTGCGTTGGGAAACTGTGGAAGACTATAATATCGGTCTGGATATGGCCTTCCTGAACAACCGCTTGTCTGTAACCGCAGAATGGTTCCGCAAACAGTCACATGACATGTTGCTGAAGAAGGATAACATGCTTATTCTCGGATATCCGATGTGGAATGGCCAGATGTGGGAAAACATCGGTGAGATGGAAGCCAAAGGATGGGAACTTTCTGTAAACTGGAACGATAAGAAAGGGGATTTCTCCTACGGTGTCGGAGTGAACCTGTCTTCTATTCGTAATAAGGCCATCAAGTTGAACGGTGCACCTATTTATACTCAGTCTTTTAATGGTGATTACATTATTCGTAATGAGGAAGGGCATGAAATCAGCCAGTTCTATGGGTATGTGGCAGATGGATTGTTCCAGAATCAGACTGAAATCAACGCCCATACGGGTGAGCATGGAGAAATCCTGCAGCCTAACGCACAACCTGGTGATATACGTTTCAAGGATTTGAATAACGATGGTGTATTGGATGATAAGGATAAAACGTATATTGGTTCTGCATTTCCTGATCTGATGGTAGGTATCAACGCCAATTTCTCTTGGAAAAATATCGACTTTATGGCTAACTTCTATGGAACGATAGGAAATGATGTGTATAATACAACGAAAGGCCGTTATTCTGGTGCTGGTGGTGAGAATGTATATGCAGGTGCCTATAATGCTGCTTGGCACGGTGAGGGAACAAGTTATGATATTCCTCGTCTGTCTGTCAATGATGCCAACATGAACTATAAGCGTGTGTCTAGCTTTTTTGTAGAAGATGGTTCTTACTTGCGTTGTAAGCAGTTGCAGATTGGATATACTTTCCCGAAGACATGGACAAAGGTTTGCACGCTGAGAATTTCTTTCTCTGCACAGAATCCTTTCACCATTACCAAATATTCAGGAATGGATCCGGAGGCCGCAGCTACAGGTGCCGTAACAGAATCGGGGGTAGATTGGGCTGGTTATCCTAATCCACGGACTTATTTATTTGGCTTAAACATTAACTTCTAAATTAAAGAAATATGATTATGAAAAAATATATTATAGGTCTTTCTATTGCAGCTTTTACTTTCATGGGCTGTTCCGATTTCTTGGATGAACCGATTAGAGGACAGCAGGACTTGAGTGAGTATTTCAAAAACGAAGATGAATGTGCGCAGCAGATTACAGGCTGTTACCAGTCTATCTTCTGGGATGACTGGTGGCAGATTCAGAAATTCTACTTAGCTGGTGATATGTGTACGGATGATATGTGGATGGGAAATACGACACAGGATCCGGGTGAATACAAAGCCCTTGCGCATTATACGGGAGATACTCAGACCGGTGGAAACTGTGCGCAGAACTTCTGGCAGTATCGTTATAAAGGTATTTTACGTTGTAACATTGCGATTCAGCGTATTCCTAATGTAACTTTTGAAGATGAGAATCTGAAGAAACGGTATGTGGCAGAAGCCAAGTTCCTTCGTGCTTATCAGTACTTTGACCTGGTCCGTAATTTTGGGGGAGTTCCTATTATTACGGAACTGAAGATGCCAAGTGAAATAGAAGGCATCACACGTGCCAGTGTGGAGGAGACTTATGCACAGATTGAAAAAGACCTGAAAGAGGCAATTACGGATCTTCCTAGAAAAGGAGAATACACATCGGAAGATTTAGGACGTGCCACTCAGGGAGCTGCTCAAGGCTTGCTTGCGAAGGTTTATCTGTATCAGGAGAAATATGAACAGGCTGAGTCTGAACTGGATTCACTGATCAATGTGCACAAAGGAGAATACAAGTTGCTTGCTAATTTCGGTGATGTATGGAGCATTGATTATAACAACAGTGATGAATCATTGTTTGAAATTCAGACAAACAGTGATATTGCCTATAATTTAGGTATCCGTATGCCGGTGGTTTGCGGATCTCGTGATGACAGTGGATGGGCATGGGGAATACCGACCAGTAACCTTGAAAAGGCTTTTAAAGATGCGGGTGATACGGAGCGTTTAAAATGGACAATTATTAAAGACGGTGATATTGTTCCTGGAGATGAAGGACGTGGAGCTTATACTATTTCGGCTGCAAGTCATAAATCAGGACGGGTAACTAGAAAACTTTATATTCCGTTGGCGCAGCGTCCTGAACCGTATGATGCTTCTCACATTCCTTTGAATTATCGAATTTTGCGCTATGCTGATATCTTGTTGATGTATGCTGAAGTAGAGAACGTATTGAATAAGGATGACAATGCCCGCAAGGCTTTGAATGAAGTAAGGACACGTGCCAAACTACCGGAAGTGGGAGCAGATGTGTCAGGTGTGGCTTTGCGCGATGCCATTCGTTTGGAACGTCGCTTGGAACTGGCTTTGGAGAACAACCGTTTGTTTGACCTGCGTCGTTGGAAGGGTGATGATGGACAACCGCTGATTTGTAGTATCATGGGTAGGAATGGAAGTTTTGTAAAATATAATCTGGAGGAATCTACAGACCAATACGAAATCTCAAATCAGAAAGAATCCAGTGACAAGGGAATCACATTTACTGCTCCACGTGATTTGCTGTTCCCTATCCCTGTATCAGAAATCACGATGTCTAACGGAACTATCAAGCAGAATCCGGGGTATTAATCATAAACTAAAAATGTAATAAAATGAAAAATAGATATTTACTTTTAGCTTTGTCTTGTATGGCGGCTTTTTCAGCTTGTAAGGATGAAGTAGCATTTACACCAGACTATCCGTTGAATGTGGTAGTGGACTCTACTTTGACGGTGAAAATTGATGCATCACAGACATATCAGACCATTGATGGATTTGGAGCATCGGGTGCATGGACACTTGATTACATTGGTAAATATTGGAGTACCTCTAATAAAGAAGGGATAGCTAAGGCGCTGTTCTCTTCTGAAATAAAGGATGGACAGCCGCAAGGTATCGGGCTTTCTCAGTGGAGATTTAATCTGGGAGGTGGAACATCTGAACAGGGGGATGCCAGTGAGATTGAAGATAAAACCCGTCGTGGAGAATGTTTCTTGAATGCGAACGGTTCATATACTTGGAACAAATCAGTCGGTCAGCAGTATTTCATGGAAAAAGCAAAAGAATACGGATGTGACCAATTTATTTTGTTTGCGGGAACCCCTCCTGTATATTATACCAAAAACGGAAAAGGTTGGTCTAGTTCAGGTGAAAGTGCAAACCTGAAAGACGACTGTTACGATGATTATGCAGACTTTTTGGCTACTGTTGCACAGCATTTCACGGACGAAGGTTATAACATTAGCCTGATCAGTCCGGTTAATGAGCCGGAATTTGACTGGACTGGTGGTCAGGAAGGTAGTGGCTGGAGAAACAGTGAGGTGGCAAGACTCGCAAAGGAGCTGGATGCCAAACTGACGGAAAAAGGACTTGCCAATACGAAAATGTTGTTGGCTGAGGCGGCCAAGTGGTATTTTCTTTACGAACGCGGGGATGCCGGCAACAACAGAGGAGATGTAATCCGTGAATATTTTGATCCGTCTTCTTCCAACTATATCGGTAATCTGGAGCACATGCCTAATATCATTTGCGGACACAGTTACTGGACGGATATGACTTGGAACACTTTGTATGATTATCGTAGCAAAGTACATGAAGCTGCAAAGAAGTATGATCTGAAAGTATATCAGACAGAGTGGAGTATGATGACAGAAGGTTATGAGGACTGTCCGGTTTACGATGAATCCAGCTATATGGATATTTCGCTGGCCATGGCAAAGGTAATGTATCATGACTTGGCTACGGCTAATGTGAGTTCGTGGTCTTACTGGACTGCGGCCTCTCAGGAACAATATAGCCAGAAGAACCGCTTTTATCTGATTCGCTTGATTCCTGCAGGTGGAGATTATGGTGACATTGAAGAAAATGGAACCTTCTCTGCGGGAAAGAATCTGTGGGTATTGGGAAACTACAGTCTGTTTGTTCGTCCGGGTTATCAGCGTATCGGTCTGACTGTACCTAATCAGAACAACCAGTTCTTCGGTACGGCTTATCTGTCACCAGAGAAAGACAAACTGGTGATTGTCTATACAAACTGTACACAGAAGTCCATACAAATTGAAAATACATTTGAAGGCTTGGGCAAAGAGGTCGGTGATTATGAACAATATACTACATCGGCCAGCAAAGATCTTCGTAAGGAACCTGATTACCAGAAAGGGCTTATTCCTGCAAGATCAGTGTCTACATTCGTGTATACATTGAAATAATTATATAGGTTATTTTCAGGCATCTGTCATGCTCTCTGTGTGTCATGGCAGATGCTTTTTTATTTGATTGGCTTATGAACAGAAAGATTATTGCCTTTCTATGTGTGATGCAGATGGAGATGGGGTTTGCCGCGGTCCAATCTGATTTAAAGTATGTGGTGCATCCTGACTCCGTATGTCAGACAATTGATAACTTTGGGGCTTCGGATGCTTGGAGTATGCGTTTCTTGGGGGAATGGCCGGAAGAGAAACAACGTCAGGTGGCCGACTGGTTGTTCAGTTGTGAGAATGACGAGAATGGCTGTCCGAAAGGGATTGGCCTGAGCCTATGGAGATTTAACATTGGAGCAGGAAGTGTGGAGCAAGGAGACAGCAGTCAGATAAATTATGCAACTAGAACCGAGTGTTTTCTGCAGAAGGATGGGACGTATGACTGGACCAGACAGAAAGGCCAGCGTAATTTTTTGCAGTTAGCAAAAGAAAGGGGCGTAACTCGCTTCCTAGGATTCCTGAATTCTCCTCCGGTGTATTATACGCAGAACGGACTGGCTACGAATACGGGTAGAGGGGGTTCGTTTAACCTGAAAGCAGACTGTTATGAGGATTATGCCCGTTTTCTTGCAGAGGTTGTGGAGGGACTGGAAGCCCATGAAGGCATCCGACTGAATTATGTGTGTCCGGTGAATGAGCCGGATGGACATTGGAACTGGATAGGTCCGAAGCAGGAAGGAACTCCGGCTACGAACCGTGAAATTGCCCGTATCGTACGCTGTATGGGAAAGGAATTTCAGAAAAGACAGCTTCGTACGCAGATTCTGGTGGACGAGTCTTCAGATTACCGGTGCATGATGGGAGTATATATGACCGACTGGCAACGAGGCTGTTCTATCCGCAGTTTCTTTTCTCCCGATAGTGTGGATACCTACCTCGGTAATGTACCAAATGTGCCGGTTATGATGGCGGGACATAGTTACTGGACCAATACCCCTCTTTCTTCCTTACGGGACTACCGGAAACAGCTTGGTGATACCTTGCAGAAATATAAGGTGAAATTCTGGCAGACAGAAACTTGCATCATGTCGAACGATGAGGAAATTGGAGGAGGTGGAGGATATGATCGTACCATGAAGACCGCTTTGTATGTAGCGCGTATCATTCATCACGACCTGGTATATGCCCAGGCTTCTGCTTGGCAATGGTGGAGAGCGGTAGGCGAAGATTATAAGGATGGATTGTTGCGTGCCTATAGCCGCGAAGATAACAAGGATGGTACGGTAGTGGACTCTAAACTGCTTTGGGCACTTGGTAATTACAGCCGTTTCATTCGTCCGGGAGCGGTCCGGTTGGGAATTTCTTCCTGGCGGGGTCAGGATTGGATAGGTGAAGGAGATACCAATCCGGAAGGTATTATGTGTTCAGCATATAAGAATACCGATGGTAGTTATGTTGTCGTAGCGATTAACTATTCCCTGCAGGATAAGGCTTTTCTGTGGGAGATAGCAGGACAGCGGGAAAAAGCATTTAAGGCTTATCGCACTTCGGATGTGAGCAATGAGAATCTCGCTCCTGTAGTGCTGGATCAAAAGAGTCCTATGTTAAAAGCTCGTTCGATAACTACTTTTGTGGTAGGAGACAATTGAGAGAATACCTAATAGTGGATAAAAGCCGGAGATTTTCATATGAAAGTTTTCGGCTTTTATCCACTATTGTTCGGTGTGTTATTTCGGATATTCTAGATTCTCTTCGGTCAGTTGTTCCAGCACTTCGTGCAGGAACTTGGCAGCTTCCCATTTCGCCATGGGCAAGTTCATCATAAGATAGTTGCCGCAATCTTTGGGAGTGGCGCCCGGCACTTCGCCTTCATAGTCGGCAATGAAGCGGAAGGTTTCGGTCATCAGCGGCGCAATGTCTTTGGATTGCAAGTCACCTTTCACTACCAGGTAGTTTCCGGTGAGGCAGCCCATCGGACCCCAATAGATGATTTTATCGGCCCATACCGGATGGTTGCGCAGGAAAGTGGCAGCCAGGTGTTCGATGGTATGGATGGCAGCAGGGTCTAACGCCGGTTCGCGGTTCGGCTCTTTCATGCGGATGTCGAAAGTGGTGACCATTTCATTTCCGACTTCATCTTTACGGGATACGAAAATGCCACGTTTCAGATGAATATGGTCTACGGTAAAGCTTGGTATCTTTTTCATGATTCGTTATAGTTTGTTGGGTAATGCTTTCAAGAAAGTCTCGGTCACATGGAAGGAGCGGTCGGCCATTTCTCCCCAGAAGTTCAGGTACTGTTCAAAATGCTTGTCGGCTCCCGGAGTGTCACTGATGATGCGGAAGCTGATGAAAGGCACCTGATAGAGGTAGCATACTTGGGCGATGGAAGCTGATTCCATATCGACAGCCAGCCCTTCGGGGAAGTTACGCTTGATTTCGTCCAGTTCGCTGCGGTCGGTGATGAACTTGTCGCCCGTGCAGATGAGGCCTCCGTGAATGGCTGTTTCCGTATCCAGTGAGAGCGCACACTGATAGAGCGTTTCGTTGCCTTGGAAGAACGTCGGGAGACCTTGTATCTGTCCGTAGGCATTGCCTTCGCCGCACCATACGTCGTGGTACACGATTTGCTGGCTGACTACCACATCCATTATTTTCAGGCAGCTGTCGATTCCTCCTGCCACTCCGGTGCTGATGATGCAGTCGGGCTGGAAGGTGCGGATGAGTTCCACGGTACCTGCGGCAGCATTGACTTTCCCGATGCCGCATTGCATCAGAATGATGGTATTGTGCTTGATGGAGCCTTCGATGTAGGTGAAGGGGCCCTCTTTACGTTCAGTCTTGTTCTCGAGTTGGTTGGCCAGTTGCTTCTGTTCGGAAGCCATGGCGGTAATGATTCCTATTTTCATGCGTTAAAAAAGATTTTCAGGGGCAAATTTACGACTTTTCAGGCAGTATTATGTTATCTTTGCCTGCCGAAAACATTAATTATGAATAATATGAACTTGTTCAAGAAACTACTGCCCGACGTGGTAGTCATCGTTCTTTTTGCTATCATTTCGTTTGCTTATTTCTTTCCGGCAGTGACCGAAGGACGCATTCTGGCACAGCACGATGCCGTGGCCGGTATCGGTTCGGGACGTGAGATGAGTGAATACTTGGAGAAGACAGGTGAGCGGACCCGGTGGACCAATTCTATCTTTGGCGGTATGCCTACCTATCAGATGTCGCCGAGTTACGATTCAACCGATACGTTGAGCTGGTTGCAGAAGGTATATCACCTGTTTTTGCCGACCTACGTGTGGTATGTGTTTGTAATGCTGCTGGGCTTTTATATCCTGTTGCGGGCTTTTGATTTCAAGGTGTGGATGTCGGCACTGGGGGCCATTCTCTGGGCCTTCTCGTCTTATTTCTTCATCATCATTGCCGCCGGACATATCTGGAAGTTTGTGGCTTTGGCTTATATCCCGCCCACGATTGCCGGTATGGTACTGGCTTATCGGGGGAAACTGCTGGCGGGAGGTATCGTGACCGCTTTGTTTGTCGCGCTCCAGATTATGGCCAACCATCCGCAGATGAGTTATTACTTCTTGTTTGTCATGCTGTTTATGGCGATTGCCTACGGGGTGATGGCATGGCGGGAAAAGAAGATGCCTCAGTTTATCAAAGCCACTGTAGTCCTGATTGTGGCCGGTCTGGTGGGTGTCTGCGTGAACCTGTCGAACCTGTATCACACGTATGAGTACAGCAAGGAGACCATGCGTGGAAAAAGCGAACTGGTAAAAGAAAATACTTCGGACCAGACCAGCAGCGGACTGGAACGAAGCTATATCACCCAGTGGAGTTATGGAATCGGGGAAACTTTCTCCTTGCTGGTACCCAATGTGAAAGGAGGTGCTTCTGTCCCGTTGGCAAACAATGAAAAGGCCATGGAGAAGGCCGACCCGAATTACATGGGACTGTATAGCCAGCTGGGACAATATTGGGGTGAACAGCCCGGTACTTCCGGACCGGTGTATGTGGGAGCCTTCGTGATGTTCCTTTTCATCTTGGGATTGTTCATTGTGAAAGGTCCGATGAAATGGGCCTTGGTGGTCGGTACCGTGTTCTCCATCTTGCTCTCTTGGGGGCATAACTTCATGGGCCTGACGGATTTCTTTATCGATTATATTCCGATGTACAGTAAGTTCCGTGCGGTATCTTCTATTCTGGTCATTGCAGAGTTTACCATTCCTTTGCTGGCCATTATGGCATTGAAAGAAGTGGTAGAACGTCCGCAATTGTGGAATGAATCGCGCAAAGCCTTTTACATCTCGTTTGTGTTGACGGGCGGCCTGTCTTTGCTGTTTGCATTGGCACCGAGCTTCTTCTTCCCGTCGTATGTCTCTTCTGCCGAAATGAACGCGTTGCAGAATGCCATTCCGGCCGATCAATTGGCGCCTATACTGGTCAATCTGGAAGAAATACGTAAATCCATCTTTACGTCCGATGCATGGCGCAGCTTCTTCGTGATTGTGATTGGCGCAGTGCTGTTGTGGGCATATTGCGCTGGGAAGTTGAAGGCCAAACTCCTGGTGGGCCTGTTGGCTTTGCTGTGTCTGGTGGATATGTGGAGTGTCAACAAGCGCTATCTGTACGATGAGCAGTTCGTAGCAAAAGGCACGGAGATGCAGCCTTTCTTGGAACCGTCGGAAACTGACCGGGAGATTTTGCAAGACAAATCACTGGACTACCGTGTGTTGAATTTGTCCGTCAATACGTTCAATGAAAACAATACGGCCTACTGGCACAAGAGTATCGGTGGATATCATGCCGCCAAGCTCCGTCGTTATCAGGAGATGATTGACGAACATATCCAAGGTGAGATTACTTCTTTGTTTAAGATGTTGCCGGCAGTAAATGCCGATTTGAGTCAGGTGGGCGATACGCTGACACCGGTGCTGAACATGCTGAACACGCGTTATTTCATCATCCCGCTGCAGCAGGGCAAGACCATTCCGGTATTCAATCCGCATGCTTTGGGCAATGCCTGGTTTGTGGAGAAGGTGCAGTACGTGAACAATGCCAATGAGGAAATAGAGGCCTTGCATCACGTCAATCCGGCAACGGTGGCCGTGGTCGACAAGAAGTTCCAGAATGAGGTGAAGGCGTCTGCGGGAGCCGATAGTTTGAATTCGATTGTGTTGAAGAATTATGAGCCGAACGCCCTGAAATATGAAGTCAATTCACCGAAAGGAGGAACCGTGGTCTTTGCCGAAATCTATTATCCGGGCTGGCGTTCGTTCATTGATGGAAAAGAAGTGCCTCACGGTCGTGCCGATTACATTCTGCGTGCGATGAACGTACCGGCAGGAAAGCATGTGGTAGAATTTACGTTCGACCCGAAATCATTGCATGTAACGGAAACCATTGCTTTCGTGGCACTGGGAATCCTGTTGTTGGCAATCATCGTAGCTGTGGTACTGGCTTGGAGAAAGCAGAAAAAAGAATAAAGGAGAATTACTTTGAGAAGATAAATCGTCCTGTGGAAGATGCTTACGCATTGGAAACAGGACGTTTCTTGTTTTTTAGGGCCCGGACGACGAACCAGGCATGGTGCATGACGGTAGATATTACGCCATAATGCTTGCACATGATGTGGAAGCGTTCTTTCAGGGATGCCTTATGGTTACGGGTGGTCATTCCTTCATTCAGGTAATCAATGAGTATGAGGTGGGTGTGATGGAGCACCTTGCTTTTTTTCATGATTCGGATGCACCAGTCAAAGTCGGCTGAGAAACGGTAGTGCAGGTTGTAGGGCTCTATCAGGTCACGGCGGGCAAAGAAAGCCTGATGGCAGACCAGCATACCTTCCTTGAAGCTCTTCCAATTCAGGTTTTCGGGGGGACTGAGACGGCGCATATGCAGAAAATGTCCTTCTTCGTCCACGATGGCCGTGTCGCCATATAGCACATCCGGCAGGGTTGATTCCGTAAGAGAATGCACCATGAGCTGGAGGGTATCGTCTTCGTGCAGCTCATCGCCGGCATTCAGGAAACAGAGGTAATCGCCGGTAGCCAGCCTGATACCTTTGTTCATGGCGTCATACAGTCCTTTGTCTGGTTCACTTACCACCGTGTGTATGTGCTCCTTGTACTGGTCGACAATCTGTAGCGTGCGGTCTTTCGACCCTCCGTCCACGATGATGTATTCCACATTCTTGTAGGTTTGCGTGATGACACTTTGAATGGTATCCTCCAATACGGCCCCGGCGTTGTAGGTGACGGTAATAATAGAGAACTTGGGATGTAAGTGGTGAAAATTATGCATTTTTTCCGGTAATGTGGTTGTATATTTGAATGTATTGGTTGGCCACCGTCATTTCAGAATACGTGGTTACTGCTTTACGGTAGGCTTCAGAACTCAGCGTATCGTAGTCACCTTCGGTGAGGGTCCAGCAGATGCCATTGGCCAAATCTTCTGCCGATTTGTATTGGGCTACATACCCATTGTGAAGGTGGTCAATCATTTGAGGGATACCTCCCACATTAAAGCCTACACAAGGAATACCGCAGGCCATTGCTTCCACAATGGTGTTGGGCAGGTTGTCTTGCAGTGAAGGGGTCACGTAGAGGTCGACGGCATTATAGATATCCACCAGCTCCTTTTCGTTGCTGACGTAGTTCATCGGGTAGATGGGGAAGGGGAAGAGTGACTTGCACTGTTCGGCTTGGCTTCCCAGCACCACTACGCCTAATTGCTGGCTGAGTTCAGGTTCTTGTCGGGACAGCAGTTTGCAGGCTTCTATCAGGTAATCGATGCCTTTCCGTTTGTCGGTGATTTTCATGGAACCAAATAGTAGTAATTTCTTGTCAGTGGGAAGATGTAACTTCTCACGGGCAAACTTTTTGGCCCGTGGCTTGAACAGATTGGTGTTGATGGCATTGGGGATATTTGTGATGGTATGCCCCTGAAGCAGGGCACTTTTCCGGGCCATGGCTTCCAGCCATCGGCTGCAGGCGATGAACGTGATAGGTGCCGTAGCATACAGTTTTTGCTTTTTACGGAAAATCTTTTCCGACAAATCATGCCGATGAGGCTTCAACAGGAGCGGGCAGTCATGACATTCCGTGGTGTATTTCTCACATTCTCCTGAATAGTGGCAAATGCCGGTAAAAGGCCACATGTCGTGCAGTGTCCATACCACAGGCTTTCCAGAGGAAAGGATGCGTTGTATGTCTTTCAAAGAAAGCATCCCTTGGTTAATCCAGTGCAGGTGGATGACATCGGCTTGGCGAAATTCTGGTAGAGAAGTGATGTCAGTACCCGTATTGGCAATGTCGACGGCAAACAAGTTGTGACGTTTGAAGCCGTTGGCGGCCCAGATAACAACGCGTTCCCAGGTAAATTGCCAAATCTTGCGCCATGATTTCTTGAGTGCGACAACGGTGACTTGATCGGTTTGTTTGTCACGAACCAGCATCTTAGCCTTTATTCCGTTGTTTTTCAAAGCTTCCATTAGCCGGTTGGCGGCGATGGCAGCACCTCCTATACGTTCTGCAGTGTTGATGATAAGTACTCTCATGGCGTGTCGTTCAAGTTTTCTGCAAAGTTAGGAGTTTTTTGTGCTTATGTGCAACAGTCTTTCGGCAATTTCCTTACTGAATAGGGCCAAATTGAAACGTTCTTCTCCTAATTTGCGGGCATTCCGTCCCATCCGTTCCGCTTCTTCCGGGTGCGTATGTAAGTAACGGATGGCTTTTACCCAGCCTTCCACATCGCCATATTCCACGGCAATACCGATTCCTTCTTTTTCAATGTCAATTTCGAAGTTCGGATTCTTGGAACAGATAACGGGGATGCCCAGTGCGTAGGCTTCCACCAGGGTGGTGAGCCCTACGGTATAAGGAAAGTCCAGACAGCAGATGACAATGGCTTTTTTCTGGGCTACTTTCTTTGCCAGCTCGTAAGGGATGACTCCTTCGGTATAATGAATATGGATGTTGTCGGTCAGTGTCAGGCTGTCGGCTATTTGTTTATAGTTGAGGTTTCCACATGTTTCGGCAATGAATACTTCTAGGTCTTCCTCCGTCTGTGAGAAAGCTTCCAGCATGGTTTTCAGGTCGCGGTTTTCTTTTCCTGTCGAGATGTAGCCTTCCCGTGGTTGTGGGGGCAGTTCTTTGAGCAGGTGGTCGTAGAAAGCCAGATCGGGTCCCCAATGAATCAGTTCCAGTTTGTGTTCCGGTACTTTGTGGGTGGCGATGGAATCTTGAATCAGTTTCCGGCTGAAGAGGAACATGTGGTCGATGCCTCGGTAGAAGAAACGGGAGATGGCTTCTTTCAGCCGGTTGGGCGATTTGCGGAGGGCGGTGTGATGCCATATCACGATGGGCTTCCGGTACAGTCCGAGGGCCCGCAGGAAGATAATCAGTTCCAAGCCCCGGAAAGAAGTGCCGTAAAGCACCTCGTATTTTTCTTTGCAGAAAAGAATTTCTTTGGTGGCATAAAGCATCAGTTTCCATCGGCTGGAAAAGGCTTTGTAACGGTGCATCACCGAGTGGATGCCATGGCTTTCCAGCAAGGGAAGACCATAGAGAATATGTCCGGGAAACCGGAAGTTTTTCCACTCTTCGTAACTTTCCCGTGTGAGGCGAGTGTGATAGAAATAAATATTGAGTTTTGGATTCATGTCTCAGAGATTAACGCCATTTGTTTCTGCCCAGCCACTTGTTGAGGCGGTTGCGCAAGGCTTTACTGATATTCTTAAAATTCCCGTAGCGCAGGTTGAGGTAAAGTTCCTCGAACGAACGGCCGATTTTAATCCAGGGATGTCCCCAGGCCATGATGCGGAACATTCGGTCTTTGTAGCCTACATTTTCAATGACATAACGCGGGTGCTTTAACGGGAAGTCCAGCTCATGGCATGCCATGGTAAAGATACGTCGATAACCTCTCGGGAGCAGGTTGTTGCCGCTGCCGAAGTGCGTAGACCCGGCGGTGGCACCCAGGTTGTGAATCATGTTCTTAGTCGGTACGATACTCAAGCCGGAGTTGAAGAACATGGCGGCATGGAAGATACTCTCGTAATAGGCCTTTCCGCTTTCTCGGTGATGCCGGCAGAATTCAATGAATTCTTTTTGGTATTTTCGTTCCTTGATATATTCTTCCAACTGCCGTAGATTGAATGCATCGTCCAGGAAACTGTAGTGTTCGTCCCACTGGTCGATGACGCGGCGCCAGCTAGCCCATCCCCAGATGGAGAAGGCCGTACTGAAAAAATAGTCGTAGGGTATATCTTTCGTCACTTCATCGTAGTTGATGCCGGAAATCATGCAGATGCGTGTATCGTTCTCGTATTTGTCGAGCAGTTCCTTGCAGAAGCGGAAGAAACTGACAGAAGGGATGTCGTCATCCTCCAGTACGATGCATTTGTCTACATGAGAAAATGCCCATTTCTGTGACAGATATTCAGAGGGGTCACAACCAAAGTTCTGTTCCTGGTACCATTGGTGTACCTCACATTCCCAGTCAATCTCGTCCACCACCTTCCGGCAGGCCTGTATACCGGGCAAGTCTTTCTCTCCTCTGGGACCGTCCTGATAGAGGAACAGCTTGGAGGGACGTGCCTTTCTTACCTGTTCAAAAACGGCCTTGAGCGGTTCAGGGCGGTTGAAGAACAGAATTAATACGGCTACCTCCACGAGGGCCGGGTGACTGTGCGTATGTTTAACGGTCGTTTCCATGAGTAATCAATTCCGGGTGTACATAAATGGCATGTATCTTGCGTTTATTCTCTGGCGGGATTTCCATATAATTCTTGTAAAGGTCCTTCAGATAGGCGTCCGGGTTGTGCGGAGCCGGAAATTCTTTTCCTTCAAAGGTCATGCGGCCCAGCGGGAAGATGGAGTCTTTGCGGTGCATGATGCCGTATCCGTTATTAATAAGGATATTGGACATGTAGGTACCTTTCGGATAAAGGAGATTGAGCAGTCCCCAAAGAGTCCGGTAGAGACCGTATTTGGCATGAAACCAGAAATATTCGGCAAAAGCACGCAAGGAATAGTAGTGCGCCTTGTGCAGGATGGAGTAGCTGGTAGAAATGCCTTTGGTCAGTTTCTTTACCCACGATTTCGGTACGCTGGGATAATCAATAAAGGGGAAAATGTCGATGTAAAGTCCCTTCTGGTAGGGGGCCTGCATGTTATCTCCGCTTTCGATGTACAGCGAGTTCAGGTCGCGCACCTTGACAATTGGTTCCTTGTGGGTAGGGTCGCTTTCCGAAGTCTGCAGGAAGAGTCCTTCGCGCAGTTCCTGAGGGGCTACGCGGATAAACTGTTTCAGCCCTTCCAAGGTCATGGCAATGTCGATGTCGTCGTCCCAGGGGATGAATCCTCCGTGACGGATGGCTCCCAGCAGGCTTCCGCCATCCAGCCAGTAGTCAATCCGGTGCTTCCGGCAGATGCGGTCTACTTCTTCCAGGATGGAGAGCTGCTTTAATTGGCAAACTCTCAGGTTTTGCTTTACATATTCAGTCAGGAACGGATTGTTCATAATGTTTCCCGTTTTACGTCAATCACTTGTCCGGTATAGTCGGAGGCTAAGGTTCTCAGGGTGGCTTCGGCCACTTTTTCTGCCGATAGCAGAGTGTCTTCCGGCTCGATGCCGAAGTTGTGTACCCGCATCGGGGTCTTGGTCCGTTCCGGGTTGATACAGTTGATATGGATACCGAAACTTTCCCATTCTTGGGCAATGGCCTGTACAAAGTTCACGATAGCCGCTTTCGTCGACGAGTAGATGCTGTAGAAAGCGCGCCCACGGGTGTAAGAGCTGGAGGTGAAGAAAATCAACTGTCCCTTGGTCTCTTTCAGGTAGGGGAAGGCTTCCAGGGCCACGTTGACTGTACCCATGTAATTGGTCTGTACTGCCGACTGGATGGTCTCGTAAGAGGTGGAAATCAACGGTTCTTTGTTGAGTACCCCCGCCGTATTGACTACGAAGTCGATGCGTTTCTCTTTCTGGTAGACCGATTCCAAGGCTTCCTTCACTGCCTGTCGGTTACCTACATCCGTATGGTTGAGGCTACGGGAGAAACAGTACACCTTTCCGCCTTTTTCTTGCAGCATGCGGGCGGTCTCAGCGCCGATGCCGTAGCTTCCTCCGAAGATGACAGCCACTTTGTCGCGGAAGGTCTCTTCTTGAATCGGTTCGTGGTTTAGCTCACTTTTCCGGAGCTGGAAGAACTTGTCGAGCAGATACGTATCCTCCTTGTAGGTCAGCTTCATGTTGCTTTCTTCCCCTTGTACCACGTAGATGGGTACTTCCGGCAGATATTTCTTCACCACGCCACAGTCGTCCGTCACTTTGAAGTTCGGGTCTTTCAATGCAATCTGGTAGGCCTTCCGGATGGTGTCGATGGCAAAAGCCTGCGGAGTCTGTCCGCGTCTCAGTCGGGAACGGTCCGGAATCTGGCAGATGAAATCGTCTTCCACCTCGATGATGGTATCGGCAGAAGGCAGGGCCACGTCAATCGCCTCATATTTGTCGAGCGCTTCAATCACGTCGTTGAGGATACGCTGGCTGATGAGCGGGCGTACGGCGTCATGAAAAATCAGGTTGACATCACTGCCGGCGTAGGCTTCAATGGCAGAAAGGCTGGAATCGTACCGTTCTTTTCCTCCTTTGAGGATTTTCTTGATTTTCTTCCATCCGTTTTTGATGACGATGTTCTCAAATTCAGAAATATAGAACGGGTTGGAGACGATGGCAATCTCGTCGATGTGGGGATTGCGTTCGAAGGCGTCTACCGTGTGTTCCACGACCATCTTTCCGGCCACCTTGAAGAATTGTTTGGGAGTGGAAAGTCCCAGTCGGCTTCCTACCCCTCCGGCTAATATGACTGCAATGTTCTTTTTCATGCGTGTATGGACGATAAATTGTGACAAAAATACGAAATCTTGCTTACCTCTCCAATTTAAAGGTAAAAATAAGTATTCCCGTAGGCCCGTATCATCGGATAGCAGAAACTCCTTACGTAACTGAGTACTCCTTTCTGCTGTGGATAGAAGTAAATCAGGTGTTTGAACCGCATGCAAAGCAGACACAGACGGCACAGGCTGATTGGATCTTTTTTCAGCAAGAGGCCACTGAGTTGATAGGCCAGGGTGTGCTTGTCCTTACTGGTATGCCGGTGGATGTAGCCGTAGAAAAACTGCCAGGTGGTCAGTCGCTGTTGCTCACGGAACTTGCGGAAACCATAGACATAGGGTTGCCAGGTCGGTTTCTTCACCAGATAAGCTGCATATTGCGCGTTAAGCCGGTTGATGGCGGAGCCTTGGTGCGGGCGGTGCCAGTTGAGGGGCTCGTTTACGCAGGCGATGCCTTTTCCCAGTTGGGCATTGACGCTCAGCCACCAGTCGTAGAGGATGTGCCCGTCCCATTCCGTAAAGACCTGCCGGATGAAGTCACGGGTCAGCAGCATACTGTGTCCGGGGGTACTGTCGTAAAACAGCAGGTATTCCAGGTTGTGTCGGGGAATGACTGTTTTTTTCATTTGACCTTCCTGATAAGTGGGGTCGGTGTGATAGCCGGAAATGCAGAGGTCGTGCGTACCGATGGCTTGTACCTGTTTGGCGATTTTTTCCGGATACCAGATATCGTCCTGGTCGGCAATGGCGATGAAATCTCCGGTGGCCTTTTTCAGTGCATTCTCAAAATTGCGGTTGAAGCCGAGGTTTTGTGCATGCTGTTCAATTCGGATAAAAGGATATTGCGCGGCATATTCCCGGGCGATGTCCAACGTATGGTCGGTAGACCCATCGTCCTGAATAATCAGTTCGTGGATGGGATAAGTCTGGCAGACGATGCTGTCCAGTTGTGTTTTCAGGAAGCGTTCGCCGTTGTAGGAGCAGAGTACGATGGATACAGTTTTCATTTAGCTTTTCTTTTTGAGCAAGTAGTTCAGGCTTTCTTTGAAGGTGACGGAACCGCTGAGCCAGATAATGAGCGGATACAGTATTCCGGCAGAGAGGATTTTCAGGATTACCAGCCAGTAAATGTTCTCGATGGAACGGGTCAGGAAATAGACACCTCCCATAATCAGGGCAGCGATGAGGCCGAACGAACAGACGTCTTTCACGGCATGAAAGAGGCTGAGTTTGATTTCCCGCCACACGAAATAGTGCCATACCAGCAGCCACCCCACATTGATGGCGATATATACCAGAATCATGCGGTGGATGCCGTATGGATAGAGCAGGTACATCACCACGAGCTGGCTGGTGCCCTGCGCAATGGTGTTCCACATGAAGAGGTTGGATTTTCCCTTGCTGATGAGTAGGTTGGTGTAGAGGTTGGTCACTGGCAGGAAGGCCCCCCCTATGGCCAACAGTTGCAGGATGTGGGCACTGGGCAACCATTTGCTGCCGATGGTCAGGGTGATCATCTCCGGGGCGATGAGGGACAGGCCCAGCATCACCGGGAAAGAGATGAAGGCCGTAAAACGGAGCATCTTGCGGAACACACGGCACTGGCGTTCAGGGTCGTCGGCCACCTGGCGCAGTACGGGAAGAGCCACACTGCTCACCATACCCGTAATCAAAGAGTGCCCCATCAGGTTCCATTTGTTGGCCTGATTGAATTGTCCTACCTCCCGTTCGGAATAATAACGCCCTAAGATGATGGAGAACAGGTTGTTGTTGATGTGGTTGAAAATATTGGTCAGCAGGAGTTTGCTGCTGAAGCCGACCATGCTTCTCAGGGGACTGAAATCAAAATGGAACGTCGGTCGCCAGGGAGAGAAATAGAGGTAGCATAGGTTGATGACCGCTACGTAGACAATGCTTTGCGTGGCAATTCCCCAGTAAGAATAGCCCAGCAGGGCCATGGTCACACCGGTGGTACCGGATACCAGCAGGGCAATGATGCTCGACAAGGCTTTCTGCTTGACCATCAGGTTGCGGAAGAGATAAGCGCTGTGGGGAATCCCCAAGCTGGCAATGAAGAAGCCCAGGAACGAGTAACGCGCCAAGGGAACCAGTGCGTCATTGTGGTAGAAATCGGCGATAAGCGGGGCACATCCGGCCAGAATCAGGTAGAGGGTCAGACTCAGTCCGCTGCAGAACCAGAAAACCGCATTGTAATCTTGGTGGGTAATTTCTTTCTTGTTGACCAAGGCCGCGGTGAATCCGCTTTCCTGCAAAGAGCCGGCAATCAGGGAGAAAATGCTCAGCATGCCCACCATTCCGTAGTCGCTGTCGTTCAGAATGCGGGCTGTCACGATGCCGAAGGCCAGGTTCAGTACCTGCATGGCTCCGTTGTTGATACCTCCCCAAAGTAGTCCTTTGGCGGTTTTTTCTTTTAAAGAGTGTTCGGGCATGCGCGTTTCTTGGATGTAATGGAACAAACCACGCAGACCTCCATGGGCGGGCCAAAGAAATCTGCGTGAGTCTGTTTGTATATAAAAATGGAGTGGGAGAGGCGGGATTATTTCACCTCGCTTCCCGGTTTTACTTCGTTCAAAGTGGTTGTCACGGACAAGGAACCGTCGAAGTTTTCTGCGCTGAGAATCATACCTTCGCTTACCAGTCCATTCTTGAACTGACGCGGAGCCAGGTTGGCAATGAACAGCACCTGTTTGCCTACCAGTTCTTCCGGTTTGTAGTGCTGGGCAATTCCGCTGACGATGGTACGGTTTTCCAGTCCGTCGGCAATCTTGAATTTCAGCAGCTTCTTCATCTTGGGTACGTTTTCACATTCCAGCACCGTACCTACACGGATGTCCAGCTTTTCAAATTCCTCGAATGCGATGGTCGGTTTGATGGGGTTGGCCTTGTAGTTGGCAGCCTCGTTGGCTTTCTTGGTAGCCAGCAGTTTGTCCACCTGTGCCTGAATCACATCATCTTCAATCTTTTCGAACAGCAGTTCCGCTTTGTTCAGCTGATGACCTTCCGCTAGCAAGTCGGTACGTCCCAGCTGTTCCCAATCGAAGCTTTCCATGTTCAGCATCTTGCGCAGTTTCTCAGAACTGAACGGCAGGAACGGTTCGAAAGCTATAGACAAGTTGGCAACCAGCTGCAGGGCAATGTTCAGGATAGTAGCTACCCGTCCCATGTCGGTCTTGGCCAGTTTCCAAGGTTCAGTATCGGCCAGGTATTTGTTTCCGATGCGGGCCAGGTTCATGGCTTCCTTCTGTGCATCGCGGAACTTGAATACATCCAGCAGTTTTTCTACTTCTGCTTTGACGTCGGCAAATTCTTTCAGGGTGTCACGGTCGTAGTCGTTCAGTTCGCCGCAAGCTGGCACTTTTCCGTCAAAGTATTTGTGTGTCAGTACCATGGCACGGTTCACGAAGTTTCCGTATACTGCTACCAGTTCGTTGTTGTTACGAGCCTGGAAATCTTTCCAAGTGAAGTCGTTGTCTTTGGTTTCCGGGGCGTTGGCTGTCAGCACGTAACGCAGCACATCCTGTTTGCCCGGGAAGTCCTGCAGGTATTCGTGCAACCATACGGCCCAGTTGCGGGAAGTAGAAATCTTGTCGCCTTCCAGGTTCAGGAACTCGTTAGCCGGTACGTTGTCCGGAAGAATGTAGCTTCCTTCAGCTTTCAGCATGGCTGGGAACACGATGCAGTGGAACACGATGTTGTCTTTTCCAATGAAATGAATCAGGCGGGTTTCAGGGTCTTTCCACCATTTTTCCCATGAATCGGGCAGCAGTTCCTTGGTATTGGAGATATAACCGATAGGCGCATCGAACCAAACGTAGAGCACTTTGCCTTCTGCACCTTCTACCGGTACCGGAATACCCCAGTCGAGGTCACGGCTCACGGCGCGCGGCTGAAGCCCCATGTCCAGCCAGCTCTTGCACTGTCCGTACACGTTCGGACGCCATTCCTTGTGGTCTTCCAGAATCCATTTGCGCAGCCATCCTTCGTGTTTGTCCAGCGGCAAGTACCAGTGTTTGGTTTCCTTCATGACTGGCTGGCTTCCGCTGATGGCACTCTTCGGGTTGATCAGTTCGGTAGGTGACAGGGTGCTGCCGCATTTCTCGCACTGGTCACCGTAGGCGCCCTGTGCATGGCAGCGCGGACATTCTCCCGTGATGTAACGGTCGGCCAGGAAGGTATGTGCTTCCTCGTCGTAATACTGCATGGAAGTCTTTTCGATGAACTCATGCTTGTCGTACAGTTTGCGGAAGAAATCAGAAGCCATTTGGTGATGCGTCGGAGAAGAAGTACGTCCGTACACATCGAATGAGATACCAAATTCCTTGAAAGAATTCTTGATGAGGGTGTGGTAGCGGTCCACAATGTCCTGTGGGCTGACGCCTTCCTTCTTGGCACGGATGGTGATGGGCACCCCGTGTTCGTCAGAACCACCAATAAAGAGCACATCCTCTTTTTTCAGGCGCAGGTAGCGCACATAAATATCGGCCGGTACGTAAACACCTGCCAGATGGCCGATATGGACCGGGCCGTTGGCATAGGGCAGTGCCGATGTCACGGTCGTCCGTTTGAATTTCTTTTCCATATACGTATATAGTTTATTTTTAAGTTGCAACCTTACAGGGTGCAAAGATAGCGAAAGGCGAGGGCAGAGACAAACGAAACACAAAGTTTTTCGATTTGGTCCTGTCTGGCTGCCTCTTATCTTATTTCCATTGAAGTCCGATGGACAAGCATAAAGCGTGTGTAATTTGAAAATGACCTGAAGAATATTGCTGTTTGTCGTTGCGATTTTTACGTTTCCCATAAGCGAAACGTACGTTTCCCTATTGGAAAACATATGTTTCCGCCACGGGAAACATATGTTTCTCGGCAAGGAAACATAAAAAATGGAAGGACGGTTTGCCAAAGATTTTCCTGCGTTGAAATCTTTTTGTAACCCGATTGTGTCGCAGATTTAACTGACCTGAAATTGGCATGCAATGTACGAGGGATACTTTTGCGCCAGATTTCAATTCTTTAATAACATTATGGGAAAAGTTTTTAGATTGTTTTGTTTTATGTGCTGTCTGATGGTACTGGCTGTAGATCCTGGACAGGCACGTTCTTTAGCGGATGATTGGATACAGGGTCTTGTAGTAGACCAGAATGGTGAAGCCATCATCGGAGCCAGCATTTTTGAGAAAGGTACTCAAAATGGAACCGTGACTGATGTGGATGGTAAATTCAAATTGAATGTACAGAATTATGAAAATACGCTGGAAATTTCCTATATAGGGTACACCACCCAGCGCATCAAGCCGAAAAAAGGAGACAACCTGCGCATTGTATTGACAGAAGATACCAAAACCATTGATGAGGTGGTGGTGGTTGGTTATCAGACCATGCGGAAGACGGATGTAGTAGGAGCTGTTTCCAGTGTGAAATCAAAGGAACTGAACGTGACCACTCCGACAGTCGGTCAGAGTTTGGTCGGTAAGGTGTCCGGTGTACAGATTTCACAGGTGAGTGGAGCTCCCTACGGAAATACGAAGATTCGTGTGCGTGGTGTGGCTTCCATCAATGCCAGTTCCGACCCGCTTTATGTAATTGACGGTTATCCTTCCAACGATGACCTGATGCTGAATCCGGAAGACATCGAATCCATTGAGGTATTGAAGGATGCCGCTTCGGCAGCCATCTACGGTTCGCGTGCAGCCGGCGGTGTCGTATTGATTACGACCAAACGCGGTAAGGAAGGAAAGGTGAAAGTGAACTACAATTTCCAGTTGAGCGTCAACCAGCTGGCCAAGAAGATTGATTTGCTGAACTCCGCCCAGTTTGCCGACCTGGTGGTGGAAGGACGTAACAACGCATATAAGAATATCCTGGTCAATTCCGGGAAGACATGGGATGATTCTTATATCCATCATACCAATGCGGAACGTGCGCAGATGATTGGTTCGGCCAATAGTGCGGCCATGATTCCGGAGTTTCTGTATGATTTTGACAAAGGAGAAGTCATCACGCCGCAGTATGATACAGACTGGCAGGATGAATTGTATCAGAATGCCCTCTCACAGCGTCACCATGTATCAGTCAACGGAGGTACCGACAAGATACGTTATGAGGTGAGCATGGGTTATCAGAATCAGGAAGGTATCATCCTTTCTACCGGACAGAAACGCTTGAACCTGCGGGCCAACCTGGATGCGGAAATCAGTTCAAAGTTCCGGATAGGAGCAACTATCTCGAATACAAGTAACTGGAACCGGGAAGTGCAGGAAGGACGTTTCAATCAGGGACCGATTCTGGGAGCCTTGATTTATGCCCCTGTTTTCCGTTGTTACGATGACAACGGGCAACTGATTAAAGGGGAAATGACCTCGTATGCCAGCGACTATGGCTTTCAGCAGATAGAGAATCCGGTGGCATTGGCTACGGAAACAAAAATCCGTCGTAACGGCGTGAGAAATACTTATAACATGACGGCTACCTACGAACCGGTCAAGAACCTGTTCTTGAAAGCCAACCTGGGTATGTACACTTATTCTGAGAAATACGAGTTCTACCGTCCGACGAGTCTTTCCGACGGGGCCAATCCGCCTTATTCCGACCAGGCCAAGGCCGCCGCAAACGCCATTGCGAATACCACCTTGCAGTCGGACTACCTGGCAGAGTTTACGGCCAACTACAACAAGACTTGGAACGACGCGCACAACTTTAGTGGAGTGGTCGGATATTCCGTGCAGAAAGACATGATTGATGTGTTGGGCGTAAAGGCTACGGGATATGAAGATGACCACATTACGGAAGTGACCGGACATGGAGCAGACCCCAGCGACATACAACTGAACAATACTTACAAGTCGAACTGGACAATGCTTTCTTATTTTACCCGTTTGAACTATAACTTCAAGAACAAGTATTACTTGACTGCTTCTTTCCGTGGAGATGCGTCTTCTTTGTTTGGCCCTGAAAACCGTTGGGGATATTTCCCTTCAGTTTCTGCCGCATGGACACTCTCCAATGAAGATTTCTGGAAAGACCACCTGGGCGACTCTTCTTCCTTCAAGCTGCGTGCAAGCTGGGGTATGAGTGGTAACAACAACATCGGTAACTATGAGTATGCCACTATCATGAATTCTCCAGCCGGTGTGGTGTTTGGCAACGGAAGTATTGTTTCGGCCATGTATCCGGGCGGTGTGAAAGACAATGCCATCGGATGGGAATCTACTTCACAATATAATGTGGGATTTGATTTAAGCTTGTTCAATAACCGCCTCTCTGTATCAGGAAACTATTACCTGAGCTATACGGAAGACTTGCTGTTTGAACAGCCTATCTCTGCCATTTCGGGGGCGACTTCTATCTTGACCAACTTGCCTGACTCGAAGATACGCAATACGGGATTTGACCTTCAGGTAGATGCCCGTGTGCTGACTGGCAAGGATTACGGATTGAATGTCAGTGGAAATATTTCATTGAACCGCAACAAGGTGCTTGCTTTGGGTGGAAACACCATCATCACCAACGGAGCCGAACGTTCTTATATGACCCATATCACTGAAGAAGGACAGCCTATCGGTATGTTTTATGGCTTTAAGGTGGCCGGTATGGTGACAGAGGCTGATATGGCTGGAATAGCCGCAGACGATGCCGTGTACAAGGCTAACGGAAACTCCTTCCCCGAAGGATACAAGTTGCAAGGCCCTCCCCGTTCTTTGTCACAGTCGGTAGCCCTTCAGCCAGGTGATCTGTATTTTGAGGATGTGAACGGCGACGGAGTAGTCAACGATGACGACAAGCGGGTGATTGGCAATCCGCATCCGAAGTTCACTTACGGATTCAATATCAACGGAAACTACCGTGATTTGGATGTGAGTGCTTCTTTCAACGGTTCTTATGGAAACCAGGTGTTGGATGGACAGGATTACTACCTGTTCAATATGGAAGGTTCCGGTAACCAGTATTCCGTCGTAGACGACCGTTATCGCAGTCCGGAGAACCCGGGCAACGGATGGGTGTACAAAGCCTCACGTGGAGGTACGCAGAGCAACAGTACCCGTCTGTCTACCTTCTACCTGCAGGACGGATCTTTCTTCCGCTGTACCAACATTACCGTGGGATACTCTTTCCCGAAGATCAAGCAATGGTCGAATGGTGTCATCAGCAATCTGCGTCTTTACGTAGCTACGGATAATCCGTTTACCATCACCAAATACAAAGGATACAATCCGGAAGTGGATTATAACGATGGTTCCAACTTGACACCGGGTGTGGATTATGGTAAATATCCTTTGATGAGAGCGTATAACATGGGACTTCAGTTAACATTCTAAAGATTGGAAAAAATGAAAAAAACGATATTTCTGACATCACTTTTTGCAATGGGAATATTGACATTCCCTTCTTGCACCGATTTCCTGACGGAAAATGACCCGAACCATATTGTGGCTGAAAATTATTTTTCTACTGAGAACGATGTGGAACGTGCGGTGAACGGAGCCTATATGGCTTTGCGGTCTGGGTATTGTATGGGAGAGGGCAGCACTGCCTATACCGAGGAACGTTCGGACAATGCCGGACGATGGGATAACCAATCAGCTGCCGGTGAACCTTTCCAGTTTACGGATTTTTCCTTGCTGCCGAGCAATACGTACCTGAAATCACATTGGAACGCCATGTTCTCTACCATCAACAACGCCAATTTTGCGATAAAAGGAGCCGAAGAGGTCACTTTTGAAGATGAGGTCCAGCGAAACGAATACCTGGCAGAAGCGAAATTCGTACGAGCATTGGCCTACTTCGATGTCGTGCGCAAATGGGGAGATGCGCCTTTGGTCACTCAATATTTGTCAACTCCGGATGAAATCAATGCCGCTGCGCACCGTGTGGACAAGTCGGAGATTTATGCCTTGATTGTAGAAGACTTGAAGTTTGGTGTGGATAAGAACGCACTGCCTGGATACATGGAAGCCGAAAGGGGACGGGCCAATAAAGAGGCTGCCGAAGGCTTGCTGGGAAAGGTCTATCTGACCATGGCGCATGTGCTGGACGACGGTAAGCGTACGGAATACTTGAACAATGCCAAGACTTACCTGGAACACTGTGACGCCGCCAAAGAGTTTGGCTCGTTGAGCGACATTTCTTTTGATCCGGAAGCTGCCAACGGGGTGTTCAATGTGGATAACAAATCGACCTGTCCGGAAATCTTGTTCCAGATTGTGTACAGACAAGGTGACAAGGATTATCATTCCAGCATCGCCAAAGATACACAGCCGGGAGGTGAAACCACCAACTCGCTCTATGCGACTCAGGGTGTGCCGATGCTGAAAGTCACTCCCGATTTAGTGAAGGAGTTTGAAACAAGTGAAAACGGATACGGATGGAACGATGCACGATACGGTTATTCTGTGGGACATTCCACCAGTCAAAACTGTTATTATGTGACCAAATTCCGCGATAAGAGTGAGGCGGCAGGTACATTGGGTTATGGTGGCAACGACTGGATTATCCTGCGTTATGCTGACGTGGAATTGATGCTGGCCGAAGTGAATGAAGCTTTGGACAATGCGGACGCTGCGATTCGGTATTTGGATGAAGTACGTGCTCGGGCAGGGGTGCCTGATTATGAAACGGCAAAAAACAATCCTGTTTACAGTAGCAAATTCCCTACTTTGAAACTGGCCATTCTGCACGAACGCCGGGTGGAACTGGCTTTTGAGAACCAGCGCTGGTATGACCTGTTGCGGTTCTTCACTCCGTCGGAACTGGTCGATTACATGCATGCTAAGAATCAGGCCGATTACAACGAATCGAACTTGCAGAACTTCTCGGAAACAGATATTTATTATCCGATACCTTATGACGAATGGCTGTTGAACCCGGAAGGCATGTATCAGAACGAAGGATATTAATCATTTACATATAAAAATAAGATGAAGAAAATAACTGTTTTGCTTTTTCTTCTCTGCACAGTCTTTGTACTCTCCGCCCAGGAGCGTACAAAGACTCTTGTGGCAGATATGAAGAGCCATGAAACGAAGAAGGTGCTGGTGGTGGCCCATCGGGGTGACTGGAGAAATGCACCGGAGAATTCACTGCAGGCTTATCAGAACTGCATTGACATGGGAGTGGACATGATTGAGATTGACTTGCAAAAGACCAAGGACAATCAGTTGGTGATTATGCACGACCGTACGCTGGACCGCACGACAGACGGGAAAGGGAAAGTGTCGGATTATACGTTGGCAGAACTGAAGAAGTTTCATTTGAAGAATGGATTGGGAAGAGTAACTTTCCATCCGATTCCGACCTTAGAGGAAGTGCTGAACCTGGCGAAAGGGAAGATTCTGATTAACATAGACAAGGGATATGATTATTTCAAGGATGCCTATTCGCTGCTGGTCAAGACACAGACGGTAGACCAGGTGGTCGTCAAGTCAAGCTATCCGTATGCAAAGGTGAAGGCGGAAAACGGAGAAGTGCTGGATAAGGTGACCTACATGCCGGTGGTCGATTTGAATGCTCCAGATGCCGAACAGTTCATCGAAGAATACAAACCCATGCGTCCGGTCGCCGTGGAATGTTGTTTTTCAGAAGTGACTCCGGAAGTGCTGCGCCTGCTTCAGAAGGTGCAGGACAATGGTTCCAAAATCTGGCTGAATGCCCTGTGGCCTTCCTTGAATGGAGGACACGACGATGACCGTGCCGTAGAATTGCACCAGGCAGACGAAAGTTGGGGATGGCTGTTGGAAAGAGGGGCTTCCCTGATTCAGACAGACCGTCCGGCTTGTTTGCTGCAGTATCTGAAAGAGGAGGGCCGGCGATGAACAGAATCGGGATGTGGTGCCTGGGGTTGTTGTTTCCTTTGTGGGCGTATGCACAAATCCAACGTGATTACCGCATGGTATCTACCGAAAGAGTAGAGAATAAGGCCTATTACTTTACGGCGTTGTTGCAAGAGTTGAGAGATGTGGATTCCCTGGTATGCAATGATTCGGCATTGAAGCAGCTGGGAGCCGCCAAATTGCAGCGCTTGAAAGAAGCAACGACATTGCAGGAGCGGGTGGAGGCGATGAAATTCTCGGCGGAAGAAGTGGAAGAGGCTGGAAAGGCATTGGCCCGCCTTTATCGGACGGGGAATCCTCTGGATAGACTGTTGACCGAACACCTTCTCCCTTCAGGTTGTTATCAGCAGTACAACGACTGCGGCGCGGCGTTGTTGGAGAAGATCTGGCGGCAGGATGCGGAGGGCATGAATTATGCAGTGGAAGTGTATGCTGCAGCCCGTAAGCCTCATTATCCTCAGATTGATTCAATCGGTTTTGATATACACAGCCAGCGATTTGTAGAAGAAATTCTTCCCGCCTGTCAGCAGAATATTGCCTTTCAGGCAGAAAAACATCCTTCTTTTTATGCGATACCCCTGCTGGCAGTCCGTACGTTGCTGGATGTGAACGACCGTTGCCAGTCGGTGGATTACGAACCGCTTTCCGAGACCGAGAACAAGGCGGCTCGTGCGCAGGTACGCCTGACAGACTGGGAGCATTATCCTTATACGGCCATTCTGGTACTGGGCGCGGGACCGGAAGAACCCAATGTATCCATCAGTCCGGAAGGAAAACTCCGCGCCTCTTATGCAGCCCTGCTGTATCGCCGTCATCAGGCCCCTTTTATCATTGTATCCGGAGGGCGGGTACATCCTTATCACACTCCGTATAATGAGGCCTTTGAAATGAAGAAATACTTGATGGACGTCTGGCAGGTGCCGGAAAGCCACATCCTCATAGAACCTCATGCACGGCATACCACCACCAACTTCCGGAATGCAGCACGACTGATGTTCCGTTATGGTTTCCCTGTGGAGAAGGCGGCGGTGGTCACTTCTTCTGCCTCCCATTTGAACAGTGTGGAACAGATGGACGCACGCTGTCTCCATGAGTTGGGGTATGTGCCTTATCGTTTGGGAAAAAGACGGACGGAACGTACGTTGGAGTTTTTCCCGTTACAGGAATCCTTCCGGATTCAGTCGACCGAACCTCTCGACCCTTGAACCTGCATTTATACAAATTCGAATCGGATGATTGAAAAGAGATAAAAGTCTATGCACATGAAACTAGTTTTGTTTACTTTATGGGTTGTTTTTCCCCTATTATTGTGTGCTACTCCGCATAACCTTGCCCCACAGGCAAAAGTTTCCTGCTCTTCTGCGGCAGGCAAAGAATATGGAGCGCAGTGTGTGACCGACGGGAAAGTCCGTATTTTGAATGCTGGAGAATGGCGGTCGGGCAGTCGGCTGGATATGAGAGGACGGGTGTATCCTTTCCCGTGGATTCAGTTGGACTGGGACCGTCCTGTCAGTGTGAACCGGGTCATCTTGTACGATTGTCCGGATGAGAAAAGTCATACGGCAGCGGGAACCTTGTCTTTTAGTGACGGTACATCCCTGACGGTAAACCTGATTGCTGATGACGGGGCACCCAAAGTGATTGATTTTGCGGCGAAGAAGATTCGCTGGATGCGGTTTCAGGTGACCGACGGAGAAGGAGAGAATCTGGGGTTGTCAGAGATAGAAGTGTACCCTTCGCCGGAATCGTATGCGGACGAGGTGTCCTGGGTCAATCCCTACGTAGAAACCGCAAAGGGGCGTTATTTCTTTTTTGTGACCGGAAGTCTGCCTTTCGGCATGATGAGTGCGGCTCCTTTGACCCGCAACATCAACCAGGGAGGGGGAGGATACAGTTATAACTCGACGCGGGTATTGGGATTTCCCCAGCTGCACGACTGGATGATTTCCGGGCTGAACGTGATGCCGGTATGTGGAACGGTAGATACAGGAAAAGGCAAAGACGGATGGAGTTCTTCTTTCTCGCATGACGGGGAAGTGGTTCAGCCGGGGTATCATCGCCTGTTTCTGGACAGATACAAACTATGGGTAGAGCAAACGGTGACCGAGCGGGTCGGCTTTTACCGGCTGACTTATACCCAACCTGCTCAAGCAAAAGTCTTGCTGGACTTGGGAGGCCATATTTCTACCTCCACGATGGTGAATGCACATGCTTCGCGCGTGAGCGATACGGAGATTGCCGGTTATTTTGATACCACAGGTCGCGTATGGGGAGGAGTAGATAAGGCCCGTGTGTACTTTGTGGTACGCTTTGACCGTCCGTTCCGGACGTTGAACAGTTGGACCGGGACAGAGCGGAAACATCACATTATGCAGATGGAGGGCTCGACGGAAGCCTTTGAGGTGCCGGGTTCTTCTTTCAAACAATCGCCGACCGCTGGAGTGGAAGCCGACTTTGAGGAAGTGCAACCTGGGGAACAGATTCTGCTGAAAACGGCCGTGTCGTATGTGAGCATTGCAAATGCAAGGGAGAACATGGACAAGGAATGCAGCCACTGGGACTTCGGGCAAGTGAGAAACCGTGCATTGTCTGTATGGAACGAATGGCTCAGCAGAATAGAGGTAAAAGGCGGAACAGATGCGCAGAAGGTAAAGTTCTACACGGATTTGTGGCATGTCCTGCTGGGAAGACACAAGATAGATGACATCAACGGAGCTTATCCGGATTATCTGAAAGGGGGGACACGGATAGGGAAGGCGACTCGTATCCATACCCTCTCTCCAGAATACAAGGCAAGGATGCTGCCGAAGGGAAAGGACGGGAAGGTGATTCATCACATGTACAACTCGGACGCGCTTTGGCTGACCCAGTGGAACCTGAACACGTTGTGGGGACTGGCGTATCCTTCTGTGCTTGATGAGTTCTCGGCTTCCTTCCTTCAGTATGGGGAAAACGGAGGACTGCTGCCTCGTGGCCCCTCGGTAGGAGCTTATACATATATCATGACGGGTTGTCCGGCTACTTCACTGATTACAAGTGCTTACCAGCGGGGAATTTGTCATAAATGGGACCCGGAAAAGGCATTTGCCATCATGAAAAGAAACCATGAGAAGGGTGGTATGCTGGCTTTTGACATGGACGATGAACTGGCGTTTTATGTGCGTCACGGATATTGTCCGGGCGATGCCGGCTTGACCATTCAATGGGCTTTTGAAGATTGGGCATTGGGACAAATGGCACAAAAAATGAAGAAACCGCGGGAGGCCCGCTATTTTTTGAAACGGTCTATGGGATGGGGAGCTTCTTTTCATCCGGGCCTGAAACTGATGATGCCCAGGATGAAGGACGGGAAATGGTTGCATACCGACCCGCTTTCAGAAAAAGGATTTGTACAGGCCAATGCCTGGCAGGCTACTTTCGGATTGTCGCACGACATTCCAGGGCTGGCCCGCAAGATGGGAGGAGAGGATAGTCTGGCTGTCCGGCTGGATGAGGCTTTCCGGAAATCGGCTGCGGCTGATTTCTTGTTCAGTTATGTGAGTTACGCCAACCAGCCGGGATGTTCGAGTGCCCATGTGTTTTCCCACGTAGGGAAACCTTGGCTGACGCAATATTGGGTACGTCGTGTCGCTCGGCAGACTTACGGGGCCATTACCCCGGAAAAAGGGTACACTGGAAATGATGAGGACCAAGGGCAGATGGCCGGTGTCAGTGCCTTGATGATGATGGGGCTGTTCAGTCTGGACGGAGGTTCATCGTCCGTTCCTTGTTACGATATTACCAGTCCGGTGTTTGATGAGATTACGATAAAGTTGGATTCAGCTTATTATTCAGGTAAGACGTTCAAGATTGTGGTACACCACAACTCGGCAGAAAACTGCTACATCCAGCGGGCTGTCTTGAATGGACGGGAGTACGGGGCGTATCAGTTGCTGCACCGGGATTTTGCCCGGGGAGGTGTGCTGGAGCTGTGGATGGGAAATAAGCCGAATAAAGAGTGGGGTAGGTCTGGGTTGTGATGTGAACATGTTTTGATGTGGAAGATAGTTTACGGCTTTTGCCGTAAATGATATTTTTATGGGAAATAATTCCTTGCTTTAAAAAAGAAGATGGGCTAGGAATTATTTTTTTTGCTTTCTATGGGATATATAGAAAACTTTTACGGGTTAATAGATATTTTTAAGACTTAAAAATCAGGAGTAAAGGGCTTGAATCAGAAGAAAAATACATATTTTTGTGTTTGAATTTAAAATCCTTAAAGAAATAGTATGAGAGAATCTCTTCATTTTATTTGCTCTTAGTTTGAAGTACCTCGATTTTATATTTTAATGGCCTTAAATTGAATTATGAATAGATTGTTTTTATGGTGTCTCTTGAGTGCTTTTATTTTCGTTGCAGATAATGTACGTGCACAACATCAAGTGAATCTTGTTCCGGCTCCCGTACAAATGGAAAAAGGAATTGGTTTTTTCCAATTCACGGAAGAGACGGTTATTTCTGTAGAAAATGAGGAACAGGAAAGTCTTGCTGCTGATTTTGCTGATTTGTTTACGGTGCCAGCCGGATTTACTCCTCACGTAGAGAGGGGTGCAGCGAATGCGGCGGTATCGTTGGTTACCGACCGGACTTTGAAGAAGGAGGCCTATCGACTGGAGGTGACAGAGAAAGGCATACGGGTGTACGCATCTGAACCGAGTGGTTTCTTTTATGCTTTTCAGACGTTGAGATTATTGTTACCTGCTGATATCGAGAGTTCTACTTTAGCGAATCAAGAATGGAAGGTTCCAGTTGTTGAGATAAAAGATGAACCGCGTTTTGGCTATCGGAGCATGATGCTGGATGTGGCACGATGCTTTATTCCGAAAGAGGAGATCTTGCGTATTGTGGACTGTATGGCAATGTTGAAGCTGAATACGTTACACTTGCACCTGTCGGACGATACGGGATGGAGATTGGAAATCAAGAAATATCCCCGGCTGACGCAGGTGGGTGCATGGAGAGTGGACAGAGGAAACCAGCCTTTCTACGACCGTCGGAATCAGCAAGAGGGAGAAAAGGCCACATGGGGAGGATTTTATACTCAGGACGATATGGCGGAAATTGTGGCATATGCCATGGACCGTCGGATTACGGTAATTCCAGAAATTGATGTGCCGGCCCACTCGTGTGCGGCACTGGCTGCTTATCCAGAGCTGGCGTGTCCGGTAGTGAAAGATAAAATTTCGGTTCTGCCCGGATTGGGAGGACGTAATCCGGAGATGATTTATTGTGCCGGAAATGAAAAAGTATTTGCTTTCTTACAGGATGTGATAGATGAATTGTTGCAGATTTTCCCTTCTCCTTATATTAATATGGGAGGCGATGAGGCAACCAAGACTTATTGGAAGGTGTGCCCGCTGTGCCAGAAGAGGATGCAGGAAGAGCATCTGAAAGAGGTGGAAGACTTGCAGGGATATTTTATGGGACGGTTGAACGACTACATCCGGAGTAAAGGACGTATTCTGATGGGTTGGGACGAGCTGACTAACAGCCAGCTGCCGGAAGGGGCTGTCATTTTAGGCTGGCAGGGGCTCGGCAATGCCGCATTGAAGGCAGCGGATAAGGGACTGGACTTCGTGATGACGCCGGCTCGCATACTTTATCTGATTCGCTATCAGGGGCCTCAGTGGTTTGAACCGCTGACTTATTTCGGAAATAATACGATGCGGGGGGTATATGATTATGAACCTGTACAGGCAGACTGGAAACCGGAATATGAAAAACATTTGCTGGGGGTACAGGCTTCCATGTGGACGGAATTTTGTTCTACAGCAGCCGATGTGACCTATATGGTATTCCCTCGTCTGGCCGCATTGGCCGAGGTGGCATGGTCGCCAAAGGGAGCCAAAAACTGGGAGCACTTCCAGCTGGGACTGGATAATTACCTGGCACATTTGGAGAAAAAAGGAATGGTTTATGCCAAGTCGATGTATAATATTCAGCATACGGTGATGCCTGAGAATGGGAAGTTGCGGGTAAAACTGGAATGTGAGCGTACGGATGTGAAAATACACTATACGCTCGATGGAAGAGAACCTGATATGTGTTCTCTTGTATATACGGAGCCGTTAAGTCTGGAGAAAGGGATCACTTTACGATGTGCCTCGTTCGTCGGGGATATGAGAAAAGGAGAAATCCTGACATTGTCGCTTTCGGATAATAAGGCGACGGGAAAGCCGGTGCTGGGTGCGAATCCAAGGACTACTTTGCTGACGAATGGGGTGCGGGGAAGTCTGCGTCAGTCTGATTTTGAATGGTGTACCTGGGATAACCTTTCATCGGCCACTTTTACGGTAGACTTGCAGCGAGTGGAATCTATACATAAAGTGGTATTAGGTTGCCTGACCAATTATGGAATGGCAGTGCACAAGCCTAAGAATCTGACGGTGGAAATATCGGAAGATAATCGCCGCTTTACTCAGGTAGGGCAACGAGAATTTTCGGAAGAGGCCATTTTCAGAAACGGGAATTATGTGGAGGACGTGACCTTCACATTCGATAAGCGGAAAGCCCGCTACGTGCGGGTTACCGCAAAGGGATTTGGAGCTTGTCCGGCCTATCATTATATGCGGCCCGGGCAGCCGGCACGTTATTACTTTGACGAGATACAAGTGGAATGATAATTATAAATTTTAAATCTGATAGAATGAAGCATCTGATTTTATGTGGTGTGATGTGGCTGTGTGGATTGGGCCTGGCCGTGGCTCAAAGTGTTCCGCAGGTAATTCCTGCCTTGCAGCAGTGGAAGTCGGCCAAGGGTAGACTGGTATTGCCGGAATCGGGCAAGGTAATCGTTTCTTCGGACGAGGAAGAAGCGTTAAAGCAGAGTGCCGAAATATTGGTGCAGGACCTGAAAACGATGTTTGGATGGGATTATCGTGTGGTTGCCGGAAAGAAAGAAAAAGGAGCGGTATTTCTGACCCTGGGCAAATCGGACGAGGCCCTGGGTGACGAAGGTTACCGGATGGGAATCCGAAGCGAAGTGACGATTGAAGCGCCTACTCCGAAAGGGGTTTTCTGGGGAACACGCACCTTGTTGCAGATGATTCACAATCAGCCGGAAGGACTGATGAAAGGGCAGGCCACGGATTTTCCCTTGTATCCGAACCGAGGATTCATGATTGACGTGGCCCGCAAGTTCTTTACGATGGATTATTTGCGTGATTATGTGAAGATTCTTTCGTTTTATAAATTGAATGAACTTCAGGTGCATTTGAATGACAATGGGTTTGTGGAGTTCTTTGGGAATGACTGGAACAAGACGTATGCGGCTTTCCGTCTGGAAAGTGAACGTTATCCGGGACTGACAGCAAAGGATGGCTCTTATACGAAGGCGGAATTCCGGGATTTCCAGAAGATGGCGGCCTCGTACGGGGTCAATGTGATTCCGGAAATTGATGTGCCGGCTCATTCCTTGGCTTTTACGCATTACAATCCCCGGTTGGCGGCAGATAATAAAGCATACGGAATGGACCATCTGGATTTATACAAACAGGAAGTGTATGATTTTGTGGATTCTCTTTTCGATGAGTATTTGTCGGGAGAAGACCCGGTATTTGTGGGACCGGAGGTACATATCGGAACGGATGAATATAATCAGAAAGAATCGGAACAGTTCCGTCATTTCACGAATCATTACCTGGACTTTGTGTCGAAATATGGGAAGACGCCGCGTTTGTGGGGAAGTCTGAACGTCATGAAGGGAGAAACGCCCGTCGATTTGAAAGGGAAAGTGGTAAGTGCCTGGAATTACGATTGGATGGATGTACAGACCTGCCTGGATGCAGGAGCCAAGGTGGTGAATTTGTGTGATGGATTGTTGTATTTGGTTCCTGCTGCACATTATTATTATGATTTTCTGAACTATCAATGGCTATATGAAAACTGGATGCCAGAAATGATGCGTGCGGATGACCCGAAGATGACTGTACGTCATCCCAATTTCTTAGGTGCTATGCTGGCAGTTTGGAATGACCGGGTGGGTAATGGCATTAGTGAACAGGATGTGCATTACCGTACCTTCCCAGGTTTGCAGGTGGTGTGTGAAAAAATGTGGAAAGGAGATAATGCAGGTCAAGTGCCTTTTGAACAATTCATGGCGCTTTGTGCGGCTACTCCTGAGGCCCCGGGGGTAAATTTGCTGGCTAAGGTGGACAAGCAGACTGCACTGGTTGGAGCAGAAAAAGAAGTTGTTTTGTCTGGAATGGAAGTGGTGACTACGGAGGTGGATGAAATCGGATATCCGTATGCGGTAGAATTTGAATTGTGTCCGGATTCCGTTCCGAATATTGATGCAATACTGTTTAAAGGCCCGCATTCAGAATTTGTTTCCAACTGGCAGAATACAGGAAAATTTGCTTTCCGCCGTGACGGTTATGAGTTTGTGTTCCATGCGTATCGTTTGCCTGTAGGAACATGGACAAAAGTGAGGATAGAAGGTGATGTGAAAGGTACATCTTTGTTTGTAAACGGTCAGTTGCAGGAAAGACTGGAAGGCCGTGTCGGTGAGATATATAATGAAAAGAGGAACCGGAAAGACCGTTTCTGGTATCAGGAAACACTGATTTTTCCTTTGAAGCAGTTGGGCGATACCAAAATGGGATTTAAGGGTAAGGTGAAGAATTTAGTATGTATTCCACTTTAATATTAAGAATTTATGGTGAGATTGAATCATTTTTTTTTCATTGTGGGGTTATTGATATGGACCACATTGAATGTAAGTGCACAGGAACGGTATGATCAAAACCGGTTTTATAATTTATGCCCGTTTTATACATTAAATAAGGCGCTGGGCTATGATGCGGAAGGTGTATCGGTCGTTTTGAAATCTTTAGATGCAACCGATAAGGGGCAGCAATGGAGTGTCAATGACCTTTCTGGAAGTTTCCGTCTGGTAAACGTGTTTGATAATAAAGCACTGAGGGCAGATGTAGACCATAGATTGCCGGCCATAGCAGAAGTGAATGGAAGTGATGAGGCACAGCTTTGGACTATACAGAAAAACGGAAAGTTTGTACAGCTTATTCCTGCAAATACTCCTGCGCTGATGCTGGTATGTCAGAAGAATGGTAAACTGGAACTGGCCGACCGGAAGACTGTGGAGAAGAAAGATTTTTCTTTATTCCAGATTCAGTTAAGCAATATGCCCATGCCGGAAGGAGTTGGTGTGACCGTGCGTGAAAAGGTATATTGGGAAGATGAAACCCGTTTCGAAGAAAATAAGGAAGTGGGTCATGCCACGTATATGCCTTATCCTTCTGAAAAGGCAATGTTGAGTGACAAGGCATTTTATGACCGTCCTTGGGAAGAGGTGCATAATCCTGCCTATATGCTGCTGAACGGGAAGTGGGCTTTTCACTGGGTGTCGGAGCCTTCCCAGCGACCGTTGGATTTCTACAAAGAGGATTTCGATTTCTCCGGTTGGGACCGCATTCCGGTGCCGTCTAACTGGGAAATGCAAGGATACGACCGTCCGATTTATGCGAATGTGGAATATCCGCATGCCAATACACCGCCTTATATCCAGGCCCGCAAAGGTTTCAACGACGGTGGAAAGAACTATGGTATCAATCCGGTAGGTTCGTATGTGCGTACTTTCAATCTTCCGGAGGGATGGAATGGAAAACGTACGTTCATCCATTTTGGAGGTATTTACAGTGCTGCTTTCGTGTATCTGAACGGAAAGTATGTGGGTTATTCACAGGGTTCCAACAATGTGGCAGAGTTTGATGTGACCAAGTATCTGAAAACAGGAGAGAACCGGTTGGCGGTACAGGTGTTCCGCTGGTGTGACGGTTCGTATCTGGAATGTCAGGATATGTTCCGTATGAGTGGTATTTTCCGGGATGTGTATTTATATAATGTACCGAAGGTAAGCGTACGCGACCACTACATCACTTGTTTGCTGGATAAAGAGAAGAACTACGAAAGTGGTACCATGAACGTGAAGCTGTCGTTGGACAACCGTGACAAGCTGAAGGGTACCAAGAACCTGCTGGTTCGTCTGCTGGATCCGGAAGGCCGCAAAGTGGCCGAATCGGAGGTGGCTGTGAAATATGCCCCTTCTTCTCCGGTGAGCGTGGCCAATGTGTCGTTCGATTTGTCGGGTCTGTCATTATGGACGGCAGAGACTCCTTCGTTGTACACGGTTCAGGTGATACAGCGTCAGGGCGACAAGGACGAAATGGCGTTTTCTACGAAATATGGTTTCCGGGATATCCAGGTAAAAGGTTCTTTGCTCTACCTGAACGGGAAACGAGTGTTCTTCAAGGGAACGAACCGTCATGACACGCATCCGGTGTACGGACGGGCGGTGACTACCGAATCGATGCTGTGGGATGTGCTGACCATGAAGCGGAACAATATCAATACCATCCGTACGTCGCATTATCCGAATGCGGCCAAGATGTATGCTATGCTCGACTATTATGGCTTGTACACCATGGATGAGGCTGACTTGGAAGACCATGCCAACCAGTCTATCAGTGACATGCCTTCGTGGATACCGGCGTTTGTAGACCGTATCGACCGGATGGTGTTGCGCGACCGCAATCATCCGAGCGTCATTTTCTGGAGTCTGGGTAATGAGGCTGGAGGCGGAGAGAATTTCCGTGACTGTTATGCAGCCGCCAAGAAACTGGACAGCCGTCCGGTGCATTATGAAGGTACACGCGACGGGAAATCATACGGAGGTAACCGTTTCAGCGATTTCTATTCCAAGATGTATCCGAGCATGGACTGGATGGAGGAACATGTGAGCGCGTTCGAAAAGCCTCTCTTTGTCTGTGAATATGCGCACGCCATGGGAAATGCCATCGGTAATTTGAAAGAATACTGGGAAAGCATAGAAGGCAGTAAGGCTACGATTGGAGGAGCTATCTGGGATTGGATAGACCAGGCGATTTACGAACCTCATGAAATGAAGAAAGGGATTTATCGCTTGCATACGGGATATGACTTCCCGGGTCCGCATCAGGGTAACTTCTGTTCAAACGGTATCGTCCCGGCCACACGGGAAGAATCACCGAAGCTGAAGGAGGTGAAAGCCATTTATCAATATGTAGGCTTCAAGTGTCTGGGTATGGATGCGGCACACGATGTAGCCAATATCCAGGTGACCAATAAATATGCGTTCCTGCCGTTGAACGGCTTCGACTTGAAATGGGAGACGGTAAAGAATGGAGAGATTGTGGGGGCCGACAGCTTGAAACTGGAGGCGGTGCTTCCGGGCGATTCCGTGGCTCTCAGTCTGAAACTGACGGGTGTGAATCTGTCGGGGGCACAGAAAAACGGTGACGAGGTGATGGTCAATCTGCATGTGCGGATGCTGTCGTCTACCGTATGGGCAGAAGCAGGACATGAGGTGGCCTTCCGTCAGTTTGAACTGACCGAACGGGCGGCATTGCCGGAACTGGCTGCGAAGAAAAAGAAAAACAACTGGGGTGTTCGGGAAGATGAGAAACAGGTTTCAGTAGCGAATGAAAAGGTACGTGCCGTATTCGATAGGAGCACAGGGCAGCTGATTCAGTTGAACATGGGCGGTAAGGAAATTATCAGTCATAAGGGCGGTTTCTTGTACGATAACCATCGCTGGATTGAAAATGATTTGTTCAAGGAAGTGGCCAACGGGCTGGATGCAGCCGGTACATGCGAAGTAACTGTGGAAAAAGGAAAGGTACTGGTACGTACTTCCCGCGGAGGCTCTTTGTGTGCCACCAACATTGTGTATACTTTCACTCCAGACGGTGTGTTGGATATGGATGTACGCTTCTCTCCGCAGACTGCCAATTTGCGCCGTTGTGGGCTGGTATGCCTGTTGGATTCTACGTTGACACAGGTAAATTATTATGCACATGGGCCGTGGGAAAACTACGTAGACCGGAAAGACGCTTGCCCGGTAGGACGTTATACTACTACGGTAGATGAAATGGGCGGTAAGTATGTCAAACCGCAGTCCATGGGCAACCGGGAAGGCTTGCGCAGTTTGGAACTGACCGATGCATCCGGCAAGGGTATCCGTATCCAGACGCAGGGTAATGTGTCGTTCTCCGCGTTGCGTTACACCGATGCAGACTTGATGAATGCCAAGCATACCTGGGAACTGGAGAAACGTCCTTACGTAGTGTTGCATCTGGATGCCGCACTTCGGGGATTGGGTAACGCAAGCTGTGGTCCGGAAACCATGCTGAAATACCAGATACCACAGAAGCCGATGAGTTACAAACTCCGTATTTCCGCTTTATAAACTTTAATAACCTAAAACCAAATTATGAACAAACTTTACCCCCTTGCCGGTATGGTTACCCTATCGGCTGTGACCACTGCCTGTCAGCAAGCTGACAAGCAGGAAAAGAAGCAATACAACATTGTGTATATCATGACCGATGACCATACGGCGCAGATGATGAGCTGTTATGACACACGCTACATGGAAACGCCCAATCTGGACCGGATTGCCAATGAAGGTGTACGTTTCACCAATAGTTTTGTGGCCAACTCGTTGAGTGGTCCCAGTCGTGCCTGTATGCTGACCGGAAAACATTCTTGCGGCAACAAATTCTATGATAATACCACTTGTGTGTTCGACAGCGCGCAGCAGACGTTCCCGAAACTGCTGCGCAAGGCTGGCTATCAGACGGCCATTATTGGAAAATGGCATTTGGAAAGTCTGCCCTCTGGTTTCGATTATTGGGAAATTGTGCCGGGGCAGGGTGATTATTATAATCCGAATTTTATTACACAGGATAACGATACCATCCAGAAGCACGGATATATTACCAATATCATTACGGACGATGCCATCGACTGGCTGGAGCACAAGCGGGATGAGAAGAAACCTTTCTGCCTGATGATTCACCATAAGGCGATTCACCGTAACTGGATGGCGGATACCTGCAACCTGGCCTTGTATGAAGACAAGACTTTTCCGTTGCCGGATAATTTCTTTGACGATTATGAAGGACGTGAAGCAGCTGCGGCACAGGAAATGAGCATCGTAAAGGACATGGACATGATTTATGACCTGAAGATGCTCCGTCCGGACAAGGATTCCCGCTTAAAGAGCGTGTATGAAAGTTTCCTGGGACGTTTGGACAGTGCACAGCGTGCGGCCTGGGACAAATTCTACGGCCCGATTATTGATGACTTCTATAAAAAGAATCCGCAAGGAAAGGAACTGGCCAACTGGAAGTTCCAGCGTTATATGCGTGATTATATGAAGACGGTCAAATCGTTGGATGACAATGTGGGGCGTGTGTTGGATTACCTGAAAGAAAAAGGTTTGCTGGAAAATACATTGATTGTCTATACTTCCGACCAAGGATTCTATATGGGAGAGCATGGTTGGTTCGACAAGCGTTTCATGTATGAAGAATCCATGCATACCCCGCTGATTATGCGTCTGCCGGAAGGTTTTACCCGCAAGGGAGACATTACGGAAATGGTGCAGAATATCGACTATGCGCCTACTTTCCTGGAATTGGCGGGAGTGGAAGTTCCGTCGGACATGCACGGAGTTTCTCTGCTGCCTTTGTTAAAAGGAGAGCACCCGAAAGACTGGCGCAAGGCTTTGTATTACCATTTCTACGAGTATCCGGCCGAACACATGGTGAAACGCCATTACGGAGTACGTACAGACCGTTACAAACTGATTCATTTCTATAATGACATTGATACATGGGAGCTGTATGACTTGCAGGAAGACCCGCACGAAATGCACAATTTGTATGGTCAGAAAGAATATGAGGGAATCGTGACGGAACTGAAGGCGGAAATGGCTAAACTGCAAGAGCAGTACAATGACCCGGTACGTTTTTCTCCGGATCGTGACAAAGAATAATCTTTAAAGTTTGGACAAATAAAGATGCCCGGACGGCTTGTGAGGAGCAGTCCGGGCATCTTTTTTAGGTATAGGAGTGATTTATTTCGGGAACTTCGCTTCGTTCTCGGCACCTATCTTTTTGATGGCTTGCTGGAAAGCGATGAATCCGCCACCCAATACCCGGTTGCCTTCGTAGAACACAGCCGACTGACCGGGGGTGATGGCAGAAGCCTCTTGTTGGAAGCGGACCAACAGTTGCCCGTTCTCCAGCAGAATCACCTGGCAAGGAATCGACCGGCTGCGGTAGCGGATGCGTACAGCCAAGTCCTTACAACTGAGCAACTCGTCCAAACTGGCCACGTTATAGTCCTCTACCAGCATATACTGGGTTTTGAGCTGGTCGGCATCTCCCAGCATGACTGTGTTTTTGGCCGGATTGATTTTCAATACGTAGGCCGGTTTGCCCAAGGCGATTTCCAATCCTTTCCGCTGTCCGATAGTGTAGTAGGCGAAACCTTTGTGCTGTCCCAGTTTCAGCCCTTTGCTGTCGACAAACCATCCCGGACCGATTTTCTCGTCAATATCAGGACAATGTTCTTTCAGAAATTCCCGGTAGTCTTTTTCAATGAAGCAGATTTCCATGCTTTCTCCTCCACGGGCTTTGGCCTCGAAACCTTTTGAGGCGAGGTAATCGCGTACGCTGGCTTTCGTCATGCCGCCAAGAGGGAACATCATCCGTTTCAAAATCTCTTGTGGCAGTTTCCATAGAAAATACGACTGGTCTTTCAGGGGGTCGTCGCCGGTCAGGATGTAGCGATAACCATTGATATCTTTCAACCGGCAGTAGTGTCCCGTGGCAATCCAGGCACAATTGCACCGGTCTGCCCATTCACAGAGAATCCGTTCCTTGAACAAGGGATTGCACATTACACAAGGGTTGGGGGTACGTCCCCGCATGTATTCATCGATGAAATACTGCACAATGACTTGGTGGAACTCGGTCCGCACATCGGCCACGTGGTGTTTGATACCTAGGCGGGCAGCCAGTTGTTGTGCTTCAATCACTTCATTGGGCTGGTCGTTGCCGGGGGTAAAATGAGACGCGACGTCCCAGGTACGCATGGTCACGCCTACTACTTCATATCCTTGCTCCTGTAGCATGATGCAGGCAGCCGAACTGTCGATGCCTCCACTCATGCCGACCAAAACTCTTTTTTCTCTTTCTTTCATGTAAACGCTGGGTTGAGATTAGAAAAACAATTCCGGTTGACGGCGGGCACTGCACTTTTCGTGGAGGATGGCCGCAAACGGGGTACTGAACTTACGGGCCTCGTTCGGACAGCATTTCACGCAGGCACAACATTTGATGCATTTATAGATGTCCGTTTCAATGGCAGTCTGGTCTGCATTGAAATGAATGGCATGGGTGGGGCAGACCTCGATACATTCTCCACAGGCGAAACAGCTCTCTGTACAAGTGGGGCATGCAGGGGTACCCGGAGTCCATGATTTATAGGGAAAGTTCCCTTTGACGGTCAGTTCGGGAATTGGAGTGTCGGTTGTGTGCAGGTGGTTCCATTTCTTTAGGCTGGCTTTCCCAAATTCGCGGGCCTGTAGCAAGTCGTCCGTATCCGGTCGTCCGGCAGCGATGGGCAGTTCAGGTGTGCTGTAACTATGCTCTCCAATAAAGGCTCCAGCAGTGAGAGGCACAAAGCCTAGTTGGATGGCTGTATCCCGGAGTTCCAATAAAGCGTCTTCATAATCCCGGTTGCCATATACGACCCCGAGAATCGCAGGAGCTCCGTTCCCTTTAAGACGTTGCAAGCGTTGAAGTGCGAGAGCGGGAACACGTCCTCCGTACACAGGGGTTACAATGACGCACAATTCTCCTTCTAACTCGATTGGAGAGTAAGATTCATTCAAGGTCAGGTCGGTTTCCATTCTTCTTCCCATTCCGATACCTTCCCCGATGGCCCGTGCGATTTGAGCCGAGGTGTGGGTGGGGGAGAAAAAAATCAGTCGGTTTCCATTCAGTGGGGTAGTGGTTGATGTCATAAGTTCAATCTGTCAATTTTTGTAGTAGACAAAAATACAATATATAAACGAAATTCGGGATTCTTCATCGGGGATTCTTCTTTTATTCGTACTTTTGTGACCAGACTTTTAGACGAATTTATGGAAGAACAGTTTGATATACGCGATTACAAACCAACCGGAAAGGAGCGTGACTTTGAAAACGCCCTTCGTCCGCTCCAGTTTGAGGACTTCAGCGGGCAGGACAAGGTGGTGGACAATCTGCGCATCTTTGTAAAAGCGGCACGGCTTCGGGCGGAAGCACTCGACCACGTATTACTTCACGGCCCTCCCGGATTGGGAAAAACCACATTGAGTAACATTATTGCCAACGAACTGGGGGTGGGCTTCAAGGTCACTTCAGGTCCGGTACTCGACAAGCCGGGTGATTTGGCCGGGGTACTGACCAGCCTGGAGCCTAACGACGTGTTGTTTATTGATGAGATTCACCGGTTGAGCCCGGTAGTGGAGGAGTACCTGTACTCGGCTATGGAGGACTACCGCATCGACATCATGATTGACAAAGGCCCTTCGGCCCGTAGCATCCAGATAGACCTGAACCCGTTCACCCTGGTGGGAGCCACGACCCGCAGTGGACTGCTGACAGCTCCGCTTCGTGCCCGTTTTGGTATCAACCTCCATCTGGAATATTACGACGATTCCATTCTGACGCGCATCATCCTGCGTTCGGCACGTATTCTGGATGTGCCTTGCGACGTGGATGCGGCGGGAGAGATTGCTTCCCGCAGCCGGGGAACCCCGCGTATTGCCAATGCCCTGTTGAGGCGTGTGCGCGACTTTGCGCAGGTGAAAGGTTCGGGACGGATTGACGTGGAGATTGCCCGTTTTGCACTGGAAGCCTTGAACATCGACCAGTATGGACTGGATGAAATAGACAACAAGATTCTGTGTACGCTCATCGATAAGTTCAAGGGAGGACCGGTGGGGCTGACAACCATTGCCACTGCCTTGGGAGAAGACCCCGGTACGTTGGAAGAAGTGTATGAACCCTTCCTGATAAAAGAAGGATTCCTGAAACGTACACCCCGAGGCCGTGAAGTGACCGAACTGGCATATAAACATTTAGGAAAAAGTAAATACAGCAGTGAGAAAACACTGTTTGATTAATAGAAGAATATGGCCGGAATAAAATCTTTGGCAAAGGATACTGCCATTTATGGATTGAGCAGTATCGTAGGACGTTTTTTGAATTATTTGCTGGTACCTCTCTATACGGCTGTGTTGCCTGCCGCCTCCGGAGGCTATGGAGTGGTATCGAATGTATATGCTTATACGGCACTGATTCTGGTGTTGCTGACTTTTGGTATGGAGACAGGATTCTTCCGTTTCGCCAACAAGTCGGACGAGGATGCCGGGAAGGTGTATGCCAACTCCCTGCTGTTTGTGGGAGGACTTTCGTTGCTGTTTGTTGTGCTGTGCATGGCTTTCCTACATCCGCTTTCTGCCTTGCTGGAATACCCGGATCATCCGGACTATATTGCCATGATGGTGTGTGTGGTGGCACTCGATTCTTTCCAGTGCATACCTTTTGCGTATCTGCGTTATAAGAAACGCCCTATCAAGTTCGCTTCCATCAAGTTGCTGAACATTGTGGGAAACATTCTGCTGAACCTCTTTTTCCTGCTCGTTTGTCCGTGGCTGAATGTTCATGCCCCCGAAACGGTAAACTGGTTTTATAATCCGGACTATCTGGTGGGTTACATTTTCGTGTCCAACCTGATTATGTCGGCCTTGCAGATGTTTTTTTTCATACCGGAACTGCGTGGGGTATCCTATCACATGGACAAGGTGCTGATGAAGCGCATGGTTAACTATTCTTTTCCGATATTGATATTTGGGCTGGTAGGTATCCTGAACCAGACGGTCGACAAGATGATTTATCCTTATCTGTTCGACGACCGTTCGGAAGGGTTGGTGCAGCTGGGTATATACAGTGCCACGAGTAAGGTGGCGCTGGTGATGGCGATGTTTACACAGGCTTTCCGCTATGCCTACGAACCGTTCGTCTTTGGCAAGAACAAGGATGCAGACAGTAAGAAGGTCTACTCTTCGGCGATGAAGTTCTTCTTTATCTTCTCTCTTCTGGCCTTTCTGGCGGTGATGGGCTACATGGATATCCTGAAATATATGGTGGCCTCCGATTACTGGGAAGGATTGAGCGTGGTGGCTATCGTCATGCTGGCCGAGATTTTCAAGGGCATTTATTTTAATCTCTCTTTCTGGTACAAACTGACCGATGAAACCTACTGGGGAGCTTACTTTTCTTTGATTGGCTGCGCCGTGATTCTGGGGTTGAATATCTGGCTGGTACCGACCTACGGATATGTGGCTTCTGCTTGGGCTTCGGTGGCAGGTTACGGAGTGATTACCTTGCTGTCTTATTTCATCGGGCAGAAAAAGTATCCGGTAGCTTATCCGTTGAAAGACATGACGCTCTATCTGATTGTGGCCGTGGTGCTTTATGTGTTGTCACAGGAAACGCCGATTGCCAATCTCTGGTTGCGTTTAGGTTTCCGTACGATATTAATTTTGCTGTTTATCGCATTTATTATCAAAAAAGACTTACCTTTAAGAACTTTACCTTTTGTCGGCCGTTTCTTTCGGTAACTGGCAAGAGGAGAAACTTATCAAGTAACCAAATCGGGCTGTTATGGAACTAGGAAACAAACGAAAATTTCTGCTTCGTAAATTTTTCAATGAGTATCTGGACTTGAACCGGAGCAAGGAAGACGAGCAACTGACAGTGGATACCATCCGCAACGGGGTGGAGTTTAAGGGAACCAACTTGTGGGTCTTGATATTTGCCACCTTTATTGCTTCGTTGGGCTTGAATGTCAATTCTACGGCTGTCATTATCGGTGCCATGTTGATATCTCCGTTGATGGGACCTATCATGGGAGTCGGACTTTCCATCGGTTTGAATGACTTTGAGTTGATGAAACGTTCATTAAAAAGTTACCTGATAGCGACTCTGTTTAGTGTAACTACCGCCACGATTTATTTTGCCTTTACCCCATTGGATGAAGTGCAATCGGAATTGCTGGCCCGTACGTCACCCACTATCTACGACGTATTCATTGCTTTGGTCGGTGGGTTGGCCGGTATTGTGGCTTTGGCTACCAAAGAGAAGGGAAATGTGATTCCGGGTGTAGCCATTGCTACGGCGTTGATGCCCCCTTTGTGTACGGCTGGGTTCGGACTGGCTACAGGGAATCTGTTGTATTTTCTGGGAGCTTTCTATTTGTATTTCATCAATTCCGTCTTTATCAGTCTGGCCACTTACATCGGGGTGCGTGTGATGCATTTCCAGCGCAAGCAGTTTGTGGACAAGGCCCGTGAGAAACTGGTGCGGCGTTATATCATCTGGATAACGGTAGGTACCATGTGTCCGGCAGTGTATCTTACTTATAATATTGTGCGGGAAACCTTCTATCAGACCTCTGCGAGTCATTTTATTGCCGAGGAGCTGCAGTTTCCCGACTCTCAAATCTTGAGCCGTGAGATTTCGTACGACAAGCGGGAGATAAAGGTCGTATTGATTGGAAAGGAAGTGTCGAAGGAACAGATTGCCGCCGCACAGCACCGTTTGCCCGATTATAATCTGGCCAAGACCAATCTGGTGGTATTCCAAGGTATGGGAGACGGTAATGCGGTAGACATCAGTAACATCAAGTCGATGGTAATGGAAGACTTTTATCGGAACAGTGAGAAACGTTTGAAGGAACAAGAGGCAGCGATTGACACCTTGCATAAACAGTTGGCTGATTTCTCTGGCTCGGATTGGCTGGGAAAGCAGTTGGGACAGGAAATCAAGGTCCTTTTCCCGGAAATCAAGACCTTGTCCGTTTCCAAGAGTCTGCGTTTGTCTGTGGATAGTTCCCGTGTTGATACACTGACATACGCGATTATCGACTGTCAGCGGGTACCCGACCAGAAAAGTAAGGAAAAAATAGTGAAATGGCTGAAAGCCAAGACGGGCGACACCCATTTAAAGTTGATTGTAGAATAACCTTTGAAGGTCAATTCGCTTCCTTCAAAAATACAAGTATATTTTATGTGCAAAGCGCAAGAACGTTTAGAAGACAACGATCTTGCGCTTTTTTAGAGTATTCCAATACCTTATTTTACTTTTTCTATACTGCGGACGGCGGTCACTTCTGTGGCTTGCGGATTGGTTGCTTTCCGGGTACAGTAGTCGAATTCGGCCGATTTTTCTCCACTAAATGAATTCCATTTCAAGGTCAGTTTCACGGTCTTTCCCTGTGTATCGGGCAGTCCGTCCAGCTTGAACGCAACCAGTCCGTCTCCCATTCTTCCGTTTGTGTCGCCAAAGGCATTATGGCAGAATTCCACTTCATATGCGTTATCCGGGTTTTGTGTATTGATTAAGTTTACAAAATGCGGTTGGCCGTTTCCCCAAAGGGTAGCGAAACGAAGTGTCAGGTATCCGTCTTCCGCGATTGTGACCCAGTCGTTGAGGATTTCTACCGGATCGTTTCCATACGTTTCAAGGTTTGCTTCTTCTCCCAAGTTCGGTGCCATCGGTTTAGTCAGAATACTGTCAATCCAGTTGACGAAGACCGCTTTGTCGTATCCTTGAGGTGCTTCCTCCGAAAAGTCAAAATTGGTCAGTGCCCTTACTTCTTTGTCACCGAAAGGAGAGGTGGTCATGTTTACCGGGCGTAGGGTTGTACTGTCGTCAAGTTGCAGGTAGGGAGTATTGTCGGCACTCAGTTTTACGGTGACCAGTGCGTTGGCATAATAATGTGAAAGGTAGAAATCATTGTCATCATTCTGACAAGACTGGAATCCCACAGTGAAGCATGCCCCCATTATGAACATGAGACTTTTGTAGATAAATGATAGCGTTTTCATAATGCATTTTTAAGTTATTTCTTTTATTATTTTATGTATAAAATGCATAATACGCTGGATTCCTGCATCTCAAATGGTTAAATGGTGTTTTGTTTTGCGTAAGGACATAAAAAAAGCAGCTACGAAATTCGTAACTGCCTGCTATTCTTCGTGGACCAGCCAGGGCTTGAACCTGGGACCTCCAGATTATGAGAACGATAAAATGATATTCTACGATAGTTCATTTTATCAACATTGATTGAATATCAAGCAGTTATAAATTTTACTATTTCTTATAAAACTCATTAAATACCCATAACTGAAACCGTTTGTTTACGCATTGTTTACGCAAAATTTGGGAGATAGATGTTACAATTAAGCTTGTTGGACAAATAACATCACCGCAAGCTAAGCTAAATAAAGTCCGTATTTTATTCAAATCTTGAAGTTGTCGCAAAAATATTATAATTTTACGACAAACATAATGTAATCGCAAGTATAGAAGACAATATTTCAACAGTAATTAAAGCAAAAGGAAGAGGAAATATCTTCTTTCCTTCTGATTTGAATTTTGTTTTTTGTATAAAATTCTAATAAATTAATATGGACTCCAAGTTAATAAAAGAACTGTATAACTTTATAAAAAAAGCAGATAAAATTCTATCTGGTAACAATGATCTTTTGAATTTGATTAGTAGTATATGGGATGTTTATCAAAAACCATCAACAGGCGAAGACAAAAGATATAAGTGTTTGGGAGATGAAATCAATAAGCATTATTTCCAAAACGATGATTGGCCAACAGATAAGCTGTACATTAATATCCTAAAAATACGGGATGATGAGGTCAGATTAATGACTTTTATTACCGGCTTAATAAATCTGCATGAAATAAGGTCGAATAAACAACTCATGGTGGAATTGGATTCTATTCTTTACCTGAATAATATGAATATTGTGGATAAGAATGGAACATTGCAAATACAAGAGAGTAATGACCAAGGAACACAAAAAGATCAAAGTGATATACCTTTTATCCTTTGTAATTCAAAGATAACATTTTATAGTACTTTTGGAGAAGAGGAGGTGCATATTCCGAATATTGATAAATGTTTTGTTGTCACTTTTAATGATGAATGGAATGATTATAACTATAAAACATGGTTCCGTATATATTATAAAAATGCAGAATCAGTCAACGAAATAGGTAGGGTAAAGATAATGAAACGTGGAGAGCTAAATACAAAGGAAACTCTCCCACAGCAGTTCACTTCTTTGGGAAAAGACTATTGTTCATTAGGCTATGAACTAGAGTATTATTCTAATATGTATAAACTATTTGAAGAAAAAGCACCACTATATTTAAATGCACTGAAAGATGTAGCTATTAACCAAAATTTGCATGACATATTTTCTATTGATATACCGGAAAATAGAGCCTTCTATACTTCACTTTTAAGAGCCAACACTTCGGAACGTGCATTAAGGGAGGGTAAATTTTATGCTCGTGGAATGAAAATAGGTGATGCCTATTCTTTTGGTATAAAATTCAAACCTCCTTATGATAACTCTGATAATGGAAAACAGGTGTATAGATTTGACTTTAACTACCAATGTCCTTCCCAAAAACGAATCATTGGGTTGATAGGTGAAAACGGAGTAGGAAAGTCTTCTTTGTTAGAGAAAATATGTAGTGGGATTGCTTATCATAAATCAGAGGAGTTTGAAGGTAATGCTCCTATTTTCAGTAAAGTAATGATGGTCAGTTATTCTCCGTTTGATATATATCCAACACATCTTGACAATTGTGCCATAGAATACAGATATAATGGACTTTTCTCTTCAGAAAATGAATTGATAAAGCATGAAAATCAAATAGCAGTTTTCAAATCTAACCTAAAAGAAATACTAAGAAGGGAACATGTGGATTCCTTGTTAGAAATATGGAGGAATATCATGAGCGAAGTAATAAAAGAAGAAGTAATAATAAGTTTCTATCATAAGAATAATGGAGAATATGAATTATGTAATGAAACAATCGACAGCTTCTGTACGTATATGAGTTCAGGCGAATCCATATTTGTATATGCATTAACGGAGATTATCGCCAACATACGATTTGATTCACTTATCATATTTGACGAACCGGAGCAACATCTGCATCCACATGCCATAATGGTTCTTTTACGGGCCATAACCAATGTATTGACAAAATTCCAATCTTATGCTATCATCGCTACCCATTCTCCTCTTGTTGTTCGCGAATTGATGTCTGATAATGTATTGGTATTCAAGAGAACAGAAGATTCGCTATATGTTGCTAAAATAGGAATTGAATGTTTTGGCGAAGATATATCTGTACTGACAGATATTGTATTCGGAAATCTAAATGAAGACAAGACGTATGAACATATAGTAAAAGAGATTGTCAAAAGCTGTAATTATGACTATGAAAAAGCATTGAATGAGATTAGAGGTAAGCATAATGAACTAAGTCTTGATCTAAAAATGCTGGTACGTACAATTATAAATAGTAATACAAAGCCATGAGAAAATTAACACCCGTAACAGATGACCCAATTTCGTTTATAAGTTCTGTGATAAATGGGACAAAAAAACGCAAGGATGATGATAACTGTGATGAAGGACATAAGTTCAAAGATCGATGCAATGCTCAAATTATTGCACATAAGAATTATATAGAAAAATACAAAACAGAGTTCGCTAAGGATACTCTAGAAAACCTTGTAGGTTGGCATCCTAATCTTACAAGTACAGAAAAGAAAGAGTTGAAAAGCCTCTATTCGTATAATAGGAATCCAATAAAAAAACTAAGGAATCAAGTTCTAACAGAAAGGGGTTATTTAAATGAATTTTGTCCATTATGTGGTGTAAATCTTGTTAATACCATGGATCATTATATTCCACAGGAAAACTATCCCCTTTTCGTTGTACATCCGCTTAATTTGATACCCAGTTGTTCTCAGTGCAATGAAAGAAAGAGTGATACGATACTGGAAAATGGAACACGAAAATTCTGGAATGCTTATTTGGATACCCCTCCAGAAGATCAATACTTGAAATGTGATGTTAAGGCAGGATTGGACGGAATTGTAGACGTAGATTTTCGATTAGAGCAAGGGAAAATACCAGATAAACAATTTCGTCTTTTGGAGAATACAATGGGAGATGACGGACAAAAGGTACTTTCTGTATATAAAGCAGCTAGTGGGAAAATCATCATGAATTTCATAAGAACCGTTGTGAAGTATGTAAAGAACAATTCTTCAAAGAAAACATTTGGCGATTGTCTTAAGGACGTGAGCAATATGATAGAGGATGGTTTTGAAGCGAATGATTGTGAATATGTGATAAAACAGGCATTAATAAACTCCCCTATATTTCACAATAATTTGAAAGAAATACTTACAAAGGAAAATGTATCTTTCGTTGAATGATAATGTAACTCAGAATATGATTATCGTATATAATGCTATATTTAGCCAATTATTTTGTAATTTTGCATAAGACTTCAATATGTAATGATGAAATTAAACCGAATAAAAACAGTATTGGTAGAGAAAGACTTATCCCAAAAATGGCTTTCTGAACAGATAGGGAAAAGTTTTAGTACAACAAATGCCTATTGTTGCAATCGTCAACAACCCAATTTAGAGACTTTGTATAAAATAGCCCAACTACTTTCGGTTGAACTGAAAGAGTTGATTGTAGATGGAACAATAGAGAAGAAATAAAATGCTAAGTTCAATAATACATAAAACGGATAATTTTATTGCTTCAGTGCCAAAATTAAAACGGAAGAAGTATGGTCAGTTCTTTACGAATATGGCTACTGCTAATTTTATGGCATCTCTTTTCTGTTTTGATTTGACAAAACCTGAACTACATCTGTTAGATGCAGGTGCAGGTACTGGAATACTGTCTGCTGCGGTAATCGATAAATTGATTCAATGTGGTTATAAAGGTAGAATATATCTTACCTGTTATGAAACCGATGATCTAGTCTTACCTTTACTGAAATCCAATTTGGATTTAGCTAAGGAAGAATACGGTATAAGTTATGAGATTATACAGGACAATTATTTGACGAGCCAATTATTTGAGAATAATTCTCTATTTTCAGATAATATGAAGCTCTATGACTATATTATAGGAAATCCTCCATATTTGAAAATTCCAAAAGAAGCAAAGGAAGCGAAAGCGATGCCAAGTGTTTGCTATGGTGCACCAAACTTGTATTTCCTATTTTGGGCTATGGGTATTCATAATTTGAAACAAGATTCTGAATTAGTGTATATTGTTCCTCGTTCTTGGACTTCCGGAGCATATTTCAAGCGTTTTAGGCAATATCTATTCGAACATTGTGTAATCACAGATATGCACTTGTTTGAAAGCAGGGATAAAGTCTTTGATGGAGAAACTGTATTACAAGAGACAATTATTATAAAAGTAAAGAAGACGAAGCACATTCCAGACTATGTGTCAATCACATCTTCTTCAACTTCCAGTTTTGATGATATTGTACAATTTCGTGCCCCATATGAAACTGTTGTAGCTCAAAATCTATTTGTCTATCTCGTTACGAATGAAAAAGATGCAATGGTTCTCAATCAAATAAATCGTTTTCCTAAAACACTGCCTGAACTAAATTTGAAGATGCAGACTGGAATCATAGTTGATTTTAGGACAAGGGAAGTATTACGAGACCAATTGGAAGATGGCGCATATCCTCTGATTTATTCTCAGCACATTCAAAATGGCCGTGTAACATGGCCATTAGGAAAAGAAAGTGAAGTTATTAAAACTGATAGAAAAGGATTCTTACAGGAAAATAGTGATTTTTTAATGGTGAAGCGTTTTACATCAAAAGAAGAAGAACGCAGATTGCAGTGTGGTATATATTTGAAGCAAAAATATTCACAATTTGCATATATCAGCACACAGAATAAAATCAATTTTATCAAATGTGATTCACCTTGCGTAACGTATGGATTGTATGTCCTGTTGAACTCCAGTCTGTATGATAACTATTACAGAATTCTCAATGGCTCAACTCAGGTTAATTCAACGGAAATAAATCAGATACCAATTCCAGAGCGAAATATCATTGAAGAAATGGGTAGAGAATTGATGCACAAAGAATTGTCTGTTATGAATTGTAATATAATACTTAGCAAATGGATAAATTAGATATAGCAAAAGACCTATTGGTAAAACTTAATATGCCAGCCAGACAGCAAGGGGCACTTTGTTGTCTGACATTGCTTGCTATGGCAAAATTAAAGAACGAAACACCTTGGAGTGATGCAACAAATGATTGGATAAGAATCCATGATATTATAGCTTTCATAGCTGACAACTATGGAGTGATATATGCAGAAAATTCAAGAGAGACTTTTCGTAAGCAAGCTATGCACCCTTTCAGAACGGCAGCTTTAATAGAGGATAACGGCAAAGCAACAAATAGTCCCAATTATCGTTATCGAATTACTCCAGAATTTTTAATAGTTATTCAATCGATAAGCGATAATGAAAATTGTGTTTGCGAAGAAAGTGCATCGTTAGCGCAGTTCCTTTACAAACATGATACGCTTTCCAATCTTTATGCATCAAAAAAAAGAATGCAAAAGATGCCTGTTAAGATAAATGATAAAGATTTTACCTTTAGTCCAGGTAAACATAATCAACTACAAAAGGCAATCATAGAAGAATTCGCTCCAAGGTTTGCACCTCATTCGGAATGCCTGTATGTTGGTGATACGATTCAGAAAGATATGGTTAAAAACATAGAGAAACTTTCTGCACTTGGCTTTGAAATTACATTGCACGACAAGATGCCTGATGTGGTTCTCTACCGAGAAGATAAGAATTGGATATACTTTATTGAATCTGTAACATCGGTTGGTCCAATGGACCCCAAACGAATTTTGGAGATTGAGTCCATGACGGAAAAGGTTACTGCAGGAAAGATTTATGTAACAGCATTTCTTGATTTTGTGACATTCAAAAAATTTTCCGAACAACTTGCGTGGGAAACTGAGGTGTGGATTGCTGATATGCCAGACCATATGATACATCTTAATGGAGATAAGTTCCTTGGACCACGTTAGGTGAAAAGAATTTTGTGTAAATTAAATCAGCCATAAGAGTATGACAGACGAAGAAAAACATACATTGATAAATGCAGTAAATTGTAAATTTCCACATCAAAATCTAACGGAAATTTATTATAATATTGGTCGAGCACTTCCTTTTACTGCACAAAGATTTCCTGATGGAAGAGTTTCGGATTGGTATCGCAATCAATATGTTGAAGTTGTTCGCGTAGAGCCACACGGAAAATTTGGTAAATATGGTGATGTTTGGGGCTTCTACTATAGAAATGGGGTTCGAGCAGATAGTTCAGATAATCCAGAACAATGTTGGTGTACAAAAAATGAAACAGAGCCTCAGTTAATTCCATGTCGTGGTTGTGGTTCTTGGTCGTTGATAGACATATTGGGCGAAAAAAACACTGATACAATTAAGGTATTAACACTTGACGATATATTAGAATTTGGAAAATATAAAGGGATGTCATTAAAAGATGTCATAATAAAGGATTGGCAATATGTAAAATGGGCTATTTTAGAATCACAACATTTATATACAGATGTTGATAAGGTTTTAGAATATCACATGGAAAATAGACCAACCCTTTCTCCTAAGGATATTATACGTTTCGGAAAATATAAAGGTAAATCAATAGAGGAAGTATATCAACTTGACCAACAATATTTAATATGGTTGTCACAAAATAATGAATCATTTAACCTTGATTGGGGAAAAATCAAACAAATATAATATAAAACGCCATGAGAAAAATTTCTATTCTTTTTAGCTTACTATTTATTTCGATTTCTGCTCTTGCACAAAATCAAACGAATTCCAGTTCAAATAAAACGGCAAATGATTCAACCTTAATAAAAATTCAAGCCCTTGTGGAAGATATAGATTTCCGAATACATGGGCTTGATAGATATAAACTTTATCCAACAGAAAATATTTACAATTTCCTGCAATTAGATACAATGACAGGAAAAATAGAAATTGTACAATGGTCTTTGGAAGACGATAAAGAAGGTTCAGCCACACTTAATGACGAAGACCTGTCGCTTGGCACAGGGTGTGGAACATTTGAATTGTATCCGACGCAAAATATGTATCAATTTCTCCTACTTGACAAAGTGACAGGAAGAAGATGGCATGTTCAATGGGGATTTGAGTCAAGTAAAAGATGGATTAAGAGAATTTATTAAATTCGTTCTAATTTATGGTTGTTATTGGCTTTATACTCTTTGTTGTATGTAAGCATTCGGTAAACCACGTTGCAAATTTTGTGAATTAGTTCCGAATCGGTGCTATTCGTAGTCGATTCGGAACTAATAGTATCTATTCGGAACAAGTTTGATTGGATTTTGCCCAATTACGTGGTAGAAGTTCTTCCATATTCTTCTCATCCCTCTCATAATATGGAATTTTGCTCAGGACATCTTCCATCCAGATTCTGGGGTCTACTTCTGCTGATTTGCAGGTGGCAATCAGTGAGTACACGATGGCAGCCCTGTATGCGGATGCGTCGTTGCCGCAGAACAGATAGTTCTTTCTTCCCAAAGCCAAAGGTCTTATGGCATTTTCTATGCGGTTGTCATCAATTTCGATTCTTCCGTCGTTTACGTATCTGGAAAGTCTTGGAAGGAGCGTGTAAGTATATTCGATGGCTTTACCCATACGGCTTTTAGGAAGTACTCTAAGATAAGCATCCTGCAGCCACTTTTCAAATTCAAGTATCAGCGGATAGGACTCATGGATACGTTTTTCCTTACGCTCTTCAGTAGTGAGCCCTGCATCATTGGCATCAGACTCTATCCTGTACAACTTGCCGATGTAGTGAATCGCCTGTGTAGCCAGGGTCCTGTTCTCTTCCAGAGCATCCACGTATTTTCTTCTGACATGTGCCCAGCAGCCGGCCAGAGTAATTCCTTTCATCTGCTCAAACTGTTCGTAAGCTGCATAGCCGTCACATTGCACAATGCCACGGCAGCATCCCAGCAGTTCACGGGCTACCATGCCCGAACGGCTGCCACGGTCATAATGGAACATGACGTCCCCCGTGATGCCGTCGCGTACGCACCACTCATACCCCTTTTTCGCCTTATGTTTCTCATTGTCCAGCACAGGAATGACACTCTCGTCCACTTGTATATACTCACTGGAGAGTATCTTCTGTTTGAGCAGGTTGTACAGAAGCCTGAGTTTCTCCACCGCCATTTCATACCATCCGCACATGGTAGATTCGCTTATGATGATTCCTGATTCGCGATACTGCTGTATCAGACGGTAGAACGGGAGATGATACATGAACTTGCCGATGATAATGTCCGTCAGGACCGAGGCGCCTGCCATACATTTGCTGACCGGGACAAGAGGAAGAGGATGAATCAGAATCTGCCTTTCCTCGGGATATTTCTCCATATCGGATTTTCTTATCACTTTGTGACGGACGGTCTTCAGGATATATACTTTTGCCGGAACACGCTCCAGGCGTGAACTCTCTTCCTTTCCGATTTCAATGAAATCATCCTTAAGCCTGCCTTCCCCGTCAGTTGTTCCTTCGGGGTAAAGATCAACAACTTCTACCGGAAGAGAAGATGTATCCAAGGGCTTGCGGGACGGCTTCTCCTTGACTTTTATGGTTCTGGTGATTTCTTCATCGCTTTTGCGGACTTCATCCTCCATCCGGGATATTTCCATGGAGGACATTTCTTCTTTTGAGAACAGAAACAACTGGTTGGGATCAAGCGGAAGATTTTTTTCGCTCATCCGTCCGAAGACTTTTTTCCGGAGCCAGTACAGCGACTGCTCCAGCGAAGCAACCCTGCTGATAAGCGCCGCTTTATCCTGGCGGAGCTTATCAATCTCTTCCAATAAGGCTTTTTCCTGTTCTTCCGTAAGCATCTGTATCTCATTGTTTCACAATGTAAATATACTAAAATCCAATGACATACAAAAGCAAACAGAGTAAGAAAACGGCACTATTTTCGAAGTTTCTGCAGGTTTTCAAGCCTCGTGCGACGGGAGTCGCGGGCTTCCATGATACCCTCCACTATCATGACAAGTTCCCGCCATTCTATAT